>ERZ1673752.13-NODE-13-length-372693-cov-12.257872_pt1 | contig 372693 bp, 315 predicted proteins | sample MGYA00580195_ERZ1673752 | MGnify/ENA primary metagenome ERZ1673752 (study PRJEB41218, sample SAMN15661744) | gut metagenome | host: Homo sapiens | place: Canada: London | collected 2015-08-20/2019-03-30 | study: EMG produced TPA metagenomics assembly of...
GGTGCCGGCGATTCTCCGGCGATGGCCCTGATACACCACGATTCGGGACGCGGCCATTTCGTTTCTCAGCTAATCTGGGAACGAGCTTACTCGCCCAAGAATGACGCCAAATACGTTTCAAATAGCCATGATTATGTTCTCGTATACGCCAAATTCATTGAGCGCTTTGTGATTGGACGCCTGCCGAGAACAGACGAGGCAAACGCCCGCTACAAGAATCCAGACAACGACCCTCGAGGCGTTTGGAAGCCAAGCGACCTCAGTGTAAAGACTTACAGCCCAGATTCCGACTATCCAATCACAACGCCCTCGGGGCGTGTTGTAGAGCCTCCAGCAGGACGCTGCTGGAGGCTCTCGCGAAACGCGTTTCGCGAGAGACTCCAGGATAACCGCATTTGGTTTGGCCCAAACGGCGACAGCGTCCCTTGCATCAAGCGTTTCCTAACAGAGCTCAAATATGATGGAATGGCTCCAACTTCAATCATGTTTTACAAAGAAGTGGGTCACAGCCAGGAAGGCGCCAAGGAGCTCGTATCTCTATTTGACGGAAAGGGCTATTTCGATGGACCGAAACCGACGAAACTACTTCAGCGCCTGATAACCCTTGCGAATCTAAGCACGGGTGATATTGTGCTTGATTTTTTCTCAGGCTCAGCATCGACCGCCCATGCCATGTTCCTGCAGGAGCTCGGAAAAGATGATCGCTATCAGTTTATCCTTGTCCAGCTTCCAGAGCCTTGTGACCCGAAACGCGCCGCCTACAAGGACGGGTATGAGACTCTCTGCGACATAGGCGAAGGACGCATTCGCCGCGCAGGCGACAAAATCAAAACCGAGCTCGAGGAATCCAACCGTCAACTCAAGCTTGGCGAGGGACCCAAGCAGCTTCCCGACATCGGCTTCCGTGTGTTCGAGCTCGATGAGTCCGGCATTGAGAAGCCCGAGCCCGGTCAGCTCCTCTTCGACGTGGTCAAGCCCGATCGCTCCGATATGGATATCGTCTTCGAGATGATGCTCAAATGGGGCCTCGAGCTCACGCTGCCCGTCGAGAAGTCTGAAGCCGCGGGCTATCCCATCTGGTCCGTCGCTTGCGACGAGCTCGTCTGCTGCATGTCCCGAGGCCTCACCATTGAGGCGCTCGAGGCCATCGCCGACATGGAGCCCAGGCGCGTTCTCATCCTCGATTCCGTCCTCGACGACACCCTCAAGCTCAACGCCGTGCAGATCTTCAAGCACGCCGGCGAGCGCATGGGCTGTGAGATCGAATTGAGGACGGTCTAGCATGGCGGCGCTCGAGTTCAAGTTCTCATCCGACCAGCAGCACCAGCTGGAGGCCATCGAAGCAACCTGCGACCTGTTCCGCGGACAACAATTTATTGGCAGCGTATTCTCCGCCGATTCCGGCCGCAAAGGCCAGACGGCAATCGGCGAGCTCATGGTCGGCCACGGCAACGAGCTTCGCGTGGCGCCGGGCCAGCTCCTCGACAACCTGCACGCCGTGCAGGAGGAGGGCTGCCTCCCGGCAACCGACGTCCTCACCGATGGGCGCCTGCGAGACTTCACCGTCGAGATGGAGACCGGCACCGGCAAGACCTACGTCTACATCCGCTCCATCTACGAGCTGAACCGCCGCTACGGCATCACCAAGTTCGTTATCGTCGTGCCGAGCGTGGCCATCCGCGAGGGCGTCCTCAAGAGCCTCCAGACCACCCGCAGGCACTTCGAGACGCTCTACGACCGCACGCCGCTCGACTACTTCGTGTACGACTCGAAGGACATGGGGCCGGTGGGTAACTTCGCCACGTCGAGCTCCATCCAGGTCATGGTCATCAACATCGACGCGTTCAACAAGGGCCTCGAGAAGGACGGCACCGCGAAGGAGGGCAACCTCTTCCACCGTCCCAGCGAGAAGCTCACCGGCGGCTTCAGCCCTCGCGAGCTCGTGAGCGCCTGCAAGCCCGTCGTCATCATCGACGAGCCCCAGAGCGTCGACAACACCAAGCAGGCCAAGGCCGCCATCAAGAGCCTGAACCCGCTGTTCGTGCTGCGCTACTCGGCCACGCACAAGCAGGCCTACAACATGATCTACCGCCTCACGCCGGTCGACGCCTTCGAGCGCCACCTGGTGAAGGGCATCTGCGTGGACTCGATCAAGGCCGAGGCGAACCTCAACGGCGCGTACGTGAGGCTCGAGTCCGTCAAGTCCGACCCGTTCTCCGCCAAGGTGTCCATCGACGTGCGCCAGGCCGACGGCACGCAGAAGCGCAAGGCCGTCACGGTGAAGACCGGCAACGACCTCTACCAGAAGAGCGGCGAGAACAGCGACTACGAGAGCGGCTGGGTGGTCAACAACATCGGCGCCGCAGTGGGCGACGAGTTCATAGAGTTCCAGAACGGCGAGGTGCTCGAGCTCGGCGAGGCGCTGGGCGACGTCAACGAGGAGGTCGTCAAGCGCGCGCAGATCCGCCGCACCATCGAGGACCACCTGGCCCGCCAGTTCGAGCTGTGGCCGCGCGGCGTGAAGGTGCTCTCGCTCTTCTTCATCGACCGCTTCGACCGATACCGCGTCTACGAGCCCGAAGTCCACGGCGGCCTGTACGCCCAGATGTTCGAGGAGGAGTACGCAGGTGCCCTGAACTCGAAGGCGCCTCGTCGCATCGCAAAGGCGGCGGGGATCGGCAAGGGCACGTGGCTCGAGTGCTACGAAGCCGTCGGCGCCCCGCTGGTGCGCGACCCCCACGCCGTGCACCAGGGATACTTCGCCAAGGACAAGAAGGGCAAGTTCAAGGACTCCAAGGGAGCCGCCGGCACCGCCGACGACGCCGGGGCCTTCGAGCTCATCATGCAGAAGAAGGAGACGCTCATCTCCTTCCCGGACGGCAAGGACGCGGACAAGGACGTCTCTTTCGTCTTCAGCCACTCCGCGCTCAAGGAGGGCTGGGACAACCCCAACGTGTTCCAGATCTGCACGCTCGTCGAGACAAAGGACAACCTGACCAAGCGCCAGAAAATCGGCCGCGGTCTGCGCCTGTGCGTGAACCAGGATGGCGAGCGCCTGTACGACCCAGAGGCGAACGTGCTCACCGTCATCGCGAACGAGAGCTACGACGACTTCGCCAACGGCCTGCAGAAGGAGCTCGAGGCTGAGGACTTCAAGTTCGGCGTCATCACCCCGGAGAGCTTCACGAAGGTCACGGTCAAGGGCGATGATGGCGTCGAGGAGCGCCTGGGCTACGAGAAGTCCAAGCAGGTCTACGACCACCTCGTCGCGACCGGCATGGTCGACGGCAAGGGCGCGGTGACGCCCGAGCTGAAGGCGGCCGCCGAGGAGGGCAAGGTCGAGCTCCCCGCCGAGCTCGAGCCTGCCAAGGAGCAGGTCGAGGCGATCATCATCCACAAGTCCCAGAGGGTCCAGATCCGTGACAAGGCCAAGGAGGTCTCGGTCGAGCTGCAGAAGGACGTCACGCTCGACCCTGCGTTCCAGGCCCTGTGGGACCGCATCCGCCAGCGCACGCGCTTCCAGGTCGAGGTCGACTCCGGCAAGCTCATCGAGCATGCCATCGAAGCTGTCGACGGCATGCTCGCCGTGCGCCCGCCCCAGGTGACGAGCGAGCGTGCCTCGCTGGGCATCGACGACGCGGGCGTGAGCGCCGAGGGCACGGGCACCTCCGTGGTGTCCGTTTCGGGAAAGGTGAAATACGACCTTCCCGACCCGATCGCAGAGCTGCAGGACGCCGTCGGGCTCACCCGCGGCACCATCAAGGCGATCCTCGAGGGCTGCAGCCGCCTCGACGAGTTCGAGATCGACCCCGCGACCTTCCTCGCGCAGGTCGGCGACAAGATCAACCGCGTGAAGAACGACCTCATCGCCCAGGGCATCAAGTACGTGCGCCTTCCCGAGGACGAGTGGTACACCATGCGCGACCTCGAGCTTGACGACTACACGGCCTACCTTGGGCAGAACGCGTGGAAGCCGGACATGACGAGCAAGAGCCTGTACAACTACGTGGTCTACGACTCGGCGGGGGTCGAGCGCTCCTTTGCCGAGGCTCTAGACAAGCAGGAGGAGGTTCTCGTGTTCGCGAAATTGCCCTCGGCGTTCAAGATCGACACGCCGCTCGGCAGTTACAACCCCGACTGGGCGTACGTCGAGGAGGCCGACGGCGAGCGCCGCGTGTACTTCGTGACCGAGACCAAGGGCGGCAAGAACGGCGAGCCCGCCCTGCGCGACGCGGAGAAGATCAAGATCGGCTGCGCCAAGAAGCACTTCGAGGCGCTGGACCTCGGAAACGACTTCCATTACAACGTGCGCACGACCTACCAATACGAGGCGGTGAAGGCTTAGGATGTCGAAGCTGCCCGGAAAGATGACGCGAAAGCAGCACTGGGTGCCGCGGTTCTACCTGCGCCATTTCGCGGATTCCTCCGGGCAGCTTCATGCCTACAGCAGACAGAAGGGCTCCTTCTTCCGCACGAATTGCGAGAACCTTTGCAGCATGCGCGATCTTTATGAGGTCGAGCATGCCGATGCGACAGGCGATGCGACAGACAGATTCTATGCGCAGAACCTCATCGAGGTTAAGCTATCTGAGCTCGAGAGCCGCATCGCGCCGCTTTACGATCGCTTTTTGGAACGCCAGAAAGAAGACCAGTGCGAAGACGAAGGGTATTCTGATGGGAAAGCCGCCGTTTGCGAGCTGGCAGCAAATATCATCGTCCGGCACCCTATCAGTATGCGCGTCGACAAGAAATGGTCACGCGAGACTGCCGAAGAGCTGCTCAGAAACGTTCATCTGACACCCTATGAGCTCGGCTTGCTCGATTGGTCGGATTGGCGCGGGGATTCCCAAGCGGTGGTCGAGCTTGCCGCCTCCGCAACCATGCTCTTCTCCAACGATGATATTGTGCCAGTTAACCGTATTCGAAAGGCTTTTTTTGAGAAGAGCTTCTCCATCCTTAGGGCACCCGTCGGCTCAGGGTTCGTTACGACGTCGATGCCTATGTTCATCATCGGGCCCGAGGACGACTCGTACGATTTTCATCTCGCGTATATGCCGTTGAGCAGTGAGTATGCTGCGGTCTTTTCAGATGACCCTCTATTTCCGCCGTTTGCGAGACTCGGTTTTTCGGGCGTCGAGTTCATGAACCGACTTCTTCTGCTTAACTGCGAGCATTGGGATGTCGCCATATCGAGGGGAAGCGGCTCGCTCGAGCACGCGGTACGCGATTGGAGTCAAGCGAACAGTGCCGAATTCATGCACGAGATGTTCACGCGCGACGGCAGGGAGCTATCCCTCGACACAGTGATCTACGACCGCTCGAAGAAGAAGGGGCAGACGATGATCGATACCATCGACCGTGGCTGCCTCGAGGGCGGCTGCCTTGATGACGAGGACCTGCGCATCATCTTCGAGCACCTTCTGGGGAGAAGACGGCAAGGACCGGGAACATTAAAGGGTCAAGCAGCGTATTGATAAAATTGACCCCGCCAGCAATAACCGCAAAGGATAGATAGGGCTTTAAGGATGGATGCAGGAAAAGCAACGATAAGCGGCGTGTTCAACGGATCGCGCCTGCTCGAAATACCTTTTTACCAAAGGGCGTACGTCTGGGGAGAAGAGCAATGGGAGCGCTTCCTCGGCGACATGGAGTTCGTCACGGCCTCGAAGCGGCCCTATTTCCTGGGCTCCATCATCCTGAAGCAGGCCTCCTCCGGCAACACCTGGTCCGAGGTCTCCGAGGTTCGCACCGTCATCGACGGCCAGCAGCGACTCACGACCATGGTCATCTTCTTCAAGGCACTCTGTGCAAAAAACGGCACCAACAATTTGTTTGAGCGAGATTTCGTCCTGGAGACCGGCGATGTCGCCTTGCGGCACGGCAAGTACGACCGGCAGGATTTCGAAAAGGTCGTCAGCGCCACGGGCTGCGAACCCCTCGAGGGCTCCTCGGCCATCGTCCTTGCCTACAACTACTTCCTCAAGAACATTGACCCGGAGAAGGTCGACAGGAACACGATCAAGTCGAACGTCCAGTTCGTCTGCATCGATCTTACCGAGGGCGAGGACGAGCAGCAGATATTCGACACCATCAACTCGCTCGGGGTGCGCCTGACGACGGCGGAGCTCCTTAAGAACTACTTCTTCAACCGCGAGAACGAGCAGGCGTTCAAGGAGTGCTGGGAAGACGTCTTCGAGCCCACGGCTGAGAAGAGGGAGTATTGGGAGCAGGAGATCGTTACCGGGCGCATCAAGCGCACGCTCGTCGACCTCTTCTTCGACGCGTTCCTCCAGATTCTGGTCCAGGACAAGAGGCGTGGCGTCACGACCGAGGACAAGCTCTTCTATTCGCGTACTTCGAACCTCTTCCAGTCCTACAAGGATTTCATCGGCAGGTACTGCAACGGCGACAAGGTCGAGATTCTCGACAACATGAAGGCGTATGCCGAGGCGTTCGAGTCCACGTTCGACCCTGGCTACTGCGACGCGGACATCCCCTCCGCTTCCGGCGTCGAGCGCCTGAACGTGCTGATATTCGGCCTCAAGAACTCGACGCTCATCCCGTACGTGCTCTACGTTCGAAAGAACGCGGAGTCTTCGAGCGAGGAATCTAAGATCTACGCCCTGCTTGAGAGCTACATCGTCCGCCGAATGCTGGTTCAGGCGACCACGAAGAACTACAACAGGCTGTTCACCTCGCTGATCTTGAACGAGGTGAAGGACGCGGAGGCGCTGAGGAAGGCTCTCGAAGCCAATGACGAGGCGACGACGTACATGCCCGGCGACGCCGAGGTTCGAGCGGCATTCGAGGAATCGTGTCTGTACAACCTCCAGTCCAAGGGCGTCCTCTATCTGCTGGAAAGCGCCATTCGTCCGGGCATGAGCAGCACGGCCCTGCTCGGGTTCAACCAGTACACCCTCGAGCACATGATGCCCAAGAAGTGGCGCAACAAATGGGGAGCCCTCGACGATGAGGCTGCCACGCGAAGGGACCGGAAGCTCCTCACGCTCGGCAACCTCGCCATCATCACGCATTCGCTCAACGCCTCCATCCGCGATGCCGATTGGCCCACCAAGAAGCAGGGAAAGGGATACAAGGACGGCCTTGCCCTCTGCGCCGCCGGCCTTGCGACCATGGCCGGCGCCCTAGAGAAGGAGTCTTGGGACGAGGGCGATATCGCCGATCGCGCCGAATGGCTTGCGGACAAGGCGTTGGAGGTCTGGCGCTAGGCCCTACCTGCGTCCCATCTCGAAGATGCTTGCGGTGTCGGAACCCGCATCGATGACGGATGGAACCGGCTCTTCCAAAAACGTAGTTCGTGGCGATGTCTCTTCCGTCGGCGCGTCAACAGGCTCGCCGAGCGCTAGGAAGAACCTCATCACGTGCTCAATTCTCTGTTGCAGGGACTCGCTCAGCTCGCCGTAGGAGGCCGCCAGCCGCACCTCCTTGGCCAATTCCGCCATCGAGTCCCTCAGTGCCTTCTGCACGCTCACGGAGGGCCTCACCTCGACCTGGGTATCGGTGAGCTTGGCGATGATGTAGTCCTGCCTGTTCATGCCGCTCCAGGCTGCCATCTCGCATATGAGCTTGCGCTCCTCGGGCGTGCAGCGGAACGCCATCGTCTTGCTGCGCTTGCGGACGCTGTTCTCGCACGGCATCCTTCTTACCCCCTCGCCCCGTCGAGCGCGGCGGCCATCTCGTCCTGCTTCGTGGGGAACAGGTGCGCGTAGCGGTAGGTGATGTCCACCGCCTCGTGGCCCATGCGCTCGGCGATGGCCAGCGCGGAGAAGCCCATCTCTATCAGCAGGCTCACATGGCTGTGGCGTATGTCGTGTATGCGGATGCGCTTCACGCCCGACGCCTTGCACCCGCGCTCCATCTCGTGGGCCAGGAAGTGCTTGGTCACGGCGAACAGGCGCTCGTCGGGGGCGACGTCGTCGCGCATCTCGATGAAGTCCGCCATCTCGTCGCGCAGGAAGGCGGGCATGACGATCGTGCGCACGGACTTGGGCGTCTTGGGGTCGGTCACGGTGTCAACGCCGTGGAGGCTCTGGTACGACTTGTTGATGCGCAGCCGCGAGCTCTCCAGCATGAAGTCGGACGGCGTGAGCGCCAGGAGCTCGCCGCAGCGTATGCCCGTCCAGTAAAGCAGCTCGAAGGCGTGGAATGAGAGGGGCTTGTCCATGACGGCCTCGCTGAACCTCAGGTACTCGTCCTTGGTCCAGAACTGCATCTCGCCGCCCTTCTTCGAGCCTATCTTGTCGACCCTGCGCACCGGGTTGTCGCTGAGGCCGTAGTAGCGCTCGGCGTGGTTGAAGATGGCGTTGAGCTGGTTGTTCACTGTGCGCAGGTACGTCGGTGCCCAGGGCCTCCCGTCGGCGTCCCGGTGCTCGGTGAGCTCGTTTTGCCACCTGATGACGTCGATCGGCCTCACGTCGCACATGCGCATGTCCCCGAAGAACGGCACGAGCTTGTCGTTGATGATGTACTCCTTGGTGATCCACGTGTGCTCGCGTACGCGCGGCTTCACCTCGGAGGCGTACACCTCGACGAACTCGGAGAACGTCATGTCCATGGCCCCGCCGTTAAGGCTCTTGAACTGGCTCTCCCACACTGCGGCCTCCACCTCGGAGGAGAAGCCGCGCTTCGTCTTGTGGCGCTTCGAGCCGCGGGCGTCGCGGTAGTAGCACTGCACGTAGAACGTGCCGTTGCCGTCGTCCTTGTACACGGGCATGTCAGTCCACCTCCGGGAAGTACAGGGCGTCGAAGACGTCGCTTCGAACGCGCCCGCGGATGAGCACGCGCCCGCGCGCCTCCTGCTCGGCGTTTATCTTCCTGATCACCTCGTAGGCGCTGCCTTTCTTGATCCTCAGCAGCTCCGCGACCTCGTCGGCGTCCAGCATGTGCGGCCTCGGCGTCTTCGCCACCTTCTCGTCCATGGTTCCTCCCATCAATAGCGTACGGATACGTACGGTTAACAGATTCAGAGTAAACGTACATATCTGTACTGTCAATAGAATTGCGTACATTTGCGTACGCTGATAAGATGTTCTGGTACGTATTTCCATGAGGAGGGCGCATGTCCGTAGGCGAGAACATAAGGCGTTACCGCAAGTCGCGCGGCATGACGCAGGCGCAGCTGGCCGAGGCCGTCGGCCTGACCGAGGGGGCCGTGCGCCATTACGAGAGCGGCATCCGCGCCGTCAAGCCCGAGCTGCTCGAGTCCATCGCCGCAGCGCTCGGCGTTTCCGTCAACGCCCTCAAGGATTACGGCGTCGAGACCGCAGGCGACCTCATGTCGCTTCTCGTGCGGCTCGAGGATTCCTTCGGCATCGTGCCCGCAGCCGACGGATCGGGCCTCTCCCTGAACCCCAAGGCGCCGCACGCGCCCAAAGCCGCGATGGCGATCGAGCTGTGGGCTGAGAAGCGCGCGCAGCTCGAGAACGGCGAAATCGACGCCGCCGAGTACGAGGACTGGAAAGCCTCGCTGTAGCGACTCCTAGCTTTTTGCAATCAACGCAACCAAATCAGAACGCCAGGTTAGGCGGTGAGCGCCGCTCGGGCCTGCGTAAGCTGAGTTTTTACTCCCCATTGCATGCCAAGGCATTTCCGGCGTACATGGGGAGTAAATAACGCGGTGGCTTACATGGCGGCACGCGGCAGTATGCCGCGGCATTTCCCCTGGTTACTCCCGTTTTCATTGAGGCGGCGAGATTCTTTACTCCCCATTAACCACCTGGGAAAACGCTGTGAGAAGACCGCCGAAAAGCCTATTGAGTTCGATTTGAGTTTCACAGGCCCCGAAACGGCCCCGTTTGGCTCTCGGGGACAAAAATCGAGCGTCTACTCACTTGGGATGAATCCTTACTCCCGTTCCTCCGAATGCCGCACCGTGCCTTGCCGTCTTGAAACACGGGGGAGTAAATTGCGAAATCGCAGGTGAAAGGGAGTAAAACGACAAAGAAAAAGCCTCCGTCCCAACGCGGGAACGGAGGCTCGGTTATCGTATTTACTCACCAACATCGCTGGTGGCTTTGCCATGACTCTCGTACGAAACGAAACTCAGCGGCACAGTGCGGCACTCAAAAATGCAGGTCAAAGCCCTGTCAGCTTACTCCCACTCGATAGTTGCGGGCGGTTTGCTGGTGATATCATACACCACTCGGTTCACGCCGGGGACCTCGGCTACGATACGGCCGGAGATGCGGGCCATGACGTCGTAGGGCAAACGTGCCCAGTCGGCGGTCATGGCATCCGAGCTTTCCACAGCACGCAGGATCACCGGACGGGCGTAGGTGCGCTCGTCGCCCATGACGCCAACGGACTTGATGTCGGGCAGTACGGCGAAGTACTGCCAGACGCTGTGCTCGCTGTTGCGCTCGCCCGTCTCGGCGAACAGACGCTCGTTGTAGGCGTCCAGCTCCTCGCGCACGATGGCATCGGCGTTCTTCAGGATGTTCAGCTTCTCAGCATCCACATCACCGATGATGCGGATGGCCAAACCAGGCCCTGGGAAGGGCTGGCGGTGCACGATGTAGTCGGGCAGGCCCAGCGCCGTGCCCAGCGCGCGCACCTCGTCCTTGAAGAAGTGATCCAAAGGCTCAATCAGGTCGAAATGCACGCCCTCGGGAAACGGGATGAGGTTGTGGTGGCTCTTGATCGTGCTCGCCTTCCCGCCGGTCTTGCGCGCGCCGCTCTCGATGATGTCGGGGTAGATGGTGCCCTGGGCCAGGTACTTCACCGGACGCCCGTCCTGAGCCAAGTCCTCCGCCACGGCGAAGAACTCCTTCCAGAACTGCGTGCCGATGATGCGGCGCTTCTGTTCCGGATCGGTCACGCCGCGCAGAAGCTCCAGGTAGCGCTCCTCGGCGTGCACGTGGATGAAGTCCACGTCGAACTGCTTCGTGAACACCTCTTCCACCTCCTCGGGCTCGCCTTTGCGCAGAAGGCCGTGGTTCACGAACACGCAGGTCAGCTGCTTGCCGATGGCGCGAGCGCACAGCGCCGCCACCACGGAGGAGTCCACACCGCCCGAAAGGCCTAAAATGACGCGGTCGTCTCCCACCTCGGCGCGGATGGCCTCCACGGAGTCGTCGATGATGGAGTCCATCGTCCAGTCCGGCTCAAGCTCGCACACGCCGAACAGGAAGTTGCGCAGCATGGTCTGACCGAACTCGGTGTGGCGCACCTCGGGGTGGAACTGCGTGGCGAACAGGCGCCGCTCGGGGTATTCCATGGACGCCACCGGGCACACCTCGGTGCGCGACGTGACAGAGAAGCCCTCGGGCACGCGGCTCACGGCGTCGCGGTGGCTCATCCACACGGTCTGCTCGCCGGGGGTGCCGTCGAACAGCGCCGACTCGCCCGCCCGCGTGATGACCGCCGGGCCGTACTCGCCCTTCTCGGTATGTCCCACTTCCCCGCCGAGCGCCACGGCCATAGCCTGCTGCCCGTAGCAGAAGCCGAGCACGGGAATGCCCAGGGCAAGGATCTCCGGGTCGATGGAGGGGGCGTCCTCCGCGTACACCGACGCCGGGCCGCCGGACAGGATGATGGCCGCGGGCGCAATGGCGCGCACCTCCTCGGCCATGATGTCGCAGGGCACGATTTCGGAATACACGTGCAGATCGCGCACGCGACGGGCGATGAGCTGCCCGTACTGGGCGCCGAAATCGACGACGATAACCTTCTGTTCCGGGGTAGCGGACTCGGCCACAATGCCTCCTTGGGTCGCGAAATGTTCGAGGGCGATTTTACACCTCCCCGCGCGCAGAGGTATTTCTGCGAGGTGAAATGTCGAGAAAGTGCGGAATGGGTGGTCGGCCGCCGCAACTACCGCAGGTACTTCGCCCGCAGGGCCTGGCGCTTCTCGGGGCCGAAATCCAGGGCCTCGGTGAGGTAGGCATCGAAAGAGCCATAGTTGGCATTCACCGCCGCCATGGCGCGGTCGTAGTAGTCGTTGTAGGCGTAGAACAGCGAGTCGACGTCCGCATCGAGCCCGCGCGCAAGCCGCAGCTTCTCGCTGATGGCGTCGATGATCCCCTCGGCGCGGTTGCGGACGAACAGGTTCGTGGCCAGATAATCGGCGCGCACGTAGGCCTCGGGCACGCCGAGCGCCCGTTCCACGATGACGGCGCCCAAACCGGCACGATCCTTGCCCTCGGTACAGTGCCACAGATATGCTCCGCCGTCGCCTTCCAAAAGCACCCCGAGGAACGACGTGTAGGCGACCCGCCCCGCCTCGTCCAGCAGGATCTGCGGGTACATGCCGCACACCAACTCGTGGGGGCCGGCGTTGTAGCTGGCGAAGGTCTTCAGGTCCTGGGCCACGCCGGCACCGTGGGTGATGCCGATGGTCTCGCCGGACAGCGCCGGGAAGTCGTAGAAGACCACGCCTTCCATAAGCTCGCGAGGGTCGGGCTCCTTGTCGCGCTCGAGCTGGGTGCGGAAGTCGATGACGCCGGCGAGGTCGTAGTCGCCCACGAGCCGCGCCAGATCCTGCTCGCTCGCCTTGTGCAGCGCGCCGCTGCGCAGGAGCTTCGCCGGCGCGATGGTGCGCCCGTCGGCCGTCGGCATGCCGCCCAAGTCGCGCGTGTTGTGCAGCCCCTCAAAGGGAATGTGCCCGAATTCGGGGAACCCGGGAATGGGCTCGGGCCTATCGAGCTGCGAGGACTTCTCCTCGTCGATGCGCTTCTCTTCCGTGGTCATGGCAGCCTCCCGTCTTCGCGAACGCGGGCCTCCCGCGTCGATGTCTCCCGTCTATGGTAGGACAGCGAAGGGCCGCCTGCCACGGACAGACGACCCTTGTCATCGTTTCGTCGCGACGGGTGCATCGGCATCGGCATCGGCACCGGCACCGGCAGCCCCAGACGTCCGGCCCGCAGGTCATCGCACTCTCCCTACGACGCCTTCGCGAAGGCAACCGACGAGGCCTCCACGGGACGCGCCGGGTCGCGCATCCAGTCGTTCATGCTGCCGGCGTACAGATACAGTCTACTGTAACCCGCCGACGCCAGGTAATCGCAGGCGATCTTGGCATGCACGCCCATCTGGCAGTACACGATGACCGCGTCCTCGGGGAAAATGCCGTTGTCCTGGAACATCTCGGCCAGCTCCTCGGCAGGATCCTCCGAGGCGGCGGCCACATCGAGCCGAATGTTGATGGCCGAGGGAATATGGGCCGTGTCGTAGCGCAGCGGCGGCCGCACGTCCACGATGGGCATGCGCCCTATCTCGCGCTTCACGAAGTCGGCATCGACGATTTGGTAAGCCTTCATTGCAACACCTTTCAAATTCGCATCGGGCGCGACGGGACGACCGACCGCGCCTTCTTCCCCAGCTCATATCAATGATTGGGAATTGGCCGGATCGTGCAAGGCAAAAGCATGCGGCACTGCGTCCTATCGCGTTTTCTGCTTTCAATGGTAGCTTTGGCGCGCCTTCCGATGGCGACGGAGCCGTTACGCTTCCCCTTCCGTTGCCCTTCCAAACGAAATCTTTTATTCCACCCCTTGACAGAACGGTGGCGGTGCCTATACTTATGAACAGTTGCTCATATGTTTAATAGTTTGCAAGGAGCTGAGATGAGCGAACCGACAGCCATAGAGAAAGAAGCCGGCAAAATCGTGGAAGGCGCCTGCGCATCGCTGGAGGCCTGCCCCTGCGGCTGCAACCGCGAAGCCACGGCAGGCTTGTTCGCGGAAATGCCCGACGAGGAGCTGCTGTTCGACGTGGCCGACCTGTTCAAGGCCTTCTCCGACACCACCCGCATCAAGATCCTGTTCGCGCTCATGGGCGGCGGCCTATCCGTCGGCGACATCACCGCCGTCGTCGGCTGCACCCAAAGCGCCGTGAGCCACCAGCTGCGCACGTTGAAGCAGGCGCGCCTTGTGAAAGCCACCCGCGACGGCAAGAACGTCATCTACGCCCTCTCCGACGACCACGTCTACACCATGCTCGCCCAGGGCATGACCCACGTGTGCGAGTAACCCTGTCCCCCTTGCGATTCACCGAACCGCCCGCCACTATCGAGTGGGAACAACATTGAAAGGAACCATCATGCGCAAGTCATTCAAACTGGAGAACCTCGATTGCGCCAACTGCGCCGCGAAGATGGAGGCCGGCATCAATGAGCTGCCCGGCGTGAACAAAGCATCCATCAGCTTCATGACGAGCAAGCTGATGATCGACGCGGACGCCGCCGACGAGGAGGCCCTAGCCGCCATTGTCGACGCCGCCCAGGCCGTCTGCACCAGCTACGAGAAAGACTGCCGCATCGTCCGTTAGGATTCCCCATGAACCCGAAGCAGAAGAAACTCCTCACCCGCATCATCGTCGCGCTCGTGCTGTTCGTCATCATCGAGGTGGCGGCCCAGACCGGCATCCTGCGCGCCGCCTTCGGCACCCCCGGCGACGTGTACGCCGAGTTCGCGTTGTTCCTCATCCCCTACCTCATCGCCGGCTACGACGTCATCGCCGGCGCCCTGCGCGGACTCGTTCACGGACACGCGCTGGACGAGGACTTCCTCATGACCGTGGCCACCTTCGGCGCGTTTGCGCTGGTGCTGTTCCCCGACACCGAGCCGCACATGGCCGAAGGCGCGGCCGTGATGCTGTTCTTCCAGGTGGGCGAGCTATTCCAAAGCTACGCCGTGGACAAGTCGCGCCAGTCCATCGCGGACATGATGGATATCGCGCCCGAGTACGCGAACGTCATGGAGGAGGGCAAGCTGAAGCAGGTGGATCCCTTCGAGCTCGCCCCCGATGACGAGTTCATCGTCATGCCCGGCGAGCGCATCCCGCTTGACGGCACGGTGCTGACCGGCGAAAGCCAAATTGACACGGCGGCGCTCACCGGCGAGTCGGTGCCCCGCACGGCGCGCCCAGGCGACGAGGTCATCTCCGGCTGCGTGAACCTGACGGCCAAACTCGTCGTACGCGCCACCAAGCCCTTCGAGGACTCCACGGTAAGCCGCATCTTGGAATTGGTGGAAAACGCCGCCGAGAAGAAGGCACGCACCGAGAACTTCATCACCCGCTTCGCCCGCGTGTACACCCCCATCGTCGTGGGCGTGGCCGCTGTACTCGCCATCGTGCCCCCGCTGTTGTTCGGCGGTCAGTGGTCCGACTGGATCCTGCGCGGACTCACCTTCCTCGTGGTGTCGTGCCCCTGTGCGCTCGTGATTTCGGTACCGCTGTCGTTCTTCGGCGGCATCGGCGGGGCGTCGCGCCTTGGCATTTTGGCGAAAGGGTCGAACTACCTGGAAGCTTTAGGATCTACCGAAACCGTCGTGTTCGACAAGACCGGCACCTTGACCGACGGCACCTTCTCCGTGACCGAGCTCATCGGCGCCCCTGGCGTAAGCGAGACCGAGCTTATCGACATCGCCGCCGCAGCCGAGACCTTTTCCACCCATCCCATCGCGCAATCGGTGCGCGCCTATCGCGACTCCCTGACGACCGACGCGCGACCGGACAGCGACAACGACGCGAATCTGGCGCAACCGGACAGCGACTCCACCACGACTGGCGCGCGGCCCGGAAGCAGCTCCACCACAACCGCCGAACGGGTGCGCGACGTCCGCGAGATCAGCGGCCAGGGCGTGGAAGCGGTCGTGGACGGACGAAACGTGCTCGTGGGCAACGGCAAGCTCATGGCGGCCCATGACATCGCCTTCACGGCCACCGACGTGCCGGGCACCGTGCTCTACGTGGCCGCCGACGGCACCTACCTGGGCGCCATCGTCATCGCCGACACCGTGAAGCCCGACGCCGCCCGCGCCATCGCCGATTTGCGCGCGGCCGGCGTGAAGAAGACCGTCATGCTCACGGGCGACCGCACACCCGTGGCCCGGGCCGTCGCCGCCGAACTCGGCATCGACGAGGTGCACGCCGAGCTGCTTCCCCAAGACAAGGTGGCCGAGGTGGAGGCGCTTCTCGCCCAAACCGAGCGCGACACCAATGGCAAGGGCAAGCTCGCCTTCGTGGGCGATGGCATCAACGACGCACCCGTGCTCACCCGCGCCGACATCGGCATCGCCATGGGCGCCATGGGTTCGGACGCCGCCATCGAGGCCGCCGACATCGTGCTCATGAACGACGACCCCGACGACATCGCCCGCGCCATTCACCTGGCGCGGCGCACCATGGGCATCGTCTGGCAGAACATCGTGTTTGCCCTGGGCGTCAAGTTTGCCGTGCTGGTGCTGGCCGCCTTCGGCATCGCCAACATGTGGATGGCCGTCTTCGCCGACGTGGGCGTGGCCGTCATCGCCATCTTGAACGCCATGCGCGCCATGAACGTGAAGCGCTACCTCGACTAAAGGCGAGCGGTCAAATCAACTTTAAACTGCATTTCGGCAACCGCCCGTTCACAGGCTGGCTCATAGCCCCCGATTTTCCTCGTCGGGGGCTATGCTCTTTTCAGCACATCAGTTGCACCACGCGCCGTCGCCTTTCCAGACGCAACGGCGCCGCGACACTGCTGCGCGCACTTTGTGTTCCCGACCACTTTGGAGGTTCGTCATGAAAGACGAGAAGGAGACCTTGCGGAAGACCGCCGATAGCATTCACGTGATGGAAAAGTTCGATCCGGCCATCCTCGCTGATGTGACCGCGCCCGTCGTGTCGCTCTATATTCCCGTGCACCACACCGAGCGCGAGGAGCGCCGCGATATCTGGGATCGCGACATGTTCAAGGATCTGATGAAGGATGCCGAGCGCACGCTCGCCGAAACCTACGACAAAGATGCCTATAAGGGCATCGTCGAGAAGGCCGACTACCTGCTCGAGCATCCGGACATGCCGCTTTGGCTGCATGCCGGCGAGGGCCTGGGCTTCCTCATGAACAACGACGACATCTACGTGTACAACCTGTTCTTCGCCCCCGATCCCATGGTGGCCGCCGGCGACACCTACTTCGTCAAGCCGCTTTTGCGCAACTTCCAGTACGGCACCGAGTACTATGTGCTGGAACTGGGCAACGACCGCTTCAGCTGGGTGAAGGGCGACCGCACCCATGTGGAGCGCCAGCAGCTGCCGCAGGAAGTGCACGACTTCTTCAGCGAGCTGTTCGCCAACAGCGACGACATCGCCGCCGACGCCCGCAAGGGCGAGAAGGGCGCGCTGGACTACATCTCGCTGGAGGGCCACATGGGCCAGTACCACGACCATCAGTCCCGCAACGAGGTGAAGAAGGACGACGCCCTGCCCTGGTTCCGCTATGTGAACAAGGCCGTGAACGACTACCTCGTGCACGATGACACCACCCCCATCATCCTGTGCTGCGACGAGGAGTACGAGACCGCCTTCCGCAAGCTCTCCACGCTGCGTCATCTCTTGCCCGTCGGCATCAAGAAGGATCCCGCCGGTCTTGACGGCAAGGCGCTTCTGGAAGAGTCGCTGGCCGTGATGGACGGCATCCGCGATGCGAATATCAAGGAAACCGCCGAGAAGTTCGGCGCCGACGCGGCCCATGGCAAGGCCTCGGACGACTTCGACGCCATCGGCATGGCGCTGGCCGAGCGCCGCGTGGGAGCGCTGTTCCTCGTGAAGGGCAAGATCCTCCCCGGCGGCTTCGACATCAACACCGGTACCGTCACCTTCGACGGCGATCCGAACCCGGTCGATGACGGCTACATCGACCCGGCCGCGCCCGACATCACCGACGCCTTCGCCCAGGCGGCACTGGCCCAAGACGCCCACATCTACATCGTCGAGCAGAACCAGATGCCCACCGACAAGTCGGTAGCCGCCCTCTTCCGCTACGCGGAGTAACGCCCACGGCGGCGTGACAAATAGCTATACTGAAAGGGAGCTCTTACGGGCTCCCTTTTCTCATGCCCTTAAAGGAGCTTCCATGACCGACCCCGCCCAACTCGCCGACCTCGCCATCAACCAGCCCGATGTGGCGCTCATCTTCGAGGGCGGCGGCATGCGCAACAGCTACACGGCGCCCATGGTGGTGGAACTGCTCGCGCGCAACCTGAACTTCGGGTGCGTCTACGGCATCTCGGCCGGCTCCAGTCACACGGTGAACTACCTGGTGCGCGACGCTACCCGCGCTCGCGCCTCATTCGTCGAGCTGGTGAAGTATCCGCGCTTCGGCGGCTGGGGCAGCTTCTTGCGGGGCACCGGCTACTTCAACAGCCCCTACCTTTACGAGGAGCTGATCGAGAACGCGCCCGCCGGCGACCCCATGGCCTTCGACTGGGACACCTTCGCCGCCAACCCGGCCGAGATGCACATCGAGGCCATGGATTGGGACACCGGCGAGACCGTCGCCTGGACCCGCACCGATGTGAAGGACGCCCACGACCTGGGGCTGAAAGTGCGTGCATCGTCCACCATGCCCCTTTTCATGCCGCCCACCACCATCGACGGGCACACCTACATGGACGGCGGCATGGGAGATAGCTGGGGCATCCTGCTGAATGCCGCCCGCGCCGACGGCTACGAGCGTTTCTGCATCATCCGCACCCAGCCGCGCGGCTACCGTAAGCACGCCATGAGCCGGGGCGCCCAGGCGCTCTTCCGCGCGGCCTTCCGCAAGCATCCCATCGTGGCCGAGCGCACCATCGCGCGCTGGCAGCCCTACAACGAGCTCTGCGACGAGATAGAGCAATTGGAAAAGACAGGCGCCGCTTGGGTCTTCTACCCCGACACCATGGACGTCACCAACAAGACCACCGACTACGACGCCCTCGTTCGCTCCTACGAAACCGGCCTCGCCCAAGCCCAGCGCGACATTGAGTCGCTGCAAACGTGGCTTGGCTAGCACCCGATCCCCAATCGGATCGGACGGCCTTCACCTTCCCTCTTTCTCGCGCGATAGCGCAGCCATCCGTCAAACCCGGTGCCGCCCAACCAAGCCCGAAATGAGCAAAACGACCCACTTCTCGTAATTCCTTTGCGTGGATAGCGGAAATCGAACTCACGCCATCTGGGGAAACGCGATAAAGTCTACCTGCTTTGCCCTTGAAAACTACGAGAAGTGGGGCTTTTTGCTCATTTCAGCAATCTAGCTAAATCCCAAACCGAGACAAAAGGAGTACAGGACAAAAAAAGGAGCCCCTCCCGAAAGCGGAGCTCCTTGCAACCGTAAAGGCTGGGAGAAGTGTTCGCGAAAGCGAATTTACTTCAGGGTCACAGCGGCTCCGGCCTCTTCCAGCTTGCCCTTGATCTCCTCGGCCTTCTCCTTGTTCACGCCCTCGGCGACGGCCTTCGGAGCGCCCTCGACGACCTCCTTGGCCTCCTTCAGGCCCAGGCCGGTGATCTCGCGGACAACCTTGATGACGGCGATCTTGTTGTCGCCGAAGCCCTCGAGCACGACGTCGAAGTCGGACTTCTCCTCGGCGGCAGCGCCACCCTCGGCCGGAGCGGCGGCGGCCACGGCCACCGGAGCGGCGGCGGACACGCCAAAGGTCTCCTCGATGTCCTTCACGAGCTCGGAAGCCTCGAGCAGGGACATCTCCTTCAAAGCCTCAATGATCTCTTCACGAGTAACAGCCATGTTAGTTTCCTTTCAAAGGGGGCCGGCACCTCTTCGCGCCGACCGTCATTTCTTCTTGCGTTACGCGGCCCATCTCAGGCCGCCCGAGCTGTTAGGCAGCTTCCTTCTGCTCGGCCACGGCCTTGACGACCTGGGCCAAACCGCGCGGCACACCGTTGATGGTGGTAGCCAGACCGCGAGCGACGCCGGAGATGGCACCGGCGATCTGAGCCATGAGCTGCTCGCGAGAGGGCAGAGAAGCGATGGCCTCCACCTCTGCGGCCGACACGGCAGCGCCTTCCATCAGGCCGCCCTTGATCTCAAGGTTCTCGTTGGCCTTAGCGAAGGTCTTCAGGGCCTTAGCCGATGCGGCCACGTCGTTGCCGGAGAACACGAACGCGCTGGGGCCGGCGAGCATATCGTCGAGCGTCGGCAGTTCGGCCTCGGCGAGCGCCAGGTGAACCAGCGTGTTCTTGTAGACCTTCATCACCGAGCCGGTCTCGCGAATGTCGCGGCGCAGCTGCTGCATCTCCTTCACGGTAAGGCCGCGGTAATCCACGACCCACATGGCGGAAACGCCGTCGAGATCCTCCTTGATGCTGGCGAGCATCTCCTTGTTCTGAGCGTTGGGCATGTTGTACGTACACCTCCTTCTCAAAGCTTTCCGGGTTCCGCACCTGTGCTGGGTGGGCCGCAAGCCTTAAGATGAGAAAAGCGGCCCCCGCCCATAAGACGGAGGCCGCACGTATTCACGGAAGCGAATCTGTCGACCACCTCGGCGGGCCGCTTGCGCGATTAAACCGAGCCGTTGCGCCGGGTGTCGCCCCTTCCGGAACGCCCCGCAGGCGGTTGCAGACTCGGTACCTGCTGTCTTAAGTAGCGGAACATATCTGTTCGTTGCACTGCCCACCTTTGGGCAGCTCGTCTATTCTAGAGCGAATCCCGCCCGTGTCAACGGGTTTTTCTCCCCTCTCCAAAAAACCCGCGCGAGCGGCAGCCTGCGCAGCCCGGCCAGCGGCAGCCTGCGCAACCCAATCAGCAGCAACCTGCAGTTGCTTACGAACGAAGGCCCAGCAGCTCGAACAGCTCCTTGCGGGAGTTGATGCCCATCTTCTCGTAAATGTGGCGCGTGTGGGCCTTGAACGTACCCTCGGCGATAAACAGCTCCTGCTGAATGACGCGGCCGGTCTTCCCCTCGGCCAGAAGCGCCAGCACCTCCTGCTCGCGAGGGCTTAGACGATAGGTGCGCGAGAACTCCTCCACGCGCTCGGCGGCGCGCTCCTCCTCGGCCGTGCGCTGCACGAGGCCGCCCTCCTCCAGGATGGACACGCCCCACTTGCTAGCCAGCTCCTTCTCGGAGAACAGCAGCACCGTGGCCGCCAAAATGAGTACCGACACGATGACCGTCACCGCCAGAGCCTCGGTGGACGCCGGCAGCCCGAGCATGCCCAGCGCATCGGTGGCGCCGCCACCAGCCAGCTGCAGCAACTGCTCGGCGTTCTTGATGGCCATGAACGCCACGATAGCCACACCCAAGCGCTTGGCGATGTCGAACAGCAGGAACATCACGAGGAAGGACATGAGCGAGTAGCTGATGGCGATGAGGTAGCTGGACGCCGCCGTGCCGAACAGACTCTCGGCCGGCACCAGCAGAAAGCCGCACACCATGAGCACCACGGGAGATCGGTACAGAAGCCCGATATTGAACCGCTTCGACGCGAAATAGGCCGTGGCGAACAGCACCGCCATGAGAATGAACGTCGAGGCCGACGAGTGCCTCCCCGCGCCCGCCACCAGCTGGTTCGCCCGCATGCCGTAGGCGAAGGCGTACAGGCCGTACAGCACGAACAGCTTCCACGGGTAGGAGAACTTCGGCACGCCCCGCTTGGGACGATCGGCCGCAGGCACATGCTCGTAGGCGCCCTGCAGGCACAGCGTCGCCAGCAGAGGCAAAAGCACGAGCATGGCCTGGGCCTGAAGGCCGACAAGCCCCTCGCAGAAGAACGTGATGACCGAGCCTAGAAGCATCGCGCCCGACAGGAACAGGAAGATGCGCAACAGACTGAAGGTGGCCAGCACTTCCGCGGCCAGCAGCAGGAAGAGACCATAGCCCACGCCCGCCGCCAGCGATCCCGCGACCATGAGCCCCAAGGACGCCCCCGGGATCCAGGCAGTCGCCACGCACAGCAGCGATGCAGCCGCCATACAGCCGGAGGAGACCGCCTTCACCACGCGATTCTCGTTCAGGGGCACCAGACGCCGGAACAGCAGCACCACGAGAATGCTGACGGCAATGAAAGCGATGTCGAACGTGAGGTGAGAATCGAAGTCGCTCGACGGCGCGCCCAGCACGCCCGCGCCCGACGTTCCCGTGAACGTCAGCGTCGCCCACGCCCGAGCGCACCCGTAAGCGCAGACGTAGCGCCGCCCGCCCCTCAAGAGCGCCCGACGATCTTCCGCATTCTCGCTCTTCACACTCAGCCCCTTTGCAACCCTCGTGTCAATCTCGCCCGTCTATTATGGCAGAAATTTCGAGTTGTTAGACATATCCTCTGTCTACGCCTGAACCTAACTGCGCTTTTTGTCTTTCAAAAGGCGGAAAGTCTTTTCCGAGCTCCTCTTTCGACGAAATCAGGCCATCCTCAGGGAACCGAATGTCTAACAACTCGAAATTATTCCCAGAAAACATGCCCCCACATTTTCCAGAAGTCCCAATCCGTGGCAAGTCCCGCTTTTTCCACGTCCCCAATTCGGCGGAAACGGCAAAGCCGACGCCCGGTGAGGGGCGTCGGCTCAGAGGGAGGGCACGAAAGGGTCGCTTGCGAACCTACAGGCCGGCGACGTAGCGGCCCGTGGCGAAACCGGTGGTGATGGCGCGGCCCACCGACAGGCCCTCGATGTCCATCGGGTAGTTGCTGTTGCCGAAGAAGGGGCCAGAGGCGTTGCCAACGGCGAACAGGCCCTCGATCGGCTTCATGTCGACGTCCAGGCACTGGAAGTTGCCGTCGCACCACAGACCGTCCACCAAGGCGTCGATGTTGTTCGCGCCGCGCGGCACCGCGTAGCAGGGGGCCTCGATCGGCACCATGTACTCGTCGCGCTTGCCGAAGTCCTCGTCGCCGTTGCCGGCGGCCACCAGCTCGTTGTAGCGGTTGATGGACTCGACGATGGCCTCCACGGTGTAGTCGTGGGCCCAACCCTCTTCGTCGGCGTAGGCGATCATGCCCTCGGCCAGCTCCTCCAGCGTGTCGCCCTTGATCCAAGCCTCGGGATCGACGTTGCGGTAGGCGTTGTGGATGGAGATGTCGGAGAAGTCCTTCCAGGCATCGTAGTGCTCCTCCCAGTTCGTGGGCACGATGGAGAAGAACTTGGCGGCCGTGGACTCGGCGAAATCGACTTCGGCCAGGTACTTGTTGGTGAACTCGTTCAGGTAGCCCATGCGGCAGCAGCCCTCGTCCATGAAGCGCTTGCCGTGACGGTCGAGGAACAGATACGGCATCTCGAAGCGCACCTTCGGGCCCTCGCCGTGCACCATCTTGGTGTGGGAGGCGGGGCACATCTGGGCGCCGGCCCACATGGCGGCCTTCAGGCCCGTTCCGTTGCGGAAATCGACGGCCTGATGCAGGCCCTTCGCGTCGGGGGTGTAGTAGTACAGCATCTCGGAATCGCCCACATAGTCGCCGGCGGCCATGATGACGCCCTTGTTAGCGCGCAGCAGCACGTGAGTGCCGTCCTTGGTCTCGCCGATGGCACCCGCCACGCGACCGTCCTCCACGAGCAGCTGCACGCAGGGGGTCTCGAAGAAGATCTCGGCGCCCTCGGCCTGCACGGCGTCGCCGATGACGAGCGCGCCCTTCTGATGGCCCTCGTCATGGAAGTAGGTGTTGGCGTGGAAGAACACCTCGTGGCCGTTGCAGTTCACCGTGTAGTCGTAGGGCTTCGACTCGCTGCCGCCCTTGGCCGCGGCCTCGGCCCACCAGGCCAGCGCCTCCTGGGAGTTGCGGGCCCAGGTCTCTACCTGGCCCAGGTTGGCGCGGTAGTCGCTCTTGTAGTTGATGAAGGACAGCACCGCCTTGATGCCGGCCTCGTTCGTCTTCTTCAGATCGATGGAAGCGCCCATGTTGCCGGCGGTCTGCACGATGGAGAGGCTCTGCAGCGCGCCCACCGTGGCACCCGCCTCCAGCGCGGCGTGCATGGCGGAAAGCCCCGACTCACCCGCACCGACGACCACGACATCGTAGGTGTGCTCCTCGTCGAACTCGGTGATTTCGGCCGGCTTCTGCAAAAAGCTCGGGCCCACGTAGGTAGATCCGTCCTCGGCAGCGGCGGCGCCCGTGCTCGCCATCTTCTGCTGGGGAGCGCAGCCCGCAAGCGCGCCGGCGCCGGCAGCGGTGATGGCGGCCAAGCCACCGAACTTGAACAGGTCGCGGCGAGAAACATTCATTCCGTTGGTCATGATGGGTCCCTTTCCCTCACTCGTGACGCCGAGCTTCTCTGAAAGCTCGGTTGCAGCGTCCGTGCTGCGTTGGTTTGCGGAGAAGCTTTTCGCTTCGCCGCCGCAGCTCCCTCGCTGCACCACGCACTATGGACGCCTTGGCAAATCCACGCATCGACCAAGCGGGAAAAAGAAGTTTAAAGCTTTAAACCCTCCTATAAACCTTCATGTTGACCTGGGAAAACAAAAAGCGAGCGAGATTGCTCCCGCTCGCTTTAAACCTTAAGAATTACGTTGACTCCGAAGCGCCCCTAGGCCACTTTCTCGGTGTCCTCGCCAGAGGCAACGTCGGCAGGCGTCTGGGCGGCCCCGTTTTGCTGCACCACGTCGTCCTCGGGCTCGCCGGAGGCGTTCTCGGAGGACGCACCGCCCTCGCCCAGGATCTCGTAGGCCGGGCTCACGTTGGAACCGGCGGCTTCCACGTAGGTGAAGTTGATCTCGTCGCCCACCTTGTAGCCGACGATGTCCAGCAGCCCCGGCAGCGCGAAGTCGAAGATGGAGCCGTCCTCCCCTTCCACGGTCAGGTAGAAATGGGTGTTGCCCTCGATGACCGCCTGGTTCATGGAGCGGATGGTGCCCTTCACCGTCACTACGTCGGTCGCACCGTCTCCGCTCTCAGCCACGACACCGTTGGTGGCGAGCAGCGCCTCGTAGGCCTTCTGGGTGTCGGCCACCGTATCGCCCACGGCCACGTTCTGGTAGCGCTGGATGTCGATCATGGCGAACTTCTTCACCAGGCCCGCGCCGTCCTTCAGGGCCATGAAGTAGGTCGGCTGGTTCGACACGTTGATGAGCAGCGGGAACGTGGAGGTGTAGCGCAAGTTCTGCACCTGGCCCTCGGCGGACTGCATGGCAGAGTCCTCCGTAGCGCCCGAGACGCTGTAGAAGTGCGACTCCTGGGTGCGCTGGTTCACCAGCACGAAGCCGATGATGGAGTTGTCGGCCGTGGCCGAGGTGACGCCGGTATAGACCCACACGTCGTCGTCCTTGGCGATGTAGTTGTAGCCCAGCGTGCCGTCGGTGCCGGGCGTCGTGCGCACCACGCCCTCCTGACCGAGGAACGAGTTCAGCCAGCCGTTGTTGTAGGCGCCCCACCAGTTGTACTGCTGGATGAGCAGCTCGGCGGGGAACACGCGGTCGACCCACTCGGGGCAGTCGGCCACGGCGAGGTCCTGGGTCTCGCCGGTGGTGGCGTCGCACAGCACCACGCGGCTGATGGTCTCGCCGCCGAAGAGGCCAATGGTGAAGTCCTTCACGGGGCAGATCCACCAGGGGTGGCCGTCCTCATCGATTTCGAAGGACTTCTCGCCGAACATGTAGAAGGGATAGGACAGCTGCACGTGGCGATCGATGTTGCGCACGAGCGGCTCGCTTTGCGAGTAGTGGATCGGCGAGTCGCCCAGACGCACGATCTCGGCGTCCTGGGTGGTCATGTTCACGAGCGCGTAGGCCGGGATGCCGCCCTCGCGGTTGGTGAACCACTTGAACAGGTCGGCGTAGCCCAAGGGGCTCACGCGAACCGGCGTGCCCTGGTAGTTGATCTGCGAGTACAGGTTCGACACCTCGAACTGGCTGACGTACTCGGGAATGGAGCCCATCTCGCGGTTGCCCAGCAAAATGGCGGAATCGCGGTCGATGACGGGAATCTCCGAATAGTTCACTTCCTTGATGTCCTGGGCAAACTCCAGCGTGTCGGTCTTCAGCACGTTGGAGTACTTCTCGGCGTTGCCCGGGAAGATCGCCATGGACATAAGGGCGCCAATGGCCACGAGCGCCACCACGGCCACGGGCACGAAGGACAGAATGCGGAAGGTCTTCGCCTTGCCCTCGTTTTTCGTCACTTCTTTGGTGCCCGTCTTGTACTGCTTGGAGCGCATCCAGAAAACGAGGAACAGCGGCAGCAGGATAACGATGAAGACGAAACCCCAGAAGTCCGTGGAGTGAATGTTGATGGCCGGATGGAACCACCAGTAGGCACCGGCAATGACGAGCAGCGCCAGCACGATGATGAGCGCCAGCCATTTCTTAGAAGGCAGGTGGAATTCGTTGGCGAGGAACTCGAAATCGACCGTAGGGCCACCATGGCCGCCATGGCCGCCGTCACCGGAGCCGGAGCCGCCATGGCCGCGGCCGCCACCGTTGCCCGCACCCCCGAACCCGCCGAAGCCCCCGAAGGGAAAGCCGCCGAAGCCGCCCACACCGCCGCGCGAGCCCGACGCTCCCGCGCCGCCGCCCGAGCCAGAGCCCGAGCCGGAACCGGAGCCCGGCGTCTGCGGCCCGGACGACGCCGAATCCGACGCACCGGTGCCCGAGCCCACGCCATCGGTGTTCATACCCGACTGGCGCAACGCCTCAAGCAGCGAATCCAAACCAGATTGTGCCACGTAACTCATCCTCTCTTATCGGCCGCAGCGCACCGCGCGGCGACCTCGTCCTGGGGCCCCGTTGGCCCCGTAGAAGGTTTCGTGACACTATACAGGAAGGCCCCGCGCCAACACCCAACCCGTCAAATACCCGAAAGAAAACCACGGGCCTGAAGATTTTCTTCACTGCGACCTTAAAAGTCTACCTCTGCCCACGACTCTAGAAGCAGTCCCTCGACGCGTCGGAACTCCCTCGTGTTGTTCGAAACGAGCGTCGCGCCATGGGCAAGGGCCGTCGCGGCAATCAGCAGATCGTTCGGCCCGATTATGCAACCGCGCCGCTTCAAGTCGGCCCGGACTCGCGCGTAGCAGGCGGCGCACCGGGAATCGAAGGGAATGATGTGCAGCGGCGACAAGAGGCTCTCTACAAAATAGCGGCCCTCTTCGGGATTGTTACTGTTCTCGGCCCCGTACAGCAGCTCGGCCTCGACGATAGCCGGCACGCCGAACAGATCCGGCGAGCTTTTCCGCATGATCTCCTGGGCCCGCGGCAGATGGCCCCGCATGATCTCGATGCACACATCGGAGTCGAAGAAATACATGACGGCCCCTTACGCGAACAGAACGATCTCGTCGAGGTCTCCCTCTTCCTCGGGGACGACGAACGTCGGATCCTTCAGACAGCCGTAGACGTTATCCCAGTAGCCCGACGGCCAGCCGCGCCCTTCCCCACTCTCGCGAATGAGCCCCGTCACGTACCTCGACATCGACTGATGCGCCCGAGACGACTTCTCGCGCAGCATTTCCATGGTCGGCTCATCCAGATACAAAGACAACTGCGGCATAGCGCACCTCCTGTATACTTGCAATTCAAGTATACTTGCAGCTATACTTGCTGTCAAACCCGAAGAAACAGGAAAAGCTGTCGACGCATCGCCGCATCGACAGCTCCCTCTTTGACGCCAGAAAGCAGAACGAGAAAGTTCCTACAAAATCGCGCGACCTAGCTCGCCGACGACTTCTTCCAGGCGCACCTTGGCCTCGGTGTGGGTGGCCATGTCGCGCAGGGTCACCTCACCCGCATCCAACTCGTCGGGGCCGAGGACGGCCACGCGGGCCGCACCCAGCTTGTCGGCCAGCTTGAACTGGCTCTTCAGCGAGCGCTTCTGGTGATCCATCTCGGTCGTGAAGCCGGCGTCGCGACATTCCTGTACGAGCGCGAAGGCCCGGGCGCGCACGGAATCGTCGACGCAGGCCACGAACAGGTCGCACCTCTGGGCCCGCGGGAATTCCACGCCGGCCGCTTCCAGGGCCAGCACGCAGCGCTCGAAACCGAGCGCGAAGCCGAGGCCCGGTGTGGGACGGCCCCCCACCTCCTCGGCCAGCTTGTCGTAGCGCCCGCCGCCGCCGATGGCGTTCTGGGCGCCCATGCCGTTGTCCACCTGCACCTCGAACACCGTGCGGGTGTAGTAATCCAGGCCGCGCACGAGCTTGTAGTCCTCCTCGTAGACAACCCCGGCGCCATCGAGCAGAGTCTTCACCGCATCGTAGTGCTCGCGGCACTCGTCGCACAAGTGGTCGGTGATCTTCGGCGCGTCAGCCATAATGGCCGCGCACTGGGGGTTCTTGCAGTCGAACGCCCGCAGCGGGTTCACCTCGGCGCGCGTCATGCAGGTGTCGCACAGCTCGTCGGCGTGCTCGTCCATGTAGGCGCGCACGAGCTCGCGGTAGGCCGGACGGCACTGCTCGCAGCCCATGGAGTTCAACAGAAGGCGCATGGAATCGCGCGGGATGCCCACCTTCTCGTAGAAGCGCATGAGCATGATGATGGCCTCGGCATCGATCGTAGGCTCCTCGGCGCCCAGGCACTCCACACCCACCTGATTGAACTGGCGCTGACGCCCCTTCTGCGGGCGCTCGGCGCGGAACATCGGGCCTGCGTACATGAGCTTCGCCGGGGCCGCGCCCTGCGGCACCAAATCGTGCTGCACTACGGCGCGCACCACACCGGCCGTGCCCTCGGGGCGCAAGGACAGGCGGCTCTTCGCCTTCGGGGCCTTCCCCTCTTCCACCCAGCGACGCAGATTCTCACCGGAAATGGCCGTGAACATCTCCTTGGACACCACATCGGTCGCTTCGCCGATGCCGCGGACGAAGAGCTCGGTCTGCTCCATGATGGGCGTCTCGATGGGCAAATACCCGTAGGTGCCGAACACCTCGGCCGCCGTCTGCTTGAACTGATTCCAGAACAGCGCCTCGTCAGGCAGAAGATCGCGAGTCCCCTCGGGAGCGTTAATGGCCATGGTGATATCCTTTTTCGTCGACGGGGCTTTGCGGCCCTGGTAAGTGAAACTTCGGGTATTGTAACGCAGAAAGGACGACCCCGCAGGCCGCCCTTTCCCAATGGTTTTGCAAGTTTAATCCCAGCGGCGATGGCGGCGAGCCGACAGGCCGACGAAACGGGCGAGGCGCTACAGATGCTCGACCACCAAGTCGCCCATCTTCGCGGTGCCCACAACCTTGTCGACCGGGGTCTCGGCGTCCTTGATGTCGCCGGTGCGCCAACCGGCGTCCAGCACCTCGGTGACGGCGCGGCGGATGTCGTCGGCGCCCTCGCCCATGCCGAAGCTGTAGCGCAGCATCATCTCCACGGAGAGGATCTGTGCCAGCGGGTTGGCGATACCGCGCCCGGCGATGTCCGGCGCGCTGCCGTGGCTCGGCTCGTACAGGGCCACGCCGTCGCCCAAAGAAGCGCTGGCGAGCATGCCCAGCGAGCCCGTGATCTGGGCGGCCTCGTCAGAGAGGATGTCGCCGAACATGTTCTCGGTCACCACCACGTCGAAATCGGCGGGACGATTGATGAGCTGCATGGCCGTGTTGTCCACCAGCAGGTCCTCCAGCTCCACATCGGCGTAGTCCGCGTCGTGCACGCGATGCACGATCTCGCGCCACAGGCGGCTCGTCTCCAGCACGTTGGCCTTGTCCACGCTCGTCACTTTGCCGCGGCGCTTGCGGGCGATTTCGAAGGCCTGGCGGGCGATGCGCTCGATCTCGTACTCGGAGTACTCCAGCGTGTCGTAGGCGCGCTGGCCCGGCGCTCCGTTCACGCCGGCGGCCGGCTCGTCGTAGAAGCGCTCGCGGCGTCCGAAGTACAAGCCGCCGGTGAGCTCGCGGACGATCATCATGTCCACGCCGTCGACGATCTCCGGGCGCAGCGTGGAGGCGTCGGCCAGAGCGTTGAAGATCTGCACGGGACGCAGGTTGGTGTACAGGCCCAACTGCTTGCGGATGCCCAAGAGCCCCTGCTCCGGACGCGGGGCGGCAGGATCGGTGGTGTCCCACTTAGGGCCGCCCACGGCAGCCAGCAGCACCGCGTCGGAAGCACGGGCCGCATCCAGCGTCGCCGTCGGCAAGGGCTCGCCCGTCGCATCGATGGCCGCACCGCCGATGAGCGCGTCGGTGTACTCGAAGGCGGTGTCGTACTTCGCACCCACGGCGTTCAGCACCTTCACGCCCTCGGCAATGATCTCCGGCCCGATGCCGTCGCCGGCAAGCAGGCAAATCTTGTAGGTAGTCGTCATGCTACGCGTCCTTTCCGAGCTTCTTCTGCCAGCGGGGCACGAGGCCTCCCGCGTTGATGATCTCCATGAGGAACGGCGGGAAGGGCTGGGCCGTGAAGGTCTCGCCCGTGGTCTCGTCGGTGATGGTGCCCGCATCGGCATCCACGCTCACAACATCGCCGTTGCTGATGGCGTCCACGGCCTCGGGGCATTCCATAATGGCCAACCCCGTGTTGATGGCGTTGCGGTAGAAGATGCGCGCGAAGCTCTTGGCGATGACCACGTCCACCCCGGCTGCCTTGATGGCGATGGGGGCGTGCTCGCGCGATGAGCCGCAACCGAAGTTCTCATCGGCCACGATGATGTCGCCGGGCTGCACGTTGTTCACAAATTCCGTGTCCAGATCCTCCAGGCAATGCTTCGCCAGCTCCGCCGGATCGGAAGTGTTCAAATAGCGGGCGGGAATGATGACGTCAGTGTCGATGTCGCGCCCGTAGCGGTGCACGGTTCCCTTGAATTTCATGGAGCTTCCTCCTACTCCGCCGCGTCCGCGACGGCTTCCAAATCTTCCGGAAGGCCGATGTGGCCGAGCACGGCCGAAGCGGCGGCCACGGCCGGCGAGGAGAGGTACACCTCGCTGGTGGGGTCGCCCATACGGCCGACGAAGTTGCGGTTGGTGGTGGCGATGGCGCGCTCTCCGGCAGCGAGGATGCCCATGTAGCCGCCCAGGCACGGCCCGCAGGTGGGGGTGGACACGGCGCAGTGGGCGTCGATGAAGATGTCCATGAGCCCCTCGGCGATGCACTGCTGGTACACCTTCTGAGTGGCGGGGATGACGATGCAGCGCACGTCCGGATGCACCGTGCGGCCCGCGAGCACGGCTGCGGCCTGGCGCATGTCGGCGAGGCGCCCGTTGGTGCAGCTGCCGATGACGGCCTGGTCGATCTTCACGTCGCGAGCCTCGGCCACCGGGCGCGTGTTGCTCGGCAGGTGCGGGAAGGCCACCGTCGGCACGATGTCAGCGGCGTCGATTTCGACGACCTGGGCGAACTGCGCATCGTCATCGGAGTAGTAGGCGGCATAGGGCCGCTCGGCGCGCTCGTCCAGATAGGCGCGGGTCACATCGTCCACGGGGATGAGGCCCGCTTTGCCGCCGGCCTCGATGGCCATGTTCGAAATGGAGAGGCGCTCGTCCATCGGCATACTTTCGATGGCGCTGCCCGTGAACTCCATAGCCTTGTACAGGGCGCCATCCACGCCGATCATGCCGATGATGTGCAGGATGACGTCCTTGCCGGTGACGCCGGGGGCCAGCTCGCCGTCGATGACGAACTTGATGGTCTCGGGCACCTTGAACCAGGCCTTGCCCGTGGCCATGCCCACGCCGGCATCGGTGGAGCCCACCCCCGTGGAGAACGCGCCCAGCGCGCCGTAGGTGCAGGTGTGGCTGTCGGCGCCGATGATGAGGTCGCCCGCGCCCACGACGCCCTGCTCCGGCAGAAGCGCGTGCTCCACGCCCATGCAGCCCACCTCGTAGTAGTGGGTGATGCCCTGCTCGCGCACGAAATCGCGCACGATCTTGGCTTGCTCGGCGGACTTGATGTCCTTGTTGGGGGTGTAGTGGTCGGGCACGAGGGCGATCTTAGTCGGATCGAACACCTTGTCGGTGATCTCGCGAACGGTCTTGATGGCGATGGGGGCCGTGATGTCGTTGGCGAGCACCAGATCCAGATCGCATTCGATCAACTGGCCCGGTTCCACCTCATCCAGCCCCGCATGGGCGGCGAGAATCTTCTCCGCCATGGTCATGGGACGAGTCAAGGGATGCTCCTTTGCGCGCGATAAACATTACTCTCAAACTCGGCTATTGTAGCACCGCGCGCTTTTCCGCTTTGTTTCCTCGCACGCGAACACGGTAATTTCCACGAAAAAGCGCTCGTCGCCTTTTTCGGGCCCTTCCCCATCCCTCTTTTCGGAATTCTCGCAGTAAATGCCAGTTCGACCCCGAAATGGCCGGCTTCCATCTGTCCCTTCTGCCATTTCTGCCCTCAACTGGCATTTTTCTGCCGCTTCAGGCCCGTAATGGCAGAGAGCTTCCGAACGTATCGACCATTTCGGGGTCGAACTGGCATTTGGCGGGAAGATTTCGAAAACGAAGCCAGCCGCTAACGTAAAAAGCCGCGGCACCCGCAGGGAGGAACGGGTGCCGCGGCGTCTCGAAGATGGCAGTCGCTAACTTACTTCTCGGCCAGCATCTTGCCGACCATACGGCCGAAGGTGGCGCAGCGCCCGGCGTTGAAGCCGGCGGCCAAGTTCGGGTAGGTGCCCGCGTAGTAGCAGCCCTGGTCGTTGCCGACGACATAGACACCCTCGATGGGGGCGCCGTCCTCGCCGTAGGGCTGCAGATCGTCGTTTACCTGGATGCCGTCCAGCGTGCACAGCGTCAGGCCGCAGTTCTTCACCGAACCGTAGAACGGCGGCGTCTTGATGGCCGACAGGCGGAAGGCCTCCTTGCCGAACTGCGGATCGACGCCGGCCTCGTAGTTCTTGGTTTGCTGGGCGCAGGTGTCCAGGAACACCTGCTTGTCATCGCCCGTAAAGCCGAGCTTGTCGGCCAGCTCCTCAAGGGTATCGGCCTTCTGGATGAAGCCGGCCTCGACGAAGGCCTCCATCTCGGGCTCGATCCACTCCTCCAGCATCCCGGGGAAGGCGTCGTGGTCGCTGCCGCCCTCGGGCTGCATGTAGATGGTGGAGCAGCCCACCGTGTGGAAGACGGGGATGTACTGCTTCCAATCGCCGTCCCAGATCTGATGCCAGTAACGCTCAGCCGCAGGGCGCTTCGACGATGCGTTCATCACGTAGTCGTAGGGAGCGCTCTCGTTGTGGAAGCGCGCGCCGTGTGGATCGACCCGCAGGAAGGGCTGGGAGGCGTAGAAGAAGTACCCGTAGGAGTCGCCGCCGATCTCATAGGGATGCGCGATCTCCTGATCCGCCGTCAGCAGGCAGCGGTTAAACGTGAGGGAGGTGTGCACCTCATCCATCTTCGCGCCGGCCCACATAAGCGCCTTGATGCCGTCGCCGGTGCAGGAGGGGAAGGCGTCGAAGGTGCCCAGGCACGAGTAGCGCGTGGGCTGCAGGGCCTGGTACATGTCCTGATTGCAGGCGTAGCCTCCCGTGGCCACCACGACGCCCTTGGCGGCATTGATGCGGATCATGCCGTCCGGCCCTTCGGCATAGGCGCCCACTACCTTGCCGTCTTCCACGATGAGGTTCTTCATGGGCGTGTTGAAGCGGATCTCGCAGCCGTCGAAGGAGGTGAGGTAGTTGTTCAGGCACTCGGACACCTGCGGCTCGCGCTCGGCGTAGCCGGCACCGTCGCGACCGTTGGTGCCGTGGCCGGTGGGCCAGTCCTTGTAGAAGGTGCCCTTGGGCATGTTCCACTCAAGCTGAACCTCAAGGCCGTCCTTGGCGATGACGTCGGCGTACCAGTCGATGGCCTCTCCGGAGTTCTCGGCCCACTTGCGGTAGAGGGACGAGTGCACCTGGCCGTCGGCGTAGCGATCCATGTCGTTCATGATCTCCATGGGATCGATGGCGGCCGCCTCGCCCACCTCCTGCTGGAAACGGGAGTTCACCGCGCCCAGTGCCGAGGAGCGCACGCCGTTGCCGGCGGACGACTTCTCGATGAGCAGCGTTTTGGCCCCGTTCTCGGCGGCAGCGCACGCGGCGAAATAGCCCGACGTTCCCGCGCCGATGACGAGCACGTCGCACTCGATGGTCTCCGCGCAATCACCATCGCTGATGGCGGGCGCTTCGCCGAGCCAGTCGGGCGCGCCGGAAGCCGAGGCGGTGTCCTCTTCGGTCGCAGCTCCCTCGGTCGGCGCCTCCGCCGGCGTCTTCGGGGAGCAGCCGGCCAGAGCGCCTGCAGCAGCCAGCGACCCCAGGGCGGCGGCGCCGGTCAGAAACGAGCGGCGGGAAAGCGAAGATTCAGTCATGATAGTTCCTCCTTTAGCTCCTTCGGCCGTGGTGCTGTTTGTCGCAGAGGCCCATCCCCTGCGAGCGCAACCGAACGTACCCGGCCGAAATCCCTCCCTTGAGATTTCAAGGTGGACTCAGTGTGGCACCGACAACATAGACAAACATCGCCTAAAGGCTGGGTTTTCATCCGTTTTCACCTACAATAGGTGAGGGTGATAGACCCCATGGAAGCCTATGATGGTTCCGCAAGAGCGCTTTCAGGGAGGGAACGTGACGAAACCGAAAACGAAAGCAACGGCACAAAGCTTGACGAGACTCGAGAGGACGCTGAAGGTGCGCTATCTCGGCATCGGATTTCTCTGGGCGTGGGTCTACGGATCCTTCGAGACCTTCGCAGTCTTTCCGGAGCGCGCGGGCATCGGCATCAACGCCGACAGTTCCTGGCTCGCCTCGGCTGTCGTTGTGACGCTCACGCTTTTCGTTTTGGGATTCGTCCTAGGGAGGCGCCAGACCATGGCGCCCCCCTGGCTCACCGTCGCAGCGGGAGTGGCAACGGCGGCAGGAACGCTTCTCTCGGGACTGGCGGCCGCCGAGGGGATTCTTGCGCCAGCAGTGGTCAGCGGCGCGCTTACGGGGCTCGGCACGGGCGCTCTTTACGTACTGTGGGGACAGGCCTTGGCAGCGCTGGACATCGAAAGCTCCGAAGTCGCCATCCCGGCTGCTTCCCTTATCATGCTCGGCTGCGCTTTGGTTCTCCCCTACTTGCCAAGCACCGTCGGCATCCTGGCGACCGCCTCTTTGCCTCTCGCGTCGGGCCTTATGCTGCTGGCCACCTATCGAGATATTCCACCAGTTGAAAACGCAAGCGTCGCAACAGACGGCCTGCGCCGGCCGGCGCTCTTTACCCTCGCCCGCATCGCCGCGCTGCTTTTCCTCTCATATTTCGTCATCGGATGCTCTGGCGCGCTGCAAGCGAACGCCGACGCGCCCTTCATTGATTGGGGCATCGACATCGCCACCGTCATCGGCTCAATCTGCGGCATCGCCCTCGTGGTCGGCATCGTACTGTTCGCCGCACGTCCAAGTTTCGACGGACTCTTTCGGCTCATTGCCCCGCTCGTTGCCATCGCCCTTGCCCTCCTGCCGTGGGCAGATCTGTGGGCCGTTGCTCTCTCCACGAGCCTTGTTGCCATTGCGGACACCACGCTTACCATCGCCGCAGTGCTTTTCGTGGTGACAGCGGCCAAAAGCAATGGGGCAAAAGCAGCTCTCGGCATCGGCGTAGCGGAAGGGTCGCTGCAGCTGGGTGTTCTGGCGGGCAACCTCGCCGGGCGTGCCTTGAGCGAGATGACCTCCATCGAGCCATTGGGGTTGTTCGCCATCGCCCTGGGTCTTTTGGTCGTGTTTTCCCTCTCCTGGCTGGGATACCCCACCAACCGCTCCTCTGTGCTTGAGATCTCCGCTGCTCACAACACCGCTCCGCGCAATGAGGCCGTCCTGCCGATTGGCAGGATCGACAAGCCAGATGACCCCGGCGAGGCAGGCAGCATCACCTCTAGCGCCGACACGACCATCGACGGCATCTGCCAGCGCCTCACCGAGGAGCACGGTCTGTCGGGCCGCGAGGCGGAAATTCTCGGCTACCTGGCGCGCGGGCGCAGCCAACCTTACATCCGCGAGGAGCTGGTGCTTTCGAAGAACACCGTGGCCACCCACGTCAAGCATATCTACCAGAAGCTTGGCGTTCACTCCCGTCAGGAGCTGCTCGACCTGTTCGAGTAGCTACTCCTGCAGCGCGGAGCAGAGGGCGTCGAGCAGCGTAATGGCGTAATGCTGGGCGGAGCGCTCCGGGCCGGCTTCCAGCCAAACGGTGCCGGGGAGCAACACCGACACGCGGGGCCAGCTCGCATCGCGGGCCACGTCGACGGCCGAGGCCAGACGCAGCGCCAGCGTACCTTCCTCCTCGTAGGACACCAGCGGCACTCCGACCTCGGCATCCGTCGCTTCCAACAGCACGTGCACAAGCATCATTGACGCATCCGGCGGTACCGACAGCGCATCGGCGCTGATGATCTTGGAGGCCGGGTTGGTCGCCTGGGCCACGTTCGACATGCGCGAAGCCACGGCGCGGGAGAACTCGTCGGTGCCGAACAGGCACACGGCGTTGCGTTCCAGCACGTCGGCGGCGCGGGCGAAGCCCAGATGGCGCACGGGCCCGTGGGTCGCCTCCTTGCCAACCCAGGAATGGGCCAGGTTGCGCAGAGCCGCGTAGGTGTAGGCTCCGGCAATGCCATCGGAAGGCAGCCCCAGGTTCAGCTGGAAGCGACGCAGCGCCTCCTCGGTATGGGCGCCGAAGATGGCGTCACGTGTACCGTAGAAGAACCCGAGCGCGCCGAGCGCCTGCTGCAATTCCAGCACGTCATGACCGTGGAAGTAGGGCATGCGCAAGTACAACGTGCGGTCGCCCAAGTTGTAGGTGGCATCCACCAAAGCGGCCCACACCTTCTCGGTCACATCCTCACTCGGCGGCAGTGCCGACGCGGCAAGGAAATCAGCCAATGCGGCGGCGGTAGCGTCGTCGAAGGTGCCAGTGATGGCATCCTCGGGAAGGTGCCCGATGCGGGCCAGGCGCGTCTGCACGTCCTCGACGGCAGCGCCGGTGTCATTTCTTTTGATAGGCTCCATGTTACTTCAACCTGTTCACAAACCAGTCGGCCATGGATACGAGCAAATCGCGATACGGCGAGGGAGGCAGCGCCCCGGCCAGTCGCGCCTTAGCATTCAGCGTAAGATCCTCAGCGAAGGTGCGGGCGTAGTCGATGGATCCCGTTTTCTCCATAATGGCCACGGCCTCGGCGAGCACCTCCGGATCGCGCTCCTTCGAGGACAGAATCTCGACGAGACGCTCTCGGGCCGCAGGCTCGGTGTTCTGCAGAGCGTGCACGACAACGAGCGTGCGCTTTCCCTCAGTGATGTCGCTGCGGAAGTCCTTCTTCTTGGCCTCGTCAGTGCCCACGAGGTTCAGTAGATCGTCCTGAATCTGGAAGGCGAGGCCCGTGTCAAGCCCGTAGCTGCGCAGGGCCTCCACCACCTCGTCGGAGGCGCCCCCCACGATGGCGCCCACGGCCAGCGGCACCGCGCCGGAATAGTGGGCCGTTTTGTGGATGGCCATGGTGAGGTAGTCCTCGGGCGTGATGTCGTAGCGGCCGTCGCGGGCCCAGCCCAGATCGAGCGCCTGGCCCTCCACCGTGCGGCAGGTCATGGCGATGAGCTCCTTGATAACGCGCACCTTCACGGCGTCTTCCAAAAGCGGGTCGTTCACCACCGGACCGTTTACCATGGAAAGAGCCAGATCCCCCATGTTGATGGCCAGCCCCAGCCCCTCGGTAAGGTGCAGGCAGGGCTCGCCGCGGCGCAGCTCGGCCTCGTCGGCGATGTCGTCGTGGATGAGGGCCGCGGAATGGAAGTGCTCAATGGCCGCGGCGGCGGTGGCGGCACGGTTGGGGTCGCCGCCCACGGCCAGACAGGCCGCGAAGCAAATGAGCGGACGATGACGCTTGCCCGCGTTCTCGCTGTAATGATAGAGCGGATCGTACAGGTAGCGGTCCATATCCCCGTGAGTCCCATGGGGAATGTAGCTGTTGATCAGCTCCCCGACCGGATCGGCGTAGGCTTTCAAATAGTCTTCGAACGTGGCGGGCGTCTCTTCGACGCTGGCGAGGATTTCTGAGATGTTCTTCATAGCGCTTTCTTGCCAGAGGGCGGTCGTTTCAGCATCGAACCATAATACCACGGGCACCAAGGCCCGCGCCGCGCGATCAGCCCACCGACAAGAATGTAAGATTTGGCGGCGAGGAGCGACGCCGGCACCATGGCCCTAAGCAGCGTAAGGGCACGACTGCCCTACAGATCGAACTCCCGAAAGAGCTCGTCTCGCCGGACGGGATCGGATGCCGCTTGCGCGAGATCGTCGACGCGGCCGGCCTCGATGAGCCGGGACGCCAGGGCGGCGAACCGCGCGGAGCCCTCCTCGAGGCCTTCTTGGCGGCCTTCTTGGCGGCCTTCCTCGCGCGCCTCCTCGCAGGCGATGCGGCCGTTTATGCGCTCGCGCCGCGCGGCGTTCTCCACGATCGTGCTCACCGACCACACCTTGTCCACCCACTCTCGATCCTCGTTGGCCCGCCCGACCGCTGCCTCTATCTTGCGCGAGAGCGATCCCAGGGCCTTGCCCGTCTGGGCATATCTTAACAGATCGAGCAGATCGCCGCCCGGCGCGTCCTCCCATGCCCGGGCGTTCAGCGCGAGCCAGTGCGAGGCATCCCCGAGCCGCAATTCGGGGACCTCGTCGCATCGGCGCTCGAGGTGGTAGACGGGCAGGTCGTACCCGAAGGGATCCTGGCTGCACAGGAAGACGACGAAGCTCTCGGGCAGCCGGTCGTAGTCGTCCCCGGCGGGAAGCTCCCTCACGTCCAGGACGGCCTGGTAGTACCGGAAGCGCTTCCCGAGCAGGGGCTCCCGCTGCGCCTGCATCTCCAGGTCGTAGACCCGCTCGCCCGACCCGCGCTCCTTGGCGTACACGTCCATGCGGACGCCGTGGCTCTCCGGGGCGGGGTCGAGCACCTGCTCGGCGTTCAGGTAGTCGATGCGCACGGCCTCGATGCCCAGCACGGCCCTGATGACATCGCGGCATATCGACTCGTCGGTCATGACCCTCCCGAACATCCAGCTGTTGGTGAAATCGACCCTTCTTTGGCGCTCCCGCATAACTCCTCCTCCATCGGACTTGCAGCATGAGCCTAACAGAGCCGAGCCGTAGAAATGACGCGGGAATGTCCCGTTTCGTTCCTCGCGCCGACCGCAGTCGCGTCGCAAAATGAAGCGGGCCCCGGCGAAAAAAGCCAGGGCCCGCTCTTGGGAGACTATTCGATTCGTATCAGCTAGACGGCGCAGTCCCCGGTCTCGAGATCGAAGCCCGATGCAGCATCCGGGGCACCGACCGCTGCAACAGCGCGGCGGTCGACAAACGCCCGGCGCACGCGCAGCACGGCGTAGGCGCCGAAGACCACCGTGCACACGGCCACACTCGCCACCGCGGCTCGCGGCCGGCACGAGCATGAGCATCAGGTGCACGTACACCAGCCCGAAGAACACGTAGGCCCACCGCTGCAGACGCTTCCAGCTCTCCGTGCGCATACGGCGCTCCACGAAGCCGAAAGAGGTCACGCCGAGCACGAGCAGGAGCACGAGCAGCGCGAGTGCCACCACCAGAGCGCCGAGCACATTTCCCCCCAACGCCCCGCCGAGCCGCGGTGTTCCCGCGCCGCGGCCTAAGTTTTGCCTAAGGTTTCGGTTAACAGGATATTAAGGGATAGAGGGTGGAAATCCTGACGGGAAGTCGATAAAGTAGAGATGACAGGTTCAGCGCGTCCTTGCAAGCTGTGCGCCGACCCGCATCGAGAAAACTTTTCGGCAAGAAAGGCACCCCATCGTGAGCATTCGCCCCCTCTTCGCATCGCGAAAGACGACCCGGGCCTCGGCCCTGGTTCTCGCCGTGTGCCTGGGGCTGTCCGTCCTGCCGGGAGCCGCCGCGCCCCAAGAGGACGCAAGCGAGGTGCCGCCCTTCCGCTTCACGGGGCGCTTCGGCCAAGGCGTGTGCGACACCTTGTGGGTATGGGCCCACCACCTGGACGAGGCGAATCAGGACGTGCTGACCGAGCAGGCTCTTCAAGCGGCGCGCCAGGCCGAGCCCACGCCCGCAGGCGACGACGACGGAACGCCCGATTCCGCAAGCAGCCTCATCTGCTTCCTCGGCGAGGAAGTGCCCTATCGCCAGGGCGAGCCGGCCGACATCACCGCGCCCGACGGCTACGCCAGCACCTGGGTGGGCACCGGATGCGTCTCCGACAACGCGAACACCTACTTCATCGGACACAACCCCGGCGTCTTCGAGCGCGTCATGGATTTGGAAATCGGCGACAAGGTCACCGTGTTCGACGACGACGGCGCCTCGCGCACCTACTACGTCTTCGACGAGCTCTTTCTACCCAACGGGTCGAACTACTTCGTCTACGAGGGCCGCATCGCGCCGACCGGCGAGACCATCACCCTGCAGACCTGTACCGGAGACAACCAGCAGGTGCGCTGCGTCATGGCCCGCTAGGGGCGACGGGCGCGAACGTCGCGCGAAGCGCTCTCGTGTCGTGGTATCATGCGTACATTCGCCGTCATCGGACGGCGCACGATGCGCGGGGGCGTGGCGGAATTGGCATACGCAGCGGACTTAAAATCCGCCTCTTCGGATTGTGGGTTCGAGTCCCACCGCCCCTACCAGTTTACCTTTGCGCTTCGTAGAAGTCCCAGCTCGCGCATCCCACCAATTCGCAAGGTGGGACTCGAACCGTGAGGTGAAAACGCGGACGAGCGTTTTCGCCCGAGGAGCGCAGCGACGCAGGGCTATGAGCGTTCGCCGAAGGCGGGCGCGGGAGTCCCACCGCCCCTACCATCAGTCCTCCCGAGCGGCTTCGAAGATCATGCCGTGGAGAATATCCGACTCGCTGGCCGTGTAGGCGTCCGCGCCGGCCAGGGCCAGCACCTCTTCCAAAATGACGAGCCCGGCCACAATGACGCCGGCGCGCTTCGGGTCAAGACCCACGGTGACCTTGCGCTCCTCCAGCGTTTCAGCGGCCAGACGCTCCTCGATGGCCGCAAGCTCTCCAGCAGTGACGACGGCCTTGTGCACGCGGGAGGAGTCGTAGGTTTCCATAGCCTCGCGAATGCTCACGACGCTCGTGGCCGTACCGGCCACGGCCACCACGCGATCGATGGCAAAGCCGATGTCGGCCAAGCCTTCGAAATACGGCGCCATGGCCTCGCGAATCCACTGACGGGCCGCGTCCATCTGGCCCGGCGTCGGCGGATCGTCGTGGAAGAACCGCTCCGTCACGCGACGGCAGCCGATATCGAAGGAGCGGGAGGCCACCGGATCGGTGCCGAAGCTCCCAGCCACCACCTCCGTCGAACCGCCACCGATATCGACGACGAGCAGCTTCTCGTCGGGGAAATCGCTGGAGGCGCCCAAGAACGTGAGCTGCGCCTCACGGGAGCCGGGGATCACCGCCAGCGTGACGCCGCGCTCTGCCAAGCGGGCCGCGAACTCCGGCCCGTTTTCGGCATCGCGGGAGGCGGAGGTGGCCATGGCGATGAGCCGTCGCACGGGATGCTCGGGAGCATCGTAGCGTGCGAGCACCTCCAAGTAGCGATCCACGCAGGCGAGCACCCGCTCGATAGCCGCCTCGGACAGGCGCCCCGTAGCGTCCACGCCCACGCCCAAATCGGTGATGGCGTACTCCTTATCCACATCGATGATGCGTCCGTCTTCCACGTCTGCCACAAGAAGACGGCAGGTCACCGTCCCGATATCCAGGGCCCCATAGCGCCCGTCAGCATAGGTCATGGCATGCTCCTCTTAACGGTTCGGATCTACTCCACGCCGAAGATCGGATCGAGGAGGTCGGAGTACCAGGTATCCGGGGCAGTGATGTCCTCGGATACGATATTGCCACGGAACTCGGAGGCCTCGTCCTTTTCGGCCAGTCCGCTCACGGACACGGCATGCTCGCCCTCGTGCACCCAGCCGAGCTGCGTGCGGGCCGCGTCCTCGATGCCGGCCTCGGTGGAAAGGGCATCCACCGACGCCTCGATGGCGGCGTTGCGCTCCGTGACGGCCTCGTACTCGGCAGCGAGGCGGTCGCGCTCGCGGATATCGGTGTAGAGCTGCTGGGCCGGCCCGTAGAGGAAGGCCGCCCCCAGCCCCAGACACAGCACCGTGGCGCAGGTGACGATGAAAGGTGCCCGGGTGAAGAAGGGGGGCTTGGCCTCGGGCATTTTGACGCGCCTGGATGCGCCCGCCTCCTTCTGCTGCATGCGGGACGAGCGGCGGTGGGACGCGCCCATCTCCCCTTTGTACACAGCGGCGCGCGGGCCGGCCTGGGAAGCGTCTGAGGGCTTGCCCGCCTCGTATTGGCGGTAATAGGCGCGCCCCGCCCGCTCCTTGGCGCGCTGACGGCGCTTCTTGCCGAAACGGGAGGTCAGGCGCCCCAAGGGGCCCAAAGGCGCCTCCAGCTCCTCGTCGTCGACGTCCGCGGCTCGCGCGGCTCCGCGCGATTCCAAAGAGCCCGGCCCGCGGTGGGCGTCGCTCATGGAAAGGGGCGCGTAGCGAGAACCGGATGCCGGCGCGGCGAACGACCGGGCCGAAGAGCGCCCGGCACTTGCGGCTCGACCGGACACGCGCACCTCAAAATCTGGGTCGTCGGCAAAACGTCCGGCATGGGCGCGCACGGCCGTCGCACCCGCCTGGCGCGCACGGCGATCGGACGCAACGCGTCGCGCTGTGTCGAAGGAAACGATATTCGCCTGTCGTGGCACGGGAGCTCGCTCGTCCTTTCGCTGCCGGGGTTCGTTTCTAGTGCGGGTAGTCAGTCGAAAGCGGGTAGGTTATCGGTCGGGCGCCGAGGCGCCCCTTGCTCACAAGTCGAGGCTGCGGACGAACGCGCCCCATTTCTCGAAGGAGGCATCGCTGATGGCGTGTTCCATCTGGCAGGCCTCGACTTCCGCCACCTCGGGTTCGATTCCCAGGGCCTTAGTCAGAAAGTCGAAGAGCATGCGATGGCGGTCGAGCACCGACTGGCCGTAGGCGTAGCCCGCCTCGGTCAGCGTGATGTCGCCGTAATGCGGTTGCACGACCAGCTCCTGCTCCTTCAGAGCGGAGATGGCCTTGTTCACCGACGCTTTGGAAACGCCCAGCTTGTTGGCCACATCCACCGAGCGCACGGGCGCGTCGGTCGTGCCGCCAAGCATGACGATGGCCTCGAGATAATCCTCGTGGGACATGGACGTTTTCACCACAGCAATCTCCTTATCGAACAAGTCAGATCATCATAGCACGGCGCGCGAAGAAAAAAGAGGCTCGGAGCCGAAACTTCCGAGCCTCTTTCACATTGTCTTCGCCAAACGGTTACGGACGGCGCAGGGCCTTTCCCTCCACGGCCTTGGCGGCGGCTTGGGCCATGGCCTCCGCCGCCTGGCAGCATGGGGGCACCACGTCTCCCGCGCCCGCGGCATCCGCACCACCCGAAGTATCCGGTCGGCCGGCAGAGGCGCAGTGGGAGCAGCCGGCGCAGCCCCCTTCTCCATCGCCGCAGTGGTCGCCGCAGTCGCACAGGCCGCGGCGCGTCATGCGCCGGATGGCGAGCACCGCCAGGGCCAGGATGACCAGAAGGATGACGACGGTGGGGAAATTGAGGCTGAGCTCTTGCATAATGGCTCCTTGCAACTTAGGCGTTCTTTCTCGCCGCTTCCAGCCTGCCCGCGCCCTTGGGCTTGGCGGCCGGGCGGAACAGCAGGTACAGCATGCCCGCGGCCACCACGACAGCCAAAGCCGTGAACGGGCCGAAGGCGATCTCACCGGCGATAAGGCCGCCGAACTGGTAGATCATGAGGCCCACGCACCAGGCGAAGGCGCACATGTAGCCGATGGCGGCCCAGGTCCACTTCGCCGACATCATCTGGCGACGGATAGTGCCGATGGCCGCGAAGCACGGCGCGCACAAAAGATTGAAGGCGCAGAAGGCCATGATGGCCGCCGAGCTGCCGCCGAGCATGGCGGCAAACGAGGCCCACAGCGACGGGTCGGTCTCGCCGATTTCCTCGCCGAGGCTCGTGATGACGCCCACGGTGGCCACGACGTTCTCCTTGGCCACAAGACCCGTGATGGAGGTGACGGTAGATTCCCAGTTGCCGAAGCCGAGCGGCGCGAAGATCCAGGCGAGCAGGTTGCCGAGGCCGGCCATGAGGCTGTACTGGATATAGTCGTCAACCTCGGGGTCGAGCAGGCCGAAGGAGCCCTCGTAGAAGCCGAAGTTCAGCAGGAACCAGATGACCATAGAGGACAGGAAGATGATGGTACCGGCTTTCACCACGTAGCTGCGCACGCGTTCCCACATGGAAAGCAGCACGTTCTTCACCGTGGGCAGATGGTATTGGGGAAGCTCCATGATGAAGGGGGCCACCTCGCCGGAGAAGGCGCGGAACTTCTTCAGGATGATGCAGGACAGGATGATGGCGAACAGCCCCAGGAAGTAGAAGACGGGCGCGACCCACCAGGTTGCCTCGTAGTCGCCGCCGGCCAGGGCGCCGAAGACGAGCGCGATGATGGGCAGCTTGGCGCCGCAGGGGATCATGGTCGTCGTCATGATGGTCATGCGGCGGTCCTTCTCGTTCTCGATGGTCTTGGTGGCCATGACTGCGGGCACACCGCAGCCGGAGGCAATGAGCATTGGGATGAAGGATTTGCCGGACAGACCGAAGCGGCGGAACACGCGGTCCATGATGAAGGCGACGCGGGCCATGTATCCGCAGCCCTCCAAGAAGCCGAGCAGGATGAACAGCACGATCAGCTGCGGGATGAAGCCGATGACGGCGCCCACGCCGGCGATGATGCCGTCCAGCACGAGCGACTGCACCCAGGGAGCGGCGCCGATGGATTCAAGCCAGCCGCCCACCACGACGGGCACGCCCACGTGGTAGAGGCCGTAGTCGGCCGGATCGGGCTCCTCCAACTCGCCGGCTTCGAAGGCAGCCACGCCCTCGTCGGTCTCGAGGATGCCCTCGAACTCCTCGACGGCGGCCTCGTACTGTTCGGTGCCGGTGTAGAGCCAGCCATCGCCGAACAGGCCGTCGTTGGCCCAGTCGGTCACGATGGTGCCCACGGTGGACACCGAGATGTAGTACACGAGGAACATGATGACGATGAAGATCGGGATGCCCAGGATGCGGTTGGTGACCACGCGGTCGATCTTCTGGGTGGTGGTCATGGTCTTCGGGGACTTCCTCACGCAGGCGTCACAAACCTCCGTGATATTGTCGTAACGCTCGTTGGTGATGATGGACTCGGCGTCGTCGTCCTCCGCATCTTCCAGACGCTCGCGGATGGCGGCGATCTTCGAGAGCGCGGCGGCCGGCAGGTTCAGCGCGTCGATGGTGAGCTGCTCGCCTTCCAGGAGTTTGATGGCGTACCAGCGAGCATGGCGGCCCTTGATGGCCGCGCCGGCCACGTCGATGACCTGGGCTAAGGCCTCTTCCACCTCGTTGGTGAAGCGCAGGGTGGTCGCAGGGGCGGCGCCCTTCTTGCCCGCCTCGATGGCGGCCTTCACGACCTCCTCCATGCCGCGGCCCTTGAGCGCCGAGGTCGGCACCACCGGGCAGCCCAAGCGCTTGGCAAGGGCATCGACGTCGATCTTATCGCCGTTTTTCTCCACGAGATCCATCATGTTGAGGGCCACGACGGTGGGGATGCCCAGATCGATGATCTGGGTGGTGAGGTAGAGGTTGCGCTCGAGGTTCGTCGCGTCCACCAGGTTGATGACCGCGTCCGGTTTGCCGCTCATGAGGTAATCGCGGGTGACGATCTCCTCGGGGGTGTAGGGCGAGAGCGAGTACACGCCGGGCAGGTCGGTGACGACCACCCCCTTATCGGCGCGGTAGCGGCCCTCTTTTTTCTCAACGGTCACGCCGGGCCAGTTTCCCACGTACTGGTTCGCGCCGGTCAGATCGTTGAACATGGTCGTCTTGCCGCAATTGGGGTTGCCTGCAAGGGCAATGTTGATAGCCATGATCAGCCTTTCCTTCTCCAAAAAACCGTTGTTCGCCGGGCCCTTCTCGCGCCTCCCAATGCGCGCCGCGGCGAAGACAGAAGTTAGATAAAACTAACTAGAAGGGAGAAAAAATGCGCCTCGGGCGCAGGGGGGGGTGTGGCTCCCCTAGGATACGAGTACGTTTTGCGCCTCGTTCTTGCGAAGCGACAACTCGAACCCGCGGACAGTCACCTCGATGGGATCTCCCAAAGGCGCCACCTTGCGCACGTAGATGTCAGTGCCCTTGGTGATGCCCATATCCATGATGCGGCGCTTGATGGCGCCCTCGCCCACCAGGCGGCGCACCGTCGCCGATTGCCCCACGGGCACATCGCGCAGGGTCTTATCCTCAGCCATGTTCTTCCTTTCTGTCCTCTCGGCGATTCCGGTTGATTGGGTCGGCACGACACCGTAGGCGCCCCGCGGCGTCCGTCATTGCGATCGCGCGACGACGCGAATGCCTCTTGACGCCCATCTTTGCGGGCGCGAACGGGCGTGCCTTCTTATGAAACGATGATCTTCGCGGCCACCGATTTATCGAGCGCCACACTCGCGCCCTTGATCTCCACGATGAAGTTTCCTGCCTGCTCGGAAACGACGGACACCTTCGCTCCCTCGACAAACCCGAGGTTCTCGAGATGATGGTGCACATCGCCCTTTCCCCGCACGCGGACAACTTGAGCGGCATCGCCGCGACGCAGGAACGTCAGCGGCATCGGCTGGCACGACGCGCCCGCGCTGCTGGCCCGGCAGACGGCGCTCTCCATAACCATCGCATTGCTCATGATGACTCCAATCAATGTTAGCTGCATGCAACATTGTATTGTAGCCAAAAGTTAGACTATGTAAACCCTAAAAGTTTGCTTTTTCATACTTTGTTCCGTGAGCGCGAAACTCGCACAGTCCGCCTGAAACGCCCCTCCAAAGAGCGGGCGACGTGGTATCCTTTATCCCATCTGACCTCTTTGAAGAAGGATGATTCATGGCGCAACGCATCGATCGGGCCGCCTCGTTCGGCCAGAACCTGTACGTGGACACGCGTGGAGCAGCCGGCGAGCCGGTGCCTTTCACCCAAGCCGTCATCAACGGCCTGGCCCAAGGCGGCGGTCTCTACGTTCCCGAAGAGCTGCCGACGCTGAGCCTTGACGAGATCTGCGCTCTGGCGCGTCTCCCCTACGCCCAGCGGGCGGCCGCCATCTACAAGGCGTTCAACGTCGACCTGCCCGACGAGGCCATCGACGAGCTCATGGGCCGCGCCTATGGCGACAATTTCGACGATGAGGCCATCTGCCCTATTACCTCACTGGACGAGAGCACCCACATCCTGGAGCTGTGGCACGGGCCGACGAGTGCCTTCAAGGACATGGCCCTGCAGTGCCTGCCCCACTTCTTCTCGGCCAGCGCCGAGAAGCTGCGCGAGGAGGGAACGCTCGATCACGAGTTCATGATCCTCGTGGCCACCTCCGGCGACACCGGCAAGGCCGCCCTGGAGGGTTTCAAGGGCGTAGACGGCGTTTCCATCGGGGTGCTGTTCCCCGATGGCGGCGTGAGCGACATCCAGCGCAAGCAGATGGTCACCACCACCGGAGACAACGTGCAGGTGTGGGCCGTGCGCGGCAATTTCGACGACTGCCAGACCGGCGTCAAGCACGCCTTTGCCGACGAGAAGTTCGCCGAGAAGTTGCTGGACGAGTACCGCATCGCCCTTTCCAGCGCCAACTCCATCAACTGGGGGCGGCTGCTGCCTCAGGTGGTCTATTACATCTCCAGCTATGCCGAACTCGTGGCGGCGGGCAAGATCGAAGCCGGATGCCCCATCGACGTGTGCGTTCCCACGGGCAACTTCGGCAACATCCTGGCCGCTTGGTACGCCAAGCAAATCGGGGTGCCCATCGAGCGTCTGCTGTGCGCCAGCAACGACAACCGCGTGCTCACCGACTTCATCAACACCGGCACCTACGACATCTCCGACCGCGAGTTCATTCTTACCTCCTCTCCCTCGATGGACATTCTCGTCTCCTCCAACCTCGAGCGCCAGCTCTTCGAGCTCACGGGCCGCAATGGCGAGGCTATTCGCCAGTGGATGGCCGATCTGGCCGACGCCCGTTGCTTCCGCGTAGACGCCGAGACGTTCCGCCGCGTGCGGGAGAACTTCAGCGCCGATTCCGTGGACAACGCCACCTGTCTCGCCACCATCCGCGAAGTGCTCGACGCCCACGACTACCTGCTGGATCCCCACACCGCTGTGGCCTACGCCGCCGCTCAGAACCTGCGCGGCGAGAACCCCGTCCTCATCGCCTCCACGGCCCACTGGGCAAAATTCGGCAACAACGTCTACCGGGCGATTCACGGCATCGAGCCTTCTGGCGAGTTGCCCGCGGACGTGGCCGCGCTCACCGGTTGCGGGCTGAACAAGCTCATCGCCGAGGAAACGGACAAGCATCACATCCCCGCCGGACTTGCCAACCTGGATACAATGCAAGTACGATTCACCGAAGTTATCGACAACGACGTCGAGGCCATCGAGGACGCCGCCGAGGCGTTCCTCACCCGCTAGGCCTCCCGGGAACGGAAGCGATGCCATCATGGGCCAGTTGAAGAACCTCTCCACCACCGTCCGCCTCACCGTGGCGAACCCCTCTTCCGAGAACAAGTCCGCCTTCGGACCGGGCATCGCCAAGCTCTGCCTGGGCGTGCGCGAGATGGGCTCCCTCAACGCGGCCGCCAAGGGCATGCGCATGGCCTACAGCAAGGCCTGGCGCATCATCAAAGACACTGAGGAGACACTCGACGTGCAGCTCCTCCTGCGCGACGGGGCTCACGGCTCCACGCTCACCGAGGACGGAAACCGCCTCCTCGATGCCTACCTGGCCATCGAGGAGCACCTCTCAGCCGAGGCCGATCGTCTCTTCAAGGAGATGACCCGCTAGACGGGCTCGATCTCTACGGTAAGCGAACTCCCCCGGGGCTGAAGCCCCTCGGAGCGCACGCGCAGACGCCAGCCAGGAACGCTCATCTCCTGGGCGGTGGGGGCGGCAGAACCGCCTTCGCCGCCTCTGCTGGCAGCACACTCCCCTTCCCCTCCATCTACGGACCAGGGCACTGCCTTCGCAGAGCGGGCCGCCTCGAGAGCCGGATCGCTGCCGAAACGGTACAGGCACCCGAAGCACGTATCCATGTCATCGAACAGGGTGCTCTCGCAAACTGGGCAGATTTTCATCGATGTCTCCTTCTCTTGGTTTCGTTCTTAACCGCTCCCCTGCCGCCCGACGTTTCCGGAGCGCTCTGAGCTCTTGCGAGAGCGGACGCCCTCGGCTTTCTGCGTCGCGGAGCATCGGGGAGCAGACACACATCGCCTCGGACGAACCAGGGCCCCGGCCGGGCAAAGCGCTCCACTACCGCCCAAGCTCGACCGCAACGCAGGCGCGCCCCCGGCAGCACGAGACGATGAACCGCCACCACCCGGCCCCTCCTGTCGAGAAAGGCAACGTCGAGGGGATGTCGCATCGTCAGCGTGTGCACATCGCGACAGCGCGGGAACACCATGACCGTAGAATCCGGCCTGCGTCCCGCCAATCCGCGCAACCGCAGAAGCGGGCTTGAAGCTACCACCCATCGGCCCTCGAACGGGGCCCGATCGCCATCCCTTACCGTGCAAAGGCGCGCAAACGCCGTTCCTGCGTCTCCCCTCATCCCATCGGCGCATTTACTTGAAGAACCGCGCACAGCGCGTCGCCCACCCGCGTGCAGCTGAGTGCGAGCCATGAGCACCGCCCTCCTTCCTTGACTCCCGTCCATACTCCTTCTTGGCCGCTGGCCACCAGTGCCCACCCGCGTCCCTCCAGCTCGCCAACGAGGCGATCGGGCAGGCCGTCCCCCTCCTCAACGAAGGAGACCACCGACCAGTCGTCGTTGGCCCGCAGCTCCTCGCGACCGTTCACATCAACCACTTCCTCGGCGAACCAGTTGGGGGCCTCCCACGCCGCGCGCAGACCGACGTCGGGCTCAAGCTCCCCTGGCGCCCCAGGCAGCATGGCCTCCCCCATCGGTTGCCCCAAAGCCAGAGCGAGCAGAGGGGCCAGGACAAGCGCGAGGGCGCACCCGAACCGACGGCGCCATATCTTCCCGGCACCCATCAGAGCAGCACCCCCGGCCGATAGGCGTCCACCGTCAGATCGACTTCGTGGACGAGCCTCGGAAGCGAGACACCGAACACCTCGTCTTTAAGCCCCAGCCCGAAAAGCGTAGGGGCAAAGGAGAGACGTCCGCAATAGCGCTGATAGGAGCCTGCCCGCCCCTGAACCGTTACCTCGATTGCCAGGTTGGAAGTACCCAAAGCCTCCTCCAGCTCGCTTTCCACAAGAGCGGCCACCTCGGCCGGCCCCTGGCCCGCATCGGGCGACGGAGCATAGGAGCAGATGGCTTGACGGGCCAGCTGGTCAAAAGCCGCGCATGCCTCGAAAAACGACAGCGCGTTCACGACGACGACGGCGAGCACAATGGCCACGGGAAGGACGACAGCCAGCTCGACGGTAGCCTGACCCGCATCCCCGCGCTCCTTTCGCAGAACGTCCATAGCTCACTCCCATCTCTCGAGATACGTCGGAGCGCCGACGATGTTGCGCAGGGCTGCGAAAGCGCCATCGACAAGTCCGGTCGCTCCTTCGGCCAAGGTGGCGGGGAGGGTCACCGTCAACGGAACCGAGACCCCTGTCAGAGGAATCTCGACAACCGCAAGGGTGATCTCCAGGGAGGCCAAGCGCTGATAGGCCTCGTCGCTCACCCGCTCCGCTAGCAAACCGAGGGCATCGCTGGAGGCCTCGGGGCGCGCCAATGCCTGCTCGCGCAGAGAGAGGTACCGGGCTGACCAGTCGCCGCCGCCAGCGCGCGCCACGGCTTCCGTGGCCGCAAGAACTGGCTTGAGGGGAGCCGTGTCGGCCGGCTCGAGGCCCACCGCCTCGAGCCCTTCGCGAAGGCCATTGGCGGCCCACTCTCCCAATCCCGTCGAGCCGGCGAGCGGTATGCCCGAAAGCACGGCCGCCACGCCGTTCTCCAACCCTTCGGTGCCGCTGCTATAGGCCTCCAGGGCGCCGGCCCATCCGTCCAGCACCAAACCACCGACGCCGGAGAGCGCAGAGCCCGACCCCGACAGATCGTCAAGCAAGTCGCCTATCACCGACGCCTCCTCGCTCTCGTCCCGGATGAGCGTCGCCGCCGACACCGCGGCCCGAGCGCCCAGCGTGCCCGAGGGCGCAAAAGCGCTCTCGAAGGCGGTCGGCTCCGACGTTCCCGTCGAGACGACGAAGGCGATGCACCCCGCCGCTCCGGGAGGATCCGCTTTGATGCGGAAGGCGCCCGCATCGCCGAGCGCGGCCAGAACCTCGTCCAAAAGGCCCTCCGCGTTGCCCTTCGCCGCGCGACTCAGCGGCTCAGCATCCGCTCTCGCCTTCTGGTAGTCGGCAGCAGCCTGGGCGACGGCGTCGTAGTGGTACTCGAACCCATTGTCGATGGAGGTGGAGGCCGAGGCCACCGATCCTAAGGCGCTCGCTGTGAACTTGCAGGCAGGGCAGGTTTCGAAGGAGCCGGACTCCCACTCCTCGGCCGACCCGTAATAGTCCACGAGCCCCGCCTCCGGGCAGCCGTCCCAGGCATGCATCACCGGCAGCTCTCCATCGACGGTCACCGGGTAGACGGGCTCGGTGTACAGCCGCGTGGCCCGCATCTGCTCGGTGTTCCGCGGAAAGCGGGGGAACGACGCTGAGAAGCTGTCGGCCGTCTCGTGGACGAAGGCCTCGCGCAGCTCGCTTATGGCATAGGCGTAGAATCGCTTGCGCAGGGCGCTGCGGGCCTGCTCCTCGGCAGAGTCCGAGGCAGGACGCTCGCTCAGCAGCCGCTCGCGGTAATAGACTCGCGCCCGTTCGAGAGGCACGGAGAACGACCAACTGTCCACCGAGGCGAACAGAGGGTTATCGGCACCGCTCAGCCCTGCGAGGCGCCCCGCGCGCTCGTACATGCAATAGGACGGATTGTCGCCGCAGTCGCGGGCGAAACCCCGAGCCCGGGCTTCCTCGGCGGCACGCGCCGCCTCCTCGGCCCGGGACGCCGCCTCGGCAAGCTCGCCCTTGCCCGCTTCCACGGCCTCCTCCATGGACTCCTCGACCGCACTCGCCCCTGACGCAATAGACGACCCCTCGCCGGGCAGCAGCAGGGCCATGGCTGCATAGCCGCTCCCCTCACCATTGGCCGCCGCCACCGCCGCACCGTTGGCCGCCGCGAGAAACGGCAGCGCCCGCTGCAGCGCCCCCAGCCCCTCGCAGGCCTTCTGGGACAACGCGTCGCGCGCCTTGAGCACCTTCTGGCCGGCCGAAACGAGCTGGCTACCCAACTCCGCCGCCGGCGGAACGCACAGGGCGACGACGCCGGCCCCGTACGCAATGTCCCCCAGAAGCGTGAGTGACAGCACGGCGGCATCGGCCACGCGCACGGCCACCATGAACTCGGCCACGGGGTTTAAGGCCGCGCATGCGGCGGCATCGGCCACCTCCTGCACCTCGGAACCAGCGGCATGGATGCGATACACCTGGGCGGCAGAGAACAGCAGCGACAAGGTGACGAGCAGCGCCACGGCCATGCCGGCCGTCGTCGAGCCCTTCTCGTCGCGGAATATCGACCTACCCTTCATGGCGCCATTCACCTGCCTTTCCATTGACGCTCGCGCCATTCAATGATTCCTGAGCCCACGAGGCGCGCGTCGGCGCCGTCGCCGTCACCTCCACCACTAAGTTGCCCCGCTCGTTCACCATCCCGAGCAGCGTCGCCCCTCCGTCCAGCAGGGGAAGCGGTCTCACCTCCGTCCGCACGGTCACCCGCGCGACATCCGCCGCACCACCGCCCTCGCAGCGCACCTCCCATGTGCAGCCGGAGTCATGCACGTGGAAGACGTCGAGGGGCGGGATCGCCCCCAAGCGGCGGCGCACGTACTCCTCGCAAGTCGCCGCATCGCCGTCGCTCGTCGCCAGAAGCCGGCAGCCCTCGGCCGCCGCACCGGCCATGACCATGCGGTCGTACAGCACGATGCCCGGCTGCACGAGCAGAAGAACGAGCAGGAAAACCACCGGCAGGGCCACGGCGGCCTCCACCGTCGACTGGCCGCGCGCATCGCGAGCCCTCGCACCCATCCGCCTCATTGCCTCGCACCTCCTTAAAACACGAGCACATCGGCGATCCACGTGGCCGCCCCAGCGAGATGATGCGACGCCGAGGCGAGCCCGTGATCGACGAAAAGCCCCTGGGACAAGGCCCGCCAGAGCGCCGCCCCGGCAACAATCACGCATAGGAAAGCCGCCGTGACGATGGCGTACTCCACCGTGCCCTGACCGCGCTCGTTTCCTAAAGGCTGTTTATTCCCGAGGCGATGGCGTCCCAGAGCTCTTGCAGCTTTGGCCGGAACAGGGTGATGGCGATGATGGCAATGACCACGAGCACCCCGACGAGAATGGCGTACTCGGTCGTCCCCTGGCCGCGCGTGTCCGCCAAGCGCGAGCGCACCGCGGCGCACCACGCGCGTGTGCGCCGATCGACCGCCTCCCGCGCACCCGCTACTTTTCTCACAACGGATTCGAACCTCTTCATGTCGCACTTCCTTTCTCGTTCGTTTCATCTTCAAAAGCCCCCCGCCAATTCCAGGAGCACCGGCCCCAGCACGAGCATGAGCATGGCGGGCAGGATGAGCACGCCAGTGGGAACCATCATCTTCACCGGCGCCTTCGCCACCGCCTCCTGGCGACGCGCCTTGTATCCGCTGCGAGCCTCCCGCGCCGCGTCCTCCAAGTTGTCGGCCATAGTCGCGCCGAAGCGCAGGGAGCGCACAATGTTCTCAATCACCCGGGCGAGCAGCGGGGAAGCGTAGGAGTCGGCCACCTCGCGCAGCGCCTCCGGCCGCGATGCCAGGCCGCAGGCCCATTGGCGCTGGGCGCTTCGGAACGCATCGGCCAACTGCGTGCGGAAATACCCGGTGTACAAATCGAGGCTGCGGTCGAAGGACATTCCGCTGCGCATGCCGAGCGCCACCACGTCGAGCATCTCGGACAAGTCGCATTCCATGGCCTCGGCTCGCCGGCAACTTCGCCGCTTCACCGCCCAGGGCAACGCCCTCCACCCGGCGGCGGCGCCGATGACAGCGAGCAGAGCCGCCAGCTCGGTCGTCGCCGTCAGCCCCACTGCACCGCCGAGAACCGCGCCGCCGAGCATCAGGCGCACTCGCGCCTCCCCATAGCCCGCAGGCGACAGCGCGCCGCCAAGACCGGCTGCGGCCAAGCGACGGTCGGGCAAGGGCCGCTCCCGTAGAGACGACGGCGACAGGAAGCGGAACAGCGGACTTCGGGCCCGCTGGGACAGCTCCACCGCATAGGCGACTATCCGCGCATCCGATCTTTCCTCACCGACCGCCGCGGCACAGCCGGCCTGGAGCGCGAGCGACCCTTCCACCACCGCCGCACGATGACGAATGCGACGCCGCCATGCCCCGACGATGCGCGAGGCCATACCTCCGAGCAGCGCCGCCGAGCCGACCGCAACGACCGCCGCCGCTCCCTGCACCCAACTTACATCCATCACAACCGCCTCCCTCCCGCATCCAGCATCCGATGCACCAAGACGACGCCGGCCACCTGCATGACCAGAGCCGCCGCCAGAAGAGCCATACCCGCCATGCTCTCGAAAAACGGCGAGAGGAAACCGGGGCTCATAAGCGAGAACAGGGCGATAAGCACGAACGGCATCGCCGTGACGATGCGCGCCGACAGCTGGGCCTGAGCCGTCTGCACCTTGAGAGAGCGAGCGAGGTCGATCTCGCTTTCCACCGACTCCCGGGCCGCATCGAGCACCGCCGCAAGACTGCCGCCGCTCTGATGCTGCACGTCCAGGGCAACGGCCACGAAGGCGAGTTCCGGCACATCGGCCCGCTGACGAAACAGCGCCAGTGCCTCCGAGGCCGTGCCCCCCGTCTGAAGCACCAGGGCCGCCGAGAGGAACAACTCGCCCAAAGGACCCTTCATCTCCGAGCCCGTCTGTTCCAGCGTCTGCATGAGGGAGAGCCCCGCCCGAAAGCACACGCCCAACGAGCGCAGCGCATCGGGAATCTCGTCTCTCAAGGCGGCCTCGCGCCGTTCTGCATCGCTCTTCACCGCAGCGCAGAGCGCCACCAGAGCGCACCCCGCCACCGCCGCCCCGAATACCGGCGATGCGGCCACCACCCAGCCGGCGACAAGCAAGGCAAGGCAAGCGCCCAGAACCAGCGAGAGCAAGGCGTCGGACGTCGAGGCATAGCCCCGCTGCTCCAAGGCCATCCGCGCCCACAGGACATAGCGCCGCACCGGCTCGCGGCGCAGGAGCGCCTCGGCGACCGGCCGCAAGCCCGACACCCCGTGGCGCAAGCGCCAAGCAAGCCCGGGGTGGGCGGCTCCCCGACCACCTTCGGCCGCAAGGGCCCAGGTACGGCGAAGGCGCTCGTGCCGGATCGTCGCAAGCCGCGCGACCAGGTACCCCGCCGCCCCCGACGAGGCTACGCCGACTGCCGCAAGTCCAACGACCGCATCCATGCCTTCACCTCCCGTCTGTCCGCCAGGCCCATGGGAGCCAGCCGGTCGACCCACTGCGGACAGTCCAGCCAAAAGCCTGCTTCCTGGCCCACTTCCCACCGGTACAGCGTGCGAACGACGCAGCGGCGGCGCCCGTGGTCGAAGGACACCTCGGCGATCTCGGAGATGCAGCGGGCGCCCCCAGGACGGCGCGCCGTCTGCACGATCAGATCTAAAGCGTTGCCGATCTGCGCCTCGATGGCATCGGGAGGCAGCTCCACGGCGAACCGCACCATGGTCACCAGGCGCTCCACCGCCTCGCGCGGGGCGTTGGCATGCAGCGTCGTCAGCGATCCGTCGTGGCCCGTGTTCATGGCCTGCAGCATGTCGATGGCCTCGTCGGAGCGGCATTCGCCCACGATGATGCGATCGGGCCTCATGCGCAGGGCGTTCACCACCAACTCCCGTATGGTCACCTCGCCGGTGCCCTCGGCGTTGGGCGCCCGGGCTTCCAAGCGCACCACGTGGGGGTGCTCGTCGAACTTCAATTCGGCGGCATCCTCGATGGTGATGATGCGCTCCTCGTGGGAGATATGGCAGGAAAGGGCGTTCAAGAGCGTCGTCTTGCCGCTGCCCGTGCCACCGGAAACCGCAATGGAACGGCGCGACCCCACAGCCCAAATGAGAAACTGCTCTACCGTCTCGTCGAACGAACCTCTCGCTTTCAGCTCGGCCAGCGTCATGACGCGCCGCGTGAAGGCGCGAATGGTGAGCAGCGGCCCATTGAGGGAGAGCGGCGGCAGCACCACGTTGACGCGATGGCCCTGGGGCAAGCGGGCGCTGGCCATGGGCGACGATTCGTCGACCCGCCGGCCCAAAGGGCCTAAAATGCGATCGATGAGCGCCCGCACCTGCTCGTCGCTCTCGAAGCTCACGCTCGCTCGGGACAGGCGGCCGTCGCGTTCTATGTACACGCTGTCCGTTCCGTTGACCATGATCTCGGTCACCGTCTCGTCGGCAATCAGATCCTCCAGCGGCCCGAGCCCGAACACCGTGCTGATCAGGCCCTCCACCAAGTCGCGGAACACCGCGGGCGCAAGCGCCTTCCACGGATCTCGCGTCGAGAGCCTCCGGCAGGCGGCCCGGATCTCGTTGCGCGCCCGCTCCGGGCTGTCGACGGCGATGAGCGCGACCCTATCCAGGGGAACCAGCTCGCCCACGGCCATCCGCAAGGACTCGAGCCCCGTTGCCACGCGCTCATCGTCTTGCTGTTCGCGGGCGTCTTCCGCCACGCGAACCCATTCCAGAAGAGACATTTCCTCACCTCCTTACGATGCGTCCTTGGCCAAGGCGGCCTCGCGACGGCTCGCGCGACCCTTGCGTTTGCGCTGCTTGCCCCGCAACCCCGCGTCTGCCTTGGGCGCCAAGCCGATGCGGGCGAGAGGAGCCTGCACCCCCGCACTTGCAGGACGAGAAGCCAAGGGCAGCAGCTCGTCGAGAACACCCTCAATGCTTATGCACAAAGGGCTCGAAGCTTCTACCAGGCTCTGCGCCATGCCCGCGCCGAGCAGCTCCTCCACTTCGCGACCGCCGTCGGCCAGCTCCGCTACATGGGCCCCATCCAACGCACTGGACACGTCGATGGACGTGAAGGGCGCATGACGCGTGCAGCGGTTCACGGCGAGCAGAAACGATCCCGTTGCAATGCCGCAGCGCAGGCACAAATCGAGGGCATGGCGGCAGGCACGCACCGAAGAAGCGCGCTGGTCGACGAGGAACAGGGAGGCGGCAGCCCGTTCCAGCAGAAGGAGATGCACGTCGTCCCAGCCGCCTCCCGTGTTCGCGATCACGAAATCGAAGGAGGCGACGAGGACGTCGACGACCGATCCCATGGAGGCCGCTACGACCTCCGAGCGCTCCAGGGCGCGCGGAGCGCTGACGAGCACCAGCGGCGCCTCACTCAGCCCATCGGGCACTGCTCCCGTTCTCACAACTTCTTCAACCGGCACCGACGGAGCGTCTCCCATCAGGGCCGCGAGATCCCCAAACTGCAGATCAGCGTCGAGCAGCGCCGTGCGCAGACCGCGCCGAGCCCCGAGAAGGGCCGTAAGGGTCGCCACCGTGCTCTTGCCCGCACCGCCGCTCCCGCTCACCACCGTCAGCAGAAAGCCCGCGCGATTCTCTTCCGGCGCCTTCGCCGCCGAGAGAGCCTGCCGGACACCTTCGGAATCGGGTAGTGCCAGCACGACGGATTCGCCATCGCCCCCGTCGCCATCGACGTTGCGCGCGGCCTCCTTCAGCAAATGCTCCCCCAGCTCCGCGGGAGACACAATGCCGTCCAGCTCGGCGGCCCGAGCCCGGGAGGCCACCGATCCCGTGCGATCAGCCGTCACAAGATAGACGGCCGTCTGCGGACTGTCGCGCTTGCAGGCCGCCGCGAGATTGATGGGCTCCGCCCCTTCGCAGCACGACACCCACACGAAATCGAAATGCTCTTCGTTGACGCGCCGCCGAGCTGAGACCGCCTCGGCGCACACTTCCACAGCCAGGTCCTCCAGCACCGAAGAAAGCGAGGTTGCGCCGTCCTCCGCCATCGGCAGACTCTCGCCGTGGCCGCAGAGCAAGTAACGCTTGCGCTTCGTCATAGGTTCGCTCCTTCCCCCGTCGCCCCATTCTCAGGCGCCGCCGGTTGCCCAGAAGCGGAAGGCGCCTCGGCGGCGGGGCCCTCCACAGGCGTCTCCGCCGAAGCCGACGGCTCTGCCGCCTCCTGCCCCTGAGGCGCCGCTTCGCGAACCTCCCCTCCCGTCGAACCGTCCGATGGCGTGCTGCCACCCAAGGCCGGCAGCGCGAAATAAAGTTCCAAGTTCTGCGCCGCCGCCACGACCTCCTGAACCCGCTCGGGCTCGACGGCCAACGTAACCCACTCCGCCGTCGCCCCCGATTCGGACGCAGCGCTCGTGGCCAGCACCAAAGCGCCGCCCACCAGCTTGGTCGTGGACACAGGGCCCGTGGCGTACACGTCCACTTCCATACCCGGCTCCACCGAACCACCCACGGCCTGCACGGGCCGCGCCGGCACGCTGATGGCGGCCATGCCCGCAGGCACCGCCAGTTCGGAGTCGGACACCTCGGTGCGCCGGAAGCAGAGGACTTCCCCCTTGATGACGTTCGAACCCAGACGTCTACCGATGATTTGGGAGGAATCAGTCACGGCAGTGTCGGGCAGAAGGTCGGCCACCCACATCTTCGTGACGACGGCCGAGGCGTCCACCACCTCGCCCGCCGCCAAGTCGCGCTTGGCCACGCACACTTCCACCTGATCGCCCCCGTAGCGCTCAAGCGCCTCGGCTCGAGCCGCGTCCACCTCCCCGCGCACGCTGGCCAAGTAGAGGGCCACGCACAACGCGCAGCACAGCCCGCAGGCCAGAGCACCCCATTTCGTCTTGTTGATTGCCATCGCTTCTCCTGACTTTCGGAAACGATGACATCATGCAAGATCACGACCGTAAAAATGACGCGGGAATGTCCCGTTTCGTTCCTCGCGCCGACCGTCATGGAGTCGCACTCTCGACCGCACTGGCGTCGCATTCCCGAAAACAGGGCTTCTTGATCGACGGCTTGAATCATGCTAGCCTGACGCTTTCATCGATCAACTAAGGGGGTCTCGATCGAACATGGGCAAAAATCTTGAGCTGCGTTTGGCGGTGCCAACGACCATCGCGATCTCCCTGCTTCTCGTCATAAGCATCATCTCGGACGCATGGCTACAAGCACGACAAGCCGAAGAGACACTTACCGAACAGGCCTACATCCTTTCTCAGGAAATGCAATCAATGTGGGACTTTATCTCAGTCAACCAAGAGCTGATAAATACCGACGGCGACGGCACGTACACGTTCAAAGGCCTGCACTGCTCCATCGTGGGAACCTCGGTGGGCGCTTTGTTTTCTCACCGAACCGATTACGTCATCCGCTACGTGTCCGACAACCCCCGAAACCCCAAAAACGCTCCCGACGCCTTCGAAACGGAAGCAATTGGGGAGTTCAGAAGCAACACGAACCTAGGCGAGTACTACTCGTTCGGAACCATGAACGACGAGAGCTATTACCGCTACTCTGTCCCCCTGAAGATGCAATCGGCTTGTGCCGAATGCCACGGCGATCCCGTGGGCGAGATAGACGTAACTGGCTTTCCCAAGGAGGGCCTTCAGTCCGGCGACCTAGTGGGAATTGCCAGCATATCCATTCCTGCCAAGCCTTACGAAGACAATCTTCTCGAGCAGATCCTTTTGCGCAGCCTCCTTTCCTTCGCCGTGCTTGCCGCCTGCCTGCTCACTATCCGGCTCGTAACGAAACGGCGCGTTATCAAACCGCTGGGAGCCATCGCAAGCGCCGTGCAGAGCATCGGAGGCGGCAATCTGGAAACCCGAATTGAGGTGGAGCCTCCCGCCTCGGAGGACGAAATCGGCTCCCTATCGACCTGCATCAACGACATGGCCGGCGAGCTCCACTCGCTCCACGAAGATCTGGAGAGGCTGGTACGTGTGCGCACAGAGCAGTTGGCAGACGCGAACACGACACTGACAAACCAAGCCCGCGAACTTGAAGCCATGAATGATCGGCTACGTGAGAACGACCTGTACAAGTCTCATTTCTTCACCATGATGAGCCATGAGCTGCGTACCCCCATCACGGCCATTCGCGCCTATGTTGACATCCTGGACGACGTCGACGAAATCGACGATGCGGCCCGGCACAATGCCGTCAACGCCATCCGATCGAACACCCAAGCCCTTACGAAGCTCGTCGACAATATTCTCGACTCAGCACGCATCGAGGCCGGAGCGGTCAAGGCCGAAATGGATGTCGTCGACGCCAACGACATCATGAACGAGCTGGCAAAGACTTTGGACTCCTTGGCGCTGGACAAAGGCGTCTCGTTAACCGTCGCCTCCAGCAAAGAAGTGCCACTGTTCCTCGCTGATGAGGAGAAACTCCTGCACATTCTCGTGAACTTGGGATCCAACGCCATCAAGTACACCCCTGCAGGCGGCCATGTGAATGCGAGCGCCTTCCTGAATGCCGAGAAGACGATGGTCTGCTTCGAGGTGGCCGACGATGGCGTTGGCATCTCCAAAGAAGATCAGCGCCTGATCTTCGACAAGTTCATCCAGGGAGAGGGGTCGGTAGCGCGCCCCGTGAGCGGCAGCGGGCTCGGACTTACCTTGGCAAAAGAGTATGCAGAACTTCATAATGGTGATATCCTGCTTCAAAGCGAAATGGGCACAGGCAGTACATTTACGGTTCGCATACCGTTCGAGGCTCCCGACTTCGGCCTCGAATAGGAGGGGGTTCCCATGGCGCAGACAATACTCGTGGTCGATGACGATGCCAGTATCCGTGATGCGGTGTCGTTCTACATGAGACGTGAGGGCTACGACGTTCTGCAGGCCAAGGACGGCCAGGCGGCCATGGAGGTCATCGCAACGGAAAACTTCGATCTGGCGATCCTCGATATCATGATGGAAGGCTACAACGGGTTCGAGCTATGCTCGGCCATTCGGGATCGAAACCAAACCGTGCCCATCATTCTTCTTTCGGCCAAACGCGACCTCATCGATAAAAGCCTTGGGTTCAAACTGGGCGCAGACGACTACATCACCAAGCCCTTCGAGCCCGCCGAGTTGGTCATGCGCGTCAACTCGTGCCTGAGGAGGAGCCAGGCCTTCGCCGAAAAGAGCGAAGGAGCCAATGGCGACGGAGGCTCGACGATCATCCTGGGTGATTTATCCATCGATACCCAAACGCGGCAAGTGACAGCCCGCGGAGAAAGGCTCGAACTAACCGCAAAAGAGTACAACATCCTCCTTTTGCTCGCCGAACGCCCCAACATCGTGTTCACGCGTCAGCAAATTCTCGATGCGGTCTGGGGTTACGATTACTACGGCAGCAATGGGGTCGTCGCAGTCTTCATACGCAAGCTTCGCGAGAAGATCGAGGGGGATCCTTCCAAACCGGTTCACATTATCACCGAATGGGGCGTCGGCTACCGCATCGTGTAGAATACCGTGAAAACAATCGGTAATAAAAGGAAAGAATTCTTAATCACTTCCTTAATCGAATCCTAAACGGCGCTTCCTATCATGATGCTCCAAGGGGAAGCACATCTGCAAAGGCCGCGGGGGCGGCCCGAATCCAGCCCATTTCTTTCGGGATCGCCCAACCTACGAACCCGCACGGATCGCGCTTCCCCGTCTTCGAGAGAGAGGAGATAGCATGGAGGAAAGAAAGGGATGCCGCGCGCAAACGCGCACACCCGAAAGCCAGAAGGGTGTCAGTGCAACCATGGATCGAAGAACCTTCGCCACCCTGGCGGGAGCGGCTGCGGCAGCCATCGCACTGCCGGGATGCGCCTCAGAGAAGCGCGATCTGAGCGAAACGGCCGCACCCGAGACCAAAGACAGCATCGCGGCAGCCCAGCAGGAAGAGCTCGAGCTGTTCCGGGTGACGAGCGGCTACAACTGCTGCTACTGCACCATCCAGGGCTACAAGCGTGACGGCAAGATCGTCTACATCGAGCCGGGCGAGCTACCGAACATGCCCGAGCGCAACCACGCGTGCCAGCGCTGCATGTCGTGGTGCAAGAGCGTCACTGACGTGGATCGGCGGCTTCTCTACCCCATGAAGCGCACCGGCGAACGGGGCTCCGGCGAGTTCGAACGCATTTCCTGGGACGAGGCCATCGACCTTATGGCCGAGAAGCTGAGCGCAGCGATCGCAAAGGATCCCCGTTCTGCGAGCTTCTACATCTTCACAGGCAACATGTGCACCTTTGACTGGTTTGCCCCAGCGCGTATGGCTCATTGCTTGGGAGCAAGCACCTGGGCCATGGAGGGCATCATGGGCGATCATGCGACCTCTGTCGGCTACACGATGGTCACGGGCAACCCCGATCCCGGTCATGACGCCCTCGATTTCATGAACTCCAACCTGCTCTTGTTTTTCGGCACCAACATGGTGGACACCATCGTTCCCTCTGCCCGCTACCTTGCCCGAGCGAAAGAAAACGGGGCGAAACTCATCGTCTTGGATCCGCGTCTCAGCTCTACAGCTGCCATTGCTGATCAATGGATCCCCATCAACCCTGGAACCGATACGGCTCTCGTTCTTGCCATGATGAACGTGATCATCGCTAACGACCTGCATGACAAGACCTGGCTCGCCAACTATTCTTGCGCACCTCTTCTCGTCTCCGACGCCGACGGAACGTACCTGCACACCGACAGCGGCGCGTACTGCGCTTGGGACACCGCCACCAATACCGTTGTGGAAGCTGCACCTTCCCAGGGCGAGGACGACGGCACCTCGGGCCCCGAAAGCACTTGGGCGCTCACCGGGCATTTCGAGGTGAACGGCGTTGCGTGCCACCCGACCATGGACGATCTGGTGGCCGAAGTGCAGAAGTGGACTCCCGACCGCGCCGCCGAAATCACCGGCGTCGATGCCGCCGTCATCGAACAGCTAGCCTTGGACTATGCCAAGGCTCAGCCTGCAGCCATCCAAACCTGCACCGGCTCCTCACGCTACTTCCATGGCTACGAAATCTGCCGAGCGACCGCGACACTTTCCGGCCTCTGCGGTTACACCGGTCGCGCCGGCGGCGGCTCCTCTCGTAACAACGGCGGCGCCTGCATCGACGGTGCATCTCTCAGCTTCACTGGCTCATCCGGTGCCGACACGCCTCTCATGAACTCGGCCGAGTGGGATACCGTGGGCGACGGTGCGTCCTTCGGCACCTTCATGGGCGCCACCCTAGCCCTGTACAGTACCGATCCCGAAGCGTACCGCAACGCCCGCGTCTTCAAGAGCTCGGAGATCTACGACGCGGCCATCACGGGCGATCCCGTGCCAATCGACTTCCTCTACATCGCCACCGCGAACTTCATCAACCAGAGCCCCGATGCCCACAAGGTGATCGACGAGGTGTTCCCCGCCATCGATTTCATCGTGACCGCCGATCCGTTCAATACCTGGACAGCCCAATACTCCGACCTTGTGCTGCCCACCTCCACCTGGCTCGAGAACTGGGACATCTCCACCAGCGGCACCGGTCCCTACATCCGCATCAACAAACCGGTCATCGAGCGCGTCGGCGAATGCAAGTCGGACACGGAGATCATGAGCCTTCTGGCAAAGAAGATGGGCGTAGAGGACGCTTGGAGCAAAACCGACGAGGAATGGGTGCGCACCTTCCTCGACAGCGATCACCCCGCCTTCGAAGGATGCGATATCGAAGAGGCAATCAACGAAGGAATCCTCGCTCGCAAAGATGGCATCTATGATCGCGCTACTTACCCATTGGGCGACAAGGTCTTCGCTACCCCCACTGGTCGTTTGGAGTTCTACACCGAGATGCTCTACGAGTTCGGCGCCCAAGTGCCCACTTATCTGCGCGGCGAGACCAATCCCGAGAACCAGTTTGCCGACAAGTACCCTCTCACGTTCATTCAGTACCACGATCGCGCTCGCGTCCACACGCAACATTCGGAAGTGAAGCTTCTTGAAACGCTGGAAGCCGAGCCTCATGTTCAGATCAACCCCGAAGATGCGGACGCGCGCGGTATTGCCCACAACGACATGGTTCGCGTTTTCAACGACCGTGGATTCTTCAAGTGCAAGGCAGCGGTAACTCCCGGCATTCGCAAGGGCGTCATTGCCCTCGCCCAGGGCTGGGAACCCAAGGACTTCGCCGAAGGCCATTACCAGTACCTGACCCATTACGTCAAGAATCCCGTTGAAGAGGCCATCAGCATGACCAACGCTGCGTTCTACGACGTGCGCGCCGAGATCGAAAAGGCATAGGAGGGAAGCTATGAGCACAGCCCAGTATGGAATGGTCATCGACCTTCGCAGCTGCACGGGATGCCAAACCTGCGTCATCAGCTGCAAAACAGCCAACGAAGTGCCCGAAGAGGGATTCTGGAGCCACGTCATCGACTACTACGAAGGCGAGACCTACATCGCCTCGGAGGTCGACGGGAAGGTGGACATGAAATTTCGCTCGACTTTGTGCAACCACTGCGCCAACCCCGCGTGCGTCGCGGCCTGCCCCACAGGAGCTATGCACAAGAGCGAGGAAACCGGCATTGTATCAGTGGATCAGGATATTTGCATCGGGTGCAACACTTGCGGCAATACCTGCCCCTACGAGGTGCCCGTCTTGCAGGAGGAGCGCTGCGTCATGGGGAAGTGCAACCTGTGCGCTGGCCGCCTCGATCAGGGCAAGGATCCCTTCTGCGTGCAGGCGTGTCCCACTCGCATCCGCAAGGTTGGCCTGATTTCTGACCCGGAAAGCGAGGTCTCGAAGCTCATTGCCGAACACAATGCGCAGCCCTACAAGCCCGAAAATGACACATCGCCTTCCGTGTACTACATCCTGCCCTAATAATTGCACTGCGAGCTAGCCTCCTCCTTCATTCAGCAGTCGGCAGCGATGAGCAGCGAAGCTCGCTCCAGAGACCCGGCTACCCTTGCTGCCGCTCAACAACGGCTACGTCGAATCCGCAGCGGCACAGAAAAACAAGAAAGCCCCGGGCAACCCGGGGCTTTCTGCTTCAATTCATGGTGGTCGCGGAGGGATTTGAACCCCCGACCTTGTGCTTGTAAGGCACCTGCGCTCCCGCTGCGCCACGCGACCGAACATATTACGCGCCTAAATGCGCGAGTCCGTATTGTGCCACAAGTTCCCCGCCGGAGCAAATGGAAAGCAGGGCGCCGAGACGATAGCGCATCCCGCGCACCTCGCGGCACAGCGCCCACGACGCAGCGTGCGGCGCGATCCCGGCACGGCGCCCACGGCGCTACCTCGGCACAGCGGCCGCGGCATTGCCGCCGGCGTCGTCGCTGGTCGCGCGCATCCGGCCCGCCACGAGCGCCGTAACGAAGATGGCCGCCGCGAACAGCAAGAGCACGCCGACCGCAAGCGCGACGTCTTCCGCCGCCGACCCCGTCGCATCGCCCACCGCCGCGCGCAGGCCCTCGCCGAGCCAGTACACCGGCGTGAAGGTGGCCACGACGCGCACCGCCTCGGGCATAAGATCCAGGCTGATCCACGTACCGCCTAGAAACGTCAGCACCATGCCGGTGATGTTGCCCACGGTGTTCGACACACTCTCGCCGCAGCCCAGCTGCCCCAGCAGAAACGCGATGGCCAGCGGGATGAGCACGAACACGAGCTCCACCGCCAGCACGCAGGCAAGATCGGCCGGTGCGAGGGTGAATGCGGAATAGCCGAATGCGACAAGGCCGATGCCCATGATAACGGCCCACACGAGAAGCGCCACGACGAGCCCCGCCGCCGCCTTCTGCAGCCCCAGACCCAAGCCCGAGGTGGAGGAGACGGCAACGCGCCGCCGCACGTCGGTGCGGTTGAAGGCCCCCATGAGAATGCCCACCGACACCACCACGGCCACCGTGAGCGGGTAGGCGCTCCACATAAGATAGAAGACGAAGGCCTCGCTCCCCACCGCCGCACCCGGGACGGAAACCTCCTCGATGCGCGGCTCCTTCTGCGCGGAGGCCTCGGCCTGGGCCACCAGCGCCTCCGGCGATGCGTCCGGCTCGAGCACCGCCGCGGCCCGCACCAGCCCCAGATACTGGTTCACCTGGGTATCGACCAGCGTGGCCGCCATCGATTGGAAGCTGAACACCGTCTCAAGGCGCGGGCCGTCGCCGCCGTCGCGGGCCGCCGCCAGATAGCCCTCCTCGAACCCGGCGGGCACGATGAGCAGATAATCCACCAAGCCCGTGGCCACGGCATCCTGGCAGGCCCGCGCCTCGTCGGCCACCTCAACCGACGTTCCCCGCTCTTCGAGGAACGCCGCCACCGAGCGCGACAAGTCGCTTTGATCCCGATCGATCACCGCGAAGGGCACCTCGGCCGACTCATAGCCCGCACTTGTCGCCGGCGGGTACACGCCGCTGGTGATAAACAGGCCCATGAGGCTCAAAAAGCCCACGTACACCAGCAGATAGATGGGATGCTTCGCCACCACTTCCAAGGCATATCTACAGGCTTGCATAGCGCTGCCTCCTCACGAACAGGGCCCCTACGGCGAACAGCGCAGCCGAGAACAGGCCGATGAGCGCCACGTTCCCCGCGAACACCTCCAGCCCGTCGTAGTAGTACAGGCTGTAGAACATGTCGCAGATGGCCTTCGCCGGGTTCAGCGAGGCCAGCACGGGGAATTCCCGCGAGACCATGTCGGCCAGCTCCATGCAGGGCTCGCCGTAGAGCCCCGTGAACAGCGAGAGCAGGCACACTACCCCGGTGAGAATGCCCGTCTTCGACCCCACGTCCAACTTGGGGAGTGACCCGAGCGCCGTGCCCAGGGCGCAGGCGAGCAGCGATGCGGCGCCCAGTCCCGCCACGCACAGGCCCTCGCGGCCGGCGAAGTCGACCCCCACGACAAGACGCGTGTACAGAAACGCGATGAGCAGGCAGCAGAACGACAGCAGCCAGCAGGCCAGAAGCGTCGCCAGAAGCGTGCGCGTGCGCCCGATGGCCCCCAGCGCCCGCCGCGCGCCCAACGGCGAGAGGTTCGGCTGGGTCCAGCAGACGGCCACCACGGCGATCTGGGCGCCGAACAGGGCCGCCATGGCGAACAGCGCGTAGTAAAAGCGCACCGACTCCTTGGGCGCGGCGTGGGTGAGCGAGACCTCCTCGGTCGCATCGACGCTCGAGAACATCGCCTCCAGACGGCCCGGATCGGCGAAGGCCCCGGGGTTCTCGCGGGCGATGGATGTCATCAGGTCGGCGTCGCGCACGTAGGTGCCCACCACCGATTCCAGGATGCTGCGATCGATGGCGTCCATATCCGTCGTCTGGCCGATCTGCAGCCCCGGCGCCAGGGACAGCACCGGCTCGCCGTCCTCGTCGACGGAGAACACCCCCATCACCTCGCCGTCGACGAGGGCCGATGCGGCCGCCTCCCCATCGGCGAAGCGGCGCACGTCCAGCAACTGATCGTCGCCCCTTTCCCCCAGCGCCTCCGCCACCGCTGAAAACGGCGACGCGCCCCACGCCTCATCGGCCACCACGCCGGTGGGCACGGGGTCGAACTCCATGGCGCCGTCCAAGTTCGCGAACATGAACATGAAGATGGTCGCCATGAGGATGGGGAAGGCCAAAGACCAGATGAACAGGCTCTTCTCGCGAACGAGCGCCCGCAACGTGCTTGCGAACAACGTGCCCATAGCCCGCTCCTAATCCCTCAGCTCTTTACCGGTGATCTCGAGGAACACATCGTTTAAGGTGGGCGGCTCGGCATAGACGCGGCCCACGGCGCACCCCGCGTCCGCAAGCACGCCCAGCACGTCGCCCACGTTGTGGCCGCCCTGCTCGCACTGCACGACCAGCTCCGGCTCGGTGTAGGTCACGCGCCGCACATGGGGCAGCGAGGCCAGGCGCCCGCGCACGGCATCACCAAGCGCCGCCACCTCCACGATGATGCGCTCGCCGGCCCCCACTAGGGCCTTCAGCTCGACATTGGTGCCCACGGCCACCGACCGGCCGCGATCCATGATCATGATGCGCGAGCAGATCTCCTCCACCTCTTCCATATAGTGGCTCGTGTACACCACGGTGCAGCCCTGCGCGTTCATGCGGCGGATGCCCTCCAGAATGGCGTTGCGGCTCTGCGGATCCACCGCCACCGTCGGCTCGTCGAAGAAGGCGAGCCGGGGCCTGTGGGCGATGCCGCAGGCGATGTTGAGCCGCCGCAGAAGGCCGCCGGAGAGCTTGCGCGGGCGGAACTTCACGTAGTCCTCGAGGCCCACGAACGCGATGGCCTCGTCCACGAGCCGCGCCCGCTCGCGCCGATCGTCCACGTACAGGGCACAGAAGAAGTCGATGTTCTCCCGCACGGTGAGCTCCTCGAACAGCGCCACGTTCTGCGGCACCACGCCGATCTTGCGCTTCAGGTCGTAGCGCGTGGGCGTCATGGGCTCGCCGAACAGGCAGATGTCGCCCTTGTCGAAGGTGAGCAGCTGCAATATGCAATTGATGGCCGTCGTCTTGCCCGAACCGTTCGGGCCCAAAAGCCCGAAGATCTCGCCGGGCTCGATGCGCAAATCGAAGTGGTCGAGCGCCACCACGTCTCCGTAGCGCTTCACCAAGTTGCGCACCTCGACGATGGGCGCCGACATAGCGCCGGCCCGTGCGCTATCGTCTCTCGCGCAGTCGCCCTGCGCGCCATCCTGCGTGCCATCGATCCTCAGCGCGCCGGTCCGCGCGCTGTCGTTCGTAAGCTCGCCGTCCATGAGCGCTCCTTCCCCTATCGGTCATGGCCCCATTATTCCAAGAACCGCCGCGCCGCAGAAGTGCCAAATGTCACGAATGTCGACGTGCCCCTTGCTTCGCGAACGTGCGCCTTATAATGGCCCCATGGATAGAATCGTCGACGAGATCGTTCTCTTCGGGCTGGGGCTTCCCCTCCTTCTGCTCGCTCCCGCTGCCCCCGCAGCCGTAGCGGCGCCGCTTCTCGCCCTCATCGCCACGGGCGCGCTCGAGCTGCTCGATCGCGGCGAAGGCGGTGCGCAGCGCCAGGCCCCTGCCAGCGCCGCAAGCCCCGTCCGCGCCGCGCGCTTCATCCGCGTCGCACGTCCCGCCATCGCCGCCGCCTACCTCATCGCCGCACTTGTCGCGCCGGCCCTCGCCGCCTTCGTGCCGCTTCTGGCCTACGCCGCCGTGGCGCAGAACCTCGGCCCCCTGCGCTTTCTATGGCTCGCGGCCCTCCTGGGAGCCGCAGTGTCCGGAAGCGGCGCGCTGGCGGCAGCCGCCCTTCTGCTGGGAGCGCTCGCCTGCCTGGCCGCCCGGCGCGCGACCAAAGTTCAAACCGAGCGCGCCTCGCTCCGCCAATGGCGCGACGCCGTGCAGGAAGACCGCCTCGCGCTGGCCGAGCGAGCCCGCGACCTCGCCGAGCGGCAAGATTTGGAAGTGAGCTGCGCGGTGCTGGCCGAGCGAGCCCGCATCGCGCGGGAGATCCACGACAACGTCGGCCACCTGCTCACCCGCTCGGTGCTGCAAATGGAGGCCCTTGCCGTCACGCACGAGGACGATCCGGCGCTTGCCGAAGAGCTGGCGGCGGTCGGCGCCACCCTCCACGAGGCCCTCGGCACCGTGCGGGCCAGCGTGCACGACCTGCACGACGAGGCCTTCGATCCACAGACCACCTTAGCCGAGCTGATCGGGGAATTCCCGGGAGTCGCCGGCACGCTCGCCTTCGAGGCCGAAAGCCTTCCCCGCCCTGTCGCCCTTGCCGTCGTGGCCATCGTGCGCGAGGCGCTCGCGAACGCCCGCACGCACGGGCGCGCCACGAGCGTCGCCGTCTCCCTCCTCGAGTTCCCCGGCTTCTATCAGCTCGCCATCGAGGACAACGGACGCGCGGCGAACCTGGTCGGCGAGGGCGGCCTCGGTCTCGCCTCGATGGAAGAGCGCGCGACGGCCTTGGGCGGCACCTTCTCATTCGGACCGTTGCCCCCACCGCGCGCCGGCTCCCGCGTCTTCGCCACCTTCCCCAAAACCCAGGAGGTTCGCCCATGAGCGCCCCATCTCCCCTTTCCGTCGTCATCGTGGACGACGACGAGTTCGTGGCCCAATCGCTGCGCACGATACTGGAGGCGCGCGGTAGCGTGCGCGTGGCGGCCCTCGGCACGAAGGGGGCCGAGGCGGCGGCGCTTTTCAACGAGCACCACCCCGACATCATGCTCCTCGACATCCGCATGCCCGATCTGTCGGGTCTGGCCGCCGGTGAGGCCATCCTCGCCGCCCACCCGAAGGCGCGCATCGTTTTCCTCACCACCTTCGCCGACGACGACTACATCGTGCGCGCGCTGGCGATCGGGGCCCGCGGCTACCTCATCAAGCAGGAAGCTCGTGGTCTGGCCGAAGCGCTGCATTCCGTCATGGAAGGCCAAATTGTCCTGGGATCCGATGTCACCGACCGCGTGAGTGCGCTCATCGGGCAACGGCCAGCGAACGGCGCCGGAGCCGCCTTCGACGACTCTCTGTCGCACCCCGATAACAGCCAGGCCGCCCCCGCCTTCGCCGAGGGGCTCACACAGCGCGAGCGCGATATCGCCGAGCTCATCGCCGAGGGGCTCGACAACCGCGAGATCGCGCAGGCGCTGTACCTGTCCGAGGGCACCGTGCGCAACCACATCTCGGCCATCCTGCAGAAGTGCGGCCTGAGAAACCGTACCCAGATCGCCATCGCCTGGTGGCGGTAGGTCGCAGCGTCATCCGCTCCCCACCGCCCGCGACGTTCCCCGGCGCCCTCATCGTCCGCAAGACCGCATGGTGCGCCGCTGCAATTTCATGCAAGAAATCTGCGGGCAAATGGCTATCATCTCTCTTTGTTATGGAGATGACTCACGCCCCACATACTCAGCAGCCCCGCCACTCCCGGCACCGCGAGACCGTGCGCCGCGCCCTTGGCGGCACGATCGAGTTCCGGCATTTCACCGGCTTCGACCAGCTGTTCGCGCCTCACGCCCACGGCTACCCGGTCATAGGCCTCGTGCGCGAGGGGCATCGCATTATGGAATGCAACCGCACGCGCTACCGCCTCGGCCCCGGCCAGCTGCTCGCCCTCAACGCGGGCGACGCCCACGGATGCGTCCAAGAGGGAGCCACGCCGCTCGTCTACGACAGCCTCGCCCTGCTCGATTTCCACGATTGCCCGCCTTTTGCCGGCCCCATCGTTGAAGACGCCGAGGCCATCGCCCTCATGGGAGACCTCGCCAGCCTCATGCAAGAGCCCATCATCGACGAGGCGCACGTGGAAGAGGAGCTCTGCCTGCTCATCGAGCTGCTGGCAGCCCACAACGAGCCCGAAACCTCCGACCAAACGGCTTGCGGTCAAGCGACCCACAGCCAATCGGAAGGCCGCGAGCATCCCTCCCCGGCCAATCCGGCAGCCCCCAACCCGGCCGCTCAGGCCATGGCCGCCTATCTGAGGGAACACGCGTCCACCACCGTGCGCTTGGAAGAGGTCGCCGCAGCGGCCGGCCTCGACAAGTACCGCGCCCTGCGGTCGTTCACCGCCGCCTTCGGGCTCACACCCATGCGCTACCTTGCCTCGCTGCGGGTGGAGGCCGCCCGGGAGGCGCTCGCCGCCGGGGCTAGCTGCGCCGACGCCGCCTGGGCGGCAGGCTTCTCCGACCAGGCTCACCTGACCCGCGCCTTCAAGGAACGTCTCGGCATGACGCCCGGCTTCTACCAGCGCGCCATCGCCGGAGCCGATCCTGCGGACGCGCTTGCTTCGTCGCCAGAGCAGGTGCGCCCATGAAAGCGCACGCGCTCGCCCTGTTCACCATCCTCGTTTGGAGCACCACCTTCGGCGCCGCCCTCGTGTGGTCGGTCTACTCCACCCTCGTCAGTCGCATCGCCGACGCGGGCTACGACACGCTGGCCGCCACCAAACGCATCTTCGCCTGGGGCCTTCTGTTCATGATGCCGGCCATTCCCTTCGCAGGGGCCTTCCCCGCTCTGGGCCTGACCGATTCCCTCGTCGTTGCGAACTTGCTCTTCTTAGGGCTCGGCGCCTCGGCCGCCTGCTTCGCCACCTGGAACATCGCCGTGAAGCACCTCGGCGCCGTCGTCACGAGCACCTACATCTATCTCGTGCCCGCGCTCACCGGCGCTGCCTCGGCCCTCGTACTCGGAGAGCCCGTCACTGCTCCCATCGTCGCCGGCGTCGCCCTCACCATCGCCGGCCTCATGCTCTCGAACCGCACGAAGAGCACCTGCAAACTTCACCGTTCAACACCCGCCACGCAGCCCGACAAAGCGTTTCTGTGCAGGAAATTGCGATAGGGAGAACCTGACGACGACCGCCATGGGCTCAGCTTTTTGCGTTCATGACGTTTTCCCAGGTCATATGCTTTTCTAAACGATTCGTCCCGCAATGGATCGTCTTTCAGACTCTCCCTATCGCAATTTCCTGCACAAAAAGAGCCTCGAAAGCAACAGCGATGCGCAACATTTTGGCGGACATAGTAAAATGACGGCACTATCGCCGACATGACTCGCGACACTTGACGACTCGCGAACCGTTTGTCGCTACGCTGCCGGCCCCATGTCACGCCGGAGAAAGGATCGTCCCGTGGCCACTATTCCCGATCCCGTCCAGATCGCCTACGAGACGGCGGCCGCCCAGCGCACCCTGTCGCTACCGACCATTCCGGAAGAGCTGCGCGCCCTGGAGGCCGACGACTTGCGCGGCGGCGCGGAAGAGCCCCTCGAGGCTATCGACGCGAGCGGCCTCATCATCGCCGACGAGAACTTCTCGGAATTGCAGGCGGCCCACGCCCGGTTCGCGAACTGCTTCCTCTCCTGCTGCGACTTCTCCGGTTCGCTGTTCACCGACACGGTGTTCGAAGGATGCGACTTCGCCAACAGCTACTTCGACAACGCCGGCTTCACCCGCTGCACCTTCAAGAACTGCAAGCTCACGGGCGCATCGTTCATGGAAGCGAACCTTGAGCACGTAACGCTCACGGGCTGCACACTGGACTTTGGGGCCTTCAACCGCTGCCGTTTCTGGGCCGTATCGGCCACGCGCTGCGATTTCTCCGGCGCCGACATGGCCGAAATGGAGCTGCACTACGTGACCTTGGACGACGACCGCTTCATTGGCACGAGCTTCTTCCGCACGCCGCTGCTCGGGCTCGATTTCTCCACCTGTCAGCTGGAGGGCGTGGCGCTCTCCGACACCATGGCGGAAATCTACGGCACGAAGATGAACGTCTACCAGGCCGCTGCCCTGGCCCGGCGCCTCGGCGTCATCGTGACGGAATAGGGAAAAGCCCCGGCGCAGCCGAAGCGCGCCGGGGCGGGCAAGAGAAGTTCGGAAAACGAGGCCGGAAAGCGCTACGCGGCCATCCGGTTTTTTCGACGGCTGCGCACGAACAAGCGCGGAGGAGCTACGGCCCGGCGGCGCAACGGGACGAGGGGAGCCGGCGCGGAAGATGCCCCCGCCGAAGCCGCCATGGCAACCGACGCCGCCGGCACAACTGACGTCGCAGCAGGAGCAGGGGCCGGGGCCTTCTCGGGGGGCGCCGCGGGCGTGCGCCCGTCGGCCCAGGTGGCGGCCACCACCGTGCCCACGATGACCGCGGCGCCCAGAAGCCCCATCGCCGAAAGCGTCTCTCCCAGGAACAGGTAGGCGAACAGGGCCGTGAACACCGGCTCGCCGGTCAACAGCAGCGACACCGTCGTGGAAGAGAGGCGGTCGAGCGCCAAGCTCTGCAGGAAGAAAGCCAGACAGGTGGAGAACAGCGCCAAGAACACGATGATGCCCCAAGCCACCGGCCGCACGGCGGCCACGTCCAGCATCGGCTCGGCGACAAGGGCGCACCCCAGGCACAGCGCGAAGGCCACGGCGATTTGCGTGCCTGCCACGGTCACAGCGTCAAGCTCGGCCAGCGCCTGCTTGCCAAACACGAGCGCACCGGCCAGCGCCACCGACGACCCTAAAGCCAAAAGCTCGCCCGGCCCCACGGCGAGGCTGCCGCCCTGGCTGCACAGAAGGTACAGACCGCCGGCTACTCCCACCTGGAAGGGAATGATGGCGCGCGGATAGCGGGAGCGCTCCGCCACCGTCGAGAGCAGAGGCGCGAACACCACCGGCAGCGCCACGAGAAACCCCACGTTGGTGGCGGTGGTAAGGTCGAGCGCCACGTTGCAGCACAGATACGAAATGCCCATGCACAGCGCCTGGGGCAGCCACAGCCGCACCTTCACGCTGCGAAGCCGCGCGATGATGCGGCGTCCGAAGAAGAGGGCGAACACCACCGTAGCCAAGCCGAAGCGGACGGCCAGGCACCACAACGGCGTGATGGAGTCGTAGGCGAACTTCGTCACAGCGCTGCCCGATCCGAAAATGACCACTTCAATGAGCACGAAGACCACGAACGGCCAACGCGCCTGCTTCCAATGACTCATGGCTCCTCCTCTCAGCTTCGTCGCGGCCCGCATCCGGCACATGGCGGCGCGCAACCTCCTTCAAAGCGCAAAAATCCAAGCCCCACCTGGGGCGTTCTTTCTCTGAATTTGGAACGATGGCTATACTAAGCTCCGAGCAGTAAAAAGTAAAATGAGACTTCTTGTAAAACATTTCAAGAAAGTCTTATACTTGTGCAAATGCACAACATCGAACAAACCGATCCGCCCTCGAAGGAGGCGCCCTGTGTCCAACCAGAAATACGACGCATTCCTCACGGTGGCGCGCCTCGGCAGCTTCAAGGCGGCGGCCGAGGAATTGGGCTACACGCAGGCCGGTATCAGCTACTTGGTGAACGCCCTGGAAAAGGAGCTGGGGCTCACCCTGTTCTTGCGCGAGTACGGAGGCGTACATCTCACCACCGAGGGACGTGAGGTGCTCGGTCTTGTGCAGGCGATCAACGCCGATGAGCACGCCTTGGCCGCCCGCGTGCGCGAACTTGCCGATCGGGAGGGGGGCCTCGTGCGCGTGGGTGCCTTCACGAGCGTGGCAATCGAGTGGTTTCCCTCCATTGCCCGGACCTTCCTCGCCCGGTATCCGAAAATCGACTTGAAGCTTTTGTGCATCGACGACGAGGAAGAGCTCGTGAGCACCGTGTGGGAGGGCCGCGCCGACTGCGCCTTCTCCATCGCGCCCGAGCGGCGCAACCTGGAGGCGGTGCCGCTGCATACCGACCCGCTCCTCGTGGTGCTGCCGCCGGACCATCCCCTCGCGGGCGCCCCCTTCTTCCCCACCGAAGCCTTAGCCCGCGAGCCCTACGTGCAGCTGCAGGGCAACGCGCGCCCCTCCGAGATGGAGGCGCTGTTCGAGGCCAACGGCGTCACCCCCAACGTGCGCTTCACGGTGGACTCCGACTACGCCGTCATGTCCATGGTCAGCGCCGGCCTGGGCTTCTCCGTGCTGCCGAGCCTCATTCTGTCGCGCCCTCTGTTCCCGCTCGCCGTGCTGCCGGCCGAGCGCGAGTGCTCCCGCAGCATCTCGCTCGCCGTGCGCTCGCGCGACACCACCTCAGCCGCCACCCGCGCCTTCGCCGAAGTCACCCGAGAATGGGTCGCCGAGCGCTACGGGACGTAAACCGGCAACACTTCAACTTATACATCAACAATCGAAGGGGGCCGCCGCAGCGACCCCCTTCGCAAGGGGAGGCAACAAATTGCAGATTTAGGCCCAGGCCTCTTCGCCCGCAACCTTCCTACCCGCTATACGCCCAAAGGTATAGCAACTGGCCACAGACGCACCACTGCCGCAATAGCCAGTTCCGAGAATATCGCTCGCGTTACGGCCCGCAGAATACAACCCAGAAATGGGGGAATCGTCCATCGCTGAAAGCACTTGCGCATCAGTGTTGATCTTGAGACCGCCATAAGTAAAGAGACCATTAAGCGTCGTGGCAGCTACCGCATAGAAAGGTGGCTGAGAAATTGGTCTCGTATACGCTGGCCTTTTCATCCACAGGGGGTCTTCTCCCTTTTGAGCATACTCATTATAAAATGCAATGGTATTCTCGAGAGTTCCTGCCGGCATTTGGAGAGCCTCGGCCAAAGCACCGATGGTTTCGGCCTGAGCCACGATAACATCGGCGCCCACCTCGGAAATCTCTTCCATTTGATCATAAGTTTGCTGATCGAAAACCATGTAGCACGTCTCATAATCACGGAAATAGTAAGGATTGCGAGCAACTTGCGCATAGTAAGAGCCCGCGTAATGGTCTTCGGCGATAAACCGTACGCCGCGCTTATTTACAAGCACGCTAAAGAGGAGAGGACCGCCAACTACGCTATCGCGCGCTATCCAAGCACCGTGGGAAAGCTGGCCGTAAGCAAAGTTCATATGACGCGTGTCGGCGCCAGCCCCTTGACCCATGCGGATGCCATCACCGGTATCCCCCTCAGTGCCTATGATGAAGCTTCCGGCAGCATACGGGACATACTGATCAACCATGGCGTCATTGAAAGCGAATCCACCCGTACAAAGAACGACGCCCTTGTTGGCCTTAATGTTGTAGGGTTTTCCATCCTTCTTAGCCTGCACTCCGACCACACGACCTGTTTCAGGATGCACGATAAGACGTTCGGCAGGTGTCTTATAGAGAATCTCGGGCGACAAATCTTCCACAGCCTTCTGAAGGGGGGCAAAGAAGCCCGAGCCGTTTTTTGCCCCGGTGAGCGTACCTTCCAAATTATCGGTCAAGCCTTCGACCCAGTGACTGTGGGGCACCGCCTCGCAGTACCCGACGTAATCCAGATTGAACTCATCGCCCGTGCATGATAATCCAGCGTCGTAATTCTCCTCCTCGGGCCAGGGAGGGTTGTATCCCGGCTTAAATACGACGCCAAGCGTGTCCACAAGCCAATGGTACAAATCCAAAGACTCGTCAGCCATAACACGACAATGGTCTTCGCTCACGCCAGGTCCCGTTGCCGCAACAAGATATTGATAGTAGTTATCCGTTGTCTCGTTGAACCCAGCCGCTACTTGAGTGGGAGTTCCCCCGCCCATGTAAATTAGACCTCCGCAGATGTTGGTAGATCCACCAGCTTTACCTTGCTTCTCCAAGATAGTTACCGTAGCGCCTGCATTTAGCGCCTCCCAAGCCGCCGCTGCGCCCGCGCCGCCAAAACCAGCAATTACCACATCCGACTCCGCGTCCCACGTTTCCGGAAGCCCAACAGGACTCAAAGGCGCGGCATCGCTTCCAGACTGCTGGGGACTGCAGCCACCAAGCACCCCTCCAACGAGCGCTGCTCCGCCGACCGCGACGCCTCCTTTCAGGAAAGAGCGGCGACTAACGAGTCCGCCCTCCTTGCCATTGTGACAAATCGCCATAGCATCTCCCTTCCTTAGCTGTACCTTAGCTGTATCGCGCCGGCGTCATGCCGACGCTGGCAAAATAATATGAAGAGAGCCATGCGCCGTGATCATATCGAACTCTCTGTTTATCCCAAAACGCCCCCGAGAAAAACGTATGGGTGTAGGGAGAAAGCAAGAAAGATATAATGGCAGAATGAGCATGACAGCAGACAATACTACCCGTCCTCGGAAAAAGGGGCCCATCGCTATAGAGGGCGCTCGGATCGTGGGATTTGCGCTCCTCTTGGCATGGTTCAGCGCAAGCGGTTTTTTGGTCTCCTCCGCCACTGCAAACAGCGCGGACTTTCTTACCTTGGTAGCTTTCACCGCGCTGCTATTCATCGCAGCTTTCGTCGGTCGATCTCGCGACATCAGGCGACAGGCGACAATACTCTGTTCAGTTTTCAGTGCAGTAGCTGCAGTTGGAACTATTGTTCCTTCCTTCACTGCCGACAGCCCCATCATTAGTATAATCTGCTCCTTGCTCACCGCGCCCGGTCTTGCTCTTCTTGTTCTCGGTTGGGGTTCTCTCTTTAGCAAGCGAAGTATGCCTACGGTCATTCTGGAAACCATTGCAGCACAACTCCTCATGTCAGCCATTCATCTGACAGGATGCCTTCAGCCGCCGCATCTCGAAGCCGTTCTGCGCGGGATCTACCTTATCGGATCGGCTTTCATGTTCGCGATCGCAGCGAAAGCCACTCAACCAACCAAACTCTCCCATCTCCTGAGCGGACAGCACGACCACAGTCAATCGGCAACAAAATGGCAGCCGTTTGTTCGGTTCATTATCGCCATCAACCTTTGGGGCGCCGCAATCAATCTGCTCTACAACATTTATCGCTATTGCGCACCTCTCGACTTTGAAGATCTATCGGCCCCAGCCGCCTTAATCGAGATAGCATTGTTAGGACTTCTTCTCGTTGTAGCTAGTAGGCAAAGGGTGAAGGACACCCAGCTCTACACAATCATATTCGCCACCGTACTGCTCGCCTTTCTTTTGGTTCCAATTCTTGGCATACAAAATACGGCACCGTTCTATGCCCTGTTTCTTGGCTTCGCGGCATTGTCGGTACTCACCTGGACTCTTTCTGCTCAGATCTGCCAGACCTATCAGCTCAGCTCAAATATGGTGTATGGTTGCGCAATAGGCTCGTTCCTCGGATTGCAAATTGTTATAGCCCGCGCCATTGCTCGAGATGCGTTCAGCGGAATCGCCTCGTCCCCCATAGAGCTCAACACCCTCTGCCTGATCGGGGCATTCGCCTCCTTCGCTGCCTACCAACTCGTATTCAACCACCGCTCGGCCATATGGTCAGAGCCAAGTGAGACCATGCAGGAAGCCGCAACAGATCATTCAGCTGAAGGGGATGCTTGCGCAAACGCCGAAGCCGTAGCGGACCCGTTCGAACGGTGGGATGACTTTGCGGCCCTCTATCACCTTACGCCTCGCGAAAGCGAGGTGCTTCTCCTCTTCGCGCGAGGTAGGAGCTATGAGCGCATCCAAGAGACGCTTGTCATTGCACGAGGAACGGTCAACTACCATATGTCCAATGCTTATAGAAAAATCGGTATCTCGAGCCGGCAAGATCTGCTCGACCGCCTCGACGAAGCCGCCTGCTCGAACGAGAGAAAATGAAGCCATTACTTCACCGGTCTCTATGCAATATTGACCCTCAAGAGATCGCGCCCCCGACACCCAGCTTCGCCCATCTCCACCAACAACGTCCGGAGCATGCGGATCGGTGGCGTCTTTTGCTCGCGCCGCGGGCAATCAGCTCGTGAAACAGCCGCTACAGGATCGCCGTTAAGAGAGGGGCCCGGCTCTAGGCCCTCGTCAGTTATAACTCCCTGCTCTCATGCGATAGCTAGGAGTTCCGCAAAACAGGAAAACGCAGAAAGCCCCCGGTGGGGGCGATTCGCGTTTGCAAGGGGTTTGGGGATGCGAATCGCGCCCACCGGGGGCTTTCGGGATCGGGGGGTCGGGAATTAGCAGCCGCTCTTCCGTAGGGGCTGACCTTGGTCAGCCCTCCTCAACAAAGACAATCTTTCTCAGTCGGGAGGGGCGACCGGGGTCGCCCCCTACGGGTGCCAACCGGAAGACCGGCCTCCCTCGTGCTCTAGAAGAACGGGTAGATGGACACGCCGGTCATGTAGAACACCGCGCGCAGGGCGAGCGCGCTCACGAGCACGCAGGCCGCGCCCACGGCGCCCCACACCTTCCAGTCGCCCTTGGCGCGCCCGGCCAGCGCGGAGCCCAGGCCGGCCACCGCGGCCACGATGGCCGTGACGGCCCAGGCCACAGACGCGCCGGAGAAGGGCGCCGTCGAGCCGTCGGGAGTGATGTCCATGGTCGGGCTCGTCGGGTCGAACCAGAACTCCACCGCCGTGTAGGAGCCAGCCGTGGCCTGCATGGCGACGAGATAGGCCACCACGAGCACCACGTTCACGGCCTGGCCGATGAGGTTCGTCTTCGCATCGAGGTCGGACGCCTCGTCGCGCACGGCGCAGATGAGCGCCATGGTGGCCGGGCCGAAGCCGCAGGCCGCGCCGAGCAGCGAGGCGATCTGCAGCACGGAGTCCCAGGCGGGCAGCGAGGCCATCATGTAGGAGTGGCCCATGACGATGACGAGAATCGCCGCCACGACGATGCCGATGGCGGAAAGCCACGCCGGCACGCGCGCCTCGTCACCCGCGCGGCGCAGGTACACGAAGTAGACGACCATGACGACGGCGAGCACCACGATGGCGATGAGCTCCTGGGTGATGCCGCTGGTCAAGTGTCCGAAGCCGTTGAAGATGCGCTCCCAGTGCTCCAGGTGGAAGAACACGGCGATACCGCCGACGACCAGAAGCACGGCCGAGGTGATGAGCGCCGGCATCTGGGCGCGGGCGCCCTTCCCGCGAAGCGCCCAGACGCACTGAGCCGCAAACAGGCCGGCTGCCCAGGCCAGAAGCGTGGTAAATAAGATAAGGGGCCATTGCAGTTCCATTATTCGCCGCCTTTCCATTCGCGGTCGCGCAGGATGTAGGCGAAGTGCGGGCCATTGCCCACGTCAGGCAGATGGTGCACGTCGGCATCGCCGTACTCCACAGCCAGCTCGCCCAGCGTCACGCGGTTGCCGGTATACAGGTTGTCGTAGGAGCGGTCGACGTCGTAGCCCACCGCCGGCGCCTCGAAGGTGTCGATGCCCTGCTCAAGATCGCCGAAGAAGCGGGCGCGGCCGCCGCACTGGATGACGCACTGAGGCAGGCCGCCCTGGGCGGTGATCTGCTCGCAGAGCGTGCACTTCTCGACGACGCGCTCCTCTTCGTTGAGATAGCGCACGCCGTAGGGGCAGGCCATGGCGCAGAACTGGCAGCCGATGCACTTCGATTTGTCAATCTGCACGGTGCCATCCTCGGTCACGTGCGATGCCTGAGTCGGGCATACCTTCACGCACTCCGGATTCTCGCAGTGCTGGCACTGCACGGGCAGGTAGTACATCTCCACGTCGTGGGCGCTCGTGGCGCCAGGTTTCAGGCTCGGGCCGATGCGGAGCACCTTGTTCCAGTAGCTGCCGATAGGCACGTTGTTCACGGCCTTGCACGCGACCATGCATGCGAGGCAGCCCACGCAACGGTTCAGGTCGGTGACGATAGCGTTCGTTGCCATAATGCCCTACGCCTCCTCTCGAATGTCGTAGTTGGGCAGCCATTCCTTCAGGCGCGGGTCGGAGGCATCGCAGATGATCTGGGTGCCGTCCTCCGGCGCGCAGGGGATGACCTTGCCGTCGGGGCAGTTCTCGGGCGTGGCCTTGTAGATCTTCACCGGCACGCCGCGCATGTGGTGCGAGCTGATGAACTTGTCCTGGCCCTCCGGATCCCAAATGCACTCGATGTTGGAGAGCAGGCAGCCGTGGGTCGGCGCCGGCAACTCCGGGAACCACCAGGCATGCTCGGCGTTGGCCCAGCCGGGGGCGATGCCGTGGTACAGATCGACGCACTGGCGTACCTTGCCCCACGCGGTCTCGATCCAAGCCCAGTCGCCCTGCTTGAGGCCGAGCTTCTCGGCGTCGGCGGGGTTCAGCTCCAGACGCGGCGCCGGCCACAGCTCGCGGCACCAGGGCAGCTGGCGATGCTCGCTATGGAAGTACACCGGAATGCGACGACCGGTGGTGAGGATGATCGGGTACTCCTCAAGATCGATCTGACCACCCTGGGCAGAGGACGCGGGCGGCTCGTAGTTCGGCATGATCTCTTTCATCACATCGAACTTGCCCGGCTCGAACTGGTTGGCCATATCGAGGCAGAACGTCTCGAACTCCATGGACCAGAAGCTCACCAGGCCCGTCGGCGTGGGGCAGCCGAAGTTGTTCACTGGCTGGCCGGTCTCGGGATCGGTCGACCAGGGAGCAGCCGTGCAGGCGTCCTTGCCCATGCGCATCCAACCGGTCTCGAAGCGGCGGTAGGTTCCCCAGCGGTTAGGCTCGATCACCTTGGCGTTGATCCAGCCGTTCTCCTGGAAGTCGTCGCGGAAGTCCTCCCAATGCTCCCACTTGCAGCCCGGGTAACGGTCGCCGAAACCGGACACCTCGTTGTGGGCCTGGAACCAATCCTCCAGACGGTCGTCGTGATGGTAGGCACCGGGCGCGTCGCCGGCAATATTGGTCCACGTGCCGTTGGGGTTGCCCTGCTTCTCGATGGCCTCGAAGATGAGGCGGTTGATGTCGTAGTCGAACTTCGTGTCGGCCGGCGGCTCGATGCAGCGCTGCGTGAGCCCGATGCCGCCCGAAGCGCCCTGGGACACGCGGATGTTGTTGATCTCGGTCCAGTGCTGGCACGGCAGGATGATGTCGGCCATCTCGGTGCCGGGGTGATGGAACATGTTGATGTCCACCCAGAAGTCCAGCTTCGAGAGCGCCTCCCAGGCAAGCGTCGCGTTCGACATGTTCATGAACGAACCGGACTCGTTGATGCCGCCCTTCAGCGGGTACTCGCCCTCGCCCAGGCACGCCTTCCAAATGCAGGTGGCGTCGGCCCACTCGTTGTAGTACGGCAGAATGGGGAACTTCTCGGCGCCGATCATGTTGCCCAGCACCTCGCGGCGATCCGGGATGTTCATTGGATCGACCTGCTTGTCGGCCAGATACATCGGCGGGCACATGGGCTCGCCGGTGAGCGCCTCCATGCCCTTCAGCGTCCACTTCACCTCCTGGGGCATGTTGGTGCCGGGAGCGGCCGTGGCCTGCTCGTCGACCGGCGTGCGGGAAAGGCCGCGGTTGCCGGCCGGGCCGTCGAAGTTGCCCGAGGAGTAGATGAGGTTGAGCACCGCGCGAACCGTCTGCGCGCAGTTGCCGATCTGGTCGGGCGCCAGGTTCAGATGAATGCCGCCGTTGCCGTAAGTCTGGCCCTCGGGACGCGTGGCCCACACCGTGCAGGACTCCTCGATGAGCTGCGGGTCGAGACCGGTGATCTCGCTGGCCCACTCCGGCGTGCAATCGGCCACCGACTTGGCGAGGTAGCTCCACACCGGGCGCGCGATGTGCTTCGTGCCGTCGGCCAGCGTCACCTCGTGCTCGCCTTCCAGATCGAAGTCGATGCCGGCCTCCTCCAACTCCCAGTAGGAAATCGGCGGCAGATAGCCTTCCTGCGAGGTGCCCGCGTACACCACTTCCATCTGGTCGCGGGTGGGGGCTACGTGGTTGCAGCCCTGCCACTGGGTGGTATCGGTATCCCAGTACACCAGGCCGCCCTTACCGTCGTTGGCCTTCTTGTTCCAGGCCATGAACTTGTGGGGGCTGCCGCCCTCTACCAGATCCATCTCCTTCAGAAGACGCGTCTTCAGCTTCGTGCCGATAAGATCCTGCAAGGCCGGAACCTGAATCGGCGAGGAGAGATCGAGGTAGCGGCCGCCCGTGGGCTCCATGTCCTCCACCACGAGCAAGGACGCATCGGTCCAGCGCTTCACGAACTCCCAGTCGATGAGGTCCTTCTCAATGAGAATGTGCTGCCAGGCCAGCGCCAGCGCGCCGTCGGTGCCCGGCTCCAGGTTCAACCAGTAATCGGCCTCCTTGCCCGAGCCGGACAGGCGCGGGTCGATGCAGATGTGCGTCTCGGCGGCGCTCATGCGGTCCACCAGGTTGCGGCAGCTGTCGTCGTAGTTCGAGTTCTCCGGCGCGGTGCCCCACTGCACGTACACGCGCGGCCCGTCGCGCAGCGCCATCCACGGGGCGCCGTCGACCGAGCTGATCCAGCCCATGAGGCGACGCGGGCCTTTGCAAATCTCGGACGCCACATGGGCGTTGGGGGTGTCGAACAGCCACTTGTAGAACGCGTAGGGGCCGTAAACCCACTGACGGGATGTGCCGCACATGTTGAAGATGGACTGACCGCCGTACTGATCCATGATCTCCTGGAACTTCGAGCCGATGGTTTCCATGGCCTCATCCCAGGTGATGCGCTGCCAGCCCGGCTCCTCGCCCTTGGGGTTGGTGCGCTTCATGGGATGGTAGATGCGGTCGGGGTGGTAGGCCGCCTGCAGCGACGACTGCGACTTGCCGCAGCAGTTGCCCGACGACTGGAACGACGACTGGTCGCCCTCCACCTTGACGGCGCGCCCGTTCTCCACCGTGACCCACACGCCGCACTCCATCTTGCCGCAGCCGCGGCAGCACGTGCGCACGCGCTTGATCTCGCTGCCGCGGCTGGGCGCCTCGGCGTCCTCGGCAAGTGCGGCGCCCGGCACCGCGCATCCGATGACCGCCGTGGCAGCCGTGGCCGCGGACAGCTTGGCGAAGGTACGGCGGCTCAAGTTGAGCTTACCCATCTCTCCTCCTTTTTCTCTCATCCTTTCGGGCGCCCCGGACGGGTCGCCCACGTTGACATAGTGGCAAAATCAGGCCCCCGCCGCATCATATGTTTGCCATGATTTTTGAGTTTTCCCAGATGAAAGCTTTGTTAGTCCCCTGAAAAGGTCGGGGGCAAGCACGGGGTTTCGCCGTATAATTTTTGCCAAGGAAAAGGGGAGTTTTCCTTCAGGAATTCCAGGGAAAGGGCTCTCGGCGCGCACATGCGGCGACCGCCCTGCCATTCTTTCTATCGAGGGGGTCGCGTGAGTTTTCGTTCCATCTCAGAGAACCTGAACGCCTACCGCGAAGAAGCCGGCAGCCATCCGGTGGCCCTCGATCGCGTGCTCGGCTTTACCTTTATTCGCGCGTGGGTATACCTCATGTTCGTGGGCGCGGCCGCCAGTTCCATGACATGGAGCGGCGAGCAGATCCCGCCTTTGTTCTACGTCGTCTCCACGGCCAGCCTCTGCGCCGTGCTCTTCGGGAGCGCGCTAGCCGGCGAGCGCTTCGTGCGGTTCATGACCCATCCGGCCGCGCGCTTCGCGGCACCCGCGCTCACCACCGGTGGAACCCTGCTTCTCGCCTCGTCGGCGGCGGGCACCGGAGCGGCCCTCTCCTTCGGCATCCTGGGCGCCATCACAACTGGCATCGGCTCGGGGCTGATCGATCTGGGCTACGGCGAGTTGTACCGCAACGAGCCGCCCGCCCGCGCCACGTTCGAGGTGCCCCTGGCCTTCTTTCTGGCCGCCGTGGCGTTTTCCCTCGTCATCATGCTGCCGTCAGTTGTCGGCTGCCTCGTCTGCTCGCTTCTTCCCGCCATTTCCGGCTGGATCCTGTTCGTCGAGCAGCATGCCTGGTCGCGCCCGCACCAGGCCAGCGTCCTGCCCATCGATTTCGACCTGAAGTCCTTCGCCTGGCGCATCGGCGTGTGCGCGTGTTTGGTGGGCGTGGCCGACGGCATGGTGCGGGCGGCGTTCCTCTCGTCGAACAACCTGAGCATCCACGTGTTTTTGCAGTGGCCCCTGGCCGGCGCCGGGCTGCTCACCATGGTCATCGTGTACGGCGCCGCCCTGCTCTCCTCCGAGCAGAACACGCGCACCATCTACAAAGCGGCCATCTGCGTCATGGCCTTCTTCTTCATGCTCCTGCCCGTATTCACCAGCGCGCAAGACGTGGAAAGCGTGCTAGCCCTGGCAGGCTACGGCACCTTCAACGTGCTCATCTGGATGCTTCTGGCGGAGATCTCGTCGAACTACCGACTCTCTTCCACCGAGGTGTTCGGCATCGGGTGGGGCATGGTCACGCTCGGCGTGCTGCTCGGCTCCATTGCCGGCAACATCGTGGATCAGTTCGCTCCCTTCACGCCTCAATTCTTAAGCCTCATCGCCCTCATCGCCACCATGGCGGTGCTGCTGTCGTTCCTGTTCGTGTTCCGCGAAAGCGACCTCATCGCGCTGACCGAGGAGCCGGAAAGCGAGGCCGAGAACGCCGAAGATCGCGCGCTCGGCAGCTCCAGCGACGCACCTCCCGCAACTAGCGACAGCCCCCGCCCGCGCTTCCAGGACCGCTGCCTGGAAGTGGCCGCCGCCTTCGAGCTGTCGCCCAAGGAGACCGAGGTGATGATCCTCTTCGCCAAGGGCCGCTCGGCCGCCCGCATTCAAGAGGAGCTGTTTATCTCGAAGGGGACCGTGAGCACCCATTTGCGCCACATCTACCAGAAGATGGACGTCCATTCCAAACAGGAAATGCTCGACGTCATCGAAGGCGTCATAAGAGAGTAGGGCCGCATCCGGTCGGGGTTCTCCCGGCATCCGTGGACTTTCCGGCATCCATGGACTTCCCGACATTTTCCCGGGTCGGGCTGCGGGTATTCTGGCAAAAAGCCGTGTCGAGCTGCGGACTCGAAGCAAAAACCCGCAGCCCGGTACGGCTTTTTGCCAGGCAGACTGATGGCGCAGGGGAATTTCCCCCTTGACGGATTCGATGGGCCTCGGCTACTATGCGCTGTGGGGATACCGCCCGAATTCTCGGACGGACAATGTTTGCAAAAGTCGAACCTCGGGGGCGAGGTTCATCTCTCGCTGCGTGCGAGAGGGAAGATTGCAAGCATTTGTTCAAAGGGCGGATGACATGAAAGACACTTCCTCGTTCCTCGATCTCGCATTAGACGATTCCATGGGTTTCGACCCCCTCGGCGCCTTCGACGGCGATGTCGAAGAAGATGCTGAGGAGGTAACCGAAGGCTATCTGGGCACCCCCCACACCGACGTCCCGGCGCCCGTCGTGGATACGCGCCCGGCCCCCGAGCGCATCGCCGACCTGTTCAGCGCTATGGCGCCGCGCCGTCGCACGCTGCTCGGCATGATCACGTTCTGCGCCGCGCCGCAGACCACCGACGCCCTGGATGCCGAGGTGGATCGCCTGCAGACAGACAACTTCTCCGTGTACTCCCCCGCTTCGCTCGCGAACTTGCTCGCGCGCGCCGGGGCCCTCGCCCGCGTGACCGCCGACGGCGAGCCGTACCCCGAGGGCGACCCGGAGCCGGTGCTCGTGGAAGTCGACGGCGTGTCCTACTACGAGGCCGGCGAGGCGCCGGAGGTCTGCTGGCTTGCCACTGAGGACGGCGCGGCGTACGCCGAGGCCGACAAGCCCCTCGACCGCCTGACCAACCTGCTTGCCGAGGACGCGAAGTACGCCACGATCTACGAGCGCATTCTCGGCCTTACCGCCCAGGATGCCGGCGCTTCGATGCCGACCATCAACGAGGCCGTGGACAACGACGAGCTGCTGAAGAGCCCCCGTCTGTACGCGCCCCACTTCATTGACAAGCTGGAGAAATGCGATGCCGTGGAATGGCGCGACAAGAGCTGGCGCATTACCGAAGTCGGCCGCGCGGGACAGCGCATCGTGGCCGACCTCGTAGCGGCCCAAGCCGCGCCCGAGCCCGAGGCGCAGGCCGATAAGGCCGCTCACGACGCCCAGTAGCGCGGCGCCTTCCACCGCTTCCCTTCCGGTAACCAGAGGGCGGTCGCGTACGCCCCTTCGAGAACAGAGGAGATTCCCATGACCGAAACCGACACCATAGCCACTGCCGCCGCAGCAACCCCCGCCGCCGAGGAGGCGACTGACCTGGCCGCACTCGCTGAGCTCACGGCCCAGCGCTCGGCCGTCTATCGTCTGCTCGCCCGCCTGTACCGCGTGGAGGTGGACGAGGAATTCCTAACCGAGCTGAAGGCCATGCGCTTCCCCGCCGCCACGGGCAATACCGCCGTGGATGCCGGCTACCGCGCCATCGCCACCTACCTGTCCGGCGCCGACGCCCACGCCATCACCGATCTGGCCGTCGATTACGTGCGTGCCTTCATCGGCCACGGCGTCGATGCCTACTCGGCCGCCTACCCCTTCGAGTCGGTGTACACGAGCCCCAAGCGCCTCATGATGCAGGAGGCCCGCGACGAGGTACTGGCGGTCTACCGCAGCGAGGGCCTGGACAAGCTGCCCAGCTGGAAGGAGTCCGAGGATCACATCGCGCTGGAACTGGAGTTCATGGCCGTGCTCGGCGACCGCATTGTGGCAGCAGCCGAAGCCAGCGACGAGGCGGAGGTGGAGCGTCTGCTTTCCACCCAGCGCAACTTCCTGGAGGATCATTTGGCAAGCTGGGCACCGCTCATGACCGCCGATCTGCGCCGCTTCGCGCAATGCGGTCTCTACCAGGGACTCGCCAGCCTGACCGACGGCTTTCTGCAGGTGGAAGAGGAGTTCTTCGACGAGATTTTTGAAACCGAGGGCGAATAGCCGCACAGCCGAAAGACGACATCCAACGAGGGTCGACACCGACCATCCATGAAGACGAGGGCGAATGAGAGAGGAAGAGGAAACTATGGCTGACACCGAAAACACGGCGGCCCCGAAAAAGGAGGGGCGCCCCGTCATCACGCGCCGCGCGCTGTGCGTGGGGCTCGGCGGCACGGCGGCGCTTCTGGGCCTGGGCGCGGTGCGCTACGCCGGCAGCGCCCCGCTCGTGCGCCCGCCCGGAGGCCAGGACGAGGAGGCGCTCGTCTCGGCGTGCATTCGCTGCGAGAAGTGCTACGAGGTGTGTCCGCGCGGCGTCATCGCCCCGGCTCATCTGGAGGACGGCATCCTGAACATGCGCACGCCCGTCATGAACTTCGACGCGAACTGGTGCGATTGGTGCACCGAGGAGAACGGCGGCGAGCCTCTGTGCGTGGCGTCGTGCCCCACCGAGGCGCTCAAGGTCGGCTCGACCCCCGAGACCGGCATGCTCGGCGTGGCGGAGCTCAACCAGGACCTGTGCCTGGCCTACCGCCTCATCGGCTGTCGGTTCTGCTACGACGCCTGCGAGTTCGAGGCCATGGAGCTTGACGAGAACAACCGACCCTACGTGATCGCCGACGCCTGCAACGGCTGCGGGGCCTGCGAGAGCGTGTGCGTCTCGCTGCAGAACGGCTCCATTTCCGCCGGCGCCACCGAGCGTGCCATCATCGTCCGTCCCCTCGAGTCGTAAAGGAGGTGCCCTCGTGAATACCAAGCGACTCCGCACCATCATTCCCCTCGCCGTCATCGGCGTCATCGGCGTGGGCTTTGCCACCCATGTGGGCGTGGGCACGCTGTCGGCCATCGGCTGGCAGGACATCTCGCTTCTGTGCCCCCTGGGCGCGCTCGCGACGATGATCGCCACGAAGACCCTGCTCCCCCGCGCGGTCATCTCGGTCGTCATCGCGCTCGCCCTCATCCTGCTGTTCGCCCGCGCCTTCTGCGGCTGGGTGTGCCCCGTGCCCGTGGTGTCGAAGATCCGCGGCATCTTCTCGAAGAAGACGTCGAACACCGACATGACCGGCACCGGCGTCTTGCCCGCCGAGGATAACCCCCTAGTGAAAGCCGCGAAGGGGTCGAAGGCCGCCGACGCGCCCGCACCCCTTTCCGCCGACGAGCAGGCAGCCCTCGCCGGTTGCGGCCACAACTGCTCCTCCTGCGCCGAGAAGCGGGCGACTCTCGATTCCCGCCACGTCATCCTGGGCGGCTCGCTGCTCTCGGCGGCCGTGTTCGGCTTCCCCGTGTTCTGTCTCATCTGCCCCATCGGCCTTACCTTCGCCACCATCGTGCTGGTCATGCGCCTGTTCGCCTTCGGCGACGTGGCCTGGGGCGTCATCCTCGTGCCGGCGCTGCTGCTCGCCGAGGTGGTGTTTTTCCGCAAGTGGTGCAGCAAGTTCTGCCCCATCAGCGCTCTCATGAGCCTCATCGGCAAGGCGAACCGCACCTTCGTGCCCGCCATTGACAACGCGAAATGCCGCGAGAGCGCCCAGGGCACTTCCTGCGAGGTGTGCGCCGCCGTGTGCCCCCAGGGCATCAACGTGCGGCACCCCGAGGCCGGCATGAGCTTCTCGGAATGCACCAAGTGCCGCGCCTGCGTGGAGGCCTGCCCCACCCGGGCCATCACTATGCCGTTTCTGCCGAAGAAAGCAGCACCGTCCACCGTCGTCGTGGAGGACGACGAGACCGTGCCAGCAGCCTAATGCAAGAGCGCTCGCGTCGTCGCCCCTCCTGCGACGCGAGCGGGGCGCGTTTCCGCGACACCGCGCCCAGGAAAGATCGCCCTGCGCGGTCTTTCCCCGTCAGCCTGCCGCCCGGGGCCGGCTGACGGGGAAAGACACGTGGAACGAGCCCCTTTGCGGAAGAGAGGAAGACTATGACGTTGGAACTTGCCCCTACCCCGACCGCCGCGCTTATTGAAGGCGGCGTCGGCTGCGGGAAGACCGCCGCGCTCATCGCGCGTGTGGCGACGTTTTTGGAAGATGGCGCGGCGCCGGAGGACATGCTCGTGCTGGCCGCCACGCCGGATGCAGCCCGCGTCCTCGGCGCGCGCCTGACCGAGGCCGCCGGCGAACGCGGGGCCGCGATTGAGGTCACTTGCGCCCGCGAGGTGGCCTTAGGGCTGCTCGCCAGCGAGGAGGGCCGCGCCTTCAGCGGGCGCGCCGGGCGCCTCGTCACGCCCTTAGAGCTCGGCTTCATCATGGAGGACATGAAAACGAGCGGCCTGAAGCAGCGGCGGTTGCGCGAGATGCTCAAGTTCTTCTACCGCAACTGGACGGAGCTGGCCGGCGGCGCCGACGATGATGACCGCTGGCTCATTCCCGGCGAGGAGGCCGACACCCACGCGCTTCTGAAGGACGTGCTACGTTTCACCGGCGGCATCCTGGAACCGGAAGCGGCGGCGATGGCCGTGCGCTTTTTGCTCGCATGCCCCGAAGTGCTGGCTAGCGCGCAGCGAACCCACGTGCTCGTAGACGACTACCAGATGCACTCCCGCGCTTCCCAGCATTTAGCGAACCTGCTCGCCCGCGATTCCGTCACCGTGGCTGCCGATCCCACGGCCGTGGTCGAAGTCTTCGACAGCTACCCCTACGGCGAGGGCATCGGCGAGTTCACCCAGGCCAACGAGGGTTGCGAACGCGTCGTGCTGAGCGAGAGCTGTGCCTGTGCCTCTGCCGCACGGGCCGCCAACCGCCTGCGCGCATCGCTGGATGCGGGCGCGGCCCCCAGTGATACCGAGACGGAAGGCGCCTCGTTTACCGCTCTGGAAGCTGCCGACCCAGCCGCCGAGATGGCCGCAGTCGCCGACGCCGTGCAAGTTGCCCTCGAAGCGGGCACCAACCCCTCCTCAATCTACATACTTGCCTTCCATCCTGCCTGGGAACGCCGTATTGCTCGTGCGCTTGAAGCTCGCGGCATTGCGGCGGCGCTGCCGATTCGCGGGCGCGTGGCCGCCGGCGACTACCGCGACCTTGACCGCTGCGCCCCGGCTCGGCTGCTCACGGCCCTGGAGCTGGTCGCTGACCCTACCGACGCCCTGGCCTGGCGCGCCTGGTGCGGTTTCGGCGATTATCTGGCCAACAGCGCCGCCTTCGCCGACATGCGCGCCGAAGGAGAAACCCAGGGCAAGGGCCTCGTCGCGATGCTCGAGAAGGTGGCGGTGGCCGCCCCCGAAGAGGGCTTTCCCGGCACAGGCATCGGCCGCATCCTGGACGCTTACCGTGCCGGGCGTGCCCTTGTCGAGCGCTTGCAGGGCCTCGAAGGCAACGAGCTGATCGGTGCCCTTGCCGACGCCCTCGATCTGTCCGCCGAAGAACGTGAGCGAACGGTGCAGCTCGCCTCTGCACTCACCGCTCCCAAGCCGGGCGTCAATGCGCCAAGCGACGCCCGAGCCATGATCGCCCGAGCTCGGCAGCGCATGAACGCCCCTGTCTTCGAAACCACGGAGGGCCACGTGCTTATCGGCGATAGCGCGCACCTGACAGGGCTCACGCCTGCCACACTCGTGCTCTGCGGCTTCGTGAACGGCTTCTTCCCAACCCGCGACTTCTTCGACGCCACCGTGACCACCCCGGACAAGCAGAAGCTCGTCCGTGCTACCGACACGCGACGCCTCTACGCCGCCGCAGGCAAGGCGACGCAGCGCCTGGCGGCCAGCTGGTTCACTTCCATCGGGCTCGTAGAGGCCGAGACCCTGAAGCTGGAAATCGGCCGCGTGAAGCTTCGCCGCGGCGAGCGCATCGCCGTTACCGCGCCGAGCATCTACCTGGCCGACATCGACCCTGGCGCAGAAACCTGCACCGCCGAAGCTGCCGAAACCGCAGCCGCAGCACCCTCATCTTAAGACCACTCCGAAGAGGCGACACGGCCGCCCCGCTCCCTCCCCCTCACGCACCCCTCGCGTCGGGACGGCCGCCCTCGCCGCACACGCCGGCCCCGGCCTTCATTCGCCCGCCGGGGCCGGCACCCATCGGGAAGGCCCTTGTCGAAGCCGACGAGTTACCAGCAGGATCGCCCGAAAGCTCCTGCCTAGGCCGGCCCATCAGAAAGCCCCCGCCAGGGGAGGTTCGCGCTGCAAGGGATCTGGGGAGCGCAAACCTCCCCCTCCGGGGGCTTTTTCCACTTCCCGCGCCTCAAACGTTTTAGCTTCCTATTCCTCAAACTTTTCTGCAACCTCCCAAACTCTTCGGTTTCCCGATTCCCAAACATGGCTCCGTAACAGAAAAAGGCCTTCTCGTGCAGGTTTTTGGACTTATACAGACATTTCCAATCGGGAAAACCAGAGCCACGAATGTAGCCGTCCATTCCTTATCGCATTTCCCCTGGTCAGACGTTAGCCGCAGAACGCCTTTCCCTCCATGCCAGCATGCTCCGCGCCCCCGAATGCCTGTATAAGTCGAGAAACGTGCACGAGAGGCCCGGTTTTTGTCACCAGCGGGGAGCGGGAGCCCAAGCGGACGCGACGAACGCCATCGGCGCTAAGCGCCGGCCCGATCCCCTCTGAGCCCGCGCCGCGGACGCAAGAGAGCCCCCGCAGGGGCCGGTTCGCTGTTTGCAAGGGGGTTTGGGGACGCGAACCGGGCCCGGCGGGGGCTCTCGGAGAGCGCCTGACGACCCGCAAGGGAGAGGGGCCGCAGGCGCGGATAAACTGGAAGGCTCAGGGCCGGGGCGCCCCGAGGGGGGGGCGCCCCGGACGAGTGGCTTAGTAGAACAGGTACACGCTGGCGCCCACGGAGTAGAAGGCCATGCGCAGGGCCACGGCGCCTACGACGGCCAACGCTACGGTCATGGCGCCCCATAGCTTCCAGTTTCCGGATCTTTTGCCCGCAACGGCAGTCACGATAGGGGCGATGGCGCATATCGCCGCCACGACTGCCATGGCCGCAGACTCTCCGGCAAAGGGCGAGAGCGCCGCCATATCCACTACGCCCGCCGTGGGATGCGTGGGGTCAAAATAGGTTCCGACCTCGGTATAGGCCTCCGTCGACCCCTCCATGATCAGCAGATAGGCCACCGACAGTACCGCGTTGGCCGCAGCGCCGACCACAGCGCCGAGCGCAATGCCCCGACCGACGGCCTCGTCGCGGATCGTCTCAATGACCGCAAACGTGGCCGGCCCGAGAACGCAGGCGACTCCGAGCAGCGACAAGGGGCCGAGCACCGTGTCCCACGCAGGACGCGCCTCCATCATGTAGGAGTGCCCCGTGACGAGCACCGTCACCGCAGACGCTATGATCATCAGCACGGCAAGCCATTTCGGCGCGGCGACCGCATCGGGCACTCCCTCCGACTTCCGCAGCATCACGAAAAAGGCGACCATGAGCACTGCCATAACCACGATGCACACGAGTTCCTGGGTGATGCCGGAAGTCGGGTTGCCGAAGCCGTTGAAGATGCGCTCCCAGTGCTCCAGGTGGAAGAACACCGCGATACCGCCGATGGCCAGAAGCACGACCGAGCCGATAAGCGCCGGCAGCTGGGCGCGTTTGCCCTCACCGGTCAGCACCGCCACGCCCTGAGCACCGAACAGACCGGCCGACCAGGCCACAAAGGTGGTGAACAAGATAAGGGGCCATTGCAATTCCATTATTCTTCACCTTTCCATTCGTGGTTGCGCAGGATGTACAGGAAGCTGGGATCGTTGCCCACGTTGGGCAAGTGATGCACATCGGAGTCGGTGTAGGGCTTGGCGATATCGCCGTAGGTGCAGAACTCCGAGAGCACCGCATCGTAGCCAGCATCCTCGGCAATGGACACCTTGCCCGCTCCGACGAAGCTATCAATACCCTGCTCCAAATCACCGAAATAACGGGCGCGGGCGCCGCACTGGGCCACGCACTGGGGCAGCTCGCCTTGGGCGATTTTCTGCTCGCAAAGCGTACACTTCTCTACCACGCGCTCGGTCTCGTTCAGGTAGCGCACGCCGTAGGGGCAGGCCATGGCGCAGAACTGGCAGCCGATGCACTTTTCCTTGTCGATCTGCACCGTACCGTCCGGCAGCTTCTGGGAGGCGCCCGTCGGGCATACCTTCACGCAGGCTGGATTCTCGCAATGCTGGCAGGTCACCGGCAAGAAGTACGTGTACACGTCCGGGAACTGAGCGCCCTCGCTATCGGGAAACGGCCCGATGCGCAGAACTTTATTCCAAAACGAACCGATTTCCACGCCGTTGACGACCTTGCACGCCACGCTGCAGCCGAGGCAGCCCACGCAGCGGTTCAAGTCGGTGAGGATCGCATACTGGGTCATGACTTACTCCTCCCCCTCGAAGTTCAGTTTCGCCCACTCTTTCAGACGCGGATCGGTGGCGTCGTGGATGATCTCGGTGCCGTCGTTGCCGCAGGGACACGGATTGCCGAAGGGCGAGTTCTCGGCGGTGGCCTTGTAGATCTTTACCGGGTAGGCGCGCAGATAAGACGTCGCCGAGTGGCGATCGCGCAGATCGCGCGACACCAGGCAGTTCACGCCGGACAGCTCGAAACCGTGACCGGACTGGTTCAACTCGGGATACCACCATTGATGCTCGCAGTTGATAACGCCCGGCTCGATGCCCGCATAAATGTCGGCCACCTGGCGAATCTTGCCGTTCTCGTTCTCGATCCAAACCCAGTCGCCCTGCTCGATCCCGTACTTCTCCGCATCGCTGGGGTGAATCTCCATGCGCGGCACGGGCCACTGCTCGCGGCACCACGGCAGCTGCCGGTGCTCGGAATGGAAGTACACGGGAATGCGGCGCCCGGTGTTGCAAATGAGCGGGTACTCCTCCTCAAGCTCGGGACGCTCGGTGCGCGACAGGGGCGCCTCGGCGTAGTTCGGCAGGATATCGTCGGGATTCTCGGGGAAGAAGGTCTCCATGGTGGTGTTCCACAGCTCCATCTTGCCCGTGGGCGTTTGCATACCCGGCTTCATATCGGGACGCAGCATGCCCAGCTGATAGCGGCGATAGAAGCCCCAGGTTCCGCCATAGGCAGGATCCATGGTCTTGCAATCGGTCCAGCCATTGGCCTGGAAGTCGTCGGTGAGCTCCTTCCAGGTCTTGCCGGAAGCCTGCACGTACCAGTCGCAGTACTCCGCTTCCGTAGGCCACGGATTGTCGGGGTCGGCCGAGAAGGGAACGCCCATCGCCTTGTAAAGATTGATGTCGAAGTTCAGGTCGTACTCTACCTCGCCGGGACGCTCAACGCACTGGACGTTGTAGCCCATGCCGCCGGATGAGCCCTGGGAAGGACGCGTCGCGTTGATCTCGAGCCAATGGGCACAGGGCAGAAGCAAGTCGGCGCGATCCGACAGCGGCGTGTGCCAGAAATCGATGCAGACGAAGAAGTCGAGACCCTTGAACGATTCCCAGTTGTATAGCGAGTTCGCCATATTCATGAAGTCGCCGGACTGGGCGATACCGGCCACAATGGGATACGGATCGTGGGTCTGCATCTGCTCGTAGGTGGCATTGGCGTCGGCCCAGTACTGCCACCAGTTCAGAACGGGGAACTTGTCGATGCCGGCCAGCTTCGCCAAGGTGGCCTCGTCCAAAGGCTCGGTACCGCCCATGTTAATATTGCCGCCGAAGTTCACCTGAGGCCCCGTAAGGAAGCTTGTGGTGCCACCGCGGTTGCCCGCCGGGGTATCCCAGTTGCCCGTGATGCCCACGAGGCAATCCAGCGCGCGAGAGTTCTGTATGGCGTTGCATCCATGCTCGATGGCGAGCATGTAGCCAATGCCGCCGTTGCCGTAGCCCGTCTCGGGGCGCAAGCGCGTGGCGTAAGTCGTGGCCGCCTCTTCAATCTGCTCGGCGGGAATATGGGTGATGGCCGCCGCCTTGTCCGGAGCGTACTGAGCGCAGCGCTCCTTGAAGTGCTCCCATACCGGCCACACGGTGTGCACCGAGCCGTCGGCGAGTGTGACCTCGAAGGAACCTTCAAGCGCAGGGTCGATCTCCACCGCGAACCCATCGGCCTGGGTGAATCCCGTCTGATCGGGCACCCAGCCTTGGGCCACACCGGGGAACAAGTGCTTCTGCTGGGCCTCCTTGCCACGCACCAGCCCCGCCTCCGCAGACCACGTCTCGCCTTCCCACTGCATAGTCTCGGTATCGAAGTACGTGAGACGGTTGCCGATCTTATCCCAGCACATCATCTTGAGCGGACTGCCGTCGGCCACAAGGTCGGACTCTTTCAAGAGCCGTGTCTGCGTCTGGAACACACCGACCTGGAATTTGGCACCGAAGGGGCCAGGGGTAGGCTCCATGTCCTCCACCACGAGGAAGGGCGCATCGGTCCATTTTTGCACGAACTGGTGATCCCACAAATCCTTCTCGATGATGACATGCATCCAGGAAAGGGCCAGCGCGCCATCGGTTTGGGGATAGAGCGGCTGCCAGATGTCCGACTCCTTGCCGAGGTTCGTCAGGCGAGGATCCACCGTGATGAACTTGTCGGCGTACATGGCCATGTCCACCGTCTGGCGGCAGGAATCATCGTAGTTCGACATCTCGGTGGAGCCACCCCAGCGCACCATGACCTCCGGCTGATCCACCGTGGCCTGCCAGCTGAAGGCGTAGGCCGAGTTCATAAGCGTGGCGAAGTGACGCGGGCCCTTGCATACCTGATAAGGCGTCACGCGGTTGGGGCTGCGGAACAAAAGCGGGAACACGCCGTAGGCGCCCATGCACCAGCAGCGGCTCGTGCCCGACATCATCATGATGGCCTCGCCGCCGAACTTGTCCATGATCTCGCCGTACTTCTCGGCCATGGTGGCGTAGGCCTCGTCCCAGCTGATACGCACCCAGCCCGGATCGTCGGCGTCCTTGGGGTTGGTGCGCTTCAAGGGGTACAGCACGCGGTCGGGGTGATAGGCCGCCTGGATGGACGATTGCGACTTGGCGCAGCAGTTGCCGCCTGAAGTGAAGCAACTGGTGTCGCCCTCCACCTTCACGGCACGACCGTTTTCTACCGTGACCCACACGCCGCATTCCATTTTGCCGCAGCCGCGGCAGCAGGTGCGAATGCGCTTGATGTCGCTGCCCTGGGCGCCGGCGTCAGCCTCGGCGAACGCAACTGTTGCATTCGTCGACAAGCCAGCGACAACGGCCGTAGCAGCCGAAAGCTTCATGAATGAGCGGCGCGAGAGTGCTCTTCTGTTCATGGATGCCTCCTCCTGTCTCTTCTCTTCCCCTACTGTCAAGGGGCATGACCCCAGTATGGGAAGCCGTCGAAGGTGTCAGGGCGGCGCATTCGTAAGATTGATTCCACCTGATCGACTGATTCCAGGTTCACAAGGGTAATTCTCAAATTGAATCAGCGCGGCGCTGCGCAACGAAGTCGAAAGGAGGACCTGGAGCTCCTTGGCGTTATAATCGACAAAAACGCACACAGGGAACGAGGGGGCACCGCTATTCATATCGAGTATTACAACGAGTTCATCACACTGGCCGGCGAGCTTAACTACCACAACGCCGCCGAGCAGCTGCACGTCTCCCAATCGGCGCTCAGCAAGCACATCGCAGAACTCGAGCGCTATCACGGCGTGCGCCTGCTTGAGCGCGACCGCACCTCCGTGCGGCTCACTGCGAAGGGAGCAGTTTTCCTCGAGCAAGCCAGCGAGCTCATGAGCGCCCATGCGGCCCTCATGAATCTTTTCTCCCAAAGCGACGACGCACCCGCGCTCTCCATCAGCGGCGTGCTGGACAGCCCTATTGACTTCCCCTTGGTCTCGCGGGTGCTTGAGCTCTGCCAAGAGGAGGGCATGGCGAAGATGCCGACGTTCCTTCCATGCGAGTCGGTGTCGCTGGCCGATCAAACCGATATCCTCCGGCGCGGCGACGCCGATTGCGCCCTCATCTTCACCACGCCCGACGCCCTCCGGGAACTGCCCGATGAAGCCGACCTGCAAAGTCGGAAGGTGTTCCATATCCCCATGGACGCCATCGTGCAGCGCGACCATCCCCTCGCCGACCGCAACAGCCTCACACTGGACGATCTTGACGCCCAGACCATCATCCGCATAATCGGACCACGCTTCTCTACGGCATGGGCCAGCCTGGAATCGCAGCTGTCGCGCGCTGCCATCCATGTGAAGACGAAGCTTGCGCCCGCCTCCTCGGCCTACGAGTACGTTACCTGGAATCCCGAAGAGGCCGTTCTGCTCGTTCAACGCGCCCCCGTGTTCTCCACTGCCATGCAAAGCGCCAGCTGCCTGCGCATTCCCATTGAGGACGAGCGCCTGCGCCTGCCCCTCACCGCCATCTATCCCGCTTCCGCGCCTTCGCCGGAGCTGTCCACTTTTCTCGACAAGCTGGAGCAGGCATACCGGGAGGCCTTCGAGCCGTCGTAATCACAGAGCAGTCCTGCAGCAGGACGAGCATTCGACCCGACAGAAAGAGCCCCGGACATTGAAGCCGGGGCTCTTTTGCTCGCCGCTGGAGGGAGGATTGGGGCGGCGAGCCGCTATATGCCTTCGACGCAGTTGCGCGCGGCCACGTAGGAGAGCGTCGTGGAATGGCCCGAAAGGCTCATGGGCACCTGCGGCGCGTAGATGTTGCCGTAGAAGCAGCCGGCAGGATTGCCGCCGGCGTACAGGCCGGGGATCGCCCGGCGGTTCACGTCGAGCACGTGCAGCGCCGCGTCGATCTCCAGGCCGCCCACCGTCGTCATCCAGGAGGAGCCCATCTCGGCGGCGTAGAAAGGCGGCGTGTCAATGGTGGTCATCCACTCCACGGGCTTGTAGAAGTCGTCATCGGAGCCGGCGGCGCACAGCTCGTTGTAGTGGGCGAGCGTCTCCTTGAACTTCTCGCCGTCGAACTTGCCGTTGTCCCATTCGGGGGCGTTCATCTTCTCGATGAGCTCGTCGATGGTGTCGGCCTTGATGAGAAGGCCCGCCTCCACCATCATCTCCGAATGCTCGTCGGTATCGATGCCGTCCACGAGCCGGTCGAATTTGTGCGGCTTCACCTTGGTCTCGGAGTCGCCGTCCCAGAAGGCCCAGAACAAGCCCTCCGGCTGCTTGTCGATGGTGGGGCCGCTCATGAAGTAGCCGATCTCCTCGTTCATGAAGCGCTCGCCTTTCTGGTTCACGTAAAGCACCGGAGCGAGGGCGTTAGAGGGAAGGGCCCATTCCACCCACGGGGTAATGAAGGCCTGGGACTCGGTCTGCATCATGCGCTCATCGCTGCGCATGACGGCGGCCGGCGCCACCGTCCCCATCATATGGGACACGTACTGGCCCGGATCCTCCATCTTGGCGCCGACCCACACGCCCATCTTGTGGCCGTCGCCGGTCATCCACTTCTGCCAGGTGCGGCAGGTGCGCAGCCCAATGGGGTAGTAGTAGCCGACCATCTCGTCGTCCCAGTCGAAGCCCCCAGTGGCGAGGACGACGCCCTTGGCCGCGTTGATGCGCACATAGCCGTCGGGACCCTTGGCGATGCAACCGGTCACGCGCTTGGCCGGGTCGTCCTCCCAGCCCTCCTCGCGCTCGAGCTGCTCGGCCGTCGTGTTGAACAGAAATTCGGCGCCGGCATCAACAGCATGTTGGTAGACGGGCGTGAGCCAATCGGCGTCCGAGAGGTCGGGGCGCCCCCACAGGCACACGCCCGGTGTCTCGCTCTCGCCCACCTGATGCTGCAGGGCGTACATGTTCCAACAGGAGTCGTTGTAGATGCCACCCGTCTTCTTCATGTCCTCGGCGCCCTCGGTCACGGTGTCGAAGTGCTTGTAGTAGCCGTAGTAGCCGCCTACGCGCACGGGGATACCGGATGCCTCGATGATGTCGGTGAGGTAGTCGCCCGCCTCGCCGGATTCGTCCAGCCACAGCCTCACGATATCCTGCTTCGATGTGGCGTTGGCTCCGCCGAAGATGTCCTTGACGATAACGGCCTTCTCCTCCTCGGTGCACAGCACGCCCAGCTCCTTGAGCTTCTTCGTACCGAACCACGACATACCGGTCGGGCGCGTGGCGCAGGGCGCCGACCCCTTCTCGACGCAGACCACCTTCGCACCCCTATCGGCCGCGATGGCCGCAGCGGGGCAACCGGAGATGCCGGCGCCGATGACCAGCACGTCGCAGTCGACCGTCGAGACGATAGCGTCCTCGGGAACGGGATCGGGCTTGGCCATGGAGGCCGGCAGCGTCTGGCCGTTCAGCTCGATGGTCTTCGACGCACCGCCCCCGGCCGTCGAGGCCAAGGCGTCGTCTTTCGCCTCCGTCGGCGAAGTCGGTGCGCAACCGCTGATGCCGACAGCAGCCGTAGCCGCCGCAGCCAATCCCGCTCCTTTGAGGAAGCTCCTTCGAGAAACATCGCTTTTCATCGCAATCCCCTTTCAAATCGTCCTTCATCGCCCTCGGCCTTTCCGTGGGCGACAAAACGATCTTAAGGGGATGCTTCGGTTCTGCCTCTTTCGCTTCAGGAGCGCTGATTCGCTTTTGGACAGATCGACGCCTGCGGCAATCACTGCCCCCCAAAGCGGAATCAACGGGCCAGCGACTCGGTTCTTTGCTTCTCTACCGTTCGTAGACGTTGGGGACGCCGAGGAGGTCGCTCATGGCATTCACGATGGATTTCGGGTCGTTCACCTTGTGCTTGCGGGGACGCATCTCGATGCGCTCGGAGCGGCCACGCTTGGTCACGTCCGTGGCGAACACGTCGGTCGAAAGGGTCAGCGCGCTCGTCGGGCAGATGTCCTCGCAGCAATGGCACTGCACGCAGCGGCCCGTGTAGTGGTCGATGCCGAAGGGCTTGCCGGTCTCGGCGGCGGTGGCGGCGTCGCCAAACTTGCGAATGGCCTCGGTGGGGCAGAAGGTGGCGCACATCTGGCAGGAGGTGCATTTCTCCGGATCGATGATGACGTGGCCGAACAGACGCGTATCGATCATGATGTCCTCGGGTTCGCCCAGGTTGCTGAGGGCCAGAAGCAGCCGTCCGCGTCTCTCGGGCAGGAAGTGGGGCAGCGTGCCGTCCTCGGTCACTTTTGCGAACTTGGGCTCTTCCGGTTCATCGGCGCCCAGCTTCTCGCGCACCACGTGCTCGGCGGTGATGGCAGCCGCGGCGCGCGCCTCGTCGCGCATGGATGAGAAGAACCCGCGGCGGCCCGTGTCGAACTCGGCGGGTTCGGCGAGGCGCACCGAGCGCGGCAGCTTGGTCGTGAGCTTCACCGACACGTCGCTGCCCCAGGTTTCCAGCAGCAGCGCGGCGGTGTCGCGCACCAGTTGGGCCGCGCGGTCAGGCGCAGCGCCCACCGTCCCGGCGGTCTCCGCGGCCTCCGCCTCCTCGGCATTGCCCTCTGCCGTCTTCCCTTCCGCAGGCCCGGCCACCAGCGCGACAGACGTCGCCCCACCGGCGACGAGCACGGCAATGAAGCTCTCGTCCACCCGGCCCAGGCTCTTCACCACGGCCACCTTCGCCGGGTCGTACTTGCCCTCGGCCGCCGCCTGCATGGCCGCATCCATGATGACCGCCGCGCCGTCGTTGGCCTGCATGGCCGCCACAGCCGCGCGCAAAAGCTCCTTGTCGTCGGGCTTCTTCGATTCCAGCGCCGCCGTCGGGCACACGGTAGCGCAGGTGCCGCAACCGATGCAGCGTTCGGGGGCCACGGCCAAGTCGTTGCCTTCCACGAGAATGGCGCCCGTCGGGCACGCCTCGGCGCAGCGGCGGCAGGTGGCATTGCGGTTGCGCACCACCACGCAGCGACTCGGCTGCACCGCCAGCGACTGACTTTCCAGTTTCTCAAATAAACCTAGGATGTTATCCACGGTTTCCTCCTTGGATTCCATCCCCAAACCCACGATAAAGTATGGCGAAACCGCACCGTCCTGTCAACGGAAAAGAAGGGGCGAAGCCAGCGAGGAGCGAGAGAGCTCGCCCGCACCTCGCGGCTTCCGGCGCGACGCAACTCTCCGGGGTTCGCATCGCGGCCGCCCTACCGCCAGCCTACCGTCAGAACCGAGGTTCCCGAAGAAGACTCGGAAATCTCCCAACACATCGACGTCGTCGCCGCAAGCAGGGCGGCATCGTGGGACACGAGCAGCAGGGCGCCGGGAAAGGCGGCCAGAAGGCGCTCCAGGGCCTCGACGGAATGGAGGTCCAGGTAGTTGGAGGGCTCGTCCATGATGATGAGCTCCGGAGCGTCGAGCATCCCGAGGCCGAGCATGAGCTTGCGCATCTCGCCCGGGCTCGTCCGATCGCCTTCCACCAAGCGATCGGGATCGGAGTTGAGCGCCGCGGCCACCGCCAGCACCCGCCCGCGACTGCGCGAATCGAGCGCCGCCAACCGAGAAAGCGCGCCGCGGCACTGCTCGGCGGTGGGCTCCTGCGGAATGGCGAGCGCCCGCACGGACGGATCGAGCCGCCGCACCACCTCTCCCACCAAGGTGCTCTTGCCGGCGCCATTGGGGCCGGTCAGGGCGATGTGGTCGGTATTCCCAATGGAAAGCGGGGGCACGAGAAGCCGACGCTCTCCCAGGGCCAGCGCCAGCTCTGGCTGCCGGTGGAGAACCTTGCGCGCGCTCGGCTCGGCGCGCATCCACAAGTCGCCATCGTAGCGCTTCTCCACCTTCACCGATGCCAGCGTCTCCTCAGCGCGAGACAGGCGGCCCTCCATACGGGAGCTCAGCTTGCCGGCCACGCCGTCCTTTCCCGTGTAGACGGCCAGCTTGACGCGCGCCTTCCCGCTATGATCCTTCGGGTCGAGGTTGCGGCAGCTGCGCATACCGGCCGCCCGCGAGGCCTCTTCCCGGCGACGCTGGGCCTCCCCCGCGAGGCGCTTTCTCTCGCGCTTCGCCTGATCGCGCCGGCGGACGGCCGTTTCCCGCTCGAGCTGCTCCTGCCCGCGCCCCTGGCTGTAGCCGCCGGGCCGCGCCGTCACCTGACCGGCCGCCATGAACAAGCACTGGGAGCACAGCGCATCCAGCAGGGCGCGGTCATGGGAGATCAGCAGGCCCACTCCCTTGAAGCGCGCGAGAGCCGCCGTGACGGCCTCGCGGGTGGGGGCATCAACGTGATTGGTGGGCTCGTCCATAACAAGCAGATCGGGACGCTGCCAGAGCGCGCAAGCTACCTGCAGCCGCTTTTGCTGGCCACAGGACAAGGTGTCGTGGCGCCACGGCCAGTCGTCTTCCACGTCTAAATCACGGCGAAGGGCCACGGCGTCGCGGTCGTAGGCAGCGCACTTTCCATCTCCCGACAGATCCGAGCCGACCCCGAGCCTGCAATTCCCTCATTCAGACAAGAAAGCTCGCGCACGAAGACAAGATTTTCGAGTTGTTAGGCATGCGCCTGCAAAACACCGTCAGGATTCATCATGCCGTAAAATCACTTCGTCGTAAAACACCAGTTCGCAATTATTCTAACCAAACACTAAACTTCCTGTCGCGCTCTGCATCTCTCTTCTCGTGTCTAACAACTCAAAAATCTGTACCGCAACCGACGGAAATCTTTTCCGGCGGCCTTGACGGCTGTGTATAGGTGTGTATATACTGTGCATGTAGGGTATATACACTATTCACGCCCTTGCCGCGCCCGGGACGCTGGGGCGGCAAGGGCCGAAACTAGGACGGCACATCGCCGCACCTTGGGCGCTCGTCGCGAAGACGAGCGCTGCCGGAGCTCGCGATACGCCGTCTGCGAAAGAGGCACCTTGGACATCATCATTTCAAACGGAAGCAGCGAGCCCATCTACGAGCAGATCACGCGTCAGATCAAGGCGGCCATCATGGCCGGAGAGCTGGCCGAGGGCGATCCCCTTCCTTCCATCCGCGCCCTGGCGAACGATTTGCGCATCAGCGTCATCACCACCAAGCGGGCCTACGCGGAACTGGAAGAAGCCGGCTTCATCGACACCGTGCAGGGCAAGGGTTCCTTCGTCGCCGGAGGCAACCTGGAGCTTCTGCGCGAGGAGCGGCTGCGCCAGGTGGAGGGACACCTCGCCCGCGCCGTGGCCGAAGCGGAAAACGCCGGCATAGAAGCCGCCGATCTGCACGCCATGCTGGATGTGCTGCTGGAAGAAAACTGAACGAGGAGCGGACATGACTTACCTCATGGAAATAGACAACCTGGGCAAGCGCTACGATGACTTCGAGCTTTCCGGCGTGAGCCTGGCCGTGGAACCGGGCTGCGTCGTCGGCTTCATCGGATCGAACGGCGCTGGCAAGACCACCACCATCAAGGCGGCCTTGGGGATCATCGCCGCCGACGAGGGTGCCGTGCGCCTGTTCGGCCAGCCCATCGCCTGCGGCAGCCCCGAGCTGGACACCATCAAATCGCGCATCGGCGTCGTGCTGGACACCTGCGCCTTCCCCGACACCTGCCGCGTGGGCGATGTGGGCGCTATCGGGCGGGCAGCCTACCGCGAATGGGACGCCGTCCAGTTCGCCGCGCTGTGCGACCGCTTCAACCTGGCCCCGAAAAAGAAGGTGGGCGAGCTCTCGCGCGGCATGGGCATGAAACTGACGCTGGCCTTCGCGCTCTCGCACAACCCGGAGCTGCTCGTGCTGGACGAGGCCACAGCCGGACTCGACCCCATCGCCCGCGACGAGGTGCTCGACCTTCTGCGCGACTTCATGGCCGAGGGCGATCGCGGCATCCTCATGTCCACCCATATCACCTCCGACTTGGAAAAGATCGCCGACGAGGTCGTCTGCGTGGACGCCGGCCGCATCGTGTTTACGGCCCCCAAGGATGCCATCACCGACGAGGCCGGCGTGGCCCGCTGCCGCGCCGCCGACGTGACTGCCATCTTGGATGCCGGCTTCTTCGCCCCCGGCGAGGCCCGCATCCTGCGCCACGACTACGGCTGCGACGTGCTCGCCCCCGACCGCTTCGCCTTCGCCCGCGCCTTCCCCGATATCCCCGTGGACAAGGCCACCATTGAAGACTACATGACCCTCATTCTGAAAGGGGAATCCCGATGAAAGCCATGATCGTTTCCGACTTTGCCGTCCTGCGGAGCGCCCTTCTGCAACTACTGGGTATCTGCGCCATCATCGCCCTGTTCATGGGATATGTCATGGGCGCAGTGGGCACCGCGGCTGCCATTGCCGCCATGGTTCCCTTCATGGGTCTGTTCAGCCTCGCTGCCTACGACGAGCAGAACAACTGGGAGCGCTTTCGTCTCACGTTGCCCCTCACTCGCCGTCAGGTAGTGTTCGGACGCTATGCCTCCATCGCCCTCCTTACAGTAGGATCCTTGGCCCTGGCCCTCGCGCTGGGCCTGGGAATTGCGGCCCTGGCGGGACTCCTGCCGGCGCAGTGGCTACCCGAGAGCCTCTCGCCGGCCGAAAACACTCCCGAAATGATCGTGGGATCCACGATAGGCGGTGTGTCCGTCGTCGCCATTGCCATGGCAGTAGCAATGCCCGTCATCACGCGCTTTGGGATGACGAAGGCCGCCCGCATCGTTCCGGTGATCGTGGTTCTCGTCGTCGCCTTCGCCGTCGCTTTCTTCGGCAGCGGCATCCAGCCCACCGGCGTGCTCGCCGACCTTGTGCAGTGGCTCGACACCGGCAGCAACTACCTCTTCCTCGCCGCCGCCCTAGTGGCCGTCGTCGCCCTCATCTACGTGGCCAGCGCCTTCGTCGCCGCCAAGCTCTACGAGAAGCGCGAGTTCTAACCCCTAAACCTCTTGGAAACCTTGTGAAGGCCTTGCTTTGGTCTGATTTCGGACTATACTAGCGAACTCGTTAGTCCGAAATCAGACCAATCGCATTTTGAGGTACAGAAAGCCCATGAACGCCGACAAGATCGCATCCAACGAAAACACCGCGCTCGACGAGAAAAGCCAAATCGCGGAGACAATCCGCGCCATCGATGATTTCTACCGCCAAGCTGACGAGTTGTATCGCCAAACCGCGTGGCGCATGGGACTCCCTGATTGCGCTTTCGATATCGTGTACGCGCTCGTCAACGAAGATGGCCTCACGCAGAAGCAGCTGTGCGAGCTCGGATTCTCTTCGAAGCAAACGGTGCACTCGTCTATCAAGCGTATGGTCGACAAAGGCGTAGTCGAGCTGCGAGGAGACACGCCCCGCACTCAACGCGTTTATCTGACTGGTTACGGGAGAAAGCAGTACGAAGCCCACATCAAAGCCGTACTGGCCGCCGAGCATGAAGCCGTCGCAATCTTCACCGATGAAGAGCAGCGCCAACTTACCAGCGCCATGAAGCGCTACATCAACGCGCTGAACGAAAACCTCTCGGCTCTCACCTTCCACTAGAGACGCCCGCTTTCCTTGCTCGTTCTGCCCTCTTTTCTCCGAAAGGTTTTCCCATGTCCGTCGATATGTCCAAGCACTTCTCAACCAGCGCCCTCATACGGTTCACGCTGCCCACCATCGCCATGATGATCTTCACCTCGTGCTACACCATTGTGGACGGGTTCTTCGTGTCGAACTACGCGGGCAAGACGGCGCTGGCCGCCGTGAACCTGATCTTCCCCGCCGTCATGATTTTGGCCTCCGTGGGCATGATGATCGGCACCGGGGGCAGCGCCCTTGTGGCCAAGACCTTGGGCGAGGGCGACCGGCCCCGAGCGCGGCGCCATTTCTCGCTGCTCATCATCTTCGCCTTCGTCGTGGGCTCGGTGCTCTCCCTTGGCGGCTGGTTCTTCATGGAGCCCACGGCCACCATGCTCGGCGCCACGCCGGGAAGCCAGATGCACCATGACGCCGCGCTTTACGGCCGCATGATGATGATCTCGCTGCCGTTCTTCATCTTGCAGTACGCCTTCCAGAGCTTCTTCGTCACGGCGGGCAAGCCCAAGTACGGCTTTCTGGTCATTGTGGCGGCCGGCGTGGCGAACATCTTGCTGGACTTCCTGTTCGTCGGCGTGTTCGGCTGGGGGCTTCCCGGCGCGGCGCTCGCCACCAACATCGGCGAGCTCATCGGCGGCGGCATTCCGCTTGTGTACTTCGCCCGCAAGCGCTCGACGCACCTGTACTTCGTGCGGCCGCACCTGCGCTGGCGCGTCATCGGGCGCGCTTGCGCCAACGGCTCGTCGGAAATGGTCACCAACATCGCCATGAGCCTCGTGGGCATCCTATACAACTGGCAGCTTCTGCGCTTCATCGGCGAGGACGGCGTGGCGGCCTACGGCGTCATCATGTACACCGTGATGATCTTCTCGGCCGTGTTCATGGGCTACTCCGTGGGCACCTCCCCGCTCATGAGCTTCCAGTACGGCGCCCAGAACCATACTGAAATGCGCTCGCTTCTGTGGAAGAGCCTCGGGATCATCGGCGTGGCGAGCATCGTCATGTTCCTGCTCGGCCAGTGGCTCGCCGCACCCCTATCGGCCATCTTCGTCAGCTACGACGCGGCCCTGCTGGAGCTCACCGTGAGCGCCTACAAGCTGTACGCCCTGTGCTTTCTGTTCATGGGATTCGCCATGTACGCCTCGGCGTTCTTCACGGCGCTCAACAACGGGCTCGTCTCGGCGCTCATCTCGTTTCTGCGCACGCTCGTGTTCCAAGTGGCGGCGGTCATCGTGCTGCCGATGCTGTTCGGCATCGACGGCATCTGGCTCTCGGTCACGGTGGGCGACGGGCTCACGTGCCTGATAGCCGCCACGTTCATGATCGCCCTGTCGGGCCGCTACGGCTACCGCAAAGGCGGCCTGAGCCCGAAGGCGAAAGCGAAAGCAGAAAACGGGGACTAGGCCACGTTTTCTGCATCGTAGTCAACTTATCTGCATCATTTCGGCACCCCTTGATGCAGAAACCAAGTTTACTCGGGCGGGTGGGGGACGCAGCGCACCCTCACCCGCCTTGCTTGATGTCGCAGCACCTCCTACACGGCGTCGGCGCGCAGGGCCTCTACCACGTTGTCGGCGCGGCAGCGGTGCATGCCGTAGGCCACCGACGCGCCCACAGCGACCGCGGTCATGACACAGGCCAGGGCCACGTAGTTCCAGGGCAGCGTGAAGGGAAGCCCCGTCATGGAGCCGGAGATCACCTGCCACAGCAGGAAGGACACGAAAAGCGACAGCAGCACGCCGGGCACGAGGCCGCGGACGCACCAGGCGACGCATTCCTCGGCCACCATGGCGCGGAACTGCCGGTTCGAGAGTCCCACCGACTTCATGACGGCGAACTCGCGGCGGCGCAGGATAAGGCTGTTGGTCACCGTGTTGAACACGTTGGCCATGGCGATGAGCGCCAGAATCACCGCGAACAGCAGGCAGAACACGTTCACCACCGTGGCGATCATCTGGTTGGAGTCGCGCTGCTCGATGTAGTCGTTGAAGGAGTAGAACGCCAACCCGTAGGGGCTCTTGTCGTGGAAGTACGCGCTGCCCGCCGTCGCCAGCTCCTCGGTCAGGGCGCTATGGTCGCCGTCGGCGGCATCGAAGTAGCCGTAGAAGATAGGGGCGTCGTTGCCGAAGCTCTGATAGGCCGCCACGGACTCGGGCACGATGAGCTGCAGGCCCTCTCCGCGTGCGCTGTCGATAGAAGGCGCTTCGTCGGCCAAGGCAGCGACCTCGATGGAGACCGTCTGCACCTCCGCCTCTTCCAGCGGGAACCATTCGACCCCGTCGCCTGCGCCCTCAAGGTAGGGTTGGAAGGCGAAGGCCGCCGAACCGTCCTCTCCGGGCTCTTCGCCAACGCCAATGCCCGCCGCCGGCTCGCCATGGTAAGTCACCGCCACCAGAGCTTCCAAAGTGCCCGGCTCGCGCAGCACGTTGAGCAGCTGGTAGACGCTGCCGTTGTTGCCGTAGCCTTGGGCCAGGGCGATGGCCCGCACGTGATCCGGATCGCGGAAGTCGGCCGGATTGAGCCCCAGGCTCTTCGCGTAGTCGTCGAAGGTGGCATTGTCCAGGTAGGCCACCGATCCCATGGTGCCGATGCGGCCATCGGCCATCTTGCCGCCCGCGCCGTTCTCCTCATTGGCAAGAGCTTCCCCGGCCATAGCCTCGGGCAGCATGGCATACAGCCCCGTTCCCATCTTCCAGCCCACGGGCTGGGCGTTGTCGATCTGAGAGAGGTCGTGGAAGGCGCCGGCGAGCACCTCGGCCTGGCGGGCGAACAGCTCGTTGTTCCCGGCCGCCACGGCCTCGGGCGTCGTCGGGGCAGCAGGCTGGGTAGCGTCATCGGCAGCCGCGCCTGCGGAGTCCGCCGTGCCGTCATCGCCGGCTTGCACGTCCCCGTCGGCCGTCCCTTCGCCCTGCGGCGTCTCCACATCCAGTTGGGCCATGACGCCCACCTCGCCGGCCAGCTCGCCGCCGCCGGTCACCACGTCGGTCAGGGTGCCGAGGAACACGCTCAGCGAGCCGGCAGTCATAAGCAGCACGATGGCGAGCGCCAGCGACACCGAGGCTGCCCGGCCCTTCCCCGTGCCGCGCTTGCGGTTGATGCGCGCCAGCATGCCGCCGACGCCGAGCACGCGCCCGGCCGCCCCACGCGCCTTCCACAGCGACGAGGGCGCCGTGCACTTCGCGGCCCGAGCCGCCCCGCGCCGGGAAACTCGGCTGCCACTGGCGGCCCGCAGCGAGTCGATAATGTTCGTGCGACTCGCCCGCTTCGCCGGAATCCACACGGACACGAGCACGGTGACGAAGGTGAGCACCGAGGCCACCAGCAGCACCCAGCCGTTCACGGCCACGCGGAAGGGAACTTCCACCGATCCGGCCAGCTGGGCGAGCGCCGGCCCCAAGGCGGCGAAGGTGACGGCGCACCCGGCCAAACCGATGAGAAGCCCGCAGGGGATGCCGATGACGGCCACGATGGCCCCTTCCAGCACCACGGCCCGGCGCAGCTGCCGGCGCGAGGCGCCCACCGAGGACAGAAGCCCGAACTGCTTGATGCGCTCGGCCACCGAAATGTTGAAGGCATTGAAGATGAGCGACACGCAGGCCACCACGATAACCGCCGCCAGCACCATGACCAGGCCGTAGAACGTCGTCCAAATGGAGGAGTCGCTGGAAACGCCCATGTAGCGCAGCATGGCCGTGTGCAGCACCACGTGCTCGTCGGGGAACAGCGCCTCTGCGGCCTCTTCCACCTGCTGGGTGTTGGTCACGTCGTTCAGCGTGAGGAACACGTCGGTAAAGGCGTCGGGCGCAGCGGCCCCGGCGGTCACGCCCACCATGCCCGCAGCGGTGGAAAGGGCGTAACCCGGACGGTCGTAGAAGCCCACGACGGTGTAGGTGCGCTCCTCGGTGTTCGTGACCTCCTCGTTGAAGATGCCGCCGTCGATGTCCGCCTCCAGCACGCCCATGGAGGAGTTGAGCGGCGCGCCGTCGGTGATCTCGCTCTCGTGGGCCTCCCCTTGCACGCCCCACGAGGCGGTCATGGTGCCCGCGGACATGGAGCCCTCCTCGCCCGGGGCGAGCCGTGCCACCCGCTGGCCCACGTTGAAGGTGACCTCATCGCCGAGGTTCACGCCGCCGTAGTCATTCCACGTGGCGAAGAGCATGATCTCGTGTTCGTTCTCGGGCAGGCGCCCCTCGCTGGGCTCGATGCCGCAGATGTCGCCCACATCGCCCTCGATGGAGCGGATGGCCAGGTAGGTGCCCTGGGTATCCTGCTGGTCGGCGGTCAGCTCGGCGAAGCCGATATCGCGCATGATCGCCGTGCCGGAAACCTGCGGATCGGCTTGGGCGCCGGTGATCCTCTCGTCGAGCACTGAGCTGTCGTCGGCTTCCACACAGGCCATCCACGTACCGGCCAGGGCTGCTTCATTGCGATAGAGGAAGTCGTTCAGCGAGACGAAGGTGGTGAGCACCGCCGTAAGCAAAGCCGCGGCCAAGGCCACGCCGGCGATGGTCACCAACGTGCGCACACGATTGGCCCGCAGGCTCTTTACGGTGAAGTTCGTCGTGGCGTTCATCGGCGGATCCTCTCGTCGCGCACGATGCGGCCGTCCTCCACGGCGATGATGCGATCGGCGGCCAGTGCGATCTCCTCGTCGTGGGTGATGACGATCATGGTCTGGCCGAACTCGCGGTTGGAATCGCGCAGAAGCTGCATGATCTCGCAGCTGTTGCGGGTGTCCAGGTTGCCCGTGGGCTCATCGGCCAGCACCACCGCCGGCGCGTTCATGAGGGCCCGGCCGATGGCCACACGCTGCTGCTGACCGCCGGAAAGCTGGCTGGGCAGATGCCCCTCGCGGCCGGCGAGCCCCAACCTTTGCACGAGGCCCTGCAAGCGGCCCGCGTTCACGGTGCGGCCGTCCAAGGCCACGGGCAGCGTCATGTTCTCCACAACGTTGAGCACCGGCACGAGGTTGTAGAACTGGTACACCAGCCCCACCTCGCGGCGGCGGAACACCGCCAGCTCCTCGTCGGAGCGAGCGTACACGTCGGCGCCATTCAGCAGCACGTGCCCCGAGGTGGGCCGATCCACGCCGCCGATGAGGTGCAGCAAGGTGGACTTGCCCGAGCCCGACGAGCCCACAATGGCCACGAACTCGCCCTCTTCCACGCTGAAGGACACGTCATCTAAGGCGCGGGTGGCCGCCTCGCCCTCTCCGTAGATCTTCGTCAAGTGGCTGACCGTCAAAATGTCCATGCCAGATGCCTTTCTTCTCCTGGTTTCCCAATCTACGGAACAAGTATGGCGGCCACCCATTGCCGCCCCCTAACGCGCCCATTACGGTAATGTAATTAAAAGGCTTAATGCTCAAAATTTGGAACACTAACGGGCCTAATGTCCCAAATTTCGAGCATTAGCAGGCGCGCCACCTACACCACGAGTTTCGGGAAGGCGATTTCGAAACGGGCACCGCCGGCGGGGTTGTTGGAGGCACGCAGGGTGCCGCCCTGGGCCGAGACGAGGGCCTGGGCCAGGGAAAGTCCGATGCCGAACCCGGCGGGCTGGGCGACGTTCGCTTCCTCCACGGCCCCTCCCCGGTAGAAGCGCTCGAAGATGTGGGGGAGATCCTCCGGGGCGATGCCGGGGCCGGTGTCGGAGACGGCGATGGTGGTGGCGAGGGCGTCCTCCCGCACGGCCACAGTCACCGTGCCGCCGGGAGGGGTATGCTCCATGCAGTTTTTCGCGATGTTCTCCACGGCCTCGGCAGTCCACGGGGCGTCGCCCTGGAAGGTGGCGGCCTCGTCCAACTGAAGCACGAGGTTCACATCGCGCAGGTCCATGGCCGTGGCCAGAGGTCCCACGGCCCGGCGCGCCACCTCGGCGGCTCGCACCTCGCGCCGCTCCACGTGCATAGCACCGGCATCCACCTTCGCGATCTTCAGCAGCGTGGTCACGAGCCATGAGACGCGCTCGATCATCGACTCCAGCTCGCGCACGGCCCGCTTGCGCTCCCGTGCGTCATCGGCACGTTCCACCACGGGCAGCATGAGCGTGATGGCCGTGAGCGGCGTGCGAATCTGATGGGACACGTCGGCCAGGGAATCGGCCAAAGCGTTGCGCTCGCGAGCCAGCTGATCGCGGGTGCGCGCGAGCCGCGACACCATCTTCGACAGCTCATTGGCGAGCACGGCCACATCGCCCTCGCGGCAGTTCGAGAAGTCCACCGTGCGGCCGGAGTGAAGCACCTCGTCGATCTCCTCGGCGAGTCGGCGAATCTGGCGGTGGCGGTACAGCGACACCGCGAGGAACACCGCCAGCAGCACCGCTCCCGTGACGGCGACCCACAACTTCGCCTCGGCAGGCGCCGCCCACACGAGCACCGCCGCGAGCGCCGCCATGACCGCGCACTGGCGCAACAGCGTCGATACGGAGCCCACGCTACTCGCCCCCTCGCACCATGTTGCTGCGGGCGGCCGCGCGGGCACCAAGGGTTGCGCCCACGCGAGCAGGCGTAAAAGTGCGTCCAACCAGCCACATGGCCTTCAACTGCTGAACTCGCATCATCGCTCCTACTCGCCCACTTTGTAGCCGAGGCCGCGCACGGTGACGATGAGCTCAGGCTCGGCCGGGTCGGTCTCCACCTTCTCGCGCAGCCGCTTCACGTAGACGTTCAGTGCGTTGTCAGACACGTATTCCCCGGCGCTGTCCCAGATGGCATCACGCAGGTTCTCGCGGGTGACGAGCTTGCCCTTATGCTGCAGGAAGTACAGCAGCAGCCGGTACTCCAATGCCGAGAGGAACACCTCGCGGCCGCCCTTGGTCACCGCCGCCGAGGCCACGTCGAGCCTCACGTCGCCGGCGGTGAGCACGTTGGAGGTCGGGGCCGTGCGCCGCAGCGCTCCGCGGATGCGCGAGATGAGCTCGCGGGCGCGGAAGGGCTTGGCGATGTAGTCGACAGCCCCCATGTCCAGCCCCGCCACCGTAGAGTACTCGTCATCGGAGGCAGTGAGGAAGATGACCGGCATCTCGGGCGCCGCCTCCCGCGCCGCCGCGCACACGGCGAACCCGTTGCCCTGGGCCAGCGTCACATCGAGCAGCGCGATGTCGAAGTCGTCAGTCGCCAATGCCGCGCATGCCCCATCCTGGGTCGCGCAGGAGCGCACGGCGAAGCCCTCCCCTTCCAAAAGGTCGGTCAGCGCCCGCACGATGGCATGGTCATCCTCAACCAACAGAACCCGCATGATGCCCCTTTCCACGCGTGCGTCGCCGCAATCAGCACCTGAGCCGCTGCGCCCGATGCCCTTTCTCGTTCGCCACCATGATAGCGTCCTATTATGGGAAACTGTGCCCGAACGGCGAGAAAGCAAGTCTCCTTACGAATTCGTAATTAGCCGCAATGGAGACCCCAATACCTGCGTCATCGAAGCCTACGCCATCTCATCGAAACGCGCACTATTCCTCGCTTCAGAAAAGGCACACCCGATAAGGATGCCATTTTTTTCGAGTTGTTAGAGTTGTCAGCCCTAAAAGCAAGACCATTTCGCCCCTGGCTGCTCTCGGTTTTTGCTCCCATCTCGCAAAACCCCAGGTCGCCAAAAGCCTGAACCGGCAGCGTACGACCGCCGCTTCGCGCAAAACTCTAACAACTCGAAATTCTCGTCCAAAACGGCGATGCCTCTATTCCAGATGCGCGGCCACCACTTCCATGAGGCGCTCGGCTACGGCGCGTTTGCTCATGAGGGGCAGAAGCACGTCGTCGCCTTCCGTGACGAGCCACACCTCGTTGTTGTCGGTGCCGAAGGCGAGGCCGTCGCCCACCTGGTTGGCCACAATCATGTCGGCATTCTTCTTCGTAAGCTTGGCATGAGCGTTCATGAGCACGTCGTTGGTCTCGGCGGCGAAGCCCACCACATACTGGTCGGGACGCTTGCCCGCGGCCAGAGTGGCCAGGATGTCGGGGTTCTCCGTGAGGGGCACGTTGGCGAGCGCTGCATCGTCGCGGCCCTTCTTGAGCTTGCGGTCGGCCGGGTTCGCCGGGCGCAGGTCGGCCACAGCGGCGGCGAAGATGGCGGCATCGGCGGCCGGGAACACCGAAGAAGCGGCGGCCAGCATGTCGCGGGCCGTCTTCACGGGCACCACTTCCACGCCATTAGGTGCGGCGAGGGCCACCGGGCCCGACACGAGCACCACCCGCGCGCCGGCGGCCGCGGCCGCCTCGGCGATGGCATAGCCCATCTTGCCCGAGGAGTAATTAGAAATGTAGCGCACTGAATCGATGGGTTCCACTGTGGGGCCCGCCGTCACGAGCACCGTGCGACCAGCAAGCGCGCCTGCGGGCATGGTGGCCGCGCCATCGGCCACGGCGGCCGGCAGCGGGGTGCCGGGAGCGGCAGCAGTTGGGAGATCCTTCGACTCCGAGCCTTCGGCGCTCTGCTCGGGATAGCACGGGGCGGAAGCGCTTGCGGCAGCGTCCTCAGTGGAAGACGCAGAAGCCGACGCGCGCGCAGCATCGATCTGCTCCATCACGGTCGCGAACGGCACCTCACCGTGCTGCTCACAGGCCTCCCGCAGGGCGTCCAAGCCCACGCGCTCGGCCAACAGGGCCAGCGTCTCGCGCACGATGACAGCGGGATCGGCCAAACGACCGCGACCCACATCGCCGCAGGCCAGATAGCCCGCGCCCCCTTCGATGAAGCGCACGCCCCGGCGGCGCAGCGTGGCCATGTTCTCCTGGGTGGCCGCCGCCTCGTACATATGCACGTTGGCCGCCGGCGCGATGGCCAGCGTCGCCGTGGTCGCCAGGGCCGTCGTGGAAAGCAAGTCGTCGGCAATGCCGCAGGCCACCTTCGCCATTACATTGGCCGTGCACGGCGCGATAAGGAACACGTCGCATTCCTGAGCGAGCGAAATATGGTGAATGGGATCGGACGGATCGTCGAACAGATCCACCGCCACTTTCTCGTGAGTGAGCGCCCGGAACGTCACCGGATCAACGAAGTGCGTGCCGTGCTCGGTCATGACCACCTTCACCCGCGCGCCCGCTTTCTGCAGCCCGCGCACGATTTCCCCGGCCTTGTAGGCCGCAATGCACCCGGTCACTCCCAAAAGCACGCAAGGCCGCTCCACACTCATCGCCCTCTCCTTCCAAGAAGTTTTCCGCCTATTATAGGCGAACCAACTGGCTAATTCGAATCGCATCAGCCAGCGAAGGAGAACGCCCTCTCGGCGACCTCTTATCGCCCTACGGAGAATGCGGCCGTTAAGAAGCAGATTCTACTTCAGCAGCAACGATGTCGGGATGGTACCGACCCATGTGCGTCATCTTCTCTGCTTCTTTTGCCGCATTCGCAGCAGGATCAAGCGATAAGCGGGCGACGAGAGGGCGTTCTCCTTCGCCACCCGCATTACCGAGTTGCTACATATTCACGCAGTGGATCTTCTCGCCGCGCTCGAGGTAGGCCACGACTTCCTCGACGGCCATCTTGGCGCAGTTGTCCTCGGCCTCGGCGGTGGAGGCGCCCAGATGCGGGATGACGATAGCGCGCTCCATCTTCACGACGGCCGGGTTGGCGAAGTCGGTCACATACGCGGCCACCTTGCCGGACTCAAGCGCCTCAGCCATGGCGGCATCATCGACCAGCACGTCGCGGGAGAAGTTCAGGAACACGACGCCGTCCTTCATCTGAGCGATGGCGTCGGCGTTGATCATACCCTTGGTGGCGGGCAGCGCCGGCACGTGGATGGTGATGAAGTCGCTCTCCTTGAGAACCTTCGGCAGGTCGGCGAACTCCACCGTCGGGGAAATCTGCTCGTGCACGGTGATCTCGTCCATGGCCGGATCGTAGCCGATGACCTTCATGCCCAGCGCCTCGGCGGACTGCGCCACCAGCTTGCCGATGGCACCCAGGCCAATGACGCCCAACGTCTTGCCAAGAATCTCGCCGCCGGCGAACTGCTTCTTGGCCTTCTCGGCGGCCTTGCCCACGTTCTCGTCGTCGGCGTTGTCGCGCACCCACGCCACGCCGCCGATGATGTCGCGGCTCGCCAGCAGCATGCCGGCCAGCACAAGCTCCTTCACGGCGTTGGCATTGGCGCCCGGCGTGTTGAAGACGGCGATGCCGGCCTCGGCGAACTTGTCCAGCGGGATGTTGTTCACGCCAGCGCCGGCGCGGGCCACGGCCTTCAGGTTCGCGGGCACTTCCATCTCGTGCATGTCGGCGGAGCGCACGAGGATGGCGTCGGCCTCGTCGATGTTCTCGGTGACCTCGTAGTTGTCGGTGAGCAGGGCCAGGCCCTCAGGAGAGATGTTGTTCAGGCAGTAGATCTTGTACACGAAAAGCTCCTTTCAGTAGGCATCCCCAGCATACCGCGAACTTTAGCGCGCTAAAGCAACAGTTGCGCTGACGGAGAAAAAGCGGTTTCGTGCGGCGGCGGGCAAGGGTCGGCGGCGCGCAAGGGTGGCGGCGCGCAAGGACGGCGGCGCATGCGGGTGGCGGCGCGAGGGTCGGCGGCGCGCAAGGGCGGCAGCGCACGCGAGCGGCGGCCGCCGCGTCCTCCCCCTACGCGTTGGCGTGGTGCACGTAGTCGCAAATGCGCGCGGTAAGCGAGCGCTCCGCCGCCGCAAACGCTTCAGCGCAGTCGCAGCCCTCCTCGGTGCGCTGTTCGGCCTCGCGGATGTAGTGCAGCGTCGTCGTGAGCACCATGCCCACCACGGCCACCGCCTCGAACGCCGCATCGATATCGCCGCGAATGCTGCCCTCGCGCTGCCCGCGCTCGATCTGCCCGCGCAGCACCGCCAGCAGGCGCTCCTCCAAAGCGCGCATCGGCTCGGACCATTCGCGCCCGCGCCGCCACAACTCCGATACGAGGATGCGCCCGAATCCGGCGTTGCGGAAAATAGTCGCAGCGAAAGAATCCATCATGGCCGTAAGGGCTTCCACGGCCGAAGGGGCCTTACCGGCGATAGCCACAAAGTCGTCGACGATCTCGCCAATGCCCTCCACGAGGATGCAGGTGGCGATATCGGCCTTGCTGGAGAAGTGGTAGTAGGCCACGCCCTTCGAAACGCCCGCCACCTCCACGATGCGCTCCACCGTCGTGTCGGCGTAGCCGCGTTCGGAAATGACCTCGATCGCCGCATCCAGCAATTGGCGCCGGGTGGCGTCCGCCTTGCTCGTTCTCCCCTTCTGCTGGGCCATGCCCCACCTTCCCGCCCGCGCAACCGACAATGCCGCGTGCAAAACGCCTCGACCGGCTCCGCGCCGTCGGGCAATCACTCATTTTGGTCATCGCAGCGCAGCTGCGGCCATTAATCTCTCATCAACGAGGAGAGACACTGCTGCGATGATAATACCGGGCTCCCGCAAGACCGCGCGCCCCGGCGAAAGACTCACCAAATCCCTTGAATTCCTGACTTATTTACTTAGTGTAAATAGACACCTTATCCCTGCTTGAAGCTACTTTTTCGGCCAATTTCAACCATTTGATTTCCCTTAGGGAAAACTCCTGTTACAATGCCCCCGTCATGAGGAGGACGAGAAAGGCTCGAGTCGTGACCGCCAAGATCATCGAATTTCCCGGCCAATGGTGGCGCGCGCCCGAAGCGACCCCGTGCGAGGGGGTCTTTTCGAATGCTGCGCTCACCCTCGTTATCGGGCCGGCGGACGACTCCTCCCCGCAGTGCAGCGCCTTCATGAGCGCCGATGAGACCCTTGCCGACCTGCATCGGCTCATCATCCAGCACTTCGGGTGGGACGACGCCCACAACTACTTCTTCAGCCAGGGCTGCGACCGCTACGAGGATCCGTTGCTGTTCGCCACCCAAGATCGCGTCTCGGCCCGCTGCCGCCGCATCTACTGCGCCGCCGACGTGCCGCTGAGCCGCGTGTTCAGCCGTCCAGAGGCGCCGCTCTACTATACCTACGCGCTGCCGAATGGCCGCGAGCTGAAAATCGTCCTCGACGACACCGTCGCCTTGAAGCTATTCGGCTGAACCGCCCCGCAGCGCCTCGTCGCGCAGCGGCTCCGACGTTCCCGTGCGCTTAAACGCGTGCTTGCCGGCCAGCAGCGGCGGAGCCTTCCGCACCCAAATGGAACCGAGGCGCAAGCCCAGCAGGCGGGCGCGCGACCGAATGGCCTCGGAGTACGCCTCCACGATCGGCTTTGTCTGCGTCACATCATCCACGTAAAGAAGCAGCCGATAGCGCTTCTCCCCCTGTCGCTTGCCATCCCGAACTGCCGTCTCGCCGGTTGGTCCCGCGGCGAACATCTCCCGCACCGAGGCGCCGCGAACCTTCTCGAGAAGGGCCCAGGCCAGCTCGGTGTCCTCGAAGACGAGGAACACGGCCCGCTTCACGATATCCAAGGCCCGCGCCTCGTCCTGGTACTTGAGCCCGTCACGGTTGCCGGGAACGCGGGCACTCTCCCCTTCCTCCCACAATTCCGGAAACAGCCGCCGCTGGCGCATATCCCATTTCGCAGGGAAGAAGCGCAGCTCGTTGACGGCGAAACCCTCTTGCTCCAGGTTCATGAGCAGTACCGACTGCCAGGCGTCCACCTCGGTGCGCGCCATGGCGTCGTCCAGGTACATGCCGAAGACCCACCAATCCTTGTGGCGGTCGGGCCCTTTGCGGGGGCGCTCGTCCTTGGCGATGTAGATGCCGTTGGTGTGCATGAGGACGAACCGTCCCACATCCGGGCGCAAACGCCACGTGCGCTCCACAGCGGCGCGGAAGCGATCCTTGTTCCGCGAGCGCTTAAGAGCTGCGGCGGCTTCAGGGCCCCAACCGGCAATGGTTCGGTCCAGTTCAGTGCCTAGCGTCTGCACAAGCGCCCCCTCACGTCAGATCTCCGGAATCGTTCAGCGATACCGCCTCGCCGGCCGTGTCCACGGACAGGCGCAAAAGCGCCGCGTAGAAGTCCTTCGTGCGGGCGAGCACCTCGCGGATGCTGTAAGCCCGCTGGTTATCGTAGGCCCCCTTGTCACAGGGCACGCCCCACGCCTGCATGCCCAGACAATCGGCAGCGAACATGGCGCGATACAGATGGTAGGCCTGGGTGGCCACGATGATGCGGTCCGCCCCGAACACGTGCCGCGCCCGCCACATCGACTCGTAGGTGGTGTTGCCCGCATGGTCTACGTACACGTCCTCGCTCGGCACGCCCAATTCAACGCAGTACGCCTTCATAGCATCGGACTCGTTATAGTGGGAGGTGCGGTTGTCGCCGCTGACGATGATGGCCCGGGCCGCACCGCTCTTGTACAAGTCGCAGGCCACTTCCAGCCGATCGGCCAAAATGTCGCTCGGCGTGCCGTCGGCGTACACGCTGGCCCCCAGCACCACCACGGCATCGGCGGCATCGCCGGCCAGGGCCGTCGCCGCGCCTTCCACGGTAACTACCCGATCGCGCGTCGTGGCCACGGTGACCACGTTGGCCACGCCCACGACGAGCACCGCCAGCGCGCAGACGGCCAGCAGCACGCGAGCGCACCAGCGCCACCAGGGCACGGATCGGGCGTTGTCGCGGGCCACAGGCCACCTCCTTCATAGCATCGGAAAAGCGGGGTACACTATAGCAAAAATTCAAACTTGTCCAGTGGTGCGGGAAGTCATCCCTGATAAAGTTGGTATACTACACAAGTTGAGAAACCGTTTCCTCGTTGTTACGGCAACGACACGTTGAGCAACTCCAAAGGACGCGCGCCATGTACCATTGCCCGGTGACTTTCTATCTCGTGGGCCTGCCCGACGAGATCGCACGCATTATCGAAGATGCGCAGCCGCAGCCAAGCTTTACGCACCATTTCACGCGCAGCGATGAGCCCGAAGAGGCGCTCACCGCCCAGGCCAGCGCCATTTTCGCCGATGCCACGGGCCACGATGCCGCCGCCTGGGCCCGCGCCTTCGCCGCTCACCGGCAGGCCACCACAACGGTCACCCTCATCGTCTCCCACGACCAAGCGCCCGCCGTCGAGCCCTACTTCAACGACATCGCCGACCTGTGGATCGCGCCCTTGAGCGCCGCCGAGGCATCCTGGCGCTTCAACCATTGGCAGCGCGCCTGCAAGCGCTACGCCGACTCCTGGGAGACGAGCCAGTATTTGGAAGCCACCATCAACTCTATTCCGTCGCTTGTATGGTACAAGTCCAAGGACGGCATCCACCACAAGGTCAACGACGCCTTCTGCGCCACGGTGAACAAGACCAAAGAACAGGTGCAGGGCCGCGGGCACGCCTACATCTGGGACGTGGAAGCCGACGATCCCGCCTGCATTGAATCGGAGCGCCGGGTCATGGCCGCCAAGTCCACCATTGTCTCGGAGGAGACCGTGCAGACCAGCGATGGCACGCGCCTGCTCACCACGTACAAGTCGCCCCTCTACAACATCGACGGGTCGGTCATGGGCACCGTCGGCGTCGGCATCGACGTCACCCAAGAGCGCGCCTACGAGGATGAGATCGTCGAGAAGAACCACACCATGGAAACTATCTTCACCACCATGGAATGCGGCGTCATCACCCACTCGCTCGACGGCACGCGCCTGCTCGGCATCAACCAGGCGGCGCTGGATATCCTCGGCTATCAATCGGCGGATGACCTGATGAGCGCTGGGTTCGACATGGTGGCCCCCTCAGTCATTTCCGAAGATGCCGCGAAGATGCGCGAGTCCATCGCCACCCTCAAGAACCTCGGCGACTCGGTGAGCACCGAGTATCGGGTGCGCCACGACGACGGCAGCATCGTGCACGTCATGGGCAACGTGAAGCTCATCGAGAGCGACGGCGAGCTGCTCCTGCAGCGCTACCTGCTCGACTACACTGACAAGAAGAAGGAGGAGGTGCGCAAAGAGCGTCGCCAGCGCGATCTCATTCAAGCGCTCTCCGAGGACTACCTGCTCGTCTGCTCGTTCAGTCTGGATACTCAGGAGGGCGAGGTGCTGCGCATCAGCGGCGATCGGCTCCGCAAGTTCGATACGCTCTTCGCAGGCGACTTGACCTTCGAAAGCTGTCTCGGCGGGTACATCGACGAGGCCGTCGTGGAAGAGGATCAGGCCATGTTGCGCGAGACCCTTTCAGCGAAGAACCTTCTCGACGCGCTGACCGACCGAGCGCGCATCCACGTGAACTACCGCATCCGCCGCGGCGAGGACACCGAGTACTACCAGGCCACCATCGTGCGCAACGGCGATTGGCGCATGACTCACGACATCATCCTCGGCCTGCGCAGCGTCGATGTCCAAACCCGCGAAGAGATGAAGAAGCGGGCCCTTCTGGAAGAGGCCCTCACCCAGGCCAACAAGGCGAATGCCGCCAAGAGCGCCTTCCTCTCCAACATGTCCCACGACATCCGCACGCCCATGAACGCCATCGTGGGCTTCACCGCCCTGGCCGCCAGCCGCATCGACCAACCCGAGCGGGTTCAGGAGTACCTGGGCAAGATCCAGTCCTCCAGCGCCCACCTCCTCAGTCTCATCAACGACATCCTGGACATGAGCCACATCGAGAGCGGCAAGGTGCCCCTCGACGAGCAGCCCTACAACCTGGTCGACCTCCTGGAGGACCTCTACAGCATCATCCAGGCCGAAACGAGCGCCCGCCAACTGTACTTCACCGTGGACACCACCGGGGTGCGCCATGCCGACGTGCGCTGCGACAAGCTGCGCATCAACCAGATCCTGCTGAACCTGCTCGGCAACGCCCTGAAGTTCACGAACCCCGGCGGCTTCGTGAAGGTGAAGGTCGACGAGCTCGATGGCGCGCCGGCGGGCTACGGGCGCTACCGGTTCATCGTGTCGGACACGGGCATCGGCATGAGCCCGGAGTTCGTCGAGCACATCTTCGACCCGTTCGAACGCGAGCGCACCTCCACCATCAGCGGCATCCAGGGAACCGGCCTGGGCATGACCATCACCAAGAACCTCGTCGACATGATGCACGGCTCCATCGCCGTGAAGAGCGTCCAAGGCAAGGGCACCGCCTTCACCATCGAGCTGACCCTGCAGCTGGCCGGCAAAAGGGCGGCGGCAGCGCATGAGTCGAAGGCTCCGCACGCCAACGCAAGGCACCACCTGCAGAAGAGCCGCATCCTTCTGGTCGACGACAACGATCTGAACCGCGAGATCGCCATCACGCTCTTGGAAGACTAGGGGCTTACCGTCGAGTACGCCGTCGACGGGTGCGAGGCGGTCGAGAAGATCATGAACTCGCCGGCGGGACACTACCAGCTCGTTCTCATGGATGTGCAGATGCCCGTCATGAACGGCTACGAGGCCACCAAAGCCATCCGGCGCCTGAGCGATCCCGCCCGCGCGAAGGTGCCCATTTTGGCCATGACCGCCGACGCCTTCGAGGAAGACCGCCAGAAGGCGCTGCGCAGCGGCATGGACGGCCACCTCTCCAAGCCCATCGAGATTGACAAGCTCTTCGAGGCCTTGGACGAGGTGCTCAGTTAGCAGCGCCCGCTGCGGGAGGGCGAATCCACTCGCAGACCTCTGGGCGCCCTGCGGAGATGCGCACCCTCTTCCGTAGGGGCTGACCTTGGTCAGCCCTCGCGAGCGGATTATGGACGCACGACAAAAAGAGGGGCGACCAAGGTCGCCCCCTACGGATTCTGCTTGCAAAGAACCTCAGTTACACCGCGACGATGTTCACTAAACGGCCGGGAACGTAGACTTCCTTCTTCACCGTTTTACCCTCAAGCGCCGCGGCCACGGCCTCGCGGGCGGCGGCGAGCACCTCGGGCTCCGGGGCGTCGGCGGCCACGGTCACGCGGCCTTTGATCTTCCCGCAGATCTGCACGGCCAGCTCCACCTCGTCGGCGCGGGCCTGGTCGGGGTCGTATTCCGGCCACGGCTGGTCGTAGACGAAGCCCTCGCGGCCCAGCGCCTCGCGCCACAGCTCGTCGGCCAAATGGGGCGTGAACGGCGCCACGAGCTTCACGAGCACCTCGGCCACCTCCGCGTCGAGCGCGCGATGGTCTTCGCAGGCGGCGCGATCCTCGGGGCTGAACGCACGCAGGTACTCGCCGGCGGCGTTCGACAGCTCCATGATGGCGGCGATGGCGGTGTTGAAGTTGTTGCGCTCGATGTCGGCCGACACCTTCTCCACCACGCGATGGCGCTCGCGGACGAGCTTCTTCGCCGCAGCGACCGCGGCCTCGTCGGACGGCTTCTGAGCGAACAGCGTTTCGTCGCCGGCCTTGCCGCACAAGTCGTGCACCTGGCGCCACAGACGGTTCAGGAACTTGTACATGCCCGGCAGGCCGTCCTCGTTCCACAGCTTCTCCTTCTCGGGCGGCCCCAGGAACAGGATGTAGGCGCGCACGGCGTCGGCGCCATATTCGGCGATCATCTCCTCGGGCGAGACCACGTTGCCCTTCGACTTGCTCATCACATCGCCGTGGGCGTCGAGCACCATGCCCTGGCACAAAAGGTTCGTGAAGGGCTCGTCGAAGTCGAGCAGGCCGCAGTCGCGCAGCACCTTCGTGAAGAAGCGGCTGTAGAGCAGGTGCAGGATGGCGTGCTCGATGCCGCCGATGTACTGATCGACGGGCATCCAGGCGTTGGTCTTTTCCGGATTGAAGGGGGCGTGCACGTTGTGCGGGTCGGTGTAGCGCATGTAGTACCAGCTGGAGCACGTGAAGGTGTCCATGGTGTCGGTCTCGCGCTTGGCCGGGCCGCCGCAAACCGGGCAGGTGGTGTTCACGAACCCGGCATGGGTGGCCAGCGTCTCACCGGCGGCCAGATCGATGTCCTCGGGCAGGCGCACGGGCAGATCTTCCTCGGGCACGGGCACCACGCCGCACTTCTCGCAGTGGATGGCGGGGATGGGGTTGCCCCAATAGCGCTGGCGGGAGATGAGCCAGTCGCGCAGGCGGAACTCCACGGTGCGCTTGCCTCGGCCCATTTCTTCCAGCGCGGCCACGATGGCCGCTTCGCCCTCGGAGTGCTTGCCGCCGCGCATGCCCGTGTAGGGACCGGATTGCACGAGGATGCCCTCGGCGGCATAGGCCTCCGGCCAGTCGACTGTGGTCACTTCACGGCCCTGCTCGTCTTTGAGCTGCGGGTACAGCGGATCGTCCTCGGGCAGGATGATGGGGATGATGGGCAGATCGTACTTGCGGGCGAACTCGAAATCGCGCTGGTCGCCGCAGGGCACGGCCATGACGGCGCCGGTGCCGTAGTCGGCCACGATGTAGTCGCCCACCCACACGGGCACCTTCTCGCCGTTGATGGGGTTCACCACGTAGCGGCCCGTGAACGCGCCGTGCTTCTCGTGGTCGCCCTGGGCGCGCTGGACGGCGGTCACCTTCTTGGCGGCTTCCACCAACTCCATGACCGGCGCCTCATATTCGGTGCCTTCCACGAGGCCGTGCAGCAGCTTGCTTTCCGGCGCCAGCAGGAAGAAGCTGCAGCCGAACAGCGTGTCGGCGCGCGTGGTGAACACGGTGATGATGTCGTCTTCCGTGGGATTCTCCGGCGCGTTGCCGTCGCGGTCGCACAGGAAGAAGTCCACGTTGGCGCCCTCGGAGCGGCCGATCCAGTTGGCCTGCTGCTGCTTCACGCGCTCGGGCCAGCCTTCCAGCTGATCCAGGTCGTCCAGCAGCTCCTGGGCGTAGTCGGTGATCTTGTAGTACCACTGGGTGAGGTCGCGCTTCTCCACCTCGGAGTCGCATCGCCAGCAGCGGCCCTCGATGACCTGCTCGTTGGCGAGCACGGTGCCGCAGCTCGGACACCAGTTCACCGGCGAGTTGCGACGCTCCACGAGACCACGCTCCCAGAACTTCAGGAAGATCCACTGGCCCCAGCGGTAGTACTCCGGATCGCACGCCACCACCTTGCGATCCCAGTCGTAGGAAAAGCCCATGCGGGAGAAGCTCTTCTTCTGGGTCTCGATGTTCTCGTAGGTCCAGATGGCCGGATGGCTGTGATGCTTGATGGCAGCGTTCTCCGCCGGCAGACCGAAGGCGTCCCAGCCCATGGGGTGCAGCACGTCGAAGCCCTGCATCTTGGAGTAGCGGGCCACCACGTCGCCATAGGTGTAGTTGCTCGCATGCCCCATGTGCATGTCGCCGGAGGGATACGGGAACATCTCCAGGACATACTTCTTGGGCGCATCGGAGTTCTCCGGCACCGTGTACAGCCCGGCCTCTTCCCAGGCCAACTGCAAACGGGGCTCGATCTCATGGGGATTGTAAGCTTTCATGGCACTCCCTCGAAAACGTGGCTTTCGACCGCGCGCATTCCCCGCGGCCGCGAGTTGATTTCCCCATTATAGCCATGATGCGCTCTTGGAAAAGGGGCACCAGCGCCCGACCGCGCCCCTCACGGGATAGACGGACGAGTCGGAAAACCTATCACCCGATTTCGGGCGTTTTTTTCGACTTGTTAGACATGTCCGATGCGCGCTACGATCCTTTCGAAGGCGACCGCTAACGAATCGCGATAACTTGCGGCGAAAACACGCCGGCGCTCTCGCTGACTATTGCAGCGGACATCTAACAAGTCGGAAAATCCGCCCGACGGCAACCTGCAGATCTTCTGGAACCACACCGCTATGTCAAAAGTTAGCGCACACGGCGCAGGGAGGCGCCGCAGTTCCAGCAGGTCTCCCGGGAACCGTCGTTGTCAGCAGCACACACGGAACAGGTGCGGCGCCCCAGCGGCACCTCCTCGGGCGTTGCGCCAGGCAGGGGCACGTCGGCCTCCTCATCGGCCAAGCGCGCCATGGCGGCGCGAATGCCCTGCACGCCCGTGATGTGCGCCACTTCCAGCGCATCTTTCCTATGATTTGCCGTCATTTCCGCGCCCCTTCGCCCTTCGACCGTCCAATTCAAGTACCATGATAGCGAAATACCGCGATCCCCTCCGCGAAGGAGCACCCATGAACTTCCACAACGCATCGTTTAAAGCCGCTTACGGCACCTCGGAGCAGCTGCCAGCATCCACAGGTCCCGAGGTTTCCTTTGCGGGACGCTCGAACGTGGGTAAGTCGTCGCTACTCAACAAGCTCATGTACCGCAAGGGCCTGGCGAAGGTGTCGTCCACGCCGGGCAAGACGGCCACCATCAACTTCTACGATGTGGACGGCCACGATCTCGTGGATCTGCCTGGCTACGGGTACGCGAAAGTGTCGAAAGCAGAAAAGGGCCGGTGGAGTGAGCTCATCGAGGGCTACTACAATCAAGATCGTGACTTCGCACTCGTGGTGTCGCTCATCGACATCCGCCACGAGCCCTCGGCGCTCGACCGCAACATGGTTCAGTTTCTCATGGACGCCGAGCTGCCCTTCGCCATCGCGCTGACCAAAGCGGATAAGCTGTCGAAGCAGCAGCAGATGAAGCAGCGCGCCGCCATCAAGAAGGCGCTCAAGCTGCCGGGTGGCGTGCCCATGGTGGTGACGTCGTCGGAGAAGGGCGACGGCATCGACGAGCTGCGCGCCCTCATCAACCGCGCCATCGAGAGATAAGGGCCGCAAGCCCCGAGACGCGTCGCAAGCTCCGAGGCGTACCGCAAGCTGAAAGCTCATCCCCCATGGAGCAAAATATGGCGGGATTTCCCGATTTCCACGCTCATGCATGCTCAACAAGCTGGAAATCGGGAAATCCCGCCACAAACGAAACCCCCTCCCAAAAAGGAGAGCGCCCCAGTGGAGGAACCGGGGCGCTGAGGAGAGGAGGGGCCGTCGTTGGCCAGAGCAGAACGTCGGGCCGGCGAGGCGATAGGTGTTCAAGCGTTATTCGGTGACCTCGACAGTGAGAGCCGCAGGAACCTCGGGACGCGTCTTCGGGGCCTTGGCCGCCTTCGGCGTACCGAAGAAGAACTTCATGAAGTGCACGAAGACGTAGGCGACCATCACGGCGGCGAACAGCGTCTCCACGGCGATGAGGGCCTCGACCACCGGGAGCGCCGGAATGGAGTAGCCGGCAGCGTAGAGAGCCTGCACGCCCTTGCCGAGCGCCATCGCGGAGATGACGAAGGGGAAGGTCATGGCTGCGTAGCTCGGATAGAACTGCAGGGCGAGGAACTTCGGCACCCGGGTGACGACGCCGATGAGCATCAGCTGGCCGAGGCCCATGAGCACGGCCACGAACACCAGGTTCGGATCAGGCATAACCGACAGATATCCCACCAGCGACAGACCCATAGGAGCAGCATAGATGCAGAACAGCGGGCGAGCGCCTTCGGGGATCTCATGCTTGATGTAGCGCATCGTCACCACGGCGAGCAGCACGAGGTAGCAGGCAAAGCCGAACCAGAAAATGCCCTGGCCGAAGGCCTCGGCGCCGAAGACGGGAGACGTTACAGCCGCCACGATGATGCCCACGTAGCAAATGAAGTACGTAGGAAAGACCTCGGTGAGCTTGAAGCGGCGGATATAGTACAGGGTAAACCACGTCATCAGCACGAAATGCCCCGCCACCGCCGAGCACCACAGCCCGAAAGCCGGCACGATAGCCACGGGAGCCAAGTATCCGGCCAGCTGCATCAGCGTCATGAAGAACGTGGCAGAAACACTTGCGAAAACGGAGTTCTTCATGTCCTCGCGAAGCATGGAGGGGAACATGATCAGCTTGGCGACGAGCATAGCCACCAAGAAGAGGGACAGCGCCCCGCAAGCAATGTGGGCGACCTCGGCATAGGGTTGAAGCAAGTTGCCCAAAGCGGCCAGGCCCAAGGCCACGCCCGCTGTGGGGATGGGTACTTTCTTGATAATGTCGCGCATAGAGCACCTTTCGTCGGGGCCTTTGGAGCCGGAAATGTCTCGACCACGAATCGCCGGAGATAACGCAACGACCCGCAGGAGTAGGATGGCTTTATTATGCGCGGTTTCTTACCAAAAGAAAACTTATATATCATTATGTAGCCATTAGCGAAATTTATTGATATGCTACCCGAGTCCCCAGGAACCACCGCACCCATCGAAGGAGACGCAATGCAGGATTTTCGCGTAAAGACATTCCTCACCGTGTGCCGCACTCTGAACTACACCCGAGCCGCTGAGGAGCTGGCGCTCACCCAGCCGGCCGTCTCCCAGCACATCACGTACCTGGAGCGCGAGTACGGCGCGAAGCTGTTCACCTACCATCGCAAAAAGCTGGAGCTGACACCGGCGGGGCGTGTCCTGCGCGACGGGCTAGCGACCATGGCCCACGACGACGTGCTACTGCACGAGCGCATCGAGGAGGTGGCCCATGGCGCCACGGTCAAGCTGCGCATCGGCATGACGCTGACCGCCGGCGAGTACGTGGTGGCCCGGCCCCTCGCCCGCTGTCTGGGCGCCCGACCCGACATCCAAATCACCGTGCGCTCGGGCGGAACCCAGCACCTGATGGAGCTCCTCGACGCGGGAACCATCGATTGCGCCTTCGTGGAAGGGCTCTTCGACAAGGCCCGCTATGCCTCACGCCCCTTCTCGTCCGAGCGTTTGGTACCCATTTGCGCGGCCGAGCATCGCTTCCCGCGTACGCCGCGCACCCTGGAAGACCTCTTGGGCGAACGGCTCATTCTGCGCGAGGAGGGCAGCGGCAGCCGCAACGTGCTTGTCCATGCGCTCGCTCAGCGCAATCTCTCGCCCGCTTCCTTCGCCGATCATTTCGTCGTGGAAAGCCTCGATATCATCAAGATATTCGTCCAGGCCGATCTTGGGATTTCCTTCGTTTACGAGGCCGCCGTGCAGCGGGAGGTGCAAGAGGGCACGCTGCGCGTTATCCCCCTCTCCGATGCGGGCATCTTCCACGACATCAGCTTCATTTACCTGCGCGACAGCATCTACGAGCAGGATATGGAAGATCTTTTCGAAGCGCTCAAAGCATAGTCTTCATCCCACCCCATAAAAAGGCGCTCCGCATTGTCGCGAAGCGCCTTTCGGCAATCCCAGAGTTTGGCGATGCGCCTGCGCGCCGCCAAGCGAGCCCTAGCGGGTGTTGCTCGCGTAGGGAGCCTTGTCCTTCAGCAGCACGTCGTGGGCGCCGCCCTCTACGATGGAAGTGGCGGACACCAGCGTGAGCTTCGCCTTGTCTTGGAACTCGGGAATGGTGAGCGCACCGCAGTTGCACATGGTGCTCTTCAGCTTCAGCAGGGTGATGGCCATGTTGTCCTTCAGGCTGCCGGCGTAGGGCACGTACGAATCGACGCCCTCTTCGAAGGACAGCGACTTCTTGCCGCCCAAATCGTAGCGGCCCCAGTTGCGGGCGCGGGCACTCCCCTCGCCCCAGTACTCCTTCATGTAGGTGCCGTTCACCATGACCTTGGCCGAAGGGCTCTCGTCGAAGCGAGCGAAGTAGCGGCCCAGCATGACGAAGTCGGCGCCCATGGCCAACGCAAGCGAAATGTGATGATCGTACACGATGCCGCCGTCGGAGCAGATGGGCACGTAGACGCCGGTCTCGCGGAAGTACTCGTCGCGGGCCTTCGCCACTTCAATGGTCGCGGTGGCCTGGCCGCGGCCGATGCCCTTGGTCTCGCGGGTGATGCAGATGGAGCCGCCGCCGATGCCGATCTTCACAAAGTCGGCGCCCGCGTCGGCGAGGAAGCGGAAGCCCTCGGCGTCAACCACGTTGCCCGCGCCGATCTTCACGTCGTTGCCGTAGTGCTCGCGCACCCATTCGATGGTCATCTTCTGCCAGTCGGAATAGCCCTCGGAGCTATCGATGCACAGCACGTCGGCGCCGGCCTCGACAAGCGCCGGCACACGCTCGGCGTAGTCGCGGGAGTTGATGCCCGCGCCCACCATGTAGCGCTTGTGGGCGTCCAAAAGCTCGTCGGGATTGGACTTGTGGGAGTCGTAGTCCTTGCGGAACACGAGCGCCACCAGATGGTCGTCCGCATCCACAATGGGCAGCGAGTTCAGCTTGTGATCCCAGATGATGTCGTTGGCGGCCTTCAGAGAGGTGCCATCCGGAGCCACCACGAGCTTCTCGCGCGGCGTCATGAAGTCGGCCACCTTCTCGTCCATGGACATGCGGGAGAGGCGGTAGTCGCGCTCGGTCACGATGCCGAGCAGCTTGCCGTGGGCGCTTCCGTCATCGGTGACGGGCATGGTGGAATGCCCGTACTGCTCCTTCAGAGTCACTACCTGCTCGAGCGTCATGTCGGGGGAGAGGTTTGCGTCGGAGGTGACGAAGCCGGCCTTGTAGTCCTTCACGCGGGCCACCATGGCGGCCTCGTCCTCGATGGATTGGTTGCCGTAGATGAACGACAAACCGCCCTCGGTGGCGAGCGCCACGGCCATCTTGTCGTCGGACACGGCGGCCATGATGGCGGAAACCATCGGCACGGAAAGCGAGAGCGGGCACTCCTCCTCGCTCTTGCGGTACTTCACCAGCGGGGTCTTCAGGCTGACGCGCGCCGGAATGCAATCGGCCGGCGTATGGCCCGGAACCAGCAGGTACTCGTTGAATGTGCGGGACGGTTCATCGAAATAGTAGGCCACGGCTGCGCTCCTTCTTCCACTCGGTGCCCTAACGGGGACGGGCGGCCGTCGGTGCCACGACGACCAAGTGTTTCAACCCACGCTCCCCGCAATGAGTAATTGACTCATTATAGGCCGAGACGGGACCTGGTGCCAGACCCGCCGCAGACCCGCCCCATTTTTTCGGCAGCGGTCGAAGGCGCGGCGGCCGCGACGAGCGCGAGCGCCGAAAAAGGGAAGGAGCCCCGAGAGGCTCCTTCTTGTCGCATCCGTCGCTGCCAAGCCTGCTTGGCTCGCGCTCGGCTGTACTTCACCGAACCATGAGCGCCGTGCCCGCAGGCGAACCCGTTGTAGCGCGGCTTAGCCGCCAACGTTGCTTCCTCGGCCGACTGCCGCCACACGACATCGCTTTTCGGCTTCGCCGCCTGCACCGGATGCGCCTTCTTCCGCTTATTCGACATTCCTCTCACCTCCTTCACGCTATGGCTTTCTCAGCGAAGGCATTCTAGCAGAATTAAACCAGCCAGAGCCGTCTCTCACACGATCGTTTGGAAGCTGGCAAGGCGAGCGCCGAACATCTGCGCCCGATCATTTGCAAGCTGCGAGGCGGCCGCGAGTGCCTGAAGCCACCGCAATCCGCTGGGTGCAATCTCAGTTGCCGCCGAGCGCCTCTTCGATGATGGCGTTCACGGCAGCTGGATTATCGGCGTTGGAGTTATGGGCGGCGCCTTCTACCCAGCGAATGGGCAAGCCGGTGCGCGCTGACCACAGCTCGTTGTACTTGCGAATGAACCCGGTGCGGTCCAGCTCGCCCACGATGAGCACAAGCGCAGCCGTGGGCTCGGCGTACTCGTCGCTTCTCACCACGTCGGCCAGCATGGCGAAGCCGTGGGCGGAAAGCCGGCAGTACTCCCCCTTCTCGTAGCCCGACAACATCGCGTCCATAATGGCGCAGCCCTCGGGAGTTGCGGCATTGCCCTCGGCGCTCGCCTTCTTCAGCGTGGCCCACGGGTACAGGTAGAACATGCGCGTCACGAAAGGCAGACAGGCCAACTCCCATCGCTTGTAGTAGTCGCGGCCGAGCGGCGCGGAGTCCACTGACACGATGCCGCAGGCGCGCCCCGGAAACAGCACGTCGAACACCTGGGCCACATAGCCGCCCATCGACTGACCCACGAGCACAGGCGCACTGACGCCTTCTGCCTTCATGATCTCCCCCAACCAACGGGCCAAGTCGGGCAGCGAGAAATCCAGCGGAAACGGCCGCGACTCGCCATGGGCCGGCGCGTCCCACGCTAGGCAGTTGGCACGGCCCTCAAAGTGCTCGATCTGCGGCGCGAACAGACGGCGATCCGCCGTGAGTCCCGGCAGAAACACCACCCACGGCCGCGTCGCATCGGGTGCATCGTTTACCCAGTAGACGATCTTTCCGCGCCCTGTATCGAAGTCTGCTTTCCGCATGCTCCCTCGCTTCCTTCGCATCGAACGACACCCAGTATCGCATATTGCAGGCGGGAGAGACGCACGGACCTATTCCCCGCAGAAGCGTCCGATCGCAAAAGTTGCCTCCCCTGTTTTATAGCGCGAGCATGACGCGAGCGCAACTCACCGAACCATGCCAGATGCTCACGCTGCCCAATCGCAAGAGTCGACCGGACGCGCACGCAAAAAAAGCGACCGCCCCGGAGGACGGCCGCTTTCAGTGGGCAAAGTTGCCGCGGACGATTTAGAACTTGCGGAACTTGTCGGCCGGGGTGAAGCAGATGGGGCACTTCTCGAAATCGTCGCCCTTGTGGATGTAGCCGCAGATGGGGCACAGGTAGTAGGCCTCGTCGGTGGGAGCGTCGATGTTGTTGTAGGCGTCCATGTACAGCTCGGCGTGCACGGCCTCGGCGAGCTTGGCGCGGGTGAACACGAACTCGGCCTTCTTGTTGCCCTCCTCCTGAGCGACCTTGATGAAGCTCGGGTACATGTCGGAGGTCTCGTAGATCTCGCCCAGGGCGCCGGCGATGAGGTTCAGGTCGGTAGCGATGCCCTCGGCCTCGGGAGCGGCGGGGCGCTCGTAGCCCGGCTCGATCTCGGCGATCACGCCGGCCTCAAGGCCGATGTGGATCTGCTCGGCGGCGCTGGTGGCCTCGAACAGGCGGGCGATCTGGTCGAAACCCTGCTCCTTGGCGGCAGCGGCGCAGGCGGCGTACTTGGCGGACGCGCCGGTCTCGCCGCACACGGCAGCCTTCAGGTTCTCAAGCGTGGTGCCCACCTCGGTGATGGACTCGGGAACCACGTCGAAATTGCTGGAGTTCTCAGCGGTAGGGATAACGTCACGCAGATTCATGGAATCTTCCTTTCTTAAGCATCGACGACATCGTCTCAATGTCTGGGTCATTATAGTACGGCGCTCCCGCCCCGCGCATCGAGAAAACAGGATGTAACAATTTCCAAACTTTTCCCCACAGATTGGTTCATACTGTGTTCGATCGCACAAGAGAAAGGATGTTACGTGGAACGCGAAGTGGCTTGGAAGAAGTACGACGAGGCGTCGCTGGACGAGCTTGAGGCGCTGGCCGTCGACTACATCGATTTCATCTCCGAGAACAAGACCGAGCGCGAGTGCGCGGCGGCCGCCATCGCCGCTGCTGAGGACGCCGGCTACGATTCGCTGGCTGATTGCATCGCCGCCGGCACGCCGGTGGGCCCGGGCAGCAAGCTGTGGGCCTGCGCCCAGGGCAAGGCCGTCATTCTCGTACATGTGGGGGCCGCACCGATCTCCGAGGGCATGAACATCCTGGGGGCGCACATCGACTCGCCGCGCCTCGACATCAAGCAGAATCCGCTGTATGAGACGAACGACTTCGCGCTGCTGGACACGCACTACTACGGCGGCATCAAAAACTACCAGTGGACGGCGCTGCCGCTGGCGCTTCACGGCGTCGTGGCCAAAACCGACGGCGAGGTGGTGGAGGTGAACATCGGCGACGACCCGGCTGACCCGGTGTTCTGCGTGACCGACCTGCTCCCCCACTTGGGTTCCCAGCAGATGGATAAGAAGGGCTCGAAGGTCGTGGAAGGCGAGGACTTGGACGTGCTCGTGGGCAACCGGCCGCTCGCCGCGACCGACGCCGACGAGGCGGACGACGGCGCCGGGAAAGCCGAAGGCGACAAGGCCTCCAAAGATCCCGTGAAAGCCTACGTGCTGGCGCTTCTGTCCGACAAGTACGGCATCGCCGAGGAGGACTTCCTCTCAGCCGAGCTGGAGGTGGTGCCCGTCGGCCGCGCCCGCGACCTCGGCTTCGACCGCTCCATGGTCATCGGCTACGGCCAGGACGACCGCGTGTGCGCCTACACCTCCCTGGCGGCCCAGCTGGCCTTGGGCGACGACATTCCCGCCCGCACCGCCGTCTGCGTGCTGGTGGACAAAGAGGAGATCGGCAGCGTGGGCGCCTCCGGCATGGCCTCGATGTTCTTTGAAAACACCATCGCCGAAATCATGGCGCTCGCCGGCGAGAGCAGCCCGCTGCGCCTGCGCCGCGCCCTCACCCGCTCGCGCATGCTGTCCTCGGACGTGTCCGCCGGATTCGACCCCGCCTACGCGAGCGTCTTCGAAGCGAAGAACTCCGCCTATCTGGGCCGCGGCCTCGTGTTCAACAAGTACACCGGCTCCCGCGGCAAGAGCGGCTCCAACGACGCCTCGGCCGAGTACGTCGCGCTCGTGCGCCGCATCATGGACGACGCGGGCGTGAGCTTCCAGACCGCCGAGCTGGGCAAAGTTGACGCCGGCGGCGGCGGAACCATCGCCTACATTCCGGCGAAATACGGCATGGACGTCATCGATTCCGGCGTGCCCGTGCTTTCGATGCACTCCCCCTGGGAAGTCACGAGCAAAGCCGACATCTACGAGGCCCGTCGCGGCTACGAGGCGTTCCTGCGCGCATAAAGTTCGCGGGAACCGAGGCTTCGACCGACTCATGCAATCGATGAGCGATTTTCGGACGGTTTTTTCGAGTTGTTAGGGTTCGGGATGACCATCCGAAAGAACCGGATGCAGATGATCGTGTGGCGACCTGGGGTTTTGCCGTTGTGTTCCCTAAACCGAGCGGCGAGAGGCCCTTTCCGCTTCCCCCACGACTCTAACAAGTCGAAATTCTTGCATAAAAAAAGGGGGGCTCCTCGCCCCCTACGAAGGTTTACTCTACTGCCTCGTGCCTACTCGGCGGCATCCTCGGCCCAGGGGCTGGCGTACACGGCGTAGCTCGCGAACTGCGGGGCGCTCACAGCGTAGATGTCGTAGTCGGCCGCCTGACCGGGCTCGGTGTCGACGATCTTGAAGAAGCCGCCCTCAATATTGCCGTCCTGATCGAGCAGCACCACATCGACGCGCGACCGCGTGGCGCCATCCAGGGATTCGGACGCGGTCACCGTGCCCGTGAACTCCTTGGCACCGAACTGGGTGTCAGTCGCGCCCTTGTCCTGCACGGTATACACGTCGGCCAGCGTTTGATCCGTGGCCTTCCACGAGCCCTCGGGCGTCGTGATGGCGAACTCGACGGTCGCCGGCTTCACCACCTCAGTTGAAGTGGCCGAGGAGTTGGCGGTGGATCCGGCCACATAGGAATAGTAATAGGTAGAATCGGGCAGCACGCCGGGGGTTTCGATGGTCTCGTCGAAGATGACGTTGCCGCCATCGTCCTTGCCCACGACTTCGATGACCGGATCAACCGCCTCAACGGCCTTATTGGGGTTCTGCACCTCTACGGCGAAATCTACCATGCCGTTGTCGGCTACGAACCATCCGGAATCGACGATCTGCAGCTCAGCGGGGTTCGCGGCCTCCTGCTCGGCCGTGGCGGCATCGGCCTCGGCGTCGGCTTGCTCATCGACGGCGGCCTGCCCCGCAGCCGGGCCCTGGGTCTCTTCAGTCTGCACCACCGCCTGCTCCGATCCGGCTGGTGCCGTCTGACTACTTTGGGCCGCGCACCCCACAAGGCTTACCGCGAACAGACCGGAGAGCGCCACCCAGCCCATGTACTTCAGTTTCATCGTCATCACCATTCCCTTGAAGGTTCTTTTTACGCAAACCATGCAAGTAAATGATTACCCCGCTCGTGTACTAATTTAGAGCGCAGCGCCCTTTCGTAGTCTCTGCGCCACTGCTTTGTTTCAGCTGAAATTCCCACGTCAACGCCAGGAAATCAAGATGCGGAAGGTCATAGTTCACAGAGCATCAACCGAAGTGACCGCCCTTTGAACACTTTGCTTCAGATCCATGGCAATGCAAGAGATTCGGCCCGAAAACACGAAGGCCCGCGGGAGGGGGGATCCGCGGGCTTCATGTTGTGGCGACAGCGAGACGAGGAGAAGCTTCGCCACCCAGTAAAACAAGAAGAGAGGAGGTGTTACAGGGCTTCGTTCCCTCGGCCCTGCTGACAAAAGTTATAATAGGTTAACTGATTCGTTCGCACAAGGGAGTTAGCCTAGGTTTACACTTTCTCCACAACTCTCGCGCACCCAGCCCGCACCTTCGTCGGTATCACGCAGCCCGGTCGCCCCGCCCCTGTTTGACGGAATCGTGCACGGCTATTTACGCCATGGTAACTGCAAAGCCGAAAGTCTTCCCAAAGATCGTCCCTCCCCTATACTGCAACCAGCGAAACGGAAAAGAGCTGATCAATCTTCTCCTTTCCCCTTTCCTTTCCTTCTTCTCTCTTTTGGAAGCGGGCGCCCCTCAACAAGCCCGCTTCCCGAGAACGAGATTCCCCGATCCGTTCTCGAACCCCTGCAAAGAGGCGGCTCCCCCAAGCCGCCTCTTCTCTTTTTTGAATGCGTCTACGGTCGCTCTACCTACTGCCGCTCGTCTAAGATCTTGAGCGCCTGCTCGTAACCACCGGCGCCGTAGCTGAGGCACTTGGAAACCCGGGCAATGGTCGTGGCCGAGGCGCCCGTTTCCGCCTCGATGGCCGCATAGGACTTCCCCGCCGCCAAAAGCCGCGCCACGCCCAGCCGCTGGGACGTCTCGCGAATCTCGCGCACGGTGAACAGGTCTTCCAAAAGAGCGAATATGGTATCGGGATCGTCGATGGCGGCCAGGACGGTCAGCAGGTCGTCCACATCGGGGGTGCGAATCTCAGCCATTAGACCTCCGTGAGCCAGTCAGCGTACTCGTCGATACGCCCGTAAACCAGGTCGAAGAAGCGGTCCTGCAGCGCGCGGGTGATCTCGCCGGGCTTGCCGATAACGCGGCCGTCAACGGAGCCCACGGGCGTGAGCTCGGCGGCCGAACCGGTCATGAACACCTCGTCGGCGATGTACAGGTCACTGCGGGTAAGACTCTCTTCCACAGCGGGAATCTCCAGGTCGTCGGCCAGGCACAGCACCGTGTCGCGGGTGATGCCCTCCAGAAGACCGTCGGAGAGAGGCGGGGTGGAAAGCACGCCGTTGCGCACGATGAAGAGGTTCTCGCCCGTGCCCTCGCAAACCAGGCCCACCTCGTTCAGCATGATGGCCTCCGCGTAGCCGTGGGCCTTCGCCTCCATCTTCGCGAGGATGGAGTTCATGTAAGAGGCCGTGGCCTTCACCGCCGGCGGAATGGCGTTGTTCGAGCGCTGCCGCCAGGAGGAGATGCCCACGGCCACGCCGTTTTCCAGCGCGTCGGCCCCCAGATAGGCGTCCCAGGGCCACACGGCGATGACGACGTCCACCGGCGCTCCGGTCGGATCGACGCCCATGACGCCGTAGCCGCGGTACACCAGAGGTCGGATATAGCAAGCCGGAAGCTTGTTGGCGCGAATGACCTCAAGCGTGGCGTCCATCAACTCGTCGACGCTGTAGGGCAAATCGATCTGGGCGATCTTGCAGCTACGGTGCAGCCGCTCCATATGATCGCGCAGACGGAACACGAAAGACTTGTCCTCATCGGGCACCTTGTAGCAGCGGATGCCCTCGAATACGCCAGAGCCATAATGCAGCGAGTGCGACAACACATGGCAGGTCGCCTCCGCCCACGGCACCAACTCGCCGTTCTTCCAGATGTAATCGACCTCGGTGATGTCGGCCATGCAACCATCCCTTTCCTAAGAAGAAGCGGCGCGCGCCTTCGCGTCTCGCCGCCGTTTCCACCATTGTACTCCAACGCACTAAAGCGCTGAAGCGCTTCCACGAAGGCGGCAGAATCCCGCTTTCAACATACGGGAGAACGGGCTCGGAGCGACCGACGCTTCGCGAAATGGGTGTATCACGCATGTCGATCCTTCGAAAACCTGTAGCTTCTCTTTACGCTATACTGACACATAAATTATCCGGTCTCCTGAAGAGGAAGGAGGGCGCAGTGATCCTCTATCACGGTTCGCGTCATGGCATCAATGGCCCTATTGCGCCTCTCAGCCGAGATCGGTGCGACTTCGGGCGCGGTTTCTACCTGGGCACCAACCCTTTGCAGCCCCTTACCCTTATCTGCGATTTTCCCGATGCGCGCCTCTACACGGCGGAACTCGAGTTAGATGGACTCGATGTTCGCGAGCTTTCGCCAGACATAACATGGGCTCTTGTGGTCGCCTACCACCGCGGAAAGATGGAAAGCGCCCGCGGCACCGAGCTCTATGCTGCGACGGCAGCTGTGCTTGCGGGAGCAGACGTCGCCATCGGGCCGATCGCCAATGATCGCATGTTCGTCGTCCTCGACCGCTTCTTCAATGGGGAGATCACCGACGCGGCGCTCGTGAAAAGTCTTTCCGCCCTGCAGCTAGGCAATCAAGTAGTGGCGCTCACCCAAAAGGCTTGCGATGCCATCCGCATCGTAGAAGAACGGTGCCTCGGGGAAGAGGAACGGGCCGAGCTCATTGCTACGAGCGAGATGAACCGCGCAGAAGGAGTGGCCCTCGCTGAGCGCATTTGTCGAGAGCACCGGCGCGATGGACGCTTTTTCGACGAGATATTGGAAGCCGGTGTTCCCCTTGAATAAGCTGCGATTGGACCAACGCCAACTGTGCGACATCCAGGGTCGTCTTTTCGAATTGGCCCGCGCCAATGGCTATGACTGCCCCGCTTTCATTGAAGCTTTCATGAACAGCGACGTCGCCCGACGCATGGACTCGACCTTCGATTTTCTACAATGGGCCGGCGAGGAATATTTACTTGAAGAGCTGGATGCCGAAGCGGGAGGGCTGCCCCCCGCCGGCGCCACCTGGGGCCGCGAGCCTATGTATTGGACAGGCTACATCTATCGCCTCTGGCATTACCTTACCGGAGAGACGAGCCGGGACATTTATGCCATTGCCGATGCCGACACCATGGGAGGCGCTTACCTGGGCATGCACGTCCTCGACCCACAGCTTGCCATAGAGAACCTGAAGGAACTTGCAAAGCGTTAGACAATCCCAAGATCGATGGCGACAATCGATCTAGTGGCCATATCGTAATAGTTTTGAGCAAAACCCGAACTGCGCAGTGTCACGAGATGAGAGAGATATGGAGTACGCCGCAAGACACAAAGCGCCCGCCGGGCGCAGGCCGGACGAGCGCTAGAGGGAGGGCAGATACGGCGAACCTAGGAGGCCAGGGCGCGCACAGCAGTCGGGTCGGTTTTCACCTCGATGTCATTAACGTAGAACTCCATGCCGCTGTGCAGACGGTAATGGGAGGCTCCGCATTGGGGACAGCGGGGTGTATCCCGGCATCGCGTATTCACCGGGAAGATGCAGCCGCACTCCTCGCAGCGCACCGTGAAGGGCACTCGTGTCAGATGGAGCACCGCCCCTTCCGCCACCGTGCCCCGGCACATCCAGGCGAACATCGACTCGAACACGTCCTCGACGATATCGCGAGAATAGCCCACGGTCAAATACACACCCAGCACCTCCGTTGCCCCAGCGTGCTCGGCCTCTTCCAGCACGATGTCCACAACGCTGCGCACCATTGCCATCTCATGCATAGCAATCTCCCCCTGATAATCTCAAGTGTCTTGCTTCGGCGCCTCCGCGAAACCTGTTCGAACGTCGCGCGGAGGCGCCCCGTTTACCTTCTTTAGGCGATCATATCGTTCGCGAAACGGTACATGCCCTTCGCGTTGTAGTCATCCAACAGCGTCTCGGGCAGCTCCAGCACTTCCTCCTTGAGGTGCAGGGTGCGGGCGCCCACCGGGCACACGGTGCCGCACTGGCCGCAGCGCACGCACGTGCCGTTCACCGTGGGGAATCCCGTCTCCTCGTCCATGGTGATGGCGAACAAGGGGCACTGCTTCTCGCAGGAGCCGCACTTGATGCAGGATTCCTCGTCGTGCTTCAGGGTGTAATGGCTGAGGTACTTGAAAACGTTGAGGTCCTCAGGCGTCAACGGCTCGGCGCCGCCTTGGGCAATCTTCACGTAGGAGCCCAGAATATCGCAGCAGTCGCCATGGCAGCTGCAGATAACCTCCGTGGTCGCCGAGTTGGCCACCTGAATGACCATGCCGCAGTCGACGCTGCGATGGAGGATTTCCAGCGCCTCCTTCTTATCGATCTCGCGGCCGATGCCGTTCTCGATGTAGTACTCCGCCTCCTCGCCCAGCGTGATGCAGGTCTCCAGCGGGTGATCGCCCGGATCGGGAATGCCCAGAGCCTTGTGGGAAAGGCGGCACTGGCAGGGGGACACGGCAATCTTGTCGAACTTGTCCACGATGGCCTCGAAGTCGTCGTAGGGCAGGGCGATCTCGTTGTCGGCCACCACTTCGCGACTGCAGGGCACCGCGTTGTAGAAAGAAGAGCGGGCGTTGTACAGCTGCAAGATGATGTCGGCGCCCCACTGGGAATTGTGGATGGCCGGATAGGCGCCGTCATCCTTCTCGTAGTTGTTCATGTTGTACTCCCAGATGCCGTGGGCCTCGGCCAGCTGGTGGTACTCCGGCGTGCCGTTGGAGCGGCTGCGGAACAGAAGGCCACGGGCGGAAAGATCCTCGCAGATCTGAGCGCACTCGTCTTCGGCTCGTCCGGACGCAGCGGCGTAATCGGCGGCCGTGAACATCACGCCCATGGGCATCTCCAGATAGGCCTGGGCATCCTCGGGAGTGAACAGGTACATCACCTCGGCGTAGCTGCCATCATGGACCTGCGAGCCCACGCCGTTGCCGTAGGTGTCCAGAAGCGAGCGCAGCTTCACGTACACGTTGGGAATGACCGTGCCGTCGGCGCAGACGTAGTCCTCGGTCTTGGAGTCGATGAGCTGCTGACGGCGCTCGTTCAGCTCCTCCAGCGTCATCTCGGTCTTGATGGGCTCGTACTTGATGGTGTCGGCCGTCACCTCGGTGCTCGCCGGCGCGGTGGCCGCTTCCCCGGTTTCCGCCATGGGGGCACTATCGCTCGGCGTAGCCTGGGGCGCGCAGCCGGTGATGCCGGCCAAGCCCAAGGCACCCATGCCCATAAGGAAGCCGCGGCGACCGAGCATGGCCATAGGGCTCATCGAGCGCATGGCGCGCGGTGCGGCCGCCCGCACCGCCTCCTCGTCCCTCATCTCCAGCGTCTCTTTCGTTTCCATTGTCTCCTCCTTCGGGATCGTTTCTCCGATGGCCCCACTATACGCAGGCAAAAGTCTCCCCAACTTTGCAATTTCAGGTACCCCCATGCGAAGAAAGAAGGCTCATGCGACCTCTGATGCACCCTTGCATAACTTGCATGGGATTCCACGAGCGAGCCTGTTTAAAGTTAAGGGGATGCGCCAAGCCGAAAGGCGCCGGGAAAGGAGAGGCACCATGACCGCACCGCAAAAAGTCCTTCAACCCTGGGACGATGCCCACTTCAAGCAATTCGGCCTCAAGAGGAACGTCATCGAACCGTGGGAGGACGGCCTGCGCACCCAGCTGGACAAGGCCGGCTACGAGTGGTGGTATTTCGACACCCACATGGACGACGGGACGCAAATCGTCGTCGTCTTCTACACGAAGTCGATGATCGCGGCGAAAGGGCCGCTGACCCCTTTCGCGACTATCGAGATCACCTACCCCGACGGTCGCAAGACCGAGGAGCGCGTGGACGCAACCCCGAGCCAATGCCGCTTCAGTACCGACGGCTGCGATGTGAAGATCGGCCCTTGCACCGTGACCGGAGATTTGACCAACTACCATATCCACTTCCAGAGCAAGAACGTCACGGCCGAGCTCGACTTGCACGGCACGGTGCCCTCATGGCGTCCCGGCGTCGGCGGCACGCTCTACGGAGACGATGAGGCCAAGCAGTTCTTCTGGCTTCCGTCGGTTCCGTCCGGCGCCGTTCGGGCCGTTGTCTCCGACCACGGTACCACCAAAACCTACAACGGCAGCGGCTACCACGATCACAACTGGGGCAACGTGTCCATCGCCAACCTCGTGCATCATTGGTATTGGGGGAGGGCGCAGATCGGCCCCTACATGATCATCAGCGCGTGGCTCACCGCCGAGAAGCAGTTCGGATTCGCGGAAACGCCCGTCTTCATGCTCACCAAGAACGGGAAGCTCATCACGGGCAACGAGGACGGGGGGCTCCGCTTCACCGCCACCGACAAAAGCACCGACCCGAATACCGGCAAGCCCTTCTCCGCGACTCTCGTCTACGAATGGGAGTCCCCCGAGGGCACGCTCTACCGCATCACGTTCCAGCGCGAGCGCGACATCGCCTATCTGAAAATGGTGGACCAGCTGCCGAAACTCATGCGGCTGGGTGCCAAGCTCACCGGCAAAGACCCCTCCTATATCCGCTTCGCCGGCACCGCCTCCATCGACGTCATCGAAGATGGCGCCACCGTGGAGCACTACGAGTCGCCCGCCATCTGGGAGCTCATGCACCTGGGGAAGGTGTATCCCGGGAAGTTCTCTCGATAGGTCCTGGAACAGGCGGCGACCCCGAAGGCAATTGCCACCTCTTTCGCCGCCGCCTGTCTCCCCGCACCCGTTGCCACGCCATTTCGGAAAGCAAGCCAGCAGACGAAAGAGGTCGTTATGCTCTCACGATTCAGCGTCAAACATCCCTACCTCATCGTAGTGACGGTCATTATCTGCCTTATCCTGGGCGGCGTGTCCCTCGCGAAGATGAAGACCGACCTCATGCCCGACATGGACGTCCCCTACCTCGCCGTCATCGCCACCGACCCGGGCGCCTCGGCCGAGAAAGTGGAGACCGAGGTGACCGACGTGCTGGAGAGCGCCCTGTCCACCGTTAACGGGGTCGCCTCCATCTCGAGTCAATCCGCCAACAATTACGCCATGGTGTTTCTGGAATTCGAGGACGGCACCGACATGGATTCGGCCATGGTGAAGGTGTCCTCGGCCGTGAACCAGGTGGAGAGCACGCTGCCCGAAGCCGTGGGCACTCCCAACATCATGGAGATATCCCTGGACATGATGGCCACCATGTACGTGGCCGCCGCCGATGGCGAGAAGAGCATCTACGAGCTGTCGGACTTCGCCGCCGACACGCTGGTCCCCAGACTCGAGCGGGTCGACGGCGTGGCCGACGTGTCGCTGGCCGGCGCCGTGCAGCAAACCGCGGAAGTGAGGCTTTCCGACGACAAGATCGAGGACGTGAACAATCGCATCTTGGCCAGCGTGAACGGCGAGCTGGCCGACGCGAAGCGCGAGATAGACGACGGCGAGGCCGACCTGGAGGCGGCCGAGGAAGAGATCACCGCCCAGCAGGAGGCCCTCGCCGACAAGGAGCAGGAGACGAGCGACCAGTTGGGCCAAGCCGCTTCGGGATTGACGTTGGCCGTCTCCTCGGCTACCACGAAAGTGTCCTCTCTCGGCGCCCAGCTGCAAACGCTGGCAGCCGAAGGCGAATCGCTACAAGGCGAGCTGGCCGACAAGCAGGCCAGGGCCGAGGAGCTGCAGAAGAGCATCGAGGAGCTTAAGGCTGAGGCCGGCGAACTGCAAGCTCAGATGGAGTCGGCCACCTCCCTGGAAGAGGCGGCGACCATCGCCCTGAAGCTGAAGGACACCACCGACGCGCTCGAGGCCGCCGCCAGCGAGCTGACCGACATCGGCGCGCGCCTGGGCGAGGTGGGCGAGACTCTCACGGCCATGCCCGGCAAGGCCGCCGATTTGCAAAAACAGCTGGAAGAGGCCACCGGCGAACTGCAGAGCTACCAGAAGCAGCTGGCCGAGGTGGAGGCCGGCAGCCTGAGCGCCGCCGCCCACCTCGGCAATGGAGGCGCCCAGTTGGCCAGCGCGAAATCCACCCTCGAGCAGAGCCGCAGCCAGCTCGATCAGGCCCGCGAGCAGTACGAGGACGCGCGCCAGAGCGCCATCGAGCAGGCCAACGTCGACGCCCTCGTGGACAAGACGACGCTGGCGAACCTCATCCGCGCCCAAGACTTCTCCATGCCGGCAGGATACCTCGGCAACGCCGACGAGGATCATCAGTGGCTTCTGCACGTAGGGGACAACATCGAGAGCCTGGAGGCGCTGGAGAACCTGCTGCTCGTGACCATCGACGAAGTGGGCGACGTGCGCCTGCGCGATGTGGCCGACATCACCGTGGTGGACAACGTGGGCGACGCCTACATGTCGCTGAACGGCGGCGACGGCGTGCTGCTGTCGGTGTACAAGTCCTCCACCGCCTCCACCAACGAGGTGTCGGCCGCCTGCCGCGAGGCCGTGGCTGGGCTTGCAGAGGAGTTCCCCACGCTGGATCTGCGCATAGTGTCCGACCAGGGCGAGCTCATCGACACGTTCATCTCGTCCATCTTGAACTCGCTGCTTCTAGGCGGCCTGCTCGCCGTGGTGGTGCTGGCGCTTTTCCTGCGCGACTGGAAGCCCACCGTGCTCGTGGCCGTCTCCATCCCGTTCTCGGTGCTGCTGGCGCTGCTGCTCATGTACTTCACCGGCGTGTCCGCAAACATCATGTCCCTGGGCGGCCTGTCACTGGCCGTCGGCATGCTCGTCGACAACTCCGTGGTGGTGCTGGAGAACATCTACCGCCTGCGCGGGCGCGGCATCAGCCCGGCCCGGGCGGCGGTTCAGGGCGCCAAGCAGATATCCGGCGCCGTGGTGGCCTCCACGCTGACCACCGTCTGCGTCTTTATGCCCATCGCATTCACCACGGGCATGGTCAACCAGATGATGATGCCCTTCGCGCTCACCCTCACCTACGTGCTCACCGCCTCGCTCGTGGTGGCCCTCACGCTCGTGCCGGCGCTCTCGCGGTTCGTCTTTCGCCGCTACCGCCCGCGCCGCGACGACTTCTCCGGGAAGGTGAAGGGTGCCTACGGACGCTCGTTGCAGTTCGCTCTGCGCCATAAGGCGCTGCCGCTCCTGGTGGCCGCGAGCCTTCTGGTGGTCGCGGTGGTCGGGGCCGCAGGCATGGGTATCTCGCTTCTTCCCTCCATGACGTCCAGGACGGTCTCCCTGACCGTGACCGTGCCCGAGGGAACCGAGAAGGACGATGCCTTCGCCGTGGCCGACCAGGTTATGGACGCGGCGCTTTCCGTGGAGGGTGTCGGCACCGTGGCGGCCGTCGACGGCACGGCCTCGGCCTCGGTGGTCTCCTCGGCGGCCGCCGACACCGGGGCCGAGAATTTCGACGAGTTCATGTTCTACCTGGAAATGGACGACGGCATAGCCACCGATGGCGAGGTGAACGCGGTGGTGGACGAGGTGATGGCCCGCACCGAAGGACTGCCCTGCGAGGTGATTCCCAGCACGTCGTCGGACTCGTCTGTGACCTCCATGGCGGGCAGCGGGCTCTCCATCACCCTCACCGGCGACGACCCGGCCAAACTTGCCGAGCTGTCCGAGGAAGTCGCGGGGCTTGTCGACGAGGTGGAGGGCTACACCGAGATCGAGACCGGCACCGAGGACGCCGATCGCGAGCTCAAGCTCGTCATCGACGAGGACGCCCTCACCCGCGAGGGCTGGACGGTGGCCCAGCTGTACGAATATCTGGCCGGGGCGCTGTCTCATGAGGCCGATTCCAGCATCCTCGAGATGGACGGGACCCGGGCCCAGGTGACCATCGTGGACGAGACCCACCCGATCACCCGCGAGAACATCTTGGACGAGAAGGTGACCATCACCGGGCGCGACGGCGAGTCGAAGGAAGTGGCCATAGGAGACTTCGCCACACTGGAAGAGAGCGAGGCGCCGGCCACCATCGCTCACGAGAACTCCCAGAAGACCGTTACCATAACCGCCGAGGTGGCCGACGGCCACAACAACGCGCTGCTGGCCCGCGAGCTTCAGCAGAAGCTGGACGGTCTCCAGCTCCCCGACGGCTACTCCATGAGCTTCAGCGGCGAGCTGGAGAACATCGATACCATGCTCGATCAGATGACCATGCTGCTCGTCTTGGGCCTCGTGCTCATCTACCTGGTGATGGTGGCCCAGTTCCAGAGCCTGCTGTCGCCCTTCATCGTCATGGCGACGGTGCCCCTCGCCTTCACCGGCGGGTTCGCGGCGCTATGGGCGGCCGGCGAGCAGCTCACCATGATGTCGCTCATGGGATTTGCCGTTCTCATGGGAACCGTGGTGAACAACGGCATCGTGTTCGTCGACTACGTGAACCAGCTGCGCCGCGGCGGCCTGGAGAAGCGCGACGCCCTGGAAGCGGCCGGGCGTACCCGCATGCGTCCCATCCTCATGACGGCGCTCACCACCATCCTGGCCATGCTGCCGCTCGTGTTCAGCCAGCAGATAGGCACCTCCATGGAGCGCGGCATGGCGCTGGTGGTGGTGGGAGGCTTGGCCTATGCCACGCTGATGACGCTCTACATCGTACCGGTGCTCTACGATTTGCTGTATCGCAAGGTTCCCGCAGAAGTCGACTTGGGCGACGAGTCCGTCGACGACGACCCAGGGGACGCCCAGGCTTATCTGGAAGAGCTGCGCAGCAAGCGCGCGATCCTGCAGGAATAAGCCGCCCCTCAGCCTTTGCACGTTGGCCCATATCATGGAATAATAGCGACATTCCGTAGCAGCATTGCGGAATGTCGCTGACCAAGGTGCAGAGGGGGTACCATGCTTGATTTGTTCCGGGAGCTGCAAGTGCTCGGACAAACACTTAACTTCACGAAAGCAGCCAATCTGCTGCACATGTCCCAATCGAGCCTCACGCGCCATATCGCGAACCTTGAAGCAACCTTAGGCGTCAGGTTGTTCGACCGCATACCCATGAGGCCCACCCCCGAAGGGCAGTACTTCATCACCGCCACCGCCAAGCTTCTCGAGGATTACGACCGCATCGAGAAGAAGTGCCGCGTCATGGCCGCCGAATCCCGCAATAGCGTGTGCATCGATATCGTGATGACCTCCCACAGCCTTTGGGACGACATTTTCTACGAAAGCATGTCGCAACGGGAGCTTAGGCACCCCGATCTGCCGGTTCCCCGTTTTTGCCACCAGACCTCTGCGACCATAGAAACCTCCGTCACCAGCGGAATGGCCGATATGGGCGTTGTATTCCGTGAGCCTGCCAACCTTCCCGACAACTTCGTCTGCGAGCTGCTGGCAGAAATGCCTCTGGCTGTCTACTTTACGAACAACTCGCCTCTCGTAAGCCTCGAAACCGTAAGTTTCGACGATCTATCAGACAAATATCTCGTCTGCCCCACCAATCCGCAGCTGCAAACCATGTTCGATGGCGCCGTAGACACCTTTCGCCGCAACGGGCTAGAGCCCAACTACCGCCTTCGCGACTATGAGGACTTTCATCGTATCGCCTACCTACTTGGGGATGATGAAATCGTCTTCGGAAACGCGATGCCCAATACCAAAGTTATCGGAAGACTGCATGGGCGTCCTTTAGTTGGTGAAAATACCACGTATCCAGTTTATCTTCTATACAATGCGAGCTCTTCGAAACCTGCTGTCAAATTATTCGCCGACATATGCTTTGACGTCGCTGCCCACTGGGACGCCTCGCAAGCTCTCTAAAACTGAATAGCTGATCTCTTAGCGCCGACGGCGCTTCGCGAAGCGGGCGTAGAAGAAGGCGATGGCCAGACCCGCGGCGGCCACGACGAGGGCGGCGGCCATGGCGGTGGCGAAGCCCTCGGCGCTGGCCTGGGCCGCAGGTACGCCGGCCGCAGCGGCGGAGGCCGTAGCCGAGCTCATGATGCCGACATAGGCCGCCGGTCCCAGGCACGCCGACAGCTGCACGGCCATGGACATGAGCGTCACGCCGTGGGAATCCAGCTCGTCGGGCAGGCGGCGCAGCCCGGCCGTCTGGGCCGGCGAGAGCACCATGCCCGTGCCGAGATAGCCGAAGAAGATGCCCGTCGTCGCCACGGCGAGCGATCCCGTAAGGGCGCCGGCGATGGTTGCCGCCAATCCCGTGACGGCGATGGCGAGCCCCGTCGGCAGCAGGGGCCACTCTCCCCAGCGATCCAGGGCACGGCCCGAGAGCACCGAGGCCGTGGCGTTGGCCAGCACGGGCGCCACCATCAGCACGCCGGCCATGCTGGCCGCAAGTCCCGCCGCCTCTTCGAAATACAGAGGCGCCATGACCGACAGCGAGAAATAGGTCATCATCGTCACCATGACGAGCAGCGCCGCCGGCCAGAACGTCCCGTGATGCAGTGGCTCCAGAGACACGAGGGGGCGCGCCAGATGCTCTTGGCGCTGGGCGAACCAGCCGAGGGCCAGCACAGCACCGATGAGCGCCACAGCGCCCACCACCGGGCGCAGCGTCACCTCCGAGAGCCCCACGCACAGAAGCGTCACGCCCGCCGCCGTGAGCAGCGCCGAGGGGAGATCAAAGCGGACGAGTTCGGGTTCGCGGCCGCCGCGCACAACGAAGATGCCGGCCACCGTCAGCGCCACGGCCGCCGCCAGAGGCACGAGAAACACGCTGCGCCAACCCAGGTCGCTCACCATGAAGCCCGTCACAATGGGCGCCGTGGCGGGGCCGATGGTGATCATGGCCGAGCCGATGGCCAGATACGTCCCCAGGCGCCCATGGGGCACGCGGTCGACGATGACGTTCATCATGAGCGGAATGAACACGCCCGTACCGACCGCTTGCACGAGCCGCGCCACCAGAAGCAGCAGGAAGTTCGGCGCCAGAAAGCCGCCCGCGGAGCCCGCGATGCTCAAAGCCGCCGCCGCGAAGAACAGCGTCCGCATAGACAGGCGCCGGTACAGGTAGGCCATGCAGGTGACCACCACGGTGACGGCGATCATGTAACCGGTCACGAGCCACTGCGCCGCCACGGCATCGATGGAGAAATCGCCCATGATGGCGACGAGCGCCATATTCACCAGGTTCTCGTTGAAGCCCGCCAGAAACCCGCAGCCGTAGAACACCGCCAAAAGCGGGCCCAGTGACGAATCACGCATATCTTTCCTTTCCCTTTCGAGTTCGAACCGTGAAAGCGCGGCGGAACCTGAAGGGACGGCCGCAGGCAGCGTAGATACGAGGGGCGCGCCGGCCTATTCACTGCCGTCGCGCTCCTCGCCGCGTTCTGCTGACGAAAAGTGTAGCGCACAAACTACGCAAAAAGGTGCGCGAAGCGCCGTAGATGGCTAAGCCGTTGCTTCCGGCGTCGAAGCTTGAGCGTCGCGGCCGCCGCGATCGCCGCGGTCGCGGGGGGCTTCCATGCCGCCCGGGGCACCCATGGCGCCCATGCCGCCGGAAGGCGTCGTGGAAGCGGTGAAGTCGGTCGTAGCGTCGCCGGCAACGAGCTTGCTCGTCGCGCCCTCGGCCAGTCCTGGCACCGACAGGGTGACACACTGGAAGGACACGGGCACCGTGCAGCGGGCAAGCACCTCGCCGCTCTCGCTTTCCACGGATAGCTCGGTATTCGCCGAACCGTTCAGGCTCACCAGGGCGAAGGGCTGGGTGCTCCCTTCCGAAAACGTCTCGGCCATGCCGACGCCTCCGGCCAGAATGACCGTGCCCCCCGTCACCGTAGCGCCGTACTCGTAGTCGAGCGCACTGTCGCCGGCCCCGGAGCTGGCTCCGACAAGCTCGCCGCCCGTGACTTCCACGTACCCGTTGGAGTCCACCGCGTCACCGCCGGCGTTGATGGTCACCACGCCCCCGTTGATCTGGATGAGGCAGTCCTCGCTGGCGTTAGCGCCCATAGGGCCGCCCGCGCCGCCGGCGCCCGGGCCACCGAAGCCGAAGTCACCGCTCTGCTCGCCGTCGGGCATCTGCCCGGGCTCAACGCCTTCCGGCAGTTCCGGCCGCTCGCCGTCGGCGCCTGCCGGGGGTTCGGGCATCTGGCCCTCTTCCATGCCTTCCGGAAGCTCGGGCCACTCGCCGTTCTGCGGGTCAAACCCAGCAGGCGGCTCGGGCATCGTGCCGTCGCCGTTTCGCCCGGTCGGAGGCTCGGGCGCCTGTCCCGCTTCCGCGCCATCCGGAAGCTCCGGGCGCTGGTTTCCCCATCCGTTCTGCGCATCGGGGCCCTGATCGCCGTTGCCCCGTCCATCACCTTGGTCGTCGGCATGAGCATCCTGACCAGCCGTCGAACCTGGCTCATCGGCACCGTTCTGGCCGGCGGCATCGGGGTCCTCCCCCACAGTCGCCGCATCGTCGGACGCATCGGTCGTTACGTCATTGGAGTCGCGCTCGGCCACAGCGGCGTTGATGCCGTCGTCCGACGCGGTGATGTTCAGCTCGCCGTCGTTAACGATGACCTCCTGCGCCTCGATGCCCTCTTCGCAACCGGTTACGGTGAACGCGCCGCCGTCCATGGTGAACTTCGTCTCGGGGTTCATGCCCTTGCCGCCGGCTTCCACGACATAGGTGCCCCCGGTCATGGCCGCCTCCACGTCGGAGCGCAGGGCGTGATCGGCCGCCTTGATCTGCGCGTCGCCGCCGGCCAGACGCAGATACGTGGCCGCCTGGAAGCCCTCATCGCCCGCTTCCACGGCGAAGGTGCCTCCGTCGATGGACACAAACCCGCGGGTCGGATCCTCGTCGTTGCTCGACTTCACGCCGTCGCCGCCAGCCGTGATGGCAAAGGAGCCGTCAGCCACCTTCACGCAGTCCTTGCCGCGCAGTCCGTCCTCCTTGGCGACCACGGTAATCGCGCCGCCCGTGACCACGAGGTCGTCCTTGGAGTTCACGCCATGGCGATAGTTCCCTTCAACCGTCAGCGCACCCGCACCGTTGATAGTCAGGTCGGCCTTCGAGTACAGCGTCGCGTTGGGCTCGTCCTCTCCTTCCGCCAGCTCGTAGCTCGCGCCATCTGCCAGCGTGTTCTGGGAGCCGTCGGCCAGCGTCACGAACACCTTGTCGGCCTGTTGGATGTTCAGCGCCGGCCCCGTCTCGTTGCGAATAGAAGCGCCGTCGAGCACGATCTGCACCTTGTCCGCATCGCCCGCGTTCACCACCAGCGATCCGGCCGTTAGCTCCCCGGTCACCACGTAGGTGCCTGCGGCGGTAATGGTCACCGTGGCGCTTTCCACCGCAGCACCTTCGCCGGACACCGTTGCGCCCTGGCCCGACAGAGCGATAGCCGTCGCGGAGGCGGCATCGTAGGAGGCGTCCTTGTCGCGGTCGGAGTACGCGAAATCCATACCGGGGATGTCGATGAGCGAGGCCCAATCCACCCCGTCGGTCGCGCCCGTTGCGCCGCCAACGCCCTCCGCTTGGCCGTCCTGCTGCCCGGCCTTCTCGCCGCCCTCAGCAGCCCCTTCGAAGGTGCCACCGGTGCACCCCGCCAGCGCCAGCGACCCCGCCAGTGCCACGGCCAAGGCCCCGCGGCCCCAAGCCCGTCGTCGCGCCACGCAAGCGCCCATGATCTCGTTCGTCTTCAACATCAATTCTCCCTTTGTCGTTTGCTTGTCTATACGATTTGCACTACTACGAGGTATATCCTCCTTGATGCTTCCCGGCGTCGGTGCTCGCCGACCTCTGCGCGCCCCCTGAAGAACGCGGCCGTTAAGAAACAGCTTCCACTTCAGCAGCAGCGATGCCAGGACGGTACCGACCCATGTGCGTCATCTTCGCTGTTTCTTTTACCGCGTTCGGAAGGGGATCCAGCGCGCAGCGGGCGGCGAGCACCGATGCCGGAAAGCACCCCGCGGAGCACCCCCGAGAACCTACAGCGTCTCGCGTCCCTGAGGCGTCATCCCCAGTGAGATCTTCAAGTTCCCGTTCAGACACCGCAGCTCGTCGATCATCGCCTTCTCAAGCCCCCGCTCGCGCATGCGCAGCTGGTAGGTCAGTTGGAAGAGGCTGCCCATGTTGGTGGTCGTCACCTCGGTCAGCTCCGATTCCGCAGCGTAGCGATCGAGCACCTCGTCAAAAACGCCGTCGTATTCCAAATCCTCTGGAATGGTGATGCGCAGCGTCTTGCCCGGCTCGCGGGGACGGCCGAACGGCGTCAGCACGAACAGCAGGTTCACGACGGCCACCACCACGGTGAATACGCAGGCCAGTCCCAGAAAGCCCATGCCCGTCGCAAGGCCTACGGCCATGGCGAGAAACACGCTGCCGATGTCCTTAGCCGAGCCGGGAATCGAGCGGAACCGCACGAGATTGAACACGCCCATGACCGCGATGCCCGCGCCCAAGTTCCCGTTCACCAGCGTGATGACCATCTGCACGATGAGTGGCAAGAGGGCCAACGTCACCACGAAGTTCTTCGAGTAGCTGTGCCGGAACATGTACACGCCGGCGCAGACCGCCCCCAGCACCACCGAGAACGCACAGCACAGCAAGAAGTCCGCCGCCGAAACGGCCCCTACGAGCGATTCCGCCGTCCCGAACACTGACGAGAACGTTGATTCAAGCATGAGTTTCCTTTCTTGTTCATTCTCTGCCTACTCTTGCGAGCAACCTTCCAGACAATGCGCTCCCTCATTTTGGGCAGGAATTCCGACTTGTTAGACTTCTTTGTTCTGAGCTTCGCCGAAAAGAGGGCCTGCGAGTGGGTTTTCGCCCCAGATCGGATCACTTTTCCTCCGTTGAAGGACCTTGAAGCTTAGCTCATGTCTAACAACTCCGTTTTTTCGCCTATTTCCAGGACTCGCATTTCCCGAACGGTTCACGCACCACTACGCATAGCCCTTCGATGATTTCGAGCGCGCGGCTCAGCCGTTGCCATCTGATAAGCGTTGCCATACTTGGTAAACGAGGCCGGGTAGATGCGCTCGGCCGACAGAACCTCCACCAGCCACGGCGGGTAGGGCCCGGCGCTCTTTATCTCCATGACGGACTCGCTCGACTCGATGATGGGCCGCCATGGCGAACGGAAGCGATGACGGTCGAGATACTCCAAGCAGTCGTCGAAGGTGATGCGCAGCTCGCTATCGAACAGCTCGTCGTCCTCCCGCTCCTCAAGCATCTCGGGTCGATAAGCCCAGGCCACACGATGGCAGGCGATACCCATGGACGGCACCAGGGGCAACCAACGGTCCATGGCCGCCTCCAACTCGCGGGCGATCTGGCGCGTGGCCGGCGAGAGCGCCGCAGCCGCAAGCGCCGCATCCGACAGCGGCCAGTGAGCGCAGGCCTGCTCGTAGGGCAAACCGCTCACGAAAGCCAGCGCCGCCGGCAACGTCAGGGCGAGCCGGCGCTTGTACACAATGCCCTTGAACTTCTTCTTGATCCCGAAAAACACAGGGAGGGCAGCCGCCGCGCCGGGCACCTGCAGCCCCGAAGCCACCCGCGTTTCCACTTCCCCATCGGAAAGCGGCAGGCCGCCTGGCTCACGCACAATCGGCCCGGCACCGAAAGCTCCCATGAGGGCCACCCCAGCCGCATCCCCGTAGGCGCGCAGACGCAGCTTCTCCTTATAGAGCGGCTTTTCCACCGATCGGGCGATCATGGAGCGCTCCGGAGTGTCCAGGTACAAGCTCGTAATGCGAGTGCGCCCGTAGGCGTCCACCGCCATAGGCCCTCCAGCCGCGGCTTCCACGAAGGCGCGCTCGGCCGCGCCGATGCGATACTTCTTCTCCACGCGCTTGAACACGCTACTGTAGGCGGCCACGAATGCTCCTTCCTCGATAGCCCGCGCTATCCTGCTTCTGATTGGCCGGCGTTACCCGGTTCCCTATTGGCCCGCGAAGTCCCGATCCCCCGCAGGCCGGCCCCAACAATAAGGGGACTTCCTGAAAACTGCCTGAAGCAGCCGATTCCTTTCAGGTTGCCTTCAGGTGGGCCGTTACAATGAACCCCAGCGCTTCCCCAGGCCGCCCGGCCCTAGAAGCGCACCGCGAAACGCCGCGACCGAGCCCCCGAGGCGTCGGCGCACAACAGCCCTTGGCGGAGGCCCCTTACGGAAAGGATCACCATGCACGTTCTGGTCGTGGAAGACGACGTCCGCCTCGCCGAGGCGCTGGCCCGCATCCTTCAGGACAATGGCTACGCCACCGACGTCGTGCACGATGGGGAGGCCGGCGTGCAGTACGGTGGGACGGGCACCTACGACGTCATCATCCTGGACGTCATGCTGCCCAAGGCCGACGGCTTCACCGTGGCCCAGCGCCTGCGCCGGGCCCACGTGAGCACCCCCATCCTGCTGCTCACTGCCCGCGATGCCATCAGCGACAAGATCTGCGGCTACGACTCCGGCGCCGACGATTACATGACCAAGCCCTTCTCCCCCGCCGAGCTTCTGGCCCACTTGCGCGCCCTCACGCGGCGCCAGGGCGATGTCGTCTTCGAGACGCTCACCGTGGGCGACCTCACGCTGAACCTGGAATCCATGGATCTCACCTGCGGAAACGAATCCATTCGCCTGTCGCAGAAGGAATTCGCCATCGCCCGCATCCTGCTCGGCTCGCCGGGGGCGGTGCTTTCGAAGGAGCAGCTCATCAGCCGCGCCTGGGGCCCCTCCTCCAGCGCTTCCGACAACAACGTGGAGGCCTACATCTCGTTTCTGCGGAAGAAGATGGCCCACGTGGGGTCGAAGGCAAGGATCGAGACCATTCGCTCGGTAGGCTACCGGCTCGCCGAAGGAGACTAGCCGCCCATGGGCCGTCCGTCGAAGCTTCGCATCATCCCTCGCCCGCATCCCGCCAACGCGAGCGCCCCGAAACGTTCCGCCGGCGACGGCGCCACGCCCATGCTTCGCCAACTGAGGACGAAGTTCATCGCCCTGAACATGGCGCTGGCCGCCCTCGTGCTGGCCGCTTCCTTCGCCACCATCTGCTACGCCGACTACCGCGCCGACATCGACGATGTACGCAATCGGCTCATGGCAGCCACGAGCCGATCTCTGCACGAACCGCAGCTCATCCCTGATGCCGAGCCGTTCCACCGGGGCGAGGGCCCTCGGGAAGGGGACGAGAACGCCCCCGACGGTGGCAATACGGAAGATGACGGGGGCCGCGTCGACGACGGGGCAGCCAGCGACGTTGAGGCGGGCAACGCGGAAGACGCCACGAGCGGCAACGCAGGCGCAGGCGAAAGTGCGGAAGGCGGCTCGGCCCCCACCCCCACCCAGGACATCGGCGCCGGCACGAGTGATCCCGGCTTCGCGCCGCCCCGCATCGGCGGCCCGGGCACCACCGAGGAGGCATCGCTGCCCGTGGCGGTCTACTATATCGCCGACCGCACGGTTATGCAGCTAACGGATCGCTCGGGAGCCACCGTGCCCGAGGCGCTCCTCGTGCGCGCCATACCTGAAGTCGTCAGCACCGCCGAGTCCTGGGGATACCTGCCCGACGTCGGGCTGTACTTCGCCAAGCATGAGGCCGGCCCCGATCTCATGGTGGCCTTCGCCGACGGAGGCGCTGCCGACGGCTGGCGCTCGCTCGCCCTCGTGCTCACCGCCGTGGGCCTGGGCGCTTTGGGCCTGCTGTTCCTGCTGAACCTCGTCTTCTCGCGCTGGGCGCTGCGTCCGGTGCAACGCGCCTGGGCCCAACAGCAGCAGTTCATCGCCGATGCGTCCCACGAGCTGAAAACCCCGCTCACGGTCATTCTCGCCAACAACGCCATCCTACGGCAGCGCGGCGGCGACACCATCGCCAGCCAGCGCCAGTGGATTGAGAGCACCCAGATGGAGGCCGAGCGCATGCAAGGCCTTGTGACCGATATGCTCGATCTGGCCCGACCGGCCCCGGAGGGCGCCCAAGCCTCGGAAGGCCCTGCAGGCATCGTCGACCTCAGCCGTCTGGTGGAAGGCGAGGCCCTCACGTTCGAAGCCGTGGCCTTCGAGCGGGAACTCATGTGGGAGTGCGCCATCGACAAGGGAATTACCGTGCGGGGCAACGCCACGCGCCTCCAGCGGGCCGTGGCCGTGCTTTTGGACAACGCCTGCAAGTACACCAATGCGGGTGGCACCGTGACCGTGACGCTGAGGGCGCACGCCAGCGAGGCCGTCCTCTCCGTGCGCAACAGCGGCGAGCCCATCGATGAGGCCGATCTACCGCATTTGTTCGACCGCTTCTATCGCGCCGATGCGGCCCGCACCCACAACGCCGCCGACGCCGAAAACAACGGTGGCGAGCCCGGCGCCAACACCGGCGGCTACGGGCTGGGCCTGGCCATCGCCCGCGACATCGCCCAAGCCCACAAGGGCACCATCGCCGTGGCCAGCACCGCGCAAGAAGGCACCACCTTCACCCTGCGCTTACCTTTGACGTAGGAGTTGCTAAAGAGCCTTATCCGGCCAAAGATAGCACTTGCGCCGCCTTCTCGAGAGCGGCCTCGCGAATGAACGCCGACTTTTTCACGCCGGCCACCTCGGCAGCGCGAGCTATGAGCTCTGCCCCCGATTCAGGGCATTTGAACGAGAGGTTCGCATTGGGCTCCCCTGACAAGGGCGGCCGGCCGACGCGCAGAGGAACAAGCCCTATCTCCGCGTCATCGCTCTCCCATTCCGCAGCCCGTCGCTCGATTTCCTCATCAGTGAGAACGTAGCCGTTTTTCAACTTGTACTCGGCCATACTACCTAGCGCCTCGCTTTCTCAACCTCTAGCCGCACTCTTCGCGAAAGCGGCGTATTCGCATGATAGATGAGCCATCCATCATCGGTTAGCGTTCCGACCATCTCGACGTCGCGACCCTTAGAGTCAACGCCTATCCAAAGATACTCAGGATAGTTCTGGCTATCGGCCCTAAGAGCTTCGTAGTAGGAGTTCCTCCAAGCCGTGCGAATATCCTCCTCGTTCAGTTGGGGGTGACGAAGAAAGATCCGCGGATGAATTTCGAGCATTGCCATGATCGGATTCCTTTTTCTACTACTTTATTCTACTACTTTATTTGTGTGAGATCAACTATCCTCCTCGCATTAATCGCACTATAGCACGATTTTATAGAAATAGAACCGAGATTTGTATTATAGTTCACTAGTTTGCGAAACATCGCCCAAGCCCACAAGGGCACCATCGCCGTCACCAGCACCGCACAAGAAGGCACCACCTTCACCCTGCGTTTGCCCTTGGCATAAAACGCCCCCGGCGCCGTGAAGAGGATAGGGGCGCCGGGGGCTGGAGCAGATCGAGACCGCGTGGCTGCCAGGGCGGGGGCTCGGGCAGTCGGGAGATGCGGCCTCTCCTGCTTTGCGGAGAAGTCTGAGATTTACCGCACGACGCCCCGTCGACGCCGTGCCAGCTTCGGCGAGACGCCCGGCAGGGACAGCTCGCCGACATTTTGCGCAAGATCGCCAGCGATCGCTGCGGCTCCCCTACCGTTCGAAGATGTCTCCATTGAAATCGAGGCGGAAGGTGTCGAGGATCTGGTGGGGGTTGTCGGTAAGGCTCACGGGGCGAGGCATCATGGTGTAGCGGTGCCGGTTGCCGCCGGTAAGCCAGCTTGCAGGCACGGCATCGAGAAGCGTGATGGCGTCAACGGGACACACATCCCGGCAGCTGCCGCACTTCACGCAATCGCCCGGCGTGTGGGTCACGCCCAGGGTACCGTCGGCGTCATCGAACTTCGCAATGGCGCCCGTGGGACAGAACGTCGCGCACATGCGGCAAGAGACGCACTTCGTGCCATCGATGACCACGGCGCCCCATAGCCGGGTTGCAAGCTTGCCGCCCGCAGGCTCCCCTAGCTGCGCCAACGCATCCAGCAGCCGCTCGCGCCGATCGGGAATGAAGTGCGGCAGCGTGCCGTCCTTCATCACATGGAGGGAATGGGCGAGATGCTTGGGAGCGTCCTCCCCCGCAGATGAACCAACACGCACTCCTTCGGCTTCGCGAAGGGGCGCGCAGGAGCGCTCTTGGGCAAAGTAAGCTGCGCGGGCGGTTTCGGCAGCGGCCTCGTCGGCCCCATCGGCGAGAACGCTCGCCGGAGGCACGTCGGTCACGACGACCTCCAGGTCGTTGCCCCAGGCGCCCAGCACCTGACGCGCCGTTTCGGCCACGAGCTCCGCCGTGTCGCGACCGTGGCGCTGGGCACAGCGATCGCAATCGCCGCAAAGCACCGTCACCCGGCCGACGCCATCGGCGGCGAGCCCCGCCAAAAGCGACTCGTCCACGCGCCCCGCGCAGACCACGGATGCCGCCGCACCAGGCACCAGCAAATCGCCCAAGGCCGCTTCCATCTGACTGCAGGCAATGACCACCTCACGAGTTGATCCCGTAGTGGGCGGCGTCAGTCGTCCCTCCTTAGCAAGACGGTCTCCCTCGGTTGAGGAGGGGCGACCAAGGTCGCCCCCTACGGAAGGGATCGCGAAATTGGAAGGGGTTGCGGAACTGGAGGCGAGCGAAGCAGCCGCATGCAGGCAGGCGGCCTTCAGCTCGGCATCGCTGGGGTTCAACGATTCCAGCGCGCAGGTAGGGCACACCGTGGCACAGGTGCCGCAACCAACGCACTTCGCGGCATCAATCGTCAGCTCCCCGCCCACAAGCGCAATGCATCCTGAAGTGCACGCCGCTGCGCACTTCAGGCAGTCCACGTTGCGGTTGCGCACCTTAGCGCACCGCTCCCGATGCACCCGAATGGCCCCGCTGTCCACGGCCACAAACGCGGCCCCCACATAGCGATGGGCCCCCGCATCAATCGTCTCAACCATTGTCACTCCTCTTCAACGCTCCCCCCGAATCTCTCCCAAAATTCAAGAGGTCGTTACATCTTAACGACTTCCAAAAACGCCCAAGGAAGTCAGCGAGCGGTTCTGGGGCGTTTCAGATTGCTCCGCCTTGGGGCCAAGTGACCTTCGGTCACGCCGCGCCCCAAACAAGGGGCAAGGTGAAATGCATCAGAGCCGCGCAGCGTCGGCAAGTCCGTCCGTTCCGCTAGGACGGACGGAACATTGGGGCGGCCCGCGGAGCCCGTGATCGCCGACCTCTGCGCGCCCCCTGGAGAACGCGATCGTTAAGAATCAGCTTCCACTTCAGCAGCAACGATGCCGGGATGGTACCGACCCGTGTGCGTCATCTTCGCTGATTCTTTTATCGCGTTCGGAAGGGGATCAAGCGCGCAGCGGGCGGCGATCACGGGTTCCGCGGGCCGCCCCCAGTGAGTCGCTAGTCCAGTTTCGGCTCCAAATCGTCCATGACCGGATCGGGAATTTCCACAACCGTCTTCCCGGCCTTCTTGCCCACAAACACCGGCATCGTGATGGCCTTGGTGGGGCACACGTCCACGCAGTTGCGGCAGCGCGTGCAGTCGGCCATGGTGCGCAAACCGAATTCCGGATGGCGGATGTTGATGTCGGCGTCGCATACCTCGGCGCACTTGCTGCACGAGGTGGCGCGGGCCGTCTCCAGGCACTTCTCATCATTAATGGTAGGCACGAACGTGCGCGAAAAGCGGCCGACCAGGTTCATGAGCGCCGAAAGCGGGCAGAAATTCGAGCACCACTTGCGCAGCACCACCAACTCGATAACAAGCATCGCCGGAATAAGGATAAGCCCGATCGTCGCGTCGCCATGGGCGAAGGCCCGCCAGATGACGAGCACCGTAGCGAACGACAGACCCACGGGGCACACCAGGCAGAATACCGGGAATCCGAAGACCGCCGTCGAAAGCAAGGCCCCACCGAGCACCGCATGGCGCGAGTCCACCTTGCCGTGGTGCACCGGCTGGCACTTGCCGCAGGCGCCGCAGGTATGACCCTCGCGCGCCGCCTTCAGACTCGCCAGCTCCTGCTGCGAGATGGCCTTGATCTCGGAGTTCTTCTTCTCCTCGAGCTCCCGACGCTTCTTGGGCGAGCGGAAGAAGTCGCGCATGCGGTCGATGAGCATGGTCGGGCACAGCCACGAGCAGAAGGCGCGACCGAACACGAACACGAGGGCGGCAATGAGCACCAGCGACACCACAGCGCGCGGGATCATCGTCTTCGTGGCGATCATGGTGCCGAGGGCGCCCAAAGGGCACAGCATCGAGAACATGTCCCAACCGAAGCCGGACATCGTGCCCATACTCACCCCGGCGATGAGACCGGCGGCCATACCGACGAACACCACGGCGCCCACCACGGTGCGCAGCCGACGCGTCTTCAGCTTCGCAGCCAGCGCGTTCGCAGAGTTTTTCGTCTTCGCGCCCGCAGTCGGGGACGAAGCGGGCGTTTCCATCGTTTCGTTCTTCTTAGCCATGGTTTACCCCCTTTAGGCCTCGACGGGGCGCACGACAATGGCACGCTCGCTGGACTTGATAGAACCGGAGGACAGCGACAGGCAGGCGGCCTGGCAGGCACCGCAGCCATTGCACTTGTCTTCCACGACATAGGGAATGGGGTTTGCCCCGCCCTCGTCTTTCAGCTCGATAGCGCCGTAGTTGCAGGCGTCGTAGCAGTCGCGGCATCCGGTCATGCGATAGGCCAGGCACGTGCGCGGATCAATCTCCGCCGTGCCGATGATGATGTCGCCGGTCTCGCCGGTCTCCGGGTTGCCCACTGTGTAGGTTGCCGGCAGCTCGAGCGCGGCCGTGGGGCACACCGCCACGCACAAGGGGTTGCCGCCGTTCTCCTCGTAGCAGAAGTCGCAGTAGTTCCCCGTGTTGAAGTCGAGCATAGGGCTGCGCATGCCGAGTAGCCCGTCCTCGATCTTCGCCGGCACGATGGCTTGGCGCGGACACGCCTCATAGCAGCGCTCGCAACGGATGCAGCCGCTCACCAGATGGGCCTCGTCGGCACCTCCGGGCGGTCGGTTCAGCGGATTGTGACCCGCATAGCGCAACCCGCCCAAGCCGAGCAGGGCCACCGTCGAGCCCACGCCGATGAACAGCCCGCGCCGCGTGATGCCGCCGCAAGGTGCGCGCTTGGCCTCGGCCGCATCAACGCTCTTCAGCGTCGGGGCGACTTGCGCGCCCGCTGCTCCAGCTGAAGCAGACGTCGGCGCCTCTTTCTTCTCCTCTGTCATTGATTCCTCCTCTTCAAGAATCATCTGAGGATTTGCTCCTCCTGAAGCCTTTTCGCAAAAAAGCTTCAGGAGACCCAAACGCTCCTTCGTCAGGGCGAAATGAGCAAAATAGGGCACTTCTCGTAACTTGCCAAAAAGCCGATCCCTAAAGCAGCAATCGCCACCTGGGGTTTTCCTCCCATCCACAGAGCTAATGGAGAAATCCCACCCTAAAAACTACGAGAAGTACCCCATTTTGAACAAAAAGCGAGGCGGGCGCATGCGCGTTGCCTGCGGGGCTCGTCTGTCAGAAAAGCCCGCCTCGCTTAGGTTCTCAAAGAGTGCCGACCGACCGACCAGAGACGAGCGGCTCCCTCATACCGGATGCCAGGGGGCATCCGGGATCGGGCGCCTCGCAAGCGCCCTGCCAGATGCGGCCGCAGCTGCAGCCGCATCTGGCTTCGTTAACACACTGCTAAAGCGCCCACTGGAACTGGATGAGGGCGTTCACGGCCACTTCGTAGAGCAGCACGCGCCACACGATGGTGCCGATCACGGCGCACACCAGGGCAACCACCGCCACAGTCAGGGCCTTCTCGGCGGGAATCTTGCCCGTCATCACCAGGGCCGCCAGCACGGCAGGCACCGCGCAGCCGATAGCCACATTGCCCAGCCAGAAGGCCACGGCATGCTCGCCGGCCAGAATAGCGCCGGTGATCTGCTCGGACTGGCGCATGGCCACGTCAGGCAGCGTCGGATCGAAGTAGTACTGCATCTCGGTGTAGTTCGCGCCCATACCGGAGATGGCCACCGCATAGATGACGCTCACCACGGCGCACACCACCGCGCCAATGAAAGCCACCGTAGCAGACAGCTTCACCGCGTCGTCGGCCTTCGTGGCGCCGGCGATGATCATGGCGGCCAGACCGCCCAGCATCACCGTGGCCACCACGTAGTACAGAGGCAGCAGCATGGTGTCCCACACGGGAATGGCGCTCATCAGGTAGGAGTCGCCCGTCGCGAACGGCAGCGCCAGCGACACGACGATGGCCAGAACGGCGCACCATTTGGGGGCCACGCCCTCCTCGGAACGGCGCATCATGAGGAAGTACAGCACCACGGCGATGGCGAACACGATCACGAAGATCAGCTCGATGGTAATGCCGGAGGTGATGTGCCCAAAGCCGTTCAGCATGCGCAGCGGATGCTGCAGGTGGAAGAACACCGACAGACCGCCGATGGCCAAAGCAACAATCGCGCTCACGCAGGAGGCGAGCTGCATGGCCTTGCCCTTGCCGGACAGGGTGAGAATGCCCTGCATCAGGAAGATGCCGCCGGCGAGGCAATTAAAGAAGGTGAAGAGAATAAGGGGCCACTGAATTTCCATGGGTTGTTACTCCCTCCACTTCCGGCCCTCGCGCAACAAGTACATGAGCTTGGGGTTGTTGCCCTTGTTGGTGAGGTGATGAATGTCATTCTCGGTAAAGGCCTCCACGTAGTCCTTGAGCTTCACGCGGGTCTTCGTCATGTCGTCGTACTGGCAGCCGGGGGTATCCGGATGCGCCGGGCCCTCGAAGTTCTCGACGCCCTGATCGAGGTCGCCGAAGAAGCGGGCGCGGGCGCCGCACTGGGCCACGCACTGGGGCAGCTCGCCCTGGCTCGTGCGCTGCTCGCACAGCGTGCACTTCTCCACAACGCGCTCGGTCTGGTTCAGGTAGCGCACGCCATAAGGGCAGGCCATAGCGCAGAACTGGCAGCCGATGCACTTGTCTTTGTCGATCTGGATGGTGCCGTCCTCGGCGACATGAGACGCCTCGGTGGGGCACACCTTCACGCACTCGGGGTTCTCGCAGTGCTGGCATTGGACGGGGAGGAAGTACATCTCCACGTCCGGGAAGGTGCCGGAACCGCCCTCAATGGGATGCGGACCGACGCGCAGCGTTTTAATCCAGAAGTTGCCCACGTCCACGCCGTTGATGGCCTTGCACGCCACGGTGCAGGCAAGGCAGCCCGTGCAACGGTTCAAATCGGTGATGATCGCGTAATTCGCCATTGATCTTCCTCCTTTCTATTCCTTGATGAGGCTTAAGGTCTGCAGGCCCTTGGCATCCGCGCTCGCGTAGGTGAGCTCCACCTTGGAGTCGTCCAGACGCGGGTCGTTGGCCAGCCATTCCTTCAGACGCGGGTCGTTGGCGTTGGTGATCGCCTCGTTGCCCCACGGGTCGCACGGCACGGGGTTGCCGAACGGCGAGTTCTCCTCGGTGGCCTTGTAGACGACCATCGGGTTGCCGCGCAGCTGGGAGGCGCCGCAGATCCAGCACTGGGCGTACTTGTCCATGGTGCAGTTGATGCCGACAAGTTCGAAGCCGTGGGCGGCGTGGTCCATCTCCGGGTACCACCAGGCGTGGTTGGCGTTGGTGGTGCCTTCCTTGATGCCGTAGTACAGATCGGCCACCTCGCGGATGGCACCCCACGGGGTGCGCACCCAGATCCAGTCGCCCTGCTCGATGCCGAGGCGCGCCGCGTCGTTCGGGTTCATCTCGAAGCGCGGGGACGGCCACAGCTCGCGGCACCAGGGCAGCTGACGGTGCTCGGAGTGGAAGTAGACGGGCTGGCGGGCGCCGGAGGTGCAGATGAAGGTGGCCTCCGGGTTCTCCTTCACGGCCTGCTTGTAGGCCTCCAGGTTGTCGGTGTCACCGTTGTCGGTCGCCTGGCCCGTGCCCACCCCGGCGATGCCGTGGTAGGGCTTGTTCAGGTAGTTGTCGCTGTTGTAGGACGCGCCGTCCACGAGGTTGGCGTCGTACCACTCAGGTGCCTGAACGCGGGAGTTCTTCGGCTCGAACCAGTGCGGGAACTTGTCGATGTCCGGAATGTCGCCGGCGTAGGCGTCGCGATCCGGCGAGCACACGTTCGCGAAGTACGGGGTCTTCTCCCCCACCTTGGCCGCGGTGCCCGGGGTCTCCAGCACGTAGGACTCGCTCACCGTGTCGCCGATGTAGGACTCGCAGATGGTCGACCAGATCTCTACCTTGCCGGTGGGGGTGCCGAAGGCGCACTTCTCGTCCACAGCGGCATACAGGTTGTAGCCGGCCTGCTGGCGACGGTAGCCCATCTCCCAGCGGCGGTAGGTGCCCCAGCGCTCGGGATGCCACTTGCGGCAGTCGAACCAGCCCTCTTCCTGGAACTTCGCGGCGTACTGCGGGAAGTCGGGGCCGTCGGGGTACTCCTCGGTCTTCCACCAGTCGGTGGCGTCTTTGAGCACGCGGTACTCCTGCTCCTCGTAGCCCACCGAGCCGCCGGCCTGGATGAAGTCATGGTAGTCGAGGTTCAGCCACTCGTCGTATTCGGGGTCGCGGTCGTTGAACGGCACGCCCATGGACTTGTGCAGGCACACGACGAAGGTCGGGTCGAAGACCACGTCCCCGATGGGCTCCACGCAGCGCTGTCCCGCGCCGAAGATGCCGCCGGCGCCCTGGGACACACGTCCCGTGTTGGTCTCCAGCCAGTGGGTGCAGGGGAACACGTAGTCGGCGGTGCCGTTGTTCGGGCACGACCACAGGTTGATGTCCACCCAGAAGTCGAGCTGCGTCAGCGCGTCCCACGCCTCCAGCAGATTCGACTGGTTCATGAAGTCGCCGGACATGCAGATGCCGCCGTAGAGCTTGTAGGGAGAATCGATCTCGCGGATGGCGTCCCAAATGGAGGAGGCGTCGGTCCAGGAGTTCCAGAAGCGCAGCAGCGGGAAGCGCTCGGCGGAAATCTGGTCCGCGTTGTTCTCGAACGGGGTCTTCAGACCCGGGAAGGAACGCGATCCCTTATAGTCGCCGCCCTTGCGCATGGCGATGATGCGGGCCTCCTCATCGGTGGGGATGTGGTTGCCGTAGCGCTCCATGAGCGGAGAGTTCTCGTCCTGCAGGTACTTCACGAAGTTCTGGATGAGCGGAATCTGGTCTTCCACGGAAAGGTCGCGCGGCGTGTTGCCGAGCTCCATGGTGCCGATGCCCTCGCGGATGCCCCAGTCGACGGGGTCGTGATCGGTCACGATCATGTTGGCGCGGCCGCAGCAGCCGTCCACCTGGGCCTTCGAGGAGCCGCGGTTGCCGGCGGGCTCGTCGGAGTTGCCGGTGAGGCAGGCGATGAGCTGCAGGGCGCGGGTGTTCTGCACGGCATGGCCCGTCTGGTCGGGAGCCAGCTGGTAGTGGATGCCGCCATTGCCGTGAAGGGGGTTCAGGCGCGTGGTGTAGGTGCGCACCGCCTCCTCGATCTTGTCGGCGGGAACCTCGGTGATCTCGGAGACGCGCTCGAGCGTGTACTCCTCCAGGTTGTGCTCCCACTCCTGCCAGACCGACTTGGCCTCGATCATCCGGCCGTCGGCGAGCTTCACCTGCACGCCGTCGGGCCACAGCTCGGGATCCTTCGGCAGCCCCTTCGGGTTCGATCTCGCGCCCTTCTCATTGCCCTCGCCGGTCCAATAAGCGTCGTAGGCCGGATCGGCCGGATCGGCAAACTTGGAGGGGTCGGGCAGCCACGCATCGGCGATGATGGGCTTGTAGGGATGCTCGATCCAGGTGCCGGTGGTCGGGATCTTGTGCTTCTCGCCCTCCCACTGGCATTCCTCGGCGTCCCAGTAGGTCGGCTTCTCGTTGGCGGCGTCCCAGCAGATGAAGCGGCGGTAGGAGTACTGCTCCGGCGCCGGCTCCCAGAACTGGGAGACCCACTCGCGGTCGAGGTCGGCTTCGGTGAGCAGGCGGCTCGTCATGTGGATGCCGCCGTTCATCTCCAAGAAGTAGCCCTTGTAGGTCTTACCGTCGGCCTCGGGGTTGTAGAGGAACGGGCCGTTGGACCAGCGCTTCACGAAGTTCTTGTCGTAGGCGTCGTTGTCGACGATCCACTTCAGCCAGCCGAGCGACATGGCCAAGTCGGTGCCGACGCGGATGGGAAGCCACAGGTCGGCCTCCTTGCCAAGCGGGCTCATGCGCGGGTCAACCAGAATGTGCTTGTAGGCGCGCTGCGAGCAGTCCACGACGGTACGGTTGGTGGAGTCGTAGTTGGAATACTCGGACGCGGTGCCCCACTGCACGTACACGATGGGGCCCTGCTCCACCTCCATCCACGGCGAGCCCTTCTCATCGGTGAGCACGCCGCCGAAATGGCGCGGGCCTTTGCAGATCTCGTAGGCGGAATGGAAGTTGTGGGTCCCGAAGACCGACTTCAGGGTGCCGTAGGGCGGCTGCGCCCACACGCGCGAGGTACCACCCATGGAGAAGATCGACTTTCCGCCGTACTTCGCAATGAGCTCGTTGTACTTGGCGCCGATCTCGTCCATGGCCTCGGCGAAGTTGACGCGCACCCAGCCGGGATCGTCCTCGCCCTTGGGGTTGGTGCGCTTCATGGTGTAGCGCAAACGATCGGGGTGGTACAGCGCCAGCATGGACGCCTGGGACTTCGCGCAGCAGTGGCCGCGGCTGTGTGCGTTGGACTCGTCACCTTCTACCTTGATGACCTTGTTGTCCTGCACGGTGACCCACACACCGCATTCGCATTTGCCGCACGCGCGGCAGCAGGAACGGATGCGCTTGACCTCACCAGCTGATTCGTCGACGCCCTCGGCCAACGCCGCAGACGGTGCTACGGCAAAGCTCAGAGTGCTCGCAGCGCCCGTGACGGCGGCCGCCTTCAGGAAGCTGCGACGAGTCAGTGAAAGTTTAGCCATGGGTCCTCCTCTCTCTTTCGTTCGATGCTTTCCAACAAAACACCGGCGGCCCTCGGCGGCGTCGGCGACCTTCGCGAGTGGAGGGAGGCGAAGATCCGCCTCCGCTGTCGAGCGGCCACCGATGTTTTGTTGCCCAACGGTTGCAAATGGTATGGGCCGTGCGGGCCGCGCAATCATAAGAGCAGGCCGATTTAAGGGACGGCAATCATCCCGCGCGCTCATCTCGATGGGATGATTTACCTGTTCGGGGCCTCTCTATACTGGATGGCGAAGAGGATAGGACGAAAGGAGACAACGATGAGCAAGCCCCATCCTTCCATGGCCCTCACGCTTGATTTGGACGAGTCGATCGTCGATCACGAGCTGCGACTGGAGATCGATCGCTGCTACTCTTATTTGGGAACGCCCGTGGTGCGCACCCACGAGGGCGAGGACGACGAGGCCGTCAACACCCTCCGCATGACGGTGCGCGTGGGAGCCCGCGAATATCTGGATTCCTCCGTGGAAGGCGCCGACGCGCTGTGGAGCGACTACATTGAGCACTGGCTGCTGAACCAGGTGCACGCCGTGGACAACCAGATGAAGATCTTCAACCGCCGCCAGCGCGAGGAGGGCAAGCCCGAGCTTGTGTTCACGTGGCTGGAAATCGAGCTGCAGGGCGGTCGCCTCGTGGTGCGCATGCGGCTGGATTCCACCTGCGGCATCGACCCCGAGGAGAGCAAGTGGGTGAGCCGCGTGCGCGAGGCCCTGAACGCCGGCGCGCTCGGCAAGGACGTCGTCGCCGTGACGCTGCCTTCCGCGGCCTCCTACGAGCAGCAGTACGCCGCCGGCATGGAAGCGCTTGAGGCCCGAAAAGTTGCCGAGGCCGCTGCGGCCCGCGCCGCCGAAGAGGCGGCCGCAGCCGAGGCCGAGGCTGCCGAGAGGGCCGCCGAGGAGTCGTTCATGGCCTCCCCCGCTCTGGTAGCCGAGGCCGCCGAAGCGGCGCTTGAGGCCGAGGAAGCGGCCGATATCGTCGTGCGGGCCCGCATCGCCCACGACCTGGAAGAAGTCGAGCGCGGCGAGCTTGACAAAACCGCCGAGGAAATCGTGGCCGAGCGCATCGCCGAGGAGGCGCATCTGGGCGAGGACATCCAGAAGAAGTACGCCCTGCCCGATGCCGATTTCTCCCTCGTCTTCGATCAGTGGACGGTCGTCTACGCCGATGGCTCCACGCGCGATTTCGACTCGACCAGCGGCATCTTGGCCGATTAGGAGGCACTCATGACTGACATGATGGCAGAAATCGCCGCTTTCGACGGCCGCACGGCCAAAATCGTCGGCCCCGCGCGCTCCGGCAAGACCGAGGCGCTGCTGCGCCGGGCCGCTGCCGCCGTGGCCGCCGGATGCGCCCCCGAAGACATCCTCATCGAGACCTCCACGGCCGAGGCGGCCCGCGTGGCGCGTCGCCGCCTGGTGGACGCCCTGGCCACCGCCGGGGCGCAGGATGTGGAAGACATCGCCGGCCGCATCACCGTGGCCTGCGCCCAGCAGGTGTGCCTTGCCGTGCTGGAAACGCCCGAGGCCCGCGCCACCACCGGCCGCACTCCCCGCGTGCTCGCGCCTTTCGAGTGCAACTTCTTCCTGGAGGACATGAAGACCCTGGGGACTCCCGCCCGCCGCTTGCGCTCGGAGCTCGGCCACATCAAGAAGCAGTGGTGCGCGCTTGCCCCCGAGGACGACTGGGCCGTGGGCGAGGAGAAAGACGCGCTGGAGCTGGCCCATCGCCTGCTTGACGCCACGAACGCCATGCTGGAAGACGAGGTGGCCTACCTCTGCGGGCGCTACCTGCAAAGTGATGCGGGCGCTGGCGCGCGACAGCGGTTCTCTCTCGTGCTCGCCGACGACTTCCAGAACCTTTCCGTCGCACAGCAGACCTGCCTGTGTCTGCTCGCCCGCGATCAGCTCATCATCGCCGGCAATCCCGACGAGACCGTGCGCGTCGCCACGAGCTTCCCGGCCCCCGAGGGTTTCGCCACCTTCGACACCCTGCGCCGGAACGTGACCGTGTTCGCCCTGAACACCGCTTTCGGCAATCCCAACGTCACCGCATTCTGCGATGCCGTTGTCCGCGCGGGCAACGAGGAGGCGCTTGCGGCCGACCAGCGCGAGGGAACCATACGCGACATCGCCACCGTGAAGTGGAACACGCCGGACGAGGAATTCAACGGGCTGACGCGCTACCTGTTCGCCGTGAACGCCGAAAATCCTGAGGCGGCCCACTCCGACCTCTGCGTCGTCGCCCCCAACAAGCAGTGGGCGCACGCCTTCGAGCAGATGCTCGTCCGCCGCGGTTTTGCGGTGTCGTCGCTGGGCTTCGAGCGCCTGGCCGGCGATCCGCGCGATACGAACCGCGCCCGAGCGCTTATCGCCTACACATCGCTGAACCTGCTGGCCGACCCGGACGACCCGTTCGCCTGGCGCGCATGGGTGGGCTTCGGCAACTACCTCACCTATTCCGACGGCTGGCACTTCCTGATGGAGTGGTGCGACGAGCACGACGCCGGCATCCTGGATGCCCTGGAGGCGGCCGCTGCCGCCCGCACCGCCGGCGAAGCGGAGCCCTTCCCCCGGGCCGAGCGTCTGGCCGAGCGCTATGAGGCCGGCCGCGCGATGATCGCCGCGCATGCGGGACGCCGCGGACACAACCTGCTGGCGGCCCTCGACGCCGACAAGCTGCGCGACTTCGCAGCGCTTTCCGCGACGCTGGCCGGCGACGAGGACGCCGCGACCCTGTACGCCATGGTTCGCGAGACGCAGTTCTTCCCCACCCACGAGGCCAACGTCCGCGCCGTGCGCGTCAGCTCCTACGAGCAGCTGTGCGGCTGCGGCTACCGCGCCCTGTACGTCACCGGCTGCGTGGACGGATTCATGCCCGCCCGCGACGCCTTCGAGGTGGTCTCCACCGACGCCGACCGCGACCGCGTGCGCGAGGCCGATCGCCGCACGTTTGCCGCTGGCGTCGCCAAAGCCACCGACGCGTTGATGTTCTCCACGTTCAGCCGTGCCCCGCTCGAGTTGGCCGAGCGCACGAAGATGCAGGTGGCCCGCGTGCGCATGGAAGACGGCGAGCGCATCGCCACCCTGCGCCCCACCTGCTTCCTGGAAGAAGCCGGCGCCGCCGCCCCCATCACCTTAGGCGGCCAGGCCCTCCTCGCCGACGCAGGGATCGACTAGGGCCACGGCAACCCATCAACCGCCGACAAACCCTCTCAAGAAAAGCCCCGCAACCGGGGCTTTTCTTGTTTCGCCATTTCCCCCCTCACCGCCGGACGGTATCCCTCAATTGCTTGAGAAATGACGGTTAGCGTAGCTTTTCTCCTTCCTCGCTCTTCATTCTGCTTGGAAAACAACGGGTAGCGTAGTTTCTGGGTACGCTACCCGTTGTTTTCCAAGTAGCTTCCTCTCGCACACCGCGGGGCAGCACGCGAAAATGGGTCGGCCCCGCCGAGGAGGGGTGGGGCCGACGAAGGGAGGGGAAAGAAGGAAGGGGTTGGTAAGGTTTGGGCCGCTAAAGGCCGCTTAAGCTTCCACGGAATCCAAAAGCTCGCGCAGGACGGCTTCGTCCTCCTGCAGGGAGCCGAGCGTCAGCTGCCCCAGACCCTGGTAGAACAAGGTGCGGGCGTGCATGCGCATATCGGCGACCAGCATGGGAACCCAGTTCATGAGGTGGTTCTCAAGGAAGTCGTAGGACGTGCGCAGGTAGGCGATCGCCTCGTCCTCGGCGTTGTCGGACAGCGCCTCGGCGGCGCGAAGGGCCATGCGCTGCATGAACTCGAGCTCCAGCGCGATGTGGTCCTCGGCCTCGTTCCAGTTGCCGCGTTTCAACTCGTTTTCGCGCAGCGTGGCGAGCACCTCGGCGCGGGCCTCCTGCATGAGCAGACGGCGCTCGGACGTGTACACCGACTCGTACGGATAGGCGGCGGAATACCCGTTCACACCGTGGCCGATGAACGTGCTCACGTAATCGATGGCGAGCTCGGTCACCGAGTCGTCCCAGGCGCGCTTTAGGTAGTCGTACAGCTGGTGGTAGCCCTCATCGGCGGCCGCATTGCCCGTGGCCTGGGGAAAGCGCATCTTCTGCAGCTCGCGCAGCGTCGGCAGATCCACCTCTTCGCGGAACAGACGCGCCAGCATGCCGTAGGATCGGGCGCGGGCGTTCATCAGCTCGACGAGGTTCACATCCTCGGAAGCGGCAGCTTCCTCAACGACGGCTTCTTCCATAACGACCATAGCGTTAAGCCTCCTTCGCGCTCTTCAGCTCGGCGAGCATAGCCCGCCCCAAATCGGTCAAGTTCCAGGCGCCATCGCCCCAGATGACGCAGTCGCAGGTTTCCAGCACATCGATGAAGTGCTGACCGAAGCGGCGCGGCGACTTGGTGATCTCCATGGCGTCGGTCAGGCTCTCAATGGCGTCCAGCTTTCGCGGCGCCTCTTCAAGGGCTTCCATAACCGCCGCGTACACCTCGGCGTAGCGCGCCTCGTCGGATCCCAGCACAACCGCGCGGAAGCTCTTGCCGGCGAGGTACTCCGCGCGCAAGGCCAACGCCTCGGGAGTCGCGCGCCACACCGGATCCACGGTCTCGCGAATCTCCAGGTACGCCACACCCTCCTCGGCGCTCTCGTGCTCCTCGGACACGTCGGGCATCTCCAACGTAAGCGCTCCGGCGCGCTCCAACATGCGGCAAAGCGTCATGGGAGCGTATACCGACCAGTTGTCGCGCTGCCACTCATCCACGCGCTCGGAAATGACGCTCGAGGGGCAGCCGCCCTCGCACAGGCCGATGACGTTCAGCAGCACGGGCCGACGGTTGGGGTTGCGGACAATGAGCGCCTGAAGCGCCTCGGTGGCGCTGCCTTGGCGTGCCGGCGAGTACACCGGATCGTGGTGCACCGTCTCGGGCATGTTGCGCATGGTGGGGTAGTCGATGGTGTCGTAGGGGTTCTCGTCATCCATCCATTCCTGGTCGATCTCCGAGTCGTCCACCGCCAAAGGGTCGAACTCGTCGTCGAAGGCGAGCAGCTCGAGGGTGTCCCCGGCACTCGCACAAGAACCCTGATGCTGATAGGCCATACAGGTTTCCTCTCTCGTTTCGCGTGCGGTCGTCATCGCGAACCCCGATGCGCGGAAGGCTCTTTTCGCCCTTCGTTCGCTCGAGCAATCCGATAGCAGACGCCGCTTCCTATCCTCTTCGTCCTACATTCTAGGAAGCATCGCGGCGCCCAGCTCATACGACCAGGCCCATCTTTGCGAAAAACGGCATCATCCTCTCGTGATGATTTCGCCCTTCCACGAGGATGATTGTGCGCTGCACCTGGGGTTTTGCCCTTGACCTTTTCCGTGCGCGCGCCATAATGGGGCTGCGTTGCGAAACTGCGGGGCGACCACGATTGAGGGAGCACTTATGACCAACGCAGCATTCGGCAAGAAGGTTCTTGCCATCGCGGTTCTGGCCTGCCTGTGCGCAGCCCTGATCGCTGTCCCGGCGTACGGCTTCTACTACGTGCACGACGACAGCGTGTCGGATTCCTCTGACGGTCTGGGTAGCTACGAGGTCTTCATGGTGGTCGACGAGACCGCCGTGGGAGGCGACGTGCACTCCGACCTGATGTTCGTTCCGGCGGGCAGCACGGCCGATGTCGTCCTTACCGAGGGCATCATCTCCAGCGAGAACCAAAACGGGCTGGACGCCATTCACAACTATGACGTTCAGTCGGTGGCCGACTACCTCGCCGCCAACGGCTACAACGCTGAGATCAGCGTGTATGCCACCGGCGAGCAGCAGGCCTACAAGGACGCGGAAGGCGCCTACGCCGCCACGTCCCAGAACGTGAGCGAGGCTTACACCGCCCCCGCGAAGGGCGATGGCTCGACCGTTCTCGATCGCTACGACAACGTGGTGATCACGGTGACCAAGTAGGTCGCCGACCGTTGCAGGGCCATCGTCGACCAGCGGTGGCCCTGCGCATCCTGCGCAGGGCGCGCACGCGAGGTCGCAGGCACGAGCCGGAACTCGCACGCAGCGCGGGCCACGGGAAAGGGGCTTGGGAAGGCGGGGTTGACGAAGCATCATCCGCTATCTATAATCCCCTGACTCAACTATTAAGCACCATCTTGCCTGGTGAGACGGCCGGGCGCACAGGAGGGGGATTATGGGGTTTCAGGTTCCTCGCGCTACGATCAAAATCGACTTCAAGGAAGGCGCATCCTTCGGCGAATTAAGTCTCATTTCGTTCGGCTACGGCCTGCATCAAGCGTGGATCTACAGCTCCATGTTCGACAAAGGCGGCATTTTCGGAACCGGAGGCCTTCAGGCCGGGCCCTTCAACGATCAACTGTCCCTGGCCTATTTCGTCTCGATCCTCATCTACGGCCTGCTGTTGCTTATCGCAAGCATCCTCGACACCAAGCTCATCCGGGCGCTGCACGCCACCCCCACCCTCATTGCAGCCGCACTGCTCGGCGCAACAGGAACGCTTCTCTTGCTCGGGTCGGGCGCGGAATCGCCCTTCGACGGCAGCACGCTGCAAATCATTTCGGGCATCTTGACGGGAACGGGCTCTTCCATCTTGCTGCTTGCTTGGGGCATCGCCTTCTCGCGGCGCGACTCAGCCTCCATCATCATTAACGGAGCGCTCTCCATCGCCATCGGATTCGGCATCTACGGCCTCGTGCTACACCAGATCCCCTTTCCGTGGGGCGGCGTGGCAAGCGCCCTTATTCCCTTTGCGGAAATCGCCCTTCTGCTTGTGCTGCGTCGCCACGTGAGCCTCGATTTCGACAATCGCCAGCTCTTTTTCCAGCCGCTGCCCATCAATCACGCGCGTTTCGTGATGCGCTTCGGATTGCCGGTGTTCTTCCTCGGCGTGGCCCTGGGCATCATGCGCCAAACCTCTATTGAGACCATCCTGCCCGGCAGCGCCTTCGAAGATCAGGCGTTGCTGTTCGTCACCGCCTGCGTCGCCACGGTGCTCATTATGGTGACGTTTCTCGCCCTCGGCGGCGACGAGCGCTGGCATATCTTCTTCCGGCCGCTCATCCCGTTCATCGCCGTAACGGCCATTTTCATCCCCTTCACGACCGGGGGCACGTCGTTTTGGGGGACCTCGGTGGTGCTTGTCGGATACATGTCCTTCGAGGCGCTTATGTGGATCTTCTTCTCGGAGCTCTCCCAGCGCTTCCGCCTCTCCCCCATCTTCGTATTCGGCCTCGGCCGCAGTGTTATGGCGCTGGCGGCCCTCGGCGGCTCTACCTTGCCACTGTTCACCGGGGCCCTCGGGACGCCTACCGGCCTCGGCGAAATGGGCACCGTGCTCATCGTGCTTGTGTCCATGATGCTTGCCTACGCCCTTCTGCCCGACGAGCACGAGATGGCCGCTATCGTTGCCGTGACGCCGAAGAGGGGCGCCGCCGCGCAGAACCTTCCCCGCACCCCGCTCATCGTGGTGAACGAGGGGGACGCGGCAACGGCCGTCCACACAAGCGATGAGGCGCCCGAGATCGCCGATGCGACCTCGTGGGAGCGGGCCGTGGCCTCCGCCCTCGCCGATTTGGGCGACCCCGAGGAGGTGCTCGAGGCGCTCTCCGCCGCGGCAACCACCGCAAACCGCGGAAACGCCCCGCAGGAGCAAGGTGTCGACGCAGAGGGAATCGAAGACGAGGTCGAAGGAGGAGTCGAAGCCGCCGCGACTGGCGCTGCGACCCCCGCCCCCTCCCCGGCCCGCCAGGCCATGGACTTCTCGCGCTCCATCTTCACTGAGGGTTCCGACGCCACCCCGCCAGCCGAGGACACCCCCGCTGCCCGAGGTCGCTTCCGTCAACGCTGCGAAGTCATCGCCAACACCTACCTGCTGTCGCGCCGCGAGAGCGAGGTCATGTACTACCTGGCCCGCGGCTACAAGTCATCTCACATCCAGCAGCAGCTCTACATCTCCGAGGGCACGGCGAAGACCCACATCCGCCACATCTATCGCAAGCTGAACATCCACAGCCAGCAAGACCTCATCCACCTCATCGACGGCGTGGAATTGTAGGATGAGAAGCTAGGAGGTCGTCATGCGCACATCTCAGCTTGAGTACTTCACCGCCGTAGCCGAGACGCTCAGCTTCACCCGAGCCTCCGAAATTTCGGTTTCCTGAACGTCCACGGTTTCACGGAGAAGAACAAGGGCGTGAATTTCGAGGAGGGCCTACAGGCTCTGGGCGTTGAATTCCTTTACGATGCCCCGGCAACCGCCATTCTCATGGAGGATGGCGTGGCGACAGGCGTGCAGTGCGAGAGCGGTAAAGACGTCATCAACGTGAATGCCAAGGCCGTGCTCGTGTGCACGGGCGGTTACCTCGCCAACGAGGAGAAGGTTGCGGCTGAATACGGCGGCTGCGAGGTAGTGAACATGGGCTCGCTCAACAACACCGGCGATGGCGAACGCATCGTGCTGGCAGCCGGCGGCGTGGCCACGCTGCACGAGAAGCGCTACTACGCCATCTTTAGCGAGAATACGGTGAATGCTATGAAAGACTCGCCCTACTATCAGAGCATCGGCGCCCCGGCCGTATGGACCTCGGCTGCCACCATGTTCAACGCGCCCCTGGCTAACTTTGATGCGAACCTAGCGTCGGCCCAAGAGGAGGGCTGGTGCTTCAAGGCATCGTCCATCGCCGAACTAGCCGAGGTGACGGGGCTTGAGGCACTTCCCGAAACGGTGACCGAATACGACTCCTACGTAGCCGCCGGAGCCGATCCCGACTTCCTCAAGGATCCGGCGTTCCTCCAGCCCATCGAAGACGGCTCGACCGCTTACTACGCCTTCGAGTACAACCCGAGCGCTTTCAACACTTTCGGCGGCCCGCGCACCGACGAGCAGTGCCGCGCGCTGGACGCCAACTCCGATCCCATCCCTGGTCTGTACGTCGCCGGCGTGGAGAACGGAAGCCTGTTCTGCTCGCCTTACTACGCCGTGGGCGGCTCCTGCTCCGGCCTGTCGCAAGCCTCGGGACGCGTGGCCGCCAAGGCGATGGTCGAGTACATCGCCAACGCTTAAGCGCTCTCTTTTCGAAAAATAGACCGCGCGTCCGTGCCGAGGCTAAGCGAAACCCTCCCCTCTCGGAAAAGCCGTCGCCAGGCGGCTTTTCCGTTGCGAAGGATCTGGACAGCCTCACAACACGCGCCAACACCCCGACTTGCTGGATCCTTCTCGTATCAATCTTCCTTCTTGCTTGAGCACTTCAACATCGCGGTTGACGGTGGCGACGCTCACACCGAGACGCTTGCTTGCCTTGAGAATGGAGCTAGACGGCTCTTCCTCGAACATGCGCAGCAGCAGCTCACGCCTCTCGCCGGCGCCTACCCTTCTGCAGGTGGGAGCATCCCCATCCTTCTCCGTCGACAAACTACCCTCGCTCCCATAGCCCCGAGAGGCCACGCTGCCTTCGTGCGCAAAATCCCCCGAGGCGTTTCCGAATTGCTCTTTCTCGTCTTGGCGGGCGAAAATGGTCACAAGAAAATAGAGGCGCTCCTCATCGGTCTCGAAGATGGGATCGGGAGAGCCGTTGTTCCTCAGCGCGGCGAGCATCTTCCTTATGCCAGTGTTGCGGCCCTCAGTGAGACCCAGCTCCTTCAGGTACTCGCCCACCCGTCGGTTTCGGTACCGTCGGCTCACCGCCCGAAATTGCCTTAGGCCCTCGGCGCTGATCGAGCGGTCGGCTCCGGGAAAGCTGAGTAATTCAATGCGGTCGGGCAGAACGCGCACCTCTATGGGCTCGCGCACATCGTAACCCTTATGATAAACAGCGTTCGCAAGCGCTTCCTCGATCGCATCGTAAGGATAGTTGAAGTAGCGATCGGACTCGGCTCTGTCGGGATACTTCCGAACACGTTCCTCGATGACATTGTTCCTCAGGTAGCGCAAGGCATCTTGCATCTGATGGTGAAGGGGGCCTGCAAAAATATGCTCCTCAAGTCGACTGCCTCCCTCCCCTTCGGGCAGTTCAACGATATCGATGCGCGCATAGGGGAAAAAGCGTTCCGGCTCCGACGCGAAGAACAAGAGCCCGACGTTTTTCGGCTTCAGGTATTCCTTGGGACCCTGCACGATATCCATGCGCTGACAGAGTTCTACGAAGTCCATCGTATCGGCTTCCGCGTACAGCGAGCTTCCCACCTCGCGAAGATATCCCTTGATGAGCGTGATGTTCAGGTCGTCAACTTCCGCTCCATGGTGCACGCGATCATCGAAAGGGACATTATTGGCGAGGTTGTACAGGTCGCGTCTCTCAGTCTCGGATGGCGACAGAGTACTCGCCATTTTGCGTATCCAATAAATCCGCTCACTCTTTTTCCCCATGCTTTTAGGGGAGGAGTAGGGACGCACGCTTCCGCCGGGCGCCCAAACGACGATGAGGGCTTTGCCCTCGTACTCAGCAACGTCCACAATGGGCATGTAGTCGGGCTGGATAAGCTTGCACTTGTTGACCATATCCTTGAGCCACAGATCAACTTTATCCGTCGGCACCCCCACTACCGTTCGATAGCCTGCGGTATCCTCGCGAACGCCAATGACGAGATACCCTCCACCCCAGTTGTCAATATCATTGGCGAACGCGCAAATAGTCTTGAGAGATGCCTGCGGATCCCACGTCTCCTTGAATTCGATGCGCGCACTTTCCACAATAGTCCCTTCGATCAGGGTTTCTATACTTGTCGGAAGTCCCATGGCATCTCCTCATCACTATCATATTGTTGCAGGATGATAGTATAAATGATAGTGATGATAGAGTAAATGATAGTATAAACGAGAGTGATGATACTGAAAATGATAGCGATGGGCCATCGCCGCTCGTGGGGCATTTGTGGCGATCGCGAACTTGTTCTTGATTAATTCGGTCATGAAAAGTATTATTTGATTCTATTAATAATTTCGGCTCTCAGAGAGAAAGGAGAAGTATGGCCTGTTCATTCCGCTATTTCCTACTTAAACGCTGCCAAGGTTTGACCGGTTTAAACACTACAAGCACGAAGAAGTTCTTCGCCGCCGCCGAGGATGCGCATCCCGAGGCATTCGCGCCGCTTCTTCTGCTTGCGATCTGCGACGGACGTGAGGAATACCTGCTCCGGCGCGCGGAGGGCACGAAAGCGGCCGAAATGTTCGACGAGTTCGTCGAACACTGGCATGCGTCGGGGCGTCCGTTGGAGGTGCACCTGGGCATGTTGCCCGACGGCGACCCGTTCAAAACCATCCTCGTCGAATGGCGCACCGACTCCTCGCGCATCGAGGTCGACCGCAAAATCCTGAAGTACGTCTCGACCGCCTTCGGCGATCTTCTGGCCGACAAGAACATGACCCGCGCCGAGGCCTGCCGCGTCACCCGTCTGAACAAGGGCAACTTCTACGCCTTTCTCAAGGGGGACACGTCGAAGATGAGCCGCAAGACGGCCATGAACGCCTACCGCGAAATCGCCGCGCTCTAGCACCCGCAAGGCCGAGCAACGCCAAGCAAAACCGAGCCCGAACGCCACGGGCCCGCAGCCGCAAAAGGGCTGCGGGCCCGTTTTCATTGCGGAAGAACGCGACCTCGGCAGCCGACTCCGCCCTCCCCTCTCACACTTCTCCGGAAACAGGAGGAAAGATAAGGGCCAGGGAAAGCTCGTCGCCTTCCAAAGAGGCCTCGACCTCTATGCTCTGAGCGGCGGCGAGGCTGGCCACCACAGCGAGACCCAGCCCCGCCCCTCCGTGGGCACGGGCCGCATCAGCGCGGTAGAAGCGCTCGAAGAGGCGATTGACGTCGATAGCCGTCGGATCGGGCACCTTGTTGGAGAAGGTCAAGCTGCGGCCCCGCTGAACGATGGACGGCGCGGACGTCCCATAGCGCAGGGCATTGCTCACCAAGTTCTCGAACATACGAGTCAGCGCCTCGCTGTCAGCCTCGACCACCAGGGACTCGTCGGGAAAGTCCACCAGAGGCTCCCAACCGCGCTCTTCGAAAGCGGGAAACTGACCGGTGAGCACTTCGGCGAGCACGGGCATAACGGCGAGGGGGCGCATATCCAGCTCGGCGGCGGCATCGGTGGCGCGGGCGTAGGCGAACAGCGCGTCCAGCAGGCCTTCCATATCGGTCAAGCGCGCCTCGGCCGCCTGCAGGTAATGGGCGCGACGAGCATCGTCCGGCTCCTCGGCGGCTAGGGAGACGTAGCCCTTCGCACCCATGAGCGGCGTGCGAATGTCGTGGGACAGACTCGCCAGGTCGCGCTGGAACTGGCGCTGCTCGGCGGCGCGCTCGCGCTCGCGTTGGTCGGCGGCATCCAGCGTGCCGTTCACCGCGCGGGCCAGATCGGCGAAACCAGGTCCGGGCATTTCGGTGGTCAGGCGGCTGTTGGAACGCCCGTCGCGATTCCGCAGGAAGCGGGCCATGCGACGAAGCTCGTGGCCGTACAGCAGCACCATCGCGAGCCCGCAGAGCGCCAGACCTCCGAAGCAAATGGCAAGCGTCACAACTGTCCTTTCTCGTTTCGTTTGTTGCAGAGCACCTGTCGCATGGCTCTAGTTGTGGCAAGGAGCGACCGAGGTCGCCCCCTACGGAGACTAGCATGCAGTGAGACGTTGTCACGCCACTCCACCGGATGTCTCCTACAAATCGCGCTTGCGCAGCGGGCCGAACGTCAGCGCGGCGCAGAGGGCAACTGCGGCGGTGCCCACGATGAGTGCCTGCACGGCGAGGGGCGCCATGGTCAGCGGGACGGCGGCGGGCGTCGCGAGCAGCGTCGAGGCATGATTGCCCACATTCTGCATGCACGACGCGAGCATCCACGGCTCCAGCGCGCCGATCCAGGGCACGCCTCGACCCAGCAGAAGCAGCACCTGGCCGAGAAGCGAGCCGGCGATGCCGGAGCTGACCACCAGTGCCCAGGCCACCCCGGCCCCGACGCTGCGGGTCGCCCACACGATGACCGCCGTCGTGCACCCGTAGGCGAAGGCCAGAAGCCAGGCCAGCCCAAGGAAGAGCGCCAGATCGCCCAGCGGGCTTGCCGCCGCATAGGTGAAGCCTGCCGCCGCGAAGGATGCCGCTCCGGCCAGGGCGGCCACGGCCAAATAGAAGGCCGCGAGAAGACCGACGAGCACCAGCTTCTCGCCGTAGTAGCGCACACGTCCCCGGCGATCCATCACCAGGTTGCGCGCGAAGCGCATGGAGAAGTCCTGGGCGAGGAAGAGCGCCGTCACCAGCGAGACGACCATGGCCAACGCCCCTCCCGACACCGCCATATCTCCCAGCATATCGGCCGGCGAGGCCAGGGTGCGCATGTCGCGGGACACTCCTTCGAAATCGGCGTCGCTGAGCGCCTCGGGATTGTCAGCGACGAGATCCCACAGCTCGCTCGAGGCGAATGCGGAATCGCTTGCCGTCTCATCGTCGCGCACGCTGTCCCCTTCGGATTCGGCCGACCCGGCGGCCTCGGCAGCGCCTAACGTGTCCAGCTCGTCCAGCGACAGGCCGCGCCCCGAGGCGTCGGCCGCAGCCGCAGCTTCTGCCGCTTCATTCGCAGCGGCAGCATCCCCTTCGCCCAGGACGCCGGCCCCGCCGGTCGCCCCGTCACTGACGTTCATGGTCATCTCGAAGCTCGTCGCCGTCATGCGCAGAAACTCCGGCGAGGACACCCAGTGCATCATGCCGGCCGCCAGAGCGGACAGGGCCACCAGCACGATAGCGGCCACCCAGAGCATCTTGCCGTGCACGAGGCGATATACGTCGCTCTTCAACAAGTTAAACATACTGCGCGCCCCCTTCCATCAGCTCCACGAAGTACTCTTCCAAATCGCGGTGGTCTTGGGACAGCTCGCGCACCACCTCGCCGGAGCGGGCGAGCAGGCGGCTGATGGCACCATCGTCGTAGTCGCCCGCGACGACAAGGGCCCCGTCCGGCTCTGCTTTGAAGGCGAGCGCGGGATACGCCTCTTCCAAAAGCGCCAGGGCCCGGGCCGGGTTCTCGGTGCGAACGCGCAGGCTGCTGCGACACTCGGCAGCCACCTCTTCGGCCGTCATTTCGCGCACCATGCGCCCGTCGGCGATGACCCCGTAGCGCGTGGCCATGCGATCGAGCTGATCGAGCACATGCGAACTGACGACCACTGTGATGCCCAAGGTTTCGTTAACGCGCACGATGAGATTGCGCATGGCGCGCGTCGCCTCCGGGTCGAGCCCGTTGAACGGCTCGTCTAGCAGCAGCACGTCGGGGCTGCCGAGCAGCGCCATGGCGAGCCCCAGCCGTTGCTTCATACCGAGCGAGAACCCGCGCACCTTCTTGTTGCCAACCGAGGAGAGCCCCACGAGCCTGAGCACCTCCTCGCAGCGGGCCGGGCCGTCCACGATGCCCCAGGCAAGCGCCTTCGCCATGAGGTTCCGGTAGGCCGACAGGTTCAAAAGCAGCCCCGGCTCTTCGATCAGCACGCCGATGCGCCGCACGCCGCCGTCTTCGGGCTCCCCCTCCCCCGCCGAGGCTCGATCGCTTTCGAAAAGAACGACCTCGCCAGCCGTCGGAAGGGCGTCGCCGCAGATCATCTTCATGACCGTCGATTTGCCCGCGCCGTTTTTCCCGACGAAGCCGTAGACGTCCCCCGCAGCCACGGTCATGGCGAAATCGCGCACCACAACCCGACCGTCGTAGACCTTGGTCAGCCCGCGCGCTTCAATGACATTCACGGCCGCCTCCCTTCTCGCGCAGATCCCATCGTTTCGTCCTTTCTCGCTTATACCGCATTTCCAACGACTTTCAGTGTGGACGTGGGAATTAAAGAAAGTTCTGGCGAAGCGTTAAGATTGTTTGAAGATGCCAGCGCCTTTGCGTCTGCGCGTATTATCCTGCTTGCCGTGGAAACCGTTGCCGACATACTCATCATCGAGGACGATCCCTCTATCAACGAGGTGGTCTGCGCGCATCTTGAGCGCCGCGGCTACCACTGCCGTCAGGCCTTCTCGGGCACCGAGGGCCTCATGCTTTTGCGCGAGCAGCGCCCGGACGTGGTCATCACCGATCTCATGCTGCCCGGCGTGCCCGGCGAGGAGATCGTGCGCGCCATCCGCGGCACCGATAGCGCGCTGCCCATCATCGTCATCTCGGCGCGCATCACCGCCGCCGACAAGATTTCCCTTCTGCAAGCCGGCGCCGACGACTACCTGACCAAGCCCTTCGATTTAGACGAGCTGCAGGCCCGTATCGAGGTGCAGCGACGCCACCATGCCGAGCGCGCGCATGCCGGGACGGCCGTGGGCGCCGCGAAGGCGGACGGCTCCTCGCAGCTGCTCGCCTTCCGCCGCTGGGAGCTGGATCCCGATGGGCGCGTCTTCCGCGTCGACGGCGAGGAGGTGGCCCTCACGCGCACGGAGTTCAACATCCTAGAGCTGCTCATGGGCCGGCCGCAGAAGGTGTTCACCAAGCAGGAGCTGTTCGAGCTGGCTTGGGGCGAGCCTTACTCGGTGGAGGACTCCACGGTGAACGTGCACGTATCGAACTTGCGCCGCAAGCTGAAGCCCACCGGCACCGACGGCTACCTGCAAACCGTGTGGGGCATGGGCTACAAACTGCACAACGCCTGACGGGCGGCGCCGCAGAGGGCTGCGCCGCGCATCGCTCGCTAACATTCCTGATGCTTTTGCTCATGAATGCTGTTGACCTCACCCCCTTTCCCGTCAATTAAGCTCGCAAATCTCCTGAAAACCGTGATGGTCTGGCAATTTCTCCCAAGTTGACACGGTGAAACACCGCGCACTGTGGGACAATGGGCAGACTTATCCAACTACTCCGGTGAAAGGTTCCGCCGTGTTCGATTTCTTCCGCAAAAAGGGCAACAACCCCGAGGAGCCCGCCAAAGACGGCGGCTCCCAGAACGCGGCCGGCGCCACCGCCTCGGGCCGCACCACCCGCGACGCGCTGGCGGAGTTCACCGCCACCCCGCTGCCCGACGCCATCGACGGCCTGCTGTTCCGCGTGTCCATGGCCGACCCGACCGACCCGACCTCGTCTTCGGGCTTCGACGCCTACGCCGCCCGCCTGCTCTCCGAGGCCGAGGCGCCCAGCCTGCGCGCCATCGCCGTGGAGCATCCGGTGGAGCTGCGCCGCCTGAACACCACGGGCCTGTTCTGGTCCATCTTCGACGACAGCACGATTTCAGCCGGCAACCGGGGCACCATTCTGCGCATCGAGTCCGTGCTCGATCGTTTGGCCCTCATTTCGAAGGCCTTGGAAGGCGACGAGGGCACCGCCTTTGTGAGCGCCACGACCGAGAGCGCCTGCAGCCAGCTGGACTGGCAGGTGCTGCGTTCCATCGCCAACGATGCCAACGATTACCTGACCGCCGCCGAACGCGATAACAAGCTGGACACCCAGTACGGCACGACGGGCACCCGCGGCGGCAACTGGGATCTCTCCACGCGTCTGGCCGCCGCCTGCGAGGCCATGGTGCTCCCCTTCCGCCTGGAATACCGCTTCGCCTGCGACAGCGCCACCGGAACCATCGTGGCCAGCGTGTCGCTGCCCACTCCCGACGTGTTCCCGAAGTCGCGCTGGAGCAGCGCCACGGGCCAGTGGGCCGATTGCACCGCCCAGCGTCCTGCCGCCGCGGCCGCCTACGCCCTGCGGCTTGCGGCCCTCATCGCCGCCGCCGCTTTCGGCACCTCCGTCGGCGTGACGCGCGTCATCGTGAACGGCCGCGAGGGTTCCATCGCGGGCCCGACCGTGATGTCGCTGGAGTTCGGCCGCATCCCCTTCACCATGGGCGCCATGGCGAAGATCCGCAGCGGCGAGTTCTCCGCGCCGGCCACCGAATGCGACCCGGCGGCGCTGTTCGACATGCTGCATCTGGCCCAGTTCGCCGTCAACATCGACGAGGCGGGCAACTTGCAGCCCGTAGAACCGCTGCCGGTGGAACTGTCGGTTCCCTTCACCCCCGTGGCCGAGGACACCCGTCCTTTGCCGGAGAACCTGCGCGGGCTTCTGCATGCCGACATCGTGAGCGATTTGGACGTTATGAGCGAGCAGAACGCCGAACTGGGGGCCCGCTACCGCGCCATCATGGAGGAGAAGGACGACTCGCTGCTTCTGGCGGTGGCCCAGCTGGAGGACATCGTCGCCGAGACGAGCGCTGCGGCGACAGCCGACGTCATAGCGGACGACCTCGCCCAGCCCGCCGAGCCGCGCCGCCTTCTGTACTGCGAGAACGTCTTCGCCCGCTATCTGACGAGCCTCGTGGAAAGCGACCCGTCCGTGCGCTACGTGCGCGCCTCGGATATCGGTCAAGCGGCCCGCTCGTCGCTCTCGCGCATCTACCGCGACATGGGCGACTTGGACGCCGCCGAGGCCCAGGCCCGCGCCTGCATCGAGCTGGCCCCCACAAGCGCCCCGGCCTACAACGACCTCATCACCTGCTTCGCCGAGGGCGACCACTACGACCGGATCATCGACGTGGCCCGCGATGCCCTGCGCGTGGCCGTCACCGGGAACGACATCGCCTATGTGTACTACCGCCTGGCCTTCGCCTACTGGCAGACGGGGCGTTTGCCCGAAGCGCTAGCCTGCTACCTGCGTGTGCCGGAGACGAGCCCCATGGGCGAGGCCGCCTTGCGCGAGCGCAATGATTTGGTGAGCGAGATGGGCAACAACGTGCCCGGCAGCGATTGGGATCCCACGGCCTGCCTGCGCACGGCCGGCGTGCCCCTGGCGCCCCTGGACGACGTGATGGAAGTGGTGGGCCGCGCGCTCATCGAGCTCTGCGACGCCAACATGCCGCTGGCCGCCGCCCCTCTGGCGAGCCTTGTGGCGAGCACCCAGCGCAACGACATCCTCCACGCCGTAGCCGCCAGCCTCCGCCAGGGCGTGTAGAAAGCCGACAAGCTACGCAAGAATCTATTCCCCGCAGAAACTGGTCGGCTTGACAGAGAAACAGCCGAAGAACAGCTTCTTTGTTCCATCTTGAACCATTCCCTTGAGGTAGTATAATTTTCTATACAATTTTCCTACCTCAAGGAGGTCGCCGTGGATGCCGTTATGGATCCCATCTATCCGGTTTCCGCCCTGCAGAAGCGTCAGGGCGACGTTAAGCGGGCCGCCCAAGACCACATCGTGCGCATCACGGAAAACGGTACCGGCGCCTACGTGTTCTGCTCGGAGACCATGTTCGAACAGCGCATGGCCGAGGTCGCCGAACAAGCTGCCTATGAGGAGCGCCTCGCGATGGGCATCGAACGTGGGCGAGCCGACTACGCGGCGGAACGCGTTGTCCGCGGAGTCGATGCTGCACGCGCCGAACTGAAGCGGCGTTACTTCCATGGCTGAGATCGTTTTCACCGAAGGGTTCATGGCAGATGCCGCCATCGTGGAGCGCGAGGAGAAGCTTGACGAGATCCTCGACACCATAGCGCTTTTGGAAGATGCGCCGGAGATCGGTTCCGCCATTCTTCCCGCATCAATTCGGCGCCGCTATGGCTCCCAGGTGCGCAAGCTTGTCGTGCGGCCCTTCGATATCATCTACGACTACCTTCCAAAAGACGACGCCGTAGTCGTTCTCACGCTCATTCACCAGCGCGGCGCCCGCTAGGCCCGAAATGCCCTAGCACATGAGACCTCGCGCGAATATGAGGCCTTCGCTGCCTGCGCCTATTCTAGCCTCGCGCCCATTGCGATTCGCTGCACTTGCGCATTTCGCCCGCAGAGTCTGGCAAGTTTTTCAAGGATTTCGACATTTGACCCGTGAAGCGCCGCGCAAAAGGGGCTTCAACGGCCCCATTTGCTGACTGATTATGCGTTTTTCGTTATCCGTCAACAACTGACCGGACACCAATGTCGAAATCCTCGAAAAACTTGCCATCTGAGCGGCCTTCAAGATGCGCGACCCCCCCCCCCGCCGAAAAAAGAAACCCGCCGGAATGGCGGGTTTCTCGCAGAAGTCCGATCCTTTTTCGCGCTTAGGCGTAGAACAGAATCTCGTTGTAGGTGGGCACCGGCCAGGCTTCGCGCTCGACGATGATCTCCATGGCGTCAACGGCCGCGCGCAGGGCGTCCATCACGGGAATGATCTCGTGGGCGTTCATGTCAGCGCGCTTCTGCTGATCCTCCACTTCCAGAGAGGCGTGATGCAGCTCGTGCAGCTTCTCCAGCTGGCGGTTGATCTCGGCGGCACCGGCCACGAGCTTCTCTAACTTATCCTTCATGAACGACGTGTCGCCCTCCGGCAGCACGTTTTTGATAGCGCTGATGCCGTTGGCGAGCTTGGCGGCATAGCGGTTGATGGCCGGCAGATAGTCGCGACGCACGAGACGCTTCATAGCGCGGATCTCGATGTTCATGATCTTGTTGTACTTCTCCAGCTTCACCTCGTAGCGGGAGCGAATCTCGTCCTCGGTGAGCACGCCGAATTCAGTGAACAGGTCGATAGACTTCTGATCTACCAGGCACGGCAGCGCGTCGGCCGTGGTGCGATGGTTCGCCAAGCCGCGGCGCGCGGCTTCCTTCTCCCACTCCTCGGAGTAGCCGTCGCCGTTAAAGATGATGCGCTCGTGATCGCGCAGAGTGCGCTTGATGTAGTCGATGGCGGCCGCCTCGAACTCGTCGCCGGTCTTGCCTTCCATCTGGTCGGCGAATTCTTTCAGCGACTTGGCCATGGCCGTGTTCAGCACCATGTTCACATCTGACAGGTTCTGAGCGCTCCCGGGCATGCGGAACTCGAACTTGTTGCCGGTAAACGCGAAGGGGCTCGTGCGGTTGCGGTCGGTGTTGTCCTTGATGAAGTTCGGCAGCACATCAACGCCGAGATCCATGGCGACGCGCTCGGCCGAGGTGTAGTCGTGGTCGTCGATAAGCGCCTCCACAATGGCGCCCAGCTCGTCGCCGAGGAACATGGAAACGATGGCCGGCGGCGCCTCGTTGGCCCCCAGGCGATGATCGTTGCCCGCCGAGGCCGCCGACATGCGCAAAAGCTCCTGGTACTCGTCGACCGCCTGAATGACGCCGGTGAGGAACACGAGGAAGCGCAGGTTCTCCATGGGGTTCTCGCCCGGATCCAGCAGGTTGCGCCCGCCGGCGGAGATGGACCAGTTGTTGTGCTTGCCCGACCCGTTGATGCTCTCGAAGGGCTTTTCGTGCTGCAGGCACACGAGACCGTAGTGGCTCGCCAGAAGCTTCATCTTCTCCATGGTAAGCAGGTTCTCGTCTACCGCGCGGTTCGTCTCGGCGAAGATGGGCGCCAACTCGTGCTGGGCCGGCGCCACCTCGTTGTGCTTCGTCTTCGCGGAGATGCCGAGCGCCCACAGCTCGTCGTCGAGCTCCTTCATGAACTCGTTCACCGTGGGGCGAATAGCGCCGAAGTAGTGCTCCTCCAGCTCTTGGCCCTTCACCGGCGGATAGCCGAACAGCGTGCGGCCCGTGAGCATGATATCGAGACGGCGCTCGTAGTCCTTCTCGGAGATGAGGAAGTACTCCTGCTCGGCGCCCAGCGTCGTAGTGATGCGATCGGAGGAGTCGTCGCCGAACAGATCAAGCACGCGACGGCCCTGGGTCTCGATGGCCTTCATGGAACGGAGAAGCGGCGTTTTCTTATCGAGCGCCTCGCCGGTGTAAGAGCAGAAGGCCGTGGGAATGCAGAGCACCTCGTCCTTGATGAAGGCGTAGGAGGTGGGATCCCAGGCGGTATAGCCGCGAGCCTCGAAGGTGGCACGCAGGCCGCCGGAGGGGAAGCTGGAGGCGTCGGGCTCACCCTGGATGAGCTCTTTGCCCGAGAACGTCATGATGGCGCAGCCGTCATCAGTGGGATCGATGAAGCTGTCGTGCTTCTCGGAGGTGATGCCCGTCAGCGGCTGGAACCAGTGGGTGTAGTGGGTGGCGCCCTTCTCGATGGCCCACTCTTTCATGGCGTGGGCGACGACGTTGGCCACGTCCTCGTTCAGGGGGGCGCCTTCTTTGATGGTTTTCATCAGCTGCTTGTAGGTGGTCTTCGGCAAGCGCTCGCGCATGACGTGCTCGTTGAATACCATGGAGCCGTACAGATCGGTCACTTTCGACATAACGGGTTCGCTCCTCACTCGGGTCGATGATCGGAATAAGATACCACGTCGGAGCCACCGCAACCGCTGTACCCCGGCACGTTCCAAATTAACGGCGCATTGTTTCGAGGAGTTTTCTGCTCAGCGAAACCGAGGTTACGAGAGAGACGCACCAGATCGGGCGCGCCCCTCTCGGGGAGGGAAATATCACCGGACGTTTCGCCGGGTGCCGGCGCTACTCGTTCTCGCTGATGTAGCGGACAGCGTGACGCCCTTCGGTGAGCGTGCGGCCTATGGCGCAACCGACGAGGTACTCGGGGTAGTTGCCCGAGAACACGCTGCCGCTGCAATCTCCGGCAGCATACAGTCCGGGAATGGGCTCCAGCGCCTGGTCGAGCACTTGCATGTTCGCGTTTATCTTCAGACCATCGAGCGTGGTAAGCAACGAGCCACCGAACCAGCAGCCATAGAACGGAGCCGTGCGAATCTCCGACAGGCGGAACGCCTCCTTGCCGTAGTCCTCATCAACCTGCTTGTCGTACAGCTCATTGTAGCGCTCCACCGTGGCGAGAAAGGCATCCTGGGGCAAGCCAAGCTGATTGGCCAGCTCTTCCAGCGTATCGGCCTTCTTGAGAGCGCCCTGTTCGAGCAGCTGCCGTCCTCCAGGAAACACCGCCACAGCCTCCTCGGGCGGAAAGCCCTGCAACACCTGCGCGCCGATCTTCGCGCAGCCAACAACCTGAAACCGCGCGGCATCGGCGCTCGCATTGGCGTCGAATACGGAGCACCACACCCCGCCCGGCTGATTCGCCGCGGCTGCAGCGCACCAATCGTAGGGAGCCGACTCGTTAAAGAAACGCTCGCCGCGGCGGTTGACCTTCAGGAAGGGCAGGCTGCCGAGAACGTTCTCCGGGCAGACGCCGGGGAAGTCGGCGTCCATGCCCTCGCCCTCAAGACCGCAGTCCACTCCAGGGGACACCGCACCGCGGTCGAAAATCATCGGCGCAGATTCCCGATCCATGCGCGCACCGGCCCACAGGCCGGCCCTGATGCCGTCACCCGTACAGTTCGGCATTTTGTCGGCAGCAGTGCAGGAATCCAGAACGGCCGGCGCCAGCGCCGAGAGCATCACAGGGTTCGCAGCATAGCCTCCTGTGGCAAGGAGGACACCCTTAGCAGCATCCACCTGCACATAGCCATCGTTCGTCTCGAAAATCGCTCCCGTGACACGACCGCTCTCCTCGCGCATAAGCTTGGCCAACTTATAGCCGAAGGAGACCTCGGTGCCCTTGGAGGCGATATAATCCGCCAGAATCTTGTTGCGAGCCATTCCGGCCTGAGCGGAGGCGTCCCCCCAAAGAGCCGGAGGCACCGCTTCGGCCACCGCAGGGGAATACCACATATGCTGTTGAATGGGAACGTAGTAGTCGGTACCACCCGTTGGGTGATCGTAATCGTCCACATCCAGGTAGATCTCCATGCCAGCGGCGGCCAAAATGTCGTTCAGGTACTCGATCGTCTCGCCGCTCTCGTTGATCCAGACCTTCCACACGTCCTGGGAGCACTTGCCCGAGGCGTAGCGCGTCAATTCGTTCAGCAACTTGTTCGTATCGGTGTTGATGCCGGCCTCCTTCTGCCACCGACTATTGACGGCGCCCACCCAATGCCGCGACGCCTGCACGTCACCCGCCTTGTCACACACCATGAAGTCCATACCCAGATCAGCGGCGGTAGCAGCAGCCGACATGCCGGCATTGCCTGCACCGATAATCAGCAGATCGGTAGCCTCGGTACGGACGATCTGATCCTCGGCGATTTCCGGTGCCTCACCCAGCCAGGATGACGCCCTCTCCGAGCCCTCAGCGGGCTGGGATCCCCCCGTTCCCGCCAGTGACGGCTTCGCCGGGCTGCATCCCGCCAATCCCATAGCCGCAAGCGTGCCCGCGCCGATACCGGCCAGAGACACGAACTGACGTCGATTCATTTCGGTTGCACTCATCGTACCCTCCTTTTTCAGATCCCCGGGCGGACCTTCGCCGCGCCCCTTCGGCATTAGTTAACAACGAGCCCTGAGAAAAGAGAAATACCAATGCGGTTTTGATTTATAATGATGCGGTATAAATCGAGATCAGGGGAATTTTATGCGCATCGAACAGCTTCGTAGCTTCATCGCCATTTACGAAACCGCGTCCTTCACCGCTGCAGCCGAGCAGCTGTACACATCGCAGCCGGCAGTGAGCCGCCATGCGACTCAGCTGGAAGAAGAGCTGGGAGGTCCACTTTTCGTTCGCACAACAAGGCACGTAGCCCCCACCAAGGCCGGCAACGTGCTTTACGAGAAGGCCCACACTGCCCTCGCGCTCATTGACGAGGGGGTCGCAGCGTGCAAGGCTCTGAACAGCCATTGCGGTAGAGTTGCCGTTGGGTACGAGTATATGTACATGGATCAGATCAGCGTCCCCTGGCTGCAAGAGTACAAAGACAGCATCAGCAGCCATACCCTGATCGACCTCGTGGAACAACCTTTGCCGCAGCTGTTCAAGGGACTTTTAGAGGAGCGCGTCGACTGCGTCTTCGTTGGCTTGACGAAAGAGGCGATCATTCCAGCCTACCTTGAGAAACGCGCTATTACCTCAATGGAAGAAGTGATCTTCGTTGGACCCGAGCACCCCCTGGCAGGCCGCCCCTTCGTCACCATAGACGATCTCCTCGATGAGGAATTTGTATACCCGCTCATCAAACCCACCTCTCGCGAGAGCGTCGTCGTGAGGGATTTCGAAGAGCGCGGCAAGAGTCCCCGCTGCACCACAACCCTTCACCAGCCAAGCGCCTTGAACGTCGTGGAGCGCGGGAGCGCCATTATCGACCTCCCGGCAAAATATGCCCTTGAGAGCCCCCATCTGGTGCGCGTCCCTTACCAGTCGGCCAACCAGATTACCTACTTTTTCATCTGGAACCGCGCCAACGACAACGAGTCCTTTGCCCAGTTCCGCACTTTCGTGGAGGAGAAGATCGCCGCGCTGCAGGACTGAGGACGCAACATTTATCGCTTTGAATTCCCAAGGAGCAGACTCGCGCTTTCCCGCCAGCGCATTTACGCTCTGAGAGCTTTACGCCGTCATCAAGTCACAAGCGACGAGGCGTCGTAAATAGTCAGAGCGGCTGATGCCCTCATCCTTCGCGCGAGCATCCATCTCGGTAAGCTCTCGACGCGGGATCTTGAAGGTGACGGACGTCAACTCCTCACCCAGCTTCAAAGGACGACCGCGAACGATGCGCGTTTCTCCCGCAGGCCACTCGCCGCTCTCGAACATCTCCGCCAAAGCCTCAAGTTGTTCGTCACTAACCACGGAACCGTTTTTTGTTGTAATAGGCACAGCAATCACCTCTTCAATCCTGTTTCCCGCAATGTCTTTGCCGAGGGCGGCGTCATTGCATGAAACACAAGCACTGTTTCGTCGTCTTTCACCGTGGCAACCATCTCGATGAGTCTATTGCGAGAGTCGCTTCCAACCGCCACGAGCACCACGTCAGGAAACGAATCTGTCACACGCTCTACGAGTACGCTCGCATTGCGCCAGGCGCTTTCCACGTCCTCAACCTTAAGTTCAGGATGCCGCGCAGAAACACGATCATGAACTTCTACCTTCTCAAACATCGACGCTATCCTTTCGAATTTCGTCTTTCATAATTGTAAGACGAATATCGGATTCTGTCAACATGCCCGCAGAGTGCGGCAAAGCACTCCGCCACGGTGTGACGGAGCGCCTTCAATTACTCAACTTGAACGGTTCACCTATTTTGCAAGCTGAAAGTAAGCATATGTGAGCGCTTTGGAAGTTCACCACTCCCCGCCGAGCAGCTAATCGATGTGCTTGCCGTAGCGCTCCTCGGTGATCTCATCGAGGGTGCGGCCCTGGGTGTTGGGGCACCAGATGACGCCCACCACAAGCGACACCAGAAGGAAGCCGCACATAATGATGCCGGCGGTCACGAAGCCCGAGGGGGTTTCCACGCCGAGGCCCGCCACGGCCACGAGCGACCAGATGCCCAAAACGCCGCGCACCAGGAAGAACATGATGCCCTGCACGCCGCCGCGGTACAGCGTCGGGAACAGCTCGGTGGACCACAGGGCGTAGAAGCACTGGGCCGAGAAACCGGCCGAGATGCCCCACAGCGCCACGAACACCCACAGAAGCCAGCCCCAGCTATCGGCCGTGCCCGCTTCCAGCTGCATGCCGAAGAACACCATGACCACCCAAGCTGCCAGCGCCATCACGGCCGTGGCCGCGAACAGGATGCGGTGAGGAATCTTGTCGCCGAACTTCGAGAAGATGGCGAGCGAGCCCACCGCTGTGAGGATCCACATGACCGCCTGCAGAAGTGAGATGGTCGTGTCGTCCAGGTTGCCGGCCGCCGCGTACATGTAGGGCATGAACTGGCCCATGGTGCCGGCCACGATGTTCCAGGTCAGATACACCGCAACGAGGAACACGATGGACTTCACGTTCACGGAGTTGGTCAGCGCGCGGCCCATCATCTGGATGAAGGTGTCGCGCTTGCCGGCGGCCGCGTCCTGCTTTTCCGTCCAATCCTTCGACTCCTCCAGCTTGCGCTGCAGATTCCACGCGATGAGCGCCACCACGAACAGGATGAGGAACAGAAGACGCATGGCGAACAGGCCGTCGAAGGGCCCGTAGGTGCCCGCCGGCAGAAGCGCGCCGTCCGGCCCGAAGGTCGGGAAGACGAACGAGAACAGAAGCGCGATGAGGAAGATGACCGCCGGGCCGCAGGACCAGGCGAACTGGCTGATGCCGATGTTGGCGGCGCGGCTCGTGGAGGAGGACATCTCGGAGATGTAGCTCCACGACGACGGTACGCCGGCGCCCACGGACAGGCCGGAAATGACGATGCCGGCGCAGAGCATGGGCAGGTTCACCGCGCACATAATGAGGAACACGCCCGTGGCGTACACGAGCAGGTTGTAGGTGTAGATGAACTTGCGCCCGAAGCGGTCGGCCAGAAAGCCGCCGATGAGCGCGCCCACCGCCGCGCCGAAGGCGTTCGCGCCCACGGCGCCCAAGATGGACACCCACACGTTGTCGAAGTTGAAGGCAATCGCCCAGGCCGCCAGCGCCACACCCGAGGCCACGATGCAGCCGGAGTCGAGGAAGTTGGTGAGCGATACGGCGATGGTGCCTTTTTTCTCTTGGGACAGAGCCATAGTTTTGCAGACCCTTTCTTAGTTGCTTAGTTGTCGGTCGCCGATGCCGCGGGGAAATCCAGCATGGCCTCGTTGATCTTGACGTTGAACTCGCGGCCGATCTGCCGCAGCCCCTCGTCGGTGATGGTGTTCAGGAACTCACCCGAGCCGCCGTTCATGGCGCGGGCGCGCCCGTAGATGTCGGCGGCCTTCTCGATGGTGTGCAGAAGCCCGAAGGTGGAATCGAAGTCGGTGCCGGAGACGAACAGGCCGTGGCTCGCCCATACCACCGCGTCGAAGGTCTTCATCTGCTCGGAGGTGGCCCGGGCGATATCAGCGCCGCCGGGCACCATCCACGGCACCACGCCCACACCGGCCGGGAACACGACGACGCACTCGGTCATGGCCTTCCACAGCACGCGAGTGAAGGTGCGCGCGTCCAGCGGCAGCAGGTAGGAAAGCGCGATGATGTTGGTGGGGTGCGCGTGGTAGATAACGCGGCAGGCGCCGTCGGTAGCCGCAGAGCGCACGGCGTGGTTCATGACGTGGGTCGGGAACTCGGACGTGGGGCGCCCCCCGTCGTCGAGACCCCACACGATGCGGTAGGCATCGCCAGCCGCGGACAGCTCCACAATGCCGATGTTGCGAGAGGGATCGGACGCCACATTGCGCATGTAGTTGCCGGTGCCGGTGACGAGGAAGTACGCACCGCCCATAGTCGGCGCCTCAACGCCGAGGGGCGTCCAAGGGCGCGGCTCCTTGTCGAAGAACTTGCGAGCGGTGTCCACATCCTCGGGACGCAGACGATAGCTGAGGTTGCCGCCGTTGCGCTCGTGCCAGCCCTGCTCCCAGCCGTCGTTGCACAGGCGCACGAACCCGCGCACGAATCCCAGCTGCTCCATGGCCACGCCGGACACCGCCCCGCGCGCCGTGTCGATGCCCTGGGAAAGCATCTCCTGTGCCTGATCGAAAAATGCCATATCGTTGCTCCTTGCTTGAAACTCCTCGGGGGCGAGACCTTGGTTGAGCTACACGCGCTCGGGCAGGACCTTGGCCTCGTAGGCGGCCACGGCCGGGTACAGCCCGCCATCGAGCGGGCAGCCGGCGCGGCGGCAGTACTCGTCCCACACGGCGCCGAAGGGCATCGACTTCGCCTGCTCGGCCAGCATCATCTTCTCGGTGAACTGGTAGGTGTCCTGCAGCTCCTTCAGGCGCTCGCCCGGCTGCAGCAGCGCGTAGAGCAGCGACTTTTCCATGGCGCGCGTGCCCGTGGCCCAGGCGCCCACGCGATTGATGGAGGCGTCGAAGAAGTCGAGGCCGATGATGACCTTCTCCCAGGCGCCCGGGATGTGGGCGATTTCCATGGCCACTTCCTTGGTGGGGTCGTCGAAGAGCACCACGTGGTCGGAGTCCCAACGCACCGGGCGCGTCACGTGCATCGGCACCTTGTCGAAGAACAGCAGCAGCGCCGAGAGCTTGTCGGCCACGTTCTCGGTGGGATGGAAATGACCCAGATCCAGCAGATCGTACACGCCGGGGTGCGTGGCGGCGTAGGCCAGGTAGAACTCGTTGGAGCCCACGGTCATCGACTCCAGACCGATGCCGAACACCTTCGACTCGCAGGAGTCGATGACGCGGTCGTACTTCTCGGCGTAAATCTCGTCGAGCGAGTCGCGCAGGCGCTCGCGCAGGCCATAGCGGTCGCCGGGCACGTCCTTCAGGCCGTCGGGGATCCAGATGTTGCAGAGCGTCTGGTCATCGAGCGCCTCGCCGATCTGCTGGGAGATCTTGCGGCAGGCCTTGCAGTGGCGGATCCAGAAATCGCGCGTCGCCTTATCGGGCGAGGACAGCGACAGCTCGTTGTTCATCATGGGGTGGCCGAAGATGGTGGGGTTGAAATCGATGCCGTAGCCGTGCGCCTTCGCCCACGCGACCCAGGGCTCGAAGTGCTTGTACTCGATGGCATCGCGGTCGACCCAGGGGTTCTCGTCGGTGAAGACGGCGTAGGAGGCGTGCAGGTTGATGCGCTTGGCGCCGGGCACGAGGGCCATGGCGGCCTCGAAATCGGCGGTCAGCTCCTCGAAGGTGCGGGCGCGACCGGGGTAGTTGCCCGTGGTCTGGATGCCGCCGGAGAGGCCCCCTTCCTGGTCGAAGCCGAGCACGTCGTCGCCCTGCCAGCAGTGCACCGAGATGGGCTTGGCGGCCAGCTTCTCCATCACCGCCTCGGTGTCGATACCGAGGGCGGCGTACTCCTCGCGGGCCAAATCGTACATGGTAGTCATCGGATTTCCTTTCTGTTCACCAGTATCTAGAAGCTCTTGCTGTAAATCGTCGGGGTCGGAATCGCCCATCACGGCTCCACCTTCTGCACGTCGAAGGACTCCGCGATGGCGGCGCGCACGGCCTTGAGGTGCGGAAACACCCCGTCGGCGAGCATCTGCACGGCCAGGTTGCCGAGCGCGGTGCCTTCCACGGGGCCGGCGTACACGGGAAGGCCGCATACCTCGGCGGTGCGGCGGTTCAAGTGGCCGTCGCGGCAGCCGCCGCCGACAATGTTGATGGACGCGTACTCGTGGCCGGCCAGCTGCGAGAGGCCTTCGACGGCCTCGCGATAGCACAGCGCCAAGCTCTCGTACACGCAATGCATCAGCTCGCCCAAAGTCTCGGGCACGGGCTGCCCCGACTCCTCGCATGCCGCGCAAATCTCCTCGATCATGGAATCGGGCGAGAGGAACCTCTCGTCGTTCACGTTCACAATGGAGGCCGTCACTCCGGCGGCCTCGGCCTCGTCGGCGGCCTTGATGAGGTCGGCGAACCCCACCTCGTGCCCCAGGCCCTCGACGCGCATGTACTGGTGCAGGCGCCCCTTGCGGATGGCCTTCTCGTCCACCACGTAAGTGATGCCGTTCAGCTCGCGGCGAATGGACTGGATCATCCACAGCCCCATGATGTTCTTCAGGAAACGGTAGCGGAAGTGGTAGCCACCCTCGTTGGTAAAGTTTTCGCGGAAGGCCGCCTCGGCGCAGATGGGGCTGCGGTTCTCCACGCCGAGCAGACTCCACGTGCCCGAGGAGAGGAACACCGCCGGCAAATCGCAGGCGGGCACGGCCAGATAGGCGCTGCCCGTGTCGTGGGTGGCCGGCAGCACCACGCGCGTGTCGTAGCCGATGGCGCGGGCGATCTCGGGACGCACGGGCCCCAAGCACGCGCCGGCGTGGGTGACGTTGCGGAACAGCCGGCGAGGAATGTCGAAGGCCTCCATGACCGTCTCGTCCCATGCGCCAGTCTCCGCATTCAGAAGACCGGTGGTGGAGGCATTGGTGTACTCGATGGCCTTCTCGCCCGTGAGCAGGAAGTTCAAGTAGTCGGGAATCATGAGGAACGAGTCGGCCGCAACAAGCTGCTCGGGATGCTCGCGCTGAAGTGCCAGCAGCTGGTAGATGGTATTGAAGGGCTGGCGCTGCAGACCGCAGCGGCGGTACAGCTCCTCGGGGGCCATGATGGCATCGGCCACCTCGTACATGCCAGCCGTACGGGAGTCGCGGTAGGCCACGGCATCGCCCACCAGGTTGTCCTCGGCATCCAGCAGCACGAAGTCGACGCCCCAGGTGTCGATGCCCACCGATTTCGGGGCAAAGCCCGCCTCCTTGCAGAGGGCAAGGCCCCGCACCAGCTCGCTCGAAAGCAGCTCCACATCCCAGCAGTCGTGGCCGTTCCGGCGCACCTGGCGGTTATCGAAGCGGTGCACCTCTTCCAAACGAATGAGCCCGTCTTCCACGAAGCCCACCACCACGCGGCCCGACGAGGCCCCGATGTCCACGGCCGCGTAGCAGTCGCGCCGCAACCCCTGCGCACGATGCACCATGTCGCCATTCCTATCTTCGCACGCCAGCAGGGGGCACCGCCGAGGGCGATCCCCGCTGACCATGAGCGTATTTCTCAACTTTTACCTGGGAAAACACGCAAGCCATTAATGCGGCGCACAGTGTACCAGCAAAGGGGCCCTCTGCAAGGGCGCGCGCCCAAAGAGGTGGCGGCCTGTAACAAATCAACAACAATGACTTCATGGGTCGCCATTGAAAGGGGCCCGGACGAACCGGGCCCCTCAGAGAAGGATATTTGCTCAGACGCCCTCACCGCGCCGCCAATCGTGCAGCTTCGGGCGATCCGCCCCCTAACCTTCCGGCACGAAGGCCGTAAATGCGGCGGTATCGGGCTCCGGACTCACCTCGCCGCGCTCGTTGATCGAACGCACGAGCAGGCAATAGATTCCCGGCACCTCGGGCGTGTACTCGAAGGTCCAGTGCACCCATCGATCGCCCGTGGAACCAGAGACGTCGTAGTCGGTCCAGTTCTCGCCGTCGTCCAACGAGAACTGGACTGTAACGATGGGCACGCCGTAGTCCTCGGCGTAACCCTCGAAGCGCACCGGGCGCCCTACTTCCACCGCGAGCGGCGCAATCATCGCGATCCTACTCCTGCGCGCCCGCTAGCACGCCGGCGTTCGGGCTGTTGGGATGCTCGTCGCCCTCGCCGGGCACCGCCGGCGCCTCGTCCTCGGCCGATACCACGATCTCCACCACATCGCGCACGAAGTAGTTCGCGGGCGTGCGGGTCATCCACAACTGGTTGCTCCCGCCCACCGAGGCGGTGAGAGCCTCCTCGTTGATCTCATAGCTGAGCACGCCGTGGCGCCCGATCACGTAGCCGAGCGGCAGCATGGTCTCGGTGCCATCGGCCGACACGAATGTCACCGCATTGGCCCCGGGCTGCACGCCGGCGCGCTCCAGGATGGACTCGATCGGAATGCCCTTCACGTTCGCCGTAACGATGGCGCGGCCGCCCGCGGGATTGCCGCCGCAGGTGCACGTCATCTTCTGCTGCACCGACTCGTCGCCGGCAAGATCGCCCACCGAGGCGGTGTAGGCGTCATTCACCGCGCCCGACACCGTCAGTTGCCAGTCGAGCGGGTTCTCCGAAGCAAGCGCGATACCAGCGCCGCACACCACGCGCACGGCCTTCTGGAACATCGTGCGGATGGTCTCGTTGGGTGTGACGGCCTCCTGGTCGTAGGAGAAGACGCCCTCGGCTCGGGCCACCTTCACCGCACCCGCCACGGCGGCGTTCTCGCCCACCTCCGCTTGCGGGTCGGCGGCAGCATTCCCGTCAGCGCCATCGCCCGGCGCCACCGCCAAGGCCGGCACCGCCGACATGGACGCGATCATCGTCAAACTCGCCAAGGCGCCAGCCGCGGCCCGGCCCTTCGATTTCAAATCTTTCATGGTCTCCCCCTACTCCACCGTGAACATGAACTGGGTATCGTACTGGCTCACGTGATCGGAGCCGTCCGGCGCGATGCTCGTCGTGCGGATATCCATCAGGTACGTCCCGGCCTCGGGCGGCGTGAAGTCCATGCGCCAGTAGGTCCAGTACTTGGAATCGTTATTCGGCGTGTCCAGCGTCGTCCAGGTCGCGCCGTGGTCGAAGGAGAACTCGAGCTTCTTGATGGGCTCGTTCCACGCGTCGGCGAAGCCCTCCAGATGCACCGGTTTGGCCTCGTCGCCCGTGAGCACCACATTGGTGGGGTAGTTCAGCACGCCGCTGTTGGGCTTGGAGTACACTTCGCCCGTGCAGTCGTCGGCGAACTCGCCCAGGTACACCTGACTCATGGCGGCATCCTCAGGCTGAGTCATGAACGTGAGGTTGCTGATGCGCTTCACGAAATTGCCGCCGGAGGTGTTGTACACCCACACCATGCAGGGGTAGCCCTGGGTGTTCGGCAGCGTCTCGCCATCCATCTTTGTGACGAGGATGGCGTTGTTGCCCACCACCCAATCGATGGGCATCTGGGCGTAGTCGTAGCCATCCGAGCCGATGGGGCTCACGATGTTCGCACTGGCCTTGGGCTTCGCGAACTCGATGACCTTCGACAGCGGAATGCCCTCCACCTCGCTCTGCATGATGGTGGCCTGGCCCACGCCGTTGATGGTGCAGTCCATCTTCATGACCTGCTTCACGGTACCGAACTGCTCTTCCATCTCGGGAAGGGTCATGGTCACCGGATTGTCGCAGTCGCCGTCGATGGAGACGGTCCAGTTCTCGTAGATGGACGGATCCACCTGCGTGTCGTCCACGAGCCACTCGGACGGCTCGTCCTTCACCGTCTTGAAGAAGCGGTTCTCGGCCGGAGTGATCGTGGTCTGGTCGTAGCTCGTCGTCACCTGAACCTCTTCGGCGGCCACATCGGTGATGCCGTGGTAGAGGTTGTACTTGTAGTCGTCCCAACGGCCGAGGGTCTGCGTCTCCACGTCGTTGTAGTGGCACGAGAAGCAGGTGCCACCCTGGCTCGTGAACATCGCGTTCGTCATGTGGGTGTTGTGGATGGCCTCGCCCAGGTAGTTCGTTCCCTGGTAGGTCTTGGAATGGCACGCAATGCAGTTCGCGAAGGTCTGCTCGGTGGGATAGCCGAAGAAGATCAGGCGATGGTAGGTGGGCAGACTCATGATGGCGCTCTCAAGCGTGTGGCACGAGGTGCAGCCGCGGTTCTCGGCGTTCAGGTACGTAATGTTGAACGCGCGATCGTCGGAAGGCACCGGCTGCACGGTGAACCCGTTGCGGTCGGTGTAGCGAAGCGGCTCGTTGGCCTCGGCGTTGGCGGCGTTCTTCTCGCTGTTCTTATAGAAACCGGGCAGGGCGGTCACGCCGTCCACGAAGCGGCCCTCCGTGGGAAACCCGCTGATACTGGCCAGCTGATCGCTGTAGCCGTCACTTGTCGCCGGTGCCGGCTCGGTTGTTGTCGTGGAGTCAGCCGTCTTGTCGGCCCCATCGCTCGGCGCGGCAGCCGGAGTGCAGCCCCAGGCCAGGCATCCCGCTCCCAAAACGCACGCGAGCACCGCCGCGCACGCAATCCCCTTGCGCGAGCGCCGCCCCGTTCTCGTTGCTTGCTCTCTCATAGCTCCTCCTTAGGTTTTGGAAAATAGGTTCCCCTGACGCTTCGCGCCTCCTTTCCGGGCTTTCGAAACTTGATGGAATTGGAATGGGCGCTGCGCCGGCACCCGTGTGCGGCCGCAGCGCTTAATCCCGGGTTGGACTTCGCCGTATCAGGCCGTCGCTGTCGGCGATAGAGGCACGTCGAAAGTCGTAGTGCTCGGTGTACATCTTGTCGAGCAGCGCCTTCTCGTAGAAACCGATGTCGCGGTTGTACAGCGCGGACGCCTCGTCGGTAGCGCGAAATTCCGGACGCAGCCGCCCCTCGTCGTCGTAGTAATGCAGATAGGCTTCGGCGCAATGCTCGCGCAAATAGGCCCGGCACCGCTCGTGCAAGTCGTCGTTGGCGAAGAAGAAGTGCCGCACGCCATCGTCGCTCTGTTGGAGAAAGCCCAGATCCATCAGGCGCCCGAAATCGCTGCGGGCGCTCGGATAGGAAATGGCATAGCGCTTCATATGGATGTCGTAGGTGAATTCCGCGTTGCTATGCAGCACCGCCTCGAGCAGCACTTCCTTCTGGCGGGCGTTCATCGAGCCGTCGGCGTCGATGATGGCGCGCAGCCGATCGCGTCGCCGGCTCATGCCCTCGAGTTTGGTCATCACCCAGCGCTGCTCTTCCAAAATAAGCTCGACGGCACGTTCGAACACGAACGTCCAATCGTAGGTGCCGTCGTATTCCACGGCCAGATCCCCCGGCTCGAACGGCAGCGTCGGCGCGTCCGCCTCGGCGGCGTAGCGCCCGCGCTCTTGGGCGCACAGGGCGCTGTCGGTACCGTAGAGCAAGCGCATAACGGGGACATGGGCCGAGAAATGGTAGCCCGAGCGATGAAGGAGCAGCAAGTACAGCAGGTAGGCGAACGGGGCATTGCCCACAGGGAACATACCCGATGCGCTCACGAAGAACAGAGCCGTCAGCGCCACAATAAGGCGATGGTCGCCGCACTGGCCCTTGAGGGGGCCGGTGTCCCCATTGATGAACGAGCAGAGCAGCTCGAGTCCCTCGACTCGAGCGGAAACGTCCTCGGGAACCGCCTCGATGCCGGCCACCAGCCTGGCGTAGAGCATCTCAACGAAAGCGGGGGTGATCGCCTCGTCGCGGTATTCCTCTATCGACAACAGCACCTTGCCCGCATTGGCCGCCAGAAGCTCGATGCCGCATTCCGGCTCGCAAGCATGCACGCACACGCGCCGCAGCCGCGCGACATCGATGTCGGGATGTTCGAGGCCGATGGCGTACACCACCTCGTTGGCCGCCATGTTCAGTTCCAGATGACCGCCTTCCGGATCATAGAAGATACGTCCGTAATGGGACGCGAGCCCCTCGTTGATCTGGAACGTTTCGAGAAGAGCCTCCAGGTGCCAGGTGGGGTCGTACCAGCAGCGAGCCGAAGCCGAAAGCGGGGGCAGATCATGCCCGAGGCCGCGGCGCAAGCTGTTGATTGAAAACCAGTACAGCGCCGCATCCTCGGGAGTGACACCGAGCGATTCCGCCAAACTGTCGTAGGTTTGCGCCCGCTGGGAGGCGATGCGCAGAGCCCGATCGAGCAGCGGTGCCGAGCGAAATGCCGGTTTGGATTCCACGATTGTCCCCTCCCCTTTGCTCTCCCATTTTTCCTCCGAACGAAGCTATGTTCTCAGAAAGACGCGCCCCACTTCAAGAGGTTGGGCGCGCGCTAGAAAGTTTTTACCACCCCCTCGGCGCCCCCTCGGGAAGCCTTTCCACCCATCGCGAAAGTATCTGGGCACAAAAAAGCCCGCTGCGGACAGCGGGCTTTCGGTTGCAGTATTGCGGCAGCACCGATAAACGATGCGCGACTCCAAACTTAGCGCTTGGAGAACTGCGGGCGCTTGCGGGCCTTCTTCAGACCGTACTTCTTGCGCTCCACCATACGGGCGTCGCGCGTGAGGTAGCCAGCCTTCTTCAGCTCGGCGCGGTAGTCGCCGGCCTCCAGCAGAGCGCGGGAGATGCCGTGACGCAGGGCGCCAGCCTGACCGGACACGCCGCCGCCGTCGATGCGAGCCTTCACGTCGAAGTGACCGGTGGTGTCGGTCACCTTGAAGGGGGTCATCGCGTAGTTGAACAGCGCCTCGCGGCCGAAGTACTCCTGGCCGTCGCGACCGTTGATGGTCACCTTGCCAGTGCCGGGAACGAGACGGACGCGCGCCACCGCGTTCTTGCGGCGGCCGGTGCCGTAGTACAAAGCCTCATCTGCCATGATTAACCCTCCAGATCGATCTTGCGGGGCTGCTGAGCGGCATGGGGATGCTCAGCGCCGACGTACACCTTCAGTTTCTTGCCCATCGCACGGCCCAGCGTGTTCTTCGGCAGCATGCCCTTGACGGCATGCTCGATGACGCGCTCGGGGTGCTTGGTCATGGCCTCGGTGAACGTCTCCTGCTTGAGCCCACCCGGGAACCCGCTGTGACGATAGTAGGTCTTGGTGGCAGCCTTGGTACCGGTGACCTTGATCTTGTCAGCATTGATGATGATGACAAAGTCGCCCGTGTCCACATGGGGGGTGTACTGCGGCTTGTGCTTGCCCTTCAGAATCTGAGCAGCCTTGGTGGCCACACGACCGAGAACCTGATCCTCAGCGTCGATGATGACCCACTCGCGCTCAACCTCACCGGGCTTTGCATGATACGTCTTCACTGTTTTCCTCCAATAGATTGCAGGTTCTGTCGGGCGGCTGAAGCCTCCTCCCCTGCGTCGGCGTGGCAGCCGCGATAGCCGGGGTGGAACCGTCCGCCAGAGTGTTTGTTTTCAAAAGTGCACGATCCTTGGAAGTCGGTTTCCTACGCCGACACGCGGTGCTTCGGGCCTGGACAACCCTCGGCGGTTGCGTTTCCTTGAACCCATGCGTTTACGGGGCTTTTGAAAGCGAACTTTTGCATTCTCACCCGCCCGCGCGCGAATGTCAACGAAACCGCTCCGAGAATGCGAAGAATCGCCAAAACTCCACCCGCGAACGGCAGGATGGGAGCATTGTGGGGGTGATGGACGGCCGTCGTTGCGGAAAGAGCACCACCATCGCAGAGAAGGACCGTCCTTGGGAAGCGCTCCGTCGACGAACCAGTCGAAAAATGCACGAGATCGACGGTTATGAGCGTTTAAAGGCCGAGCGACGAGGCACATTTCAGGAAGACGCTTGACAAACCCCAGGTCAGAGCATCGCACGTGCAGGAGCACCTTCACAGCTGACATCCTCGCACCCCCCCCAGACGCTCATAACCGTCAATCTCGTGAAAAAAACGACCCCTTCAGTAACCGACTCCGAAGAGACCGGCACGGATCCCCTTGAGATAGCGCGAGAGATCGCCATGGGGGTTATCTTGCGGCCACGGAACCGATATGACCAATAAACTAGTCAAATGGTCATATCTAAGGTAAAATTCTCCCGAAACCTTGCGGAACCTTAGAAGGGAGCTCCCATGGCAGCAAGCATTGCTTTGGCGGAGGCGAAGGCGAATCTTTCCTCCGTCGTTCGACGCGTAGATGAAACGGGGGCCGAGTTTGTCGTCACGGTAAGGAACCGGCCGTGCGCCATGATCGTGCCTATCCCCAAGCCGGCACCGCGTAAGCTGAAGGCCGCTGGCGCTCTTGCGGGAAAGAGACCGAAGGTGTCGCGCACCGAGGAAAAGGCCGCTTACCAGAAGGCGCTGGAGGCGAAGTATGTCGACCTTCCTTGATACGAACTGCCTGCTTCGCTACCTCCTCGCCGATGTCGAAGACCAGTTCGAAACGGTATGCCAGCATGTGGAAAACGGCGCATGCACCTCACCTGAGTTCATAGCCGAGTGCGTCTACGTACTTGGCGGAACAGTTTACGGCTTCGACCGAACCGACGTGGCCAACACCATGATCGCGCTCCTCGATGACGTCGCCTGCGAACACGAATCCACCATGCGCTACGCCCTCGAGCTCTATCGGAACCACTCGCTTGATTTCGCCGACTGCATCTTGGCGGCACGCTTCGTCGTGGAAGGCACCCCCGTGCTTACCTTCGACAAAAAGCTCAACAAACTGCTGAGGGAGCTCGCGTAATCCATCCCCCTCTGCGCCGTTGCGAGGGGAATTGTTTCCGTTGGCTTACACGCGGGCGGTTGCGCTCGCAGGGGCGCAGGCGATGGAGCACAATACGGGATGCTTTGTGAAATCCCGGGGTCTAAGGAAGCCTGTTCGCTATGGAAACGCTGTCGCCGTTCGCATTCGTCACGTTGGTCACGCTCATCTCCGGCGCCGGGGGAACGGGGCTCGGCGGCTTCATTGGCGCCCTGTTCAAAAGCGAGTCGAACCGCACCATCAGCCTGCTTCTGGCCTTCGCCGGCGGCGTCATGACCGCCATGGTGTGCTTCGATCTTCTGGCCGAGGCCGAGGAAGCCGCCAGCCAGATTGCCGAGCACGGCGTGGTGCTGGTCATCTTCGCCGTGGCGCTGGGCGTGGCCGTGGTGTACCTGCTGAACCACCTCATCGACCGCAAAACCCGCAAGGAGGTGTCGCACACCGCCGATGAGCATCATCCCGAGACCCATGACGACATCGACGAACTGGTGCACGCCGACCACTTGAACATGCACAAGCGCCACAACGACTCCAGGCTGTCGCTGTTCGTGGCCGGCGTCGTCATGGCCTGCGCCATCGCGCTGCACAATATCCCCGAGGGCATGACCATCGGCGCGAGCTTCGCCGTGTCCGACAACCTCATGTGGGGCACCGGCATGATCATGGCCGTGCTCATCGGCCTGCACAACATCCCCGAGGGCATGGCCGTGGCCGTGCCGCTCATCTCCGGGGGCACGGGACGCGTGAAGGCGACGCTGCTCACGGCCGCATGCGGTCTGCCCACGGTGCTCGGCGCGTGGCTCGGCTTCTGGCTCGGCGACATCGGGCCTTTGGGCCTCACGATGTCGCTCGGGTTCGCCTCGGGCGCCATGCTCTACGTGGTCTTCGGCGAAATCATGCCCGAGAGCTACCTCATCTACCGCAGCAAACTCCCCGCCTTCGCCGTCATGGTTGGCCTAGCCCTCGGCATGTTCATGATCTTCTTCTAGAAAGCTGGGCGAACCTTGCCGATGCCCGGATGATCGAGGAATTCAGCGTAGGCAAGCCAAATCTCCCCGGGCTTCGAATCATGCGAGGGCATCGTAGGCCCCGTCCGTCCTCTTCGTCATCCCAATCGGCAGGCAAAATGATCCTACGCGTTTCTAGGCGCCATTCGCACCTGAGAACAGCGATGCGGGCGTCCGTCAAGAAGCGTTCCGTCAACGAACTGGTCGAAAAATGCACGAGATCTTGAGTTATAAGCGTCTCGGGGGTGTCTAATTGCCGACCCCGAATGGCTCATCCTTGCAGACAACAATCTGACCTGGGGTTTTGAAAATGCTTCTTAGTAACGCGTCCCGCCGCTGATTCCTCAGGGGCTTATAACTCGAGATCTCGTGCAGAAAACGCCCTCTTCGGCAACCGAACGCCATAAACCTACGAGAGCGCGCGAGAAGAGATAGCTCATAGCCACCATAAGAAGGCGAAGAATACCATCGTGAACGCGGTGCCCGCGGCAGCGACGCGGTGCTTGGCTTTAATCTCAAAGGCAAGAAGAACGCCCCAATAACCGTAGAAGGCGACATTCACGATCACATTGGCCACCGGACGGGGCAGCCCCCAGAAAAACGTCGCCAACATGCACAGCACAATGAGGATCGTCAGGACAATCGCACCGACGGCCCAGGGGTTCTTCATTGTCCAAGCCTCGTTAGTGTTTTCGTGCTCGATCCACCACAGAAGCCCCTTGCGCTCCGGCGTCTTATCGCCCATGGTCAACCAACCCTCATTGCTCGACATTCTTTCCAAATCAGTTTATTCCGAACACCATAGCTGTTGCCAGCAGCTCTCCCGTAACTGGATCGTCATAGCACCTCCACACTGGGTATGCTCAAGATCTTCCTCCAAAAGACATCGCGCAAGAACGCGCGCCTCCTAACCTTCACCCCAAGGCTTAACAAAGGCGAAACACCGGAGTCGGTTTCGCGAAACATTGCTCTCCTATGCTGACGATACAGCATTCCGCACAATGCACAAGGAGAACGCCATGTACGATTTCGACCGACCGCGCACCGCGCGTCCCGACGCCGCCGGCACTGGGGTCGTCGCCGGCTCCGCGCGCCTTGCGCCCTGCGACCGGCACCCGCGCGCGCCTCGCGAGGGCGATGTGCGCATTCCCGCTGGGTGCGCCATCGCGGCTATCATGGACCGAAGCGGCGCGCGCCACGACGGGAGCGACATCCTGCGCTCCATCGCGCTCATGCACGACCGCGGGAACGGCCTGGGCGGCGGCTTCGCGGCCTACGGCATCTACCCGGAGTACGAGGAGCTGTACGCCTTCCACATCATGTACGAGTCCGATGAGGCCCGGCGCGAGACCGAGGCCTACCTGGACACCTACTTCATGAGCGAGAAGCAGGAGCGCATCCCCACCGAGCCCGTCGCCTCCATTAAGAACCCGCCGGACATCTGGCGCTACTTCGCCGCCCCGCACCCCATGCGCCTGGCGGCCAGCGGCCTGGACGAGGCCGAGTACACCATGGCCCACGTCTTCCACATCAACGGGAAGATCGACGGGGCCTTCGTCGCCTCGTCGGGCAAGAACATGGGCGCCTTCAAGGGCGTGGGCTACCCCGAGGACATCGGCGCGTTCTACCGCATCTGCGACTACGACGCCTGGGCCTGGACGGCCCACGGGCGCTTCCCCACCAACACCCCCGGCTGGTGGGGCGGCGCGCACCCGTTCACGCTGCTGAACTGGTCGGTGGTGCACAACGGCGAGATTTCCAGCTACGACGCGAACCGCCGCTACGTGGAGCAGTTCGGCTACGACTGCGAGCTGCAGACCGACACCGAGGTCATCACCTACCTGTTCGATCTGCTGAGCCGCCGCCACGGGCTCACGCCGGAGCTGGCCGCCCACATCATGACCGCGCCGGCCTGGGACGAGATCGACGCCATGGAACCCGCCGACGCTGCCTTCGAAACCGCCCTGCGTACCACTTACGCGAGCGCTCTCGTGAACGGGCCCTTCTCGGTGATCTTGGGCTCGAGCGAGGGGCTGCTCGCCATCAACGACCGGCTGAAGCTGCGGGCGCTCATGGCCGCCGAGAAGGGCTCCATGGTGTATATGGCCAGCGAGCAGGCGGCCATCGAGTTAGTGTGCCCCGACGCGGAGAACATGCGCGCCATCGGGGGCGGCGAGCCCTTCGTGGTGCAGCTGGATTCCGTGGTCGCCGCCAAGGCCGCCGCCGATGCCGACGCCGAGAACGATCCGCACAACGCGCCGCTGGCCCACGAAGTCGGCGTGCTGCCCCGCCGGAAGGAGGCTTAAATCATGCGCGACTTCCGCAACCCCCGCTACAAAGTACTGCGCGACCGGGAAGAATGCATCGAATGCGACCTGTGCGTGCGTCAATGCGCCAACGAGGTGCACTACCGCGACGAGAAAACTGGCGCCCTGCGCGCCGATTCCATGAAGTGCGTGAACTGCCAGCGCTGCACGCTTCTGTGCCCCACCCGGGCCCTTGCCATCACCCGCTGGCCCCAGGTGGATGCCGGAAGCGCCGTGTGGACCGAAGGCGCCATGGACGACATCACCGCCCAGGCGCAGACCGGAGGGGTGCTCCTCGCCTCCATGGGCAACCCGAAGAGCTACCACATCTACTGGGAGCATCTGCTGCTGAATGCGAGCCAGGTGACCAACCCCTCCATCGACCCATTGCGCGAGCCCATGGAAACCCGCGTGGTGCTGGGCAGCCGCCCGAGCAAGCTGCGCGTGAACGAGCGCACCCGCACCGTCGTCTCTCCCCTTCCGCCCCAGCTGTCGCTAGATGTGCCCATCATGTTCTCGGCCATGAGCTTCGGCTCGGTGTCGCTTAACACTCAGAAGGCGCTCGCGATGGCCGCGCGCGAGCTGGGCACCTACTTCAACTGCGGCGAGGGCGGCCTGCACCGCGATTTGGAACCCTACGCCGACCGCGCCATCGTACAGGTGGCAAGCGGACGCTTCGGCGTGGACCCGCATTACCTGAACGCCGGCGCCGCCATCGAGATCAAAATCGGCCAAGGCGCCAAGCCCGGCATCGGGGGGCATCTGCCCGGCGAGAAGATCAACGAGGAGGTGTCGCGCACCCGCATGATTCCCGAGGGCACCGATGCCATCTCGCCGGCGCCGCACCACGACATCTACTCCATCGAGGACTTGCGCCAGCTCATCTTCTCGCTGAAGGAGGCCACCGGCTACGCCAAGCCCGTGGCCGTGAAGGTGGCCGCCGTGCACAACGTGGCCGCCATCGCCTCCGGCATGGCCCGGGCCGGCGCCGACATCATCGTGCTGGACGGCTTCCGCGGCGGCACGGGCGCGGCGCCCAAGCGCATTCGCGACAACGTGGGCATCCCCATCGAGCTGGCCCTGGCGGCCGTGGACGAGCGGCTGCGCCAGGAGGGCATCCGCTCCACAGTGAGCCTCGTGGCCTCGGGCACCCTGCGCAACGCCGCCGACGTGGTGCGGGCCGTGGCCCTCGGCGCCGACGCCGTCTCCATCGGGTCGGCGGCGCTCATCGCCATGGGCTGCCACCAGTGCGGCGACTGCGCAAGCGGCCGCTGCAACTGGGGCATCGCCACCCAGCGGGCCGACCTGGTGGCCCGCCTGAACCCCGAGGCCGCCGCCGAGCGCGTGGTGAACCTCGCGTCCGGCTGGAACCACGAGATTCAGGAGATGATGGGCGGCATGGGCATCAACGCCATCGACTCCCTGCGCGGCAACCGGCTCATGCTGCGCGGCGTGGGCCTGAACGAGAAGGAACTGGAAATCCTCGGCGTAAAGTACGCGGGAGAGTGATCGCATGGCTGAAACCATCATCGTGGAATTGGGAACGAAGCACTTCCAAGAGGCCAATGCCGCCGTACGCGCGGCGCTCGCCGAAGCCGACACCGTCTGCATCGTGGAGGCCTACGCCCAGCGCTACCTGGGCTGCACCCTGCCCGCGGGCAAGCGCTTGGAAATTCACGGAACCCCTGGCAACGATCTGGCCTGCTACATGGACGGCGGCGAGATGGAGGTGTTCGGAAGCGCCCAGGACCAAACCGCCAACACCATGAACGCCGGCACCGTAGTGGTGCACGGGCGCGTGGGCGATGCGGCCGGCTACGCCATGCGCGGCGGCGAGCTCATCGTGCGCGACGGCTGCGGCTGGCGCGGCGGCATCAACATGAAGCAGTACGGCGGGAAGTGCCCGGTCATCGTCATCGGCGGGGACGCGGGCAACTTCCTCGGCGAGTACATGGCCGGCGGCATCATCGTGCTTATGGGCCGCGCCGGCGATCATTTGGCCTCCGGCATGCACGGCGGGGTCATCTATCTGCGCCGTGAATACGCGCCGGCCGTGGTGCCCGACGGGCTGGATGCGGGAGAGCTGACCGACGATGACTCGGCGACTCTCGGCGCGCTGCTCGCCCGCTACGACGCCTGCTTCGGCACCGAGCCCCACGAGCAGGCGAGCGTAGACGAGTTCGTCGCGCTGCGCCCCGCCTCCAGCCGGCCTTACGCGGCCATGTACGCGAGCTAGACGCGTTTCGGTCGCAGAAAACCCACATCTCGCCATCACCAACAGCCGGAAACACCCGCCGAAAACCAGCTCGCCCGCCGCCGAACCCACAAAACGCAGGAGGCGCCTCGGGGAGGGTCGAGGCGCCTCTTGACAAGAATGACGCCGGGCGCCCGTCGAAAAGCGCCCGGCAGAAGGGGGATGGAGAATTTACAGGCTGGCGACGTACTTGCCGGTCACATAGCCCTGCGTGTGGGCACGGCCGAGGGACAGGCCCGGCATGTACATGGAATAGTCCACGCCGCCATAGAAGTTGCCGGCGGTGTTGCCGATGGCGAACAGGCCCGGAATGGGCTCGTTCGTCTCAACGGCCAGCACTTCCATGTTCGGGCCAACGTTCACGCCGGACACGACGGCCGACACGCGCACATGACGGTGGATGCCGTAGAAGGGCGGCGTGTCGATGGCGGTCAGCCACTTGGCCTCCTTGCCGAAGTCGAGATCCTTGCCGGCGGCGACGCACTCGTTGTAGCGCTTCACGCTCTCGACAAACGCAGCCGTGTCGGTGATGCCCAGCTTCTCGGCCAGCTCTTCCAGCGTGTCGGCCTTAAACGTGGCGATCTGATCCCTGAAGACGCCGGTCTTCTCGCCATCCTCTTCGGGCATGTACACCTTGATGGCCTCGGGGTCGAACAGCTTGCCCGGCCACTCGGCGGCGGCGGTCATATAGTTGCTGTCGAAGATCTGGTTGTAGTCGCCCTGGTCGGCCTCGCTGCGCAGGAAGTTGTTCATGAGCGACATGCCGAGCGTCTCGTCGCAGAAGCGCGTGCCGTCGTTCTTCACGGCCAGGAAGGGCATGTCGGCCATGGAGCCCGGGCCGCCGTCGAAGTCGTGCAGCATCTTGGTGTGCGTGATGTCCTCGATGGCACCGCCGGCCCACACGGCCATCTTGTGGCCATCGCCGGTCTTGTTCATCTGCTTGCGACCGAGATTCTGCAGGTCGGGCAGGTAGTAGGCCATCATATCGTCGTCGTTCTGGTAGTCGCCCGTAGCCAGGATGACGCCCTTGGCGGCGTTGAACTGCACGTTGCCGTCAGCGGTTTCCGCAATGACACCGGTCACGCCGGAGGCATCGCCCACGAGCTGCTTGGCCTCGGTATCGTAGAACACCTCCACGCCCTGAGAGGCGGCGTACTCGGCCAGCACCTGCATGCCGTTGCCCGTGTTGTAGGGCTTCGGACCGAAGTCGATGGACAGGTAGTCCATGGGATACCCATTCACTTCCTTGATGGCAGCCGTCCACTTCATCGTGCTGTCAGAAATCTGGGCACCCTGGGCGGTGGCCAAGTCGAGCAACCACGTGATGCACTCGCCGGAGTTCTTCGCCCACAGCTCTACCTGCTCGCGCTTGCCGCGGTACTGATGGTCCTTGATGAGGCGCGACACCACGGCCTCCACGCCGGCCGGGTCGGAGGTGTCCAGCAGAATGCCCGTAGCGGTGTTGCCCTGGGAGATGGCCGTCGACTCCTTCTGAATGAGGGCGACAGTGGCTCCGGCCTCGCGAGCCGTAATGGCGGCGGGCACACCAGAAGCGCCGGCGCCCACGACAACCACGTCGTAGTCCTTGGTCTCAGCGATATCGGTGATGGGCTCGGGCGCGGCCAGGAAGCTCGGAAGCCCCTCGCGCACGTGACCGGCCACGGTGGTCGTGCCGGTGGCGGCAGTCGGCGTGTCGCTCGAAGCGGAGCCAGCAGCGGCGCTGCCGGTCGGCGAGCAGGCGCCCAGAAGCGCAGCACCGCCGAGACCCGCCGCAGCCAGGCCGCCGATCTTGAACAGGTTACGTCGAGTGAATTCAGCAGTCATGGTGAGTCCTTTCTGTTACCCCTTGATTGCCTGCGCCAGAAGATCTCGGGGTTCCCTCCCCTGCGACTCCTCGGGACGCTGGGGCCACCCTAGCAGTCATCATGGGCGCACAAACATCGACCATCAGCGCATTTCGCGGGTTTATTTTTATAACCCGCTGTCATAACCCCCACCTGATCAGGCCCGTTACCAAATGTCCCCAAAACATGATGGAAAAGGTTACGGTATCATAGACCCTAGTTTTTCGGAAAGCTCGGAGAGGGGGTTAGAACCATGCACGGCGCACCGCAGGCTGCGAGCAAGAAACTCATAGGCAAGCCGGGGTCGGAGCCAACTCCGACTGCAGGCTCGGCTCCGACCTCAAGCGCGGCGCAAGCGCCGTCAGCATCCGGAGCATCGTCGGCACCTTCCGATCCTTCGGTCTTCGGAGGTACGGCGACCCCGGAGGTCACCGAGAGGCACCGCTTTCCTGTGGTTCCCTTCGTCTTCCTCGGCGTGGGCTTCTACCGTGCCTGGATCGAGATCGCTTTCGTCGGCTCGTTCGTGTCGTTTCCCGCGATCCCCTTCGGCGCGCGCGAGTGTTTTGATGGAGTGGGCGCCATCGTCATGCTCATCTGCGTGCTGCTCGCGCGGCGCATTGGCCCCTTCTACCGCCATCCGTCGATCTTCGTGCTCTGCGGCGCGTGCATGACGCTTGCCACCGTCGCACTGTTCGCCACCATGATCGTGCCGAGCCTCGGCTACACGGCAACATGGCTGGCCGCTATCGTCGGCGGCGTGGGAATGGGGCTTGTCATTCTTATATGGAGCGAGGTGTTCGGCTGCCTGAGCCCTTTGCGAGTCACCCTCTATTACACGGCCTCCATCGCCCTGGGCGCGGTGATCGTCTATGTTTTCATGGGGCTGCGCCTACCGTGGCTCGCTTGCCTCACCGCGCTGCTGCCGGCGGTATCGCTTGTGCTCGCACGGCGCAGCATGAATCGCATCCCTGCAGAAAAACGACCCCAGCCGAACCTCGTCAACTTCAAACCGCCGTGGAAGATTTTCCTGCTCATGGCCTTGTACGGGTTCGCTTACGGTATTTTGGAGACCCGCGTGTATACCGACTCCTTCGGGCCGCACTCATCGCCTGGCGTGCTTGTAGTGGCGCTCGTGATCTTCCTTAGCGTGGGCTTTCGCCGTGAGAAATTCGATTTCAACTCCATTGTGCGCATCGCGCTGCCGCTCACGGTGGCTGCGCTGTGGCTCGTGCCCATGTGGGGCGCGGGAGCCACCCTCCTCAGCGGTCCTTGTGCTATCGGGGGCTACACGGCCGCCACCGTGCTGATCATGGCGCTGTGCTCGAATATGTGCTATCGCCACGGCGTATCGGCCATCTGGCTGTTCGGCATCGAGCGCTCGCTGCGACTCGCTTTCATGTTCCTCGGACGCACAGTGGCTAACACGGGAGAGCACGGAAGCCTCGGAGCCGCTGATGGCGGCCTGCTCATTTCGGGCCTTTCCATGATCGCCGTCATCATGGCCACCGTGCTGCTGCTGTCCCAGAAGAATGTAGACGGCCAGTGGGGCCTCTCGTTTTTGAACGGCAGCGGGAAAAGCCGCGCCGATAAGCACGCGCAGCAGGTGGACAATCGGTGCGCCGCCCTCGCCGCCGAATACCACCTCACGGCGCGAGAGCTGGAGATCCTCAAGCTGCTCGCCCGACACAAGACCGTGGGCATGATCGAGCGCGAGCTGGTCATTGCCAACGGCACCGCCAAGGCCCATGTGCGCCACATCTACCAAAAGCTGAACATCCATTCCCGAGAAGAGTTGTTCAACCTGCTTGATCCCCATCAGCTCGACCCTCTGGAAGAGCAGGAATAGAACTAATTCCAGGGGTCTTCCGAGAACAGAGGCTCGCGCTCGGCGGGACGGTCGGAATAGGGGTCGTAGCCGTCGTCGTCCTCGTTTTCCGCACGAACGAAGGGGTCGCCGGAGGCCGCAGGACGCAGATGCCCCGATCCGGCGGCTGCGTCGCGCCCTTTCGCCTGCTGGCTCGGCAGCGGCTTCACCACGATGCGAGCGTGGGGATCTTTCCGCGGATCAATGGGCATGAGGTGCCTCCTTTCGTATACGCTTATCGATGCTCTTCTGAACTCGGGGCCCAGGGGCGACCAAGGTCGCCCCCTACGGGAATCAAGCTCGGCTTTCCCTCTGTAGGGGCGAACCTTGGTCCGCCCTCCCGACGACGTCAACCGTGCTCACGAGAGCTGGCCGGCGCGGGTGATGTCGTAGGGGGTCGTTTGGTACACATAGTAGTTCAGCCAGTTGGTGTAGAGCAACTGGGCGCAGGAGAACCACGTGGAAACCGGTTCGCGCGTCGGGTCGTCGTCGGGGAAGTAGTGGACCGGCACGGCGATGCTCATCCCCTTGGCGATGTCGCGGTCGTATTCCGCTTTCAGCGTCTCGCGGTCGTACTCGGGGTGACCGAACACGAAGAAGTTCTGCGAGTCGGTGGACTTCGCCACGTACACCCCAGCCTCGTCGGACACCGCGATCAGCTCGAGCGCGGGATGCGCCTCGATGTCGGCCGCCCGCACCTCGGTGAAGCGCGAATGGGGCGCGAAGAACCTATCGTCGAACCCGCGCACCAAAGGCGAGGTGCGCTTGACCACCTCGTGGGGGAACACGCCGAACATCTTCTCGGGCAGCTCGTGCTTGGGCACGCCGTAGTGATAGTAGATGCCGGCTTGGGCGCCCCAGCAGATGTGCAGCGTGGAGTGCACGTGGGTCTTCGACCACTCCATGATCTCGCAGAGTTCCGGCCAGTAGTCCACCGCCTCGAATTCCAGACGCTCCACCGGCGCACCGGTGATGATGAGGCCGTCGAAGTGTTCGTCGCGCACTGCGTCGAAGGTGGTGTAGAAGGTCTCCAGGTGCTCGGCGGCCGTGTTCTTCGAGTCGTGGCTCGCGGTTTGCAGAAGCTCCACTTCAACCTGCAGCGGCGTGTTCGACAGCTTCCGCAGAATCTGGGTCTCCGTGGTGATCTTGGTGGGCATGAGGTTCAGCAGCAGCAGCCGCAGCGGACGAATGTCCTGGTGCATGGCGCGATGCTCGGTCATGACGAAGATGTTCTCGTTCTCCAGCGCCGCCGTGGCCGGCAGCGCATCGGGAATGCGAATGGGCATGCGTCCTCCTATTCCACGGCAGCCAGGGCCTGGTCGATGTCGGCGATGAGGTCAGCGGCGTCCTCGATGCCGCAGGACAGGCGGATGAGGTCGGCACTGATGCCGGCCGCCTCAAGCTCGGCGTCGTTCATCTGGCGATGGGTGGCGTTGGCCGGGTGCAGCACGCAGGTGCGGGCGTCGGCCACATGGGTGGCAATCTGGGCCAGCTTCAGGTTCTTCATGAACGTCTCGGCCGCCGCGCGCCCCCCGGCCACACCGAAGCTCACCACGCCGCAAGATCCGTCCGGCAGGTACTTCGCCGCCAGCGCCGCCTCGGAGTCGCCCGCAAGCGAGGGATGGCGCACCCAGGCCACCTTCGGGTGGGCCGCCAAGTGCTCGGCCACCACGCGCCCGTTCTCAGCGTGCCGGGCCATGCGCAGATGCAGACTCTCCAGCCCCAGGTTGATGAGGAAGGCGTTCTGCGGTGACTGGATGGAGCCCAGATCGCGCATGAGCTGGGCCGTCGCCTTGGTGATGTAGGCGCCCTCCAAGCCGAAGCGCTCGGTATACACCACGCCGTGGTAGCTCTCATCGGGCGTCGTGAGCCCCGGGAACTTGTCGGCGTGGGCGTTCCAATTAAAGCGGCCCGCATCCACGATGACGCCTCCGACGGAAGCGCCGTGGCCGTCCATGTACTTGGTAGTGGAGTGGGTCACAATGTCGGCGCCCCACTCGATGGGCCGGCACAGCACCGGCGTGGGGAAGGTGTTGTCCACGATGAGCGGCACCCCGTGGCCGTGGGCCGCCGCCGCGAAGCGCTCGATGTCGAGCACCGACAGGGCCGGATTCGCGATGGTCTCGCCGAAGACGCACTTGGTGTTGGGGCGGAAGGCGGCCGCCAGCTCCTCATCGGTGCAGTGCGGATCCACGAAGGTGCATTCAAGCCCCATGCGGCCCATGGTGTGGGCGAGCAGGTTGTAGGTGCCCCCGTAGATGGCCGAGGAGGCCACCACGTGATCGCCCGCCCCGGCGATGTTGAACACCGCGAAGAAGTTCGCCGCCTGGCCCGATGAGGTGAGCATGGCCGCACATCCGCCTTCCAACTCCGCGATCTTCGCCGCCACCGCATCGTTGGTGGGGTTCGCCAGGCGCGTGTAGAAGTAGCCGGACTCCTCCAGATCGAACAGGCGCCCCATATGCTCGCTCGTGTCGTACTTCCAGGTGGTGTTCTGGTAGATGGGCACTTGGCGCGGCTCGCCGTCGCCGGGCCGCCACCCGCCTTGCACGCAGGTCGTTCCAATCCGCTCGCTCATTCAGGGCTCCTTTTGGTCTCGCATTTTTTCGCTCGCCTATTATAGAAGCACCCGGAGCACCCCCGTTATAGGAAGTCCCCAGCAAACGCCATCGGAAAATCCGAGAGCCTTCTGCCGAGACCCCCTCGATTATCCTGAAATGAACTATTGTTCTAAGAACATTTGTTTGCTATAATTCGCTTTGAGAAGACGGCAGTGCTTGCATTTATTGTTACTAATTGTTACAATAAATTGTGCCATGCAGGAGGTCGAGAGACATGCCCATGACAGCTAGAGAAGCGATACGACTTACCAAGAAAATGGGCGGACGCTTCGTCAGGCACGGAGCGAGACACGACATTTTCGCGAACGCGGCTGGCGAAGAGTTCCCTATCCCCCGGCATCCCGGAGATCTTTCGCCAGGGGTCGAGCGAGCCATCAAAGAAAAGCTAGGGCTTCTCTAATACTTCACCCAATAGAGAGGAAGCGACCTATGAAGTTTCTCTACGAAGCCATCCTCACCCCGTGGAGCGGCGGGTGGGAAGCTGAGTTTCCCGACCTGGGTATCTGCACCCAGGGGGACACTCTGTTCGATGCGGCTTTCATGGCGCAAGATCTGCTGACCCTCTGGATCTCCCAAGCGCTTCGCGAAGGACGGCCCTTGCCGGAGCCGCGGATGGACCATCCCGCCCCCGCAAACGGCAAGGCCATCGCCGTTGCCGTGGAATGCGATGCCGACACGCCTTCCCTCACCACCATGACCGTCAAAGAAGCGGCGGATATCCTCGATGTCAGCACCTCGCGCATACACGCCATGATTCGCGACGGCATTCTGAGAACCGAGAAAGTTGGCAGCGCCCGTCTCGTATCGGCTGACGACGTGATGGATTACTTCAACAGCCCCCGCGTCGCCGGCCGTCCCAAGAAGATCGCAACCGCCTAAAGTCCATCTTTTTCATATGGCGCAAGAGGCCCCACCCGCGCCACGCAAAGGTTGCGTGGCGAAATGCCATGTGAGACAATTTCGACAAGAAGGGGGACGATATGATTGCACCAGTATACGCCCGCGTTGGCCAGACGATAACACTGGAAGGTTATGCCGACGATTTTGGCTCGCACATTGTTGCGATTGAGTTCTCGCTGGACGGGGGCACCACCTGGGAGCGCCACTCCACCGAGGCGAGTACGCCCGACCGCTCGGTGCACTGGACGTTCCAATGGACACCTGAGGAAGAAGGCGCCTATCCGTTAAAAGTGCGGTCGGTCACCGAAGACGGCCGCGTGAGCCCCGAAGCCGCAGCCGCCGATATCGTCGTTTCGCAATGAGGATCGCAGCGGACAACCTACGCACCGCCCAGGCGGTGGCGTGCGCGACCATCGGTATCACGGCCACCATTCTCTGGTGCAAGCTCATGGGGCATTCTCCAGGCTTTCTTCTGGCCACCGCGGGTTTGGGCGACTGGGCCAACGCCCGGGTGTTCTGGCTGGTCGGCATACTTCTGTGCTCGCTTTTGTGTTTGTTTCTGCCGCAATCGATGAAGCGCTCCGACGCTATACTGCAGTACGTGCTGCCTCTAATCGGCGCAGCCGGTGCGATGATGTTCGCCCTGTCGTTTCACCAGGACTTCTTCGACCCGCGCATGCTGGCAGTGGCGGGCATTATCGCTTCAGGCTTCGGCTACTTCTGGCTTATCTCGCGGTTCGTGCTCACGCTGACCTTCTCCCGCGGACTGCCCTGCATGGTGTGGGCCTTCGCTGCAGCCTTCCCCCTGAGACAAATTACGCTGGCTGTCCTGGACGCCACGATGTCCCACGAAGCCCAAGTGCTGCTTGCCATGGCGCTTCCCGTCATCGCCGCGCTGATGCTGGGCGCAACGCGCCTCATCGTCGGTTCCGCCGATGAGGCGCCGACCGCAACCGACAAGGCAGAGCGCACTCCGAAAAGCGAGAAGCGCTACCTGATCATTGTCGTATTCGCCATGGCCCTCATGCTATCGGTGGTGCGTGCCTGCAGTATTTCGGGCGTCTGGGGCACCGACCATACCATCGGGCTGAGCTTCTCCTCTGTCGCTTTCAACGTGCTCTTCCAAATCGTCGTGCTGGGGCTCTTCTGCCAGTTCGCCATTATCCACATGACGCGCTATCCCATGGCCGTGCGCTTCCAGGTTGGGATTGCACTCGTCATGGCGAGCCTTGTCATTGCCGCGCTGCGTTCGTCGCTCTCGTGGGGCGCATCGCCGGTGCTCGACAGCATTGTGAACGTCAACGACCCCATGGCGCTCTTGCTCTTCTGGTCGACAACGGCCTGCGCGACTCAAACCATTCGCCTGCCGAGCAACCGCATCGTTGGTGGAGCGGGAGCAGCCTATGCGCTGCCTTCCATCATATGGGTCGTTCTCATTACTGGGGAAAATGCCGTTGATAGCGCATTCGTGCTGATTGCAGTGTACCTGCTGTTCCTCTTTTTCATGGCAGCGTCGTTACAGCTGCGTCCGGGTGCGAGCCGCAGCAATGCCGACACCTCGGTTGCCGACGCGCCCGTCGCTGTGACCGCATTGGCCGGCACCAACGTCACCGAAACCCACGAAGACGCTCCGAATGCCAGTGAGGAACTGGTCCGCATCGTGGCCGCCCGCTGCAACGAGGTGGGCGACCAGTACGGCCTCTCCCCGCGTGAGCGCGATGTGCTGCGGCTGCTGGCCCAGGGACGCACCAGCGGCGCTATTCAGGAGGAGTTGACGCTGGCAGCCAGCACCGTGAAAACCCATATGCAGCACATCTACGCCAAGGTAGGCGTGAACGATCGCCAGCAGCTCATGGAAGAAATATTCGAAAAAACCGACTGACGCGACCGACGATGCCGTTGATCAGGCATTATTGCGGCCCATCCTCCATGAAGGGGGATGGGCCGCTCTCTTGTTTACGGACAAAAATCGGGTATCAGGACGATGGTGCGCCTTTCTTTCGCCTCCTAGAATCACTCACCGGCGAGGAGAACCAGCGAGCCGGCCAAGCACACCGGCCGCCCTCCCTGCCGGTGAGAGGAATCTTGAAGAAAGGAATACTATGAGAGGGAAGAGAAGGGTCGCTCTGGCCACCTGCGCCTGCGCCACATGTGCCGTAATGCTGCTGGCCGCCTGCTCGCCGCAGCTGGCATCGACCGGAGCCCAAGAAGAGGGGAACGCCGACGACGGCAAGGTGTACGTTGACGGCAAAATTGGCAGCAAAATTGGTTATGAGAGCGACGGCCGTCTTATCGATCACATCGATCAGCTTCCGCAGATTTACTCCCATGCCGAGGAAGAGGAGCGCAACGCCGAACTGAACCAGCCGTCCACCTACACCGACCGCAACGGCTTCGAGATTCAGCCGGTGCCGGCCGACCCCAAAGGCTACAACATGACCTGGCTCGACGGCGAACAGCGCGGCTGCCTGTCGTGCCACGAAACGCTGGAAGACGCCCAGATGAACCAGCCCACCTACCATCGCCTCATCATCATGGGCTATCCCGTTGAGCAAGGCGTGCAGAACTGCCTGATGTGTCACGACACTTGGCAGCCCAACGCCAACAAGCTGAAGGACAATATCCACCAGACCCATATGAACAACGAGCTGTTCGACGACATGGGCGGCAACTGCATGTCGTGTCACCATATTAATGACGATGGCGATTTCGTGCTGTGGGATGTGGCGAAGTACGACCTGTACAAAGGCTACAACCTCGTCGATGCCGAGGAGTCGGGCGCAACGCTCTCCTACGATCAGGACACTATCACGCCGCTCGAGAACCAGTTCTACAAGACTATCAAGTCAGAGCCTTCCGAGTGGACCAATGACGACACGAACATCGATCCTTCGGTTTACGAGAACTGGACCATCAGCATCGAAGGCGACGTAGCCAACCCCATCACGATGACGCTGCCCGAGCTGAAGGAGAAGTTCGGCACCAAGACCGCCGTGCTGAAGAACCACTGCAACGTAAACGGTACCGGTCAGGGCACCATTTACCAGGCCGAGGTGACCGGCATTCCGCTGAAGGACGTCATCGAGTTCTGTCAGCCGACCGATGGCGCCAACGGCTACACGCCGAAAGGCTACGACGGATTCGGCAACCTCATGCCCATGGAATACCTCGACGAGAACGCGCTCATCGTGCTGGAAGTGAATGGGGAGACGCTGCGGCCCTCTCAGGGCTATCCGGCGGCCATTTGGGTCGGCGGCGGCGCGGCGGGCGCCGAGTTCCCCAAGTACGTCTCGAGCATCACCATTTCCACAGAAGACGATGCCGACAAACTGTGGACGCACCCGCGTCACGGAACGAATGTCAAGCCCAGCGTGACGCCCGATCCGAAAGTCGTGTTCTACCCCAACGCCGGCGTGCTCAACTACCCCACTAACGTTGTCTTGAACGATCAGGTCGGCAAGGAGATTACCTTCGAAGGCTACGCCGACGCCTACACCGAGCCCATCACCCGCGTCGAGTATTCTCTCGACGGCGGCAAGACGTGGCTGACCATGGAGACCCCGAATACCGATGTCGATCGCTGGGTCTACTGGCGCATGAACTTCACGCCGCAGGAAGCCGGATCCTACCATTTGAAGATCCGCGCGTTCTCCCAAGCGGCCGATGGCACCGAGCACGCCCCCACCTACACCACCGACTACCAGTTCACGGTTAGATAGGACTCATCATGACCGATATCAAACGCATCACGCTGAGCAGCCTGGCCGCCGCAACGCTGCTGGCAAGCGGCGCGGGAACTGCCCTGGCCGCCGACTACCCTGTCACCGATACCGCCGACGTCGAAGCCACCACCGCCACATCTTCCGTCGATGACGCAACCGCCATTCAACGAGCAAGCAACCCGAGGCCCGTCGAAGGTACCTTTACTTGGGATCAGAGCACCATCACCTCCAACGAGCGCATCTCGCAGATGTTCAGCAAGGCGGTGGCACACCTCTGCGGCTCCGTTGCCGATCTGGCCCAGGACAACCCTCTGCAATGGCGACTGGCGGTATCCGGTGACGTCGCGAACGCCTTTACCGCCACCGTGGACGAAATGGCCGCCGAGGACTCCGTGCAAGACACCATGTCCTGCACCTGTGGCGCCAATCCAACCGACGGCGGCGCCACTATTACCGCCGAGGTCAAGGGCATTCCCGTTACGTACCTGATCGAGCGTGCCGAAGCCTGCGACGGGGCGAACGCCATCACTTTCATCTCCTCGGACGGCACTGAAACTATGATGCCTTTAGGTTATGTCATCGGTCGTCACGCTGTCATTTCTTACGAGGTGAATGGCGAAGACCTTTCCGCATCCGTCGGAGGCAATAATCAGCTTTGGATGACGCGAACGCCTGCCGGTTACTTTGTGCGCGATATCGTCGAGGTGCGCATCACAAAAGAGGAAGCGACACCGGCTATACCGGGCGAGGGACACACCTACCCCAATAGCCCGAATGTAGGCATCACGACCGCTTCGGTCGCTTAACTGCCCACCCCTCTCACCATGCGAGGAGCGCCGCTGCGCGCTCCTCGCTCTTTTGCAAGAATGGCGCACAGCACGCGACTTGCTCGCGACGCACGGCCCCTACCCGCGCACCGCGTCCGAGGGGACGATGGTCATCGATTGGAAGCGATCGGCCATGTAAGCATCGCCGAACTCGTGATCGTAGAACTGCTGGAGAGGCGTGTCCACCGGGTCGTGGGACAGGCGCATATACCAGCAGTCGAGGGCCTGCAGGGTCATGACGGCGTCCACCAACATGAAGCAGGCGGCCACAGTGGTAAGCATATAACGCCAGTTCCACGGAATGAAATTCACGAGCCGCAGCATGAACGGCAACAGCAGCTTTATCCACACCACGCCGAGCAGACCCCAGCAGGCCATGAACGGCAGGCACGTGCGGCCGCCGAACAGTGATCCGGGCATGTTAGAGTAGTCCCAGGCCACCGCGCCGAACGCGTACTGCATGAACAGGCTCACGAACGCCTCGAAGGCACCGCCGATGACCGCCGCCACCAGAAAGATGACGAGCCAATTGCTTTTGTGGAAGCGGTTGAGGAAGATGGTCATGAGCACCGCGCCGCAACCGTAGATGGGCGAGAACGGGCCGAACAGCAGCCCCGCGCGGTCTTGCCATTGGCCTGGCACCACGAACAGAAAGTGGACGATCTCTTCCATGAGCAGCCCCAGCACGCTGGCCACGACGAATATCCAGAACAGGTTGAAGAAGTTCAGCGTGATGTAGCCCTTGCCCGAGGGGTCGCGGCCGAGCGTGCCGGCCTCCCCCTCCGCATGCTCCTCGGCCTCGCGGGCCTTGCGGTGGGCGCGACGTTCTTCGAGCAGCGAGGGGTCAAGGTGGCTCTGCAGCGCCACCGTGACTGCGAAACCGACGCCGTAGGGAATAAGCTCGTAGCCAATGCCGGCCAGCATGATGGAGCACAGAGCCCCGGCCAGAAGAAGCACGTACAACCCGTAGGAGAGCAGCGCCGCCCAGCGCCGCTGGTTGCGGATGAGGCGCACGCCGAACACAATGAGCGTGACGGCGAGGGCCACCAGCACGGCCAGATTCACGAAGGTAACCACGATGGTGGAGATGCCCTCGCCGCGCATAGCCCCAGAGTCGAACATGGTCACAGCTTGATACATGGTCTTCGCGATGACCGGCAGCGCGACGCCCGAGCCGATAATGAGCAGCACGCCGAACACGCGCAGCACCACTGGCAGACGCTTCTTGTCGGCGGGGCTGGCGAATTCGGCAGCGATAGTGGCCGCGGTCTCATCAAGGGCGTGCTTTTTCTCGGCCAGAGCCTCCTTAGCGTCATCGACAATGACGCTCGGGTGCTCCACGGCGCGCACGACATCGCGGGCCTCGTCGGCGGCGTGGGCGAGCTTTTCCTCGGCCGCATGCACGATGCGCTCGGGGTGGCGCGCGTCGTCTAAGGCCTCGCGGATCTCTTCTTTGTCGCGAGCAACGTCGGCCACCAGCTCGGCATGATCGTTATGTAGCTGGTCGTGCCACTCGCGATGAGTTTCAGCCACGTCGGCCTTCTCGAATTCCACGGCCTTCTCAAGGTCGTCCCGCAGGTCGGCCTCGGCCTTGTGCGCGGCCTCTTCCAGGTGATCTACATGGCGTTTTTCATCTCCCATGGCCGGCCTCCTTTTCCCTGAACGCATGTCTCGGCATCCAGTGTAAAGGGGCGCTCTGTGAAACCATGACCAGCTGACGCAACGTCTGCCAACCCGATAAGCCCTCGTTATGCAGCGGTTACGGGAAACAAGCGGCCGGCGGCCTACCCCCAGCAGGCGATGAACATCGCAATGCCCACGAACACGACGGCCAGCCCCATAACGGCCATAATGTCGCTCAACTTGTGCACGTCAGCCTCCTCGCGCTCGTTCTGCTCTGATTCTCTATCTACTAGACGTTTGGGAAGCCCGCTTTGTTGCACGCCCCACCCACCTTCCACAAAAGCAGCACGAACCAGAGAACGCCTCGACCGCGAAAGAGGGCTACGAAGAAACGCGCGGGACAAGAACGTCGACCAGGCGCCTCGCCAATCTAGCGCCCGAGGATCCCGTCGGTGTAGGCGTTGCGCGGGTGCACTTGGGCGGCATCGCGAGCGTTCGCCAGCTTCAGGGCGATAACGCGCCACGGGCTGCAATCGAGATACGCAACTTCCATGGCCGAAAGATCGGCATTATCGATGCCGTCCTGCTCGGCGAAGCTGTTACGGTAAATGACGAAGGCGTAGCGGATTACGCGCGTCTCACCCGGCATCAGCGTGTCATACCCGCCGGCAAGGCCCACTATGAAGTCATCGCCACCAAGAGGATACAGCGCTGCTTGAGCATAATTGTCTGGAAGCATCCCGGCATCCATCATCGCGTTATCGCCCGCGAAGGCGGCACACCACAGCACAGGGTTCGGCGGTGCCGCGGGTTCGGTGCCGAGATTGCCAACCTCTACATCGACCACCACCATGCGAACGTCCTCGTCGGCGAACAGCATTCCCGAACCTGCCGAGAGGTTCGTCTCGACGTACAGCGGATACCATTCCGTAAACGCCGCTGGAGACACCATGGCGCAATCGACGACGCGGGCCGAGAACGGGGCGATCTCCTCATCCCATCCCTCGCTTTCCATCGCGGCTTGTCTCTCGGCTTCGGTCTTGGAATCCCAGTCCTCCTGCAGGTAGGAGCTTGCCTCCAGGTCGTATTTCATTCCCCAGTCCAAGTCATCCAGCACGACGGTCTCGCCAAAAGGAACTTTCACAATCTCCTCGGCCTTCCAATGGGGAGCGTAACCCGATGACATCCCCGTCGGCGTCTCCTGGGTTAAGGTAGCGCGTGCGGGCTGAGCGATAAAATGCGGAATCATCCAGGCGAGCGCCGCCAGAAGCACCCCTATGGCCGCAACGCCGACAACAACGCGGATCGCCCGGTTCGGCCCTGGCGCCTTCAAGCTCGTTTCTTCGGCCATAGCTCGCTCCTTTTCGCTCGATTACCGAGCCCAAACTAGCATGGGATCAGGCCAAAGGGCAATGGTGAGGTTTTTCACCCTAGGGCAAGCGCCTGCAATAAGATAAAGTGAGAGGCATCCAATCGGAAAAGGAGCCGAACCCGTGATTCCCTTCGCCAGCTTCATTATCGTCTTTTCCGCCCTAATCGGCGTAGGCGCGGCCTGCGCGGCCGTCGGGCAAGCTTGCTTTCGCCGACGCAGCGACGATGTGAGCACACGGCTGGCGGTACTGTGGTCGGTCGCAAGCATCGGGCTCTCCATTGTCGTGCCGGCACTGGATGGATTTCAGGCATCCAAAACGGCCGCGATCGCCTCAGCGGCGCTGCTGGCAGCAACCGCACTGGCCTCCTTTTTCCTAAGTCGTTACTGGCGCGAAGCCGCCATGAAGCGCGAAGCAGAGCGTTTGCAACTGGCGAAAAGCGGCTACGCTGACTCGCAGCTGGCCGACCCGGAGGTGCCGCAAGAGCCTGATATCGAAGCCCTCTGCGCCAAGGCCGCCCGCACCTACGACCTCACCCGCCGCGAAGAGGATGTGCTGCGCCTCCTCGTTGAAGGGCGCACGGCACCGCAAATCGCCGAGGAGCTCGTCGTCTCGCCCAACACCGTGAAAACCCACGTGCGCAACCTCTATCGAAAGCTCGGCATCAACCGCCGCGCCGACCTCGCCTGCCGCCTCGAAAGCTAAAAGCGATCCTTGCTAGAAATAGCACGCGCTGACATTATCCAAGCTCTAACTTTAAGAGAGACCGCTCGTAGATGTCCTTCCTTTCGACTGCGACGTCAAGACTGTCGGTAGCCCATAGTCAACACACTTAAGAAAAAGCTGGAAGACTCGCCGAAATCAACTATCGCAAAATTTGCGACAGTTCGCAGCGCCATCGCGCAATGCCCCCTAATCCCCGTAGGGGATGACGCCCGTGAAGGGGTAGGAACCGTCGGTGGCTATGAGGAGGTAGTTGTCGGCGCCGCCGAACTCGTCGTCAGAGGCGTCGATGACGTACACGTTGGCGAAGTGACCGCGCAGGCGCTCCACCTGGGAGAAGAGGCGGTACATGGCGTCGCCAGTGTATTCCACGACACAGTTAGCCATGAGTAGGCCGCCCGGCGTCAAGTGCGCGCGGGCGCAAGCAATGCCCTCGTCGCTGGCGAAGAACGGCACCGCCTCGCGCCCGACGAAAACGTCGTTGATGATGGCATCGTAGGGGGCGCCGTCCGACCGCCGCAGGAACGCCTCGCCGTCTTCCACGAAGATGCGCAGATCGTCGGCGCGGCCCTCGGCAGCCAGCTGCATCTCCAGACGATCAAGGAAGAAACGTTCCCGGGCGATTTGCACCATGGCCGGATCGATTTCCACCACGTCCAGCGCAACGCCCGGATGCTCCAGCAGCAGCTGCTTGGGATAGGCGAACCCAGCGCCGCCGAGCATGAGCACGCGGTTTACGACCAGCGGATCCGGCGCCTCGGAAAGCGCCGCCTCGAAGAGGTGGTCGAAGGATCGCAGGTACGCAAAGGGGCACGTCGCCCAACGCTCGTCCAGATAGGTCGCCGACTGCAGCACCCCGCCCACGTTCAACATGCGCACAAGCGATCCGTCCTCCGCCGGCATCGCATACACCGCCGCCTCCCCGAACCGAGAAGGAAACACCTCGCGCTTCCCCGCGCGCCCGGCGACCCTGTCCCACCAATCCGCCAGCACCATCGCCCCTTTCCGAGCCTGCAACTGCGACCACGGCCGAACCTTATCGCACTCTGTGCCACAGTATCGCACAGAAACCGCCGTGTTAGTTTCAGTTGCTTGCCTGATCGGGCGGCAATCGCTACGGTTGAAAGGAGAATGAGATCATCGGCGACAAGGAGGGCCTTGTGCTGGCCGTCGCCTTCTACGCCATACCAGGGCTCTCGGGTTCCATAGCGATCCAAGAAGCGGCGATCAACCGTACTATCATAGACTACGAGCTCAACGGCCAGGCAAGCCAGTTCGTCATCGACCTAGACGCCTACGACCCCACGACAGCCATCGGCTGCACCGGCTCCCCCGCCATAGCCGGCGCCGTGAACGCCCAGCAGTTCTACAACATCCCAGGCAGCGCCAGCGAATTCGAAGAGGCCGTCTGCGCCTACATAGAAGACCACGGCGGCACCGTCACCTCCGTAGAGACGATCTCGGAGTCTTAGCTAGATTATTAACGGCATATCAGCGAATCTCGGGGACTCGTTCGGCCAGCCCCCTGGAAACTCATCTAGCAGAGCACCTAGCCTCAGCCTTCCCATTGTCCTCGACAGCACCTGGTACCACCAGCCCGCAGCTACGATTCCTCATTCGACGGCGTCAGCACCTGTCACGATTTCGCGGGGTGCCGTTGTCTGTAGCGCAATGCACCTTCAACTTCGGAAACTGCAAAAGCCCAGATCATAGCCATGGGATATCTTGGTCGTCGGAATCGGCGTAGAAGCAAACTGAGTAAGGCACATCGTCATTGGTAGGATCATCGTCTTCGCGACTGGCGGCGGGGAGCCATAGCTCGTGGCGAAGCACGGTGCCGCCCATCGCCTCTATGGCTTGATTCGCGCGTTCGGACAGCGCATCCAGGCCGCCCGGCTTCTTGAGAAGCTCCGCTGCATCCATGGCCTCCGCCATACCCGGCTCCCCAGCGCAGCCAATAACACACTCATGATCCTCGGGATCCAGGAAAAGTCGCATCGACTTCTCCTCGCCATCGAGGCGATAAACGATCTTGCAGTAATCCGGGTCGTCGGCCACGCTGTCCCACCATATCACGTATGAGAACTGCTGGTTTGGCAGCCAGACGAAAAGTCCGAAGGCCAGCGCCATAGCCGCCGCGCCGACGAACACCCATTTGAGGGAGCGCACGAGGCGATCGAGCCGTTGCGACTCACTGGTAATGCGCTCATCAAGAAGAGAGGTCTCCCACGCAAGGTCGTCCGGCTTTTTCTCCGCCATCGCACTCTCCCCCAGCAGTTCAGCGGCGCTCACTCCGAGGGCGCGGGCCAGGGCCACAAGCGAATCGGCGTCGGGAACCGAGGTGCCACGCTCCCACTTCGAGACGGTCTGGCGCACCACGTGGATGCGCTCGGCCAACTCGTCCTGACTCAATCCCTGCTCAGTGCGCAGCTTCTTGATGGTGTCCTTCAGCATGGCGCCAGCCCTTCTCGGAAACGTTCTCACCGCTTCACCGTAACAAGAAAGCTCCGCATGCGCAAGCAACGATGCTTAACAAAGGATCGCTGAACTGGTACTTCATAGACCGGCGTGCCGGAGGAACCATCCTCCGGCACGGAGTTCGCCGCAAGCCAAGAAAGCAAGCTGGTTCTACAAAGCCGCGGTGGCAATGCAGCCGGCGAGGACGAAGACGGCGACGGCGAGCAGGGCGACGGCGCAGAGCGTGGTGATCATGATGGGCTCCTTTCGCTCGGGCGGGACACGGGCTGGGCGATGTGCTCCCAATTGAGCCTTTCGGCGGTTCCGCATCCCCCAATTTCGATGGTTCCATCATGGCAGCATCCACTTACGCTGCCGTTGCGCGTATCTTACGGTTTTGCCGTTTAAGCGCCGGCCTTGGCGAGAAAGATGTCGGGGTCGAGATCCTCCCATGAGGCGATGAGGAAGTCGGCGCGCTCGAAGAGCTGGTCGCGGGTGCCGGAGATGTCGTTGTCGTAGATGGCGCCAGTGCGGTAGCCGGCCGCGCGCAGGGTGTCCAGGGCGTAGGCGGCATCTTCGAAAGCCCAGGTGTGGGCGCGATCAGTGCCGAGGAAGCTGCGGGCGTGGTCGTAAACAGCCGGTTCGCGTTTGCTCGTCTGCAGGTCGTCCACAGACACGACGGTCTTCATGTAGGGGGCGAACCCACAGCGTTCCACGCACGTGGCCAGCATGTCGGCCGGCGTGGACGAGGCTACCGCCATGGGCACGCCACGCTCGTGCAGGGCCTGCACGAAGGCCAGCGCGCCCGGACGAGCCTCCACTTCGTTGGCGTAGAAGGCGCGCATGCGGTCGAAGATCATCTCGAGCACCGCCTCGTTGCTCTCGCCGAGACCGCATTGCTCATGTAAATAGGCGCTGGCCTCGGGCAGCGACATGGTGGTGATGGCTTCGGCGTCGGCCTCGGTCAGCGTGATGCCGGCCTCGGCCGCCAGGGTGCGATCCACCTCATGCCACGCTCCCATGGAATCCACCAGCGTCCCATCGCAATCGAAAATGGTGCCGATCACTTATTCCTCCACGCGGATGACGGAAGGCGTGTCCAGCACCACGTTGTCCAGGGCCAGGGCCTCTTCCAGAGCCTCGCGGATGTCGCGCTCGCGGCAGCGGTGGGTGACCACTACCTGGTCGACGCGCTCGGCGCCGGAGCGGCCGCGCTGCACGATGGACTTCACCGAGATGCTGTGACGCGCGAACACACCGGCCATGGTTTCCAGAACGCCCGGACGGTCGGTCACCGAGAAACGCAGGTAATAGCGCATGACCAGCTCGTCCATGGGCAGGATGGGCAGGTCATCGGTGCAGGTGCAGCCCACAATGGGGGCCACGCCCTGCTGAATGTGGCGCGCAACTTCCAGCACGTCGCCCATGACGGCACTAGCCGCGGCACCCGCGCCGGCGCCCTCGCCGAAGAACATGGTCTCGCCCACAAAGTCGCCCACCACGTAAATGGCGTTGAACACGCCGTTCACGGTGGCCAGCTGGTGGTTCGTCGGGATCATGGTGGGATGCACGCGTACATCGACCCCATCCTCGCGGCGATGGGCGATGGCCAGAAGCTTGATGACGTAGCCCATGTCGCGAGCAGCCTCGATATCCACCGGCGAGATGTTCGTGATGCCGTCGGTAAAGACATCGTCCAAGGTCACGCGCGAGTTGAAGGCGATGGAGGCCAAGATGGCGATCTTCGCCGCCGCGTCGAACCCGCCCACGTCCGCCGTGGGGTCGGCCTCGGCGAAGCCCTTCTGCTGCGCCTCGTGCAGGGCGTCCTCGTAGGACAGGCCGTTGTCGGCCATGCGGGTGAGCATGTAGTTGGTGGTGCCGTTCACAATGCCCATGACCGAGGTGATTTCGTTGGCGATGAGCGAGTGCTTCAGCGGATCGATGATGGGAATGCCGCCGCCCACGGACGCCTCGAAGGCCAGCTCCTTGCCGGCGGCCTCGGCAGCTTCCATGACCTCTTTGCCATGCGTGGCCATGAGCGCCTTGTTGGCCGTGACCACGTTCTTGCCGGCGGCGAGCGCGTTCAATACGACCGTGCGGGCGATGGTGGTGCCGCCGATGAGCTCCACCACGATATCGATCTCGGGATCGTTGATGATGTTGTTGAAGTTGTCGGTGAACAGGTGGCCGACCCCGTGGGCCTCGGCCTCGGCCGGCGACAGCGAGCACACGCGCGCCAGTTCGATATCCACGCCGAAGTGGCGCAGGAAGTCGTCCTTGTGCTTCTGGATGATGTCGATGCACCCACCGCCAACGGTGCCGGTGCCCACCAAGCCGATTTTCACTGCCATGTTACGTCCTCTCCCGAGCGCGAAAGTTCTCTGTGATCGGACGATTATACAAGCACCGCGAAGGAAGTCGTGCATCAGAGCGGGGAGAGGGCGGTTTCCCAGACCTCTGCGCGCCCTCTGGAGAACGCGGCCGTTAAGAAACAGCTTCCACGTCAGCAGCAACGATGTCGGGATAATACCGACTTATGTGCGTTCCTTTCGCTGTTTCTTTTGCCGCGTTCGGAAGGAGATAAAGCGCGCAGCGGGCTGGGAAACCGCCCTCTCCCCGCTCCACCATCAGCTTCTACGCGAAGATCTCTTTCTCAACCACCAGCTCGTTTTTGATGTGACCCACGAGCTTCTGCAGCGCGTCGATGCAGTTGGGGCGGATATCGGCGCCGATGAGCACGTACATGAGCGAATCGCCCACCTCGCAGCGCCCCTCGTTCAGCCAGGTGCGCACATAGTAGACGCCGGGCCAGGTGAGCGCCTCGGCCTCGGCGGCGGCCAGACCCTCCGCATCATAGGAGAACTCGACGGCCACCACCTCGCCCAAGCCTTCCACGCCTTCGCGCACCTGGGCTTTCGGGGTGATACGCACCACGCCGTTGTGGGTGAGAAACATGCCGCACTGGGCCGCCGCCGGATCGGCCTTAGCCTCGCGCAGCCACTGATCAACGGAAGGTTCAGTCTTCGCCATCTCGCGTCCTTTCGTTCGGAGCTTTCCAAAGTAGAGCATTTCGCTCGACATTATCTGTCGCCGAGAATATACCACAGGAGCTGGAACCTCGGCCGCACGCCGCCATTCCCTCCCAATTATCACACGGAAGGCCGCCGATTTTAAGCGCTTGAAACAGAGCCTTGTTACCATAGGCGCCAGACCATGAGAGACCTGCGCTGCGGCAACGCGGCGCTGCAACACGCCGAGAAAGGACACGGCCATGAGCTTGCCCGCCTCAGACCTGACGAAGAAGCCCGATATGCGCACTACCATGGAGCTGGGCGCCGTGCTGCCCGAGACCGCCGAGGTGCGCGACGACCACCTGTTCATCGGCGGCGTCGACATGGTAGAGCTGGCCCGCAAGGAGGGCACCGCACTCTACGTGTTCGACGAGGCCGACCTGCGCCACCGCATGGAGGCCTACCGCGAGGCCTTCCGCAGCCGCTACGAGAACTCCGACATCATTTACGCGTCGAAGGCGTTCCTGAACAAGGAAGTGGCGCGCATCGCCGAGGCCGAGGGGCTGTGCCTGGATGTGTCCGGCGGCGGCGAGCTGGCCTGCGCCCGCTCGGTAGACTTCCCCATGGAGCGCGTGTTCGTCCACGGCAACAACAAGACGCCCCGCGAACTGGAAGAGGCCATCTCCGCCGGTGTGGGACGCATCGTGCTGGACAGCCGCATCGAGCTGGCCCGCGTGAACGAGATCGCCGGGCGCCTCGGCGTGGTGCAGGACGTGTACATGCGCATCACCCCCGGCGTAGAGGCCGACACCCACGAGTACATCCGCACCGGTTGCGAGGACTCGAAGTTCGGCTTCACCATGCGCGAGGACTTCGCCTTCAAGTGCGTCGGCGACGTGCTGGCCGCCGAGAACGTGCGCCTGGTGGGCCTGCACTGCCACATCGGCTCGCAGATCTTCGCGCTGCACTCCTTCCGCGAGGCGGCGGCGGTCATGGTGGAGTTCATGGCCCGCATCCGCGACACCTACGGCCACGAGATCACCGAGCTGGACTTGGGCGGCGGCTTGGGCATCGCGTATTTGGCCGAGCATCAGCCCTCTTCCATCGATGATTTCGCCGAGGTCACCTGCTCGTCGGTGCGCGATTTGTGCGCGCTGCACAACCTGCCGTTGCCGCGCCTTCTGGTGGAGCCGGGCCGCTCGCTTGTGGCTCCGGCCGGCGTCACGCTGTACACCGTGGGCATCTTGAAGACGCTGCCGGGCATCCGCAAGTACGTGGCCATCGACGGCGGTATGTCCGACAATATCCGCACGGCGCTCTACCACGCCGACTACGAGCCCACCATCGCCAACAAAGCCGGGCAACCCCGCGAGGAAATCGTCACGCTGTGCGGCAAGCACTGCGAGAGCGGCGACGCTGTGGTCATCGACATGCCCCTGCAGAAGGCCGACCTCGGCGACATCGTGTGCGTGTTCGGCACCGGTGCCTACAACATGACCATGGCCAGCAACTACAACGGACAGCCCCGCCCGGCCGTGGTGTTCGTGCGCGACGGCGAGGCCCGCGTGGTCACCCGCCGCGAGACCTACGAGGATCTCTACCAGCGCGATCTGTAGGGCACCGGCTTCTTGTCGGTTTTATTGCGGCGGGTTGGCGGAACCGTAATAAGGAACGGTTCACACCCTGGCAACGAAACCAGCTTGCTAAGGTGAAGGCAATCGCGGGAAGCGGCACCCACCCTCATGCCCATTTCCGCTCGTCCCTTGAGGCTCTGGGGCTCGCCATTGGCGCGAGGCCTTGCGCCGCACGTTCAGGATCGAGGCCAAGCCCTATGAATGCCATTTACCTGCGCAGCAGCGTCCGTCAGTACACCGACGAGCCGGTGGACATCCGAGATATCGAGAAGCTGATGCGTGCCGCCATGGCCGCCCCCTCCGCCGTGAACCAGCAGCCCTGGGAATTCTACATCGCGCGGGACGAGACCACGCGTCTGGCTCTGGCCGCTTCAAGCCCCTACGGCACGCCGGCCAAACTCGCCCCCTGCGTCATTGTGGCGTGCCAGCGCACCGAGGGCCTGCGCGCGCCGCAAGACGCCTCCTACGACATGAGCGCTTCCGTGGAGAACATCCTCATCGAGGCCGCCAACCTGGGCCTAGGCGCCGTGTGGCTCGGCATCGCGCCGGAGAAGGATCGCATGGCCGCCGTTGATGTGGCCCTGGGAAGCCCGCGCGGCGTTACGCCCTTCGCGCTCATCGCCGTGGGCCATCCCGAGCACAAACCGGAGCCCAAAGGCCCCACGCGCTACGACGAGACGCGCGTGCACTGGATTTAGCATCACTCGGCCTTGGCCTTACGCTGGGCATCGCGACGGGCGCTGTTGCGCTCGGCGGTGACGTCGCTGAAGGCGCGGGTGAGGCCGCGCAGGGCATTCAACATGATCGTGCGGTCCTCCGCAGGCGCTCCCATCACGCCGTCGCGCAAAATCGCCCACTCGCGGCCGCCCTCGAAGAGTTGGGAGGCATCGGTGATGCCGGCCGCCTTCAAAGCGGCGAACAGCGCGTTCACCATAGCCTCGCACTCGCTGCCGTCCAGGGAGGCGAGCCAGCGAGCCAGCGCCTCAGCGCGACGCTGCGTGCGCTCGGGAAGCTCGGGGAGCGTGGCAAAGGCCTTCAACGCTCCGCTCACGTTTCGCGCAGTCTCTGCATCCCGCACCTCGCCCGTATCGCGCGCACCTTCCGCATTGCTTCGACCCGCCTCGCCGTCCGCGCCTTCTACAACCCACCGAAACACCGAATGCTGCTCGAAGCCGCGCCCGGTGGCCTGCACCACCTCCACGGGCATGAAGGATTCCATGAGGATGCCCACCATGGAATCGGCCGGCACCTGCTTGGTCATGCGGCCCGCAAGCGGCTCGTAGTCAGCCGCCGTGAACAAACCGGCTTTGAACCCGGGACCATCGTGGTTGTACAGGCGCGCGATGCGCTGCTGCACCTCCGGCGCCGCCGTGAGCGCCGCGTACTCGGCCAGGTTGCCGCCCTTGGAATGGCCGCCCACCAGGAGCGTCTCGGGAAGACGCGAATCGGCGCCCGCTGCCGCCAGATAGCGGGCCGCCAGCGCCTGGGCCTCGACCGGCGCCCGATAGGCCATGTTGAAGTCCTCGCGCCACCCGGTGAGCGTCGTGTCGGTGCCGCGAAAGCCCACGTAAGCGAAGTGCCCGGGGCACACGTAGGTCGTGGCGGCGAACTGCAAGTCGCGCGCCTCATCGAACGCAGCTGCGTGATCGTAGATGAGCAGATCGCGGAAACGCGGGCTGGCAGCCATCCAGAACAGTTGCTGCTTCATCTGCGCCGCGTGCATGCCGGAGAACATCGTAGGGAACAGCTCGGCCCGCATAAGGTCGGCGAACCGCACGGGATCCACGGGGGCCTTCGCATCCTGCGCCACTTCCGCCCGATCGCGCTCGGCTGCCGCAGAAGGCTCCGCAGCACGCTCGCTCGCATGCCTGCGCAGCCGCCCGAGCAGACCGCGCAGCTCGCTTAAAGGCCCGCAGCCCTCACGTGCCTTCGAAGACGCAGTTTCCGAAGCCTCCCCGCTGTACACCTGCGGCATAATCCCCTCGCCGCGCACCATACAGAACTGCGCGAGCAGCGCCGAGTCCACGGCGTTGAAGGGCACCTCGTCGAAAGGGGCAAGTTGAGTTTGCAAGTATGCGAGCACATCGTTCATAGCTGCATTATGGGGCACCGCCCCCAGCCGTACGGTCGCCTCCCCCACCAGACACAGAGCCGTTGCCAAAGCTGCCTCGCATCACCATGACCCTCCCGCTTATCTTCCGCTACAATGACGCTGCAATTTCGTTCAAAACGCTTGGAAATCCCGCATCAGGAAGGTTCCCATGGCCACCGATACCACCTCCACTTCCCCGGCTTGCGCCTCGGACAGCAACGCCAACGCCCCCGCGTCGGCCACCGCGCCCCGCGAGCACTTCGCGAGCCGCCTCGGCTTCATCCTCATTTCGGCCGGCTGCGCCATCGGCCTGGGCAACGTGTGGCGCTTCCCCTACATCGCCGGCGAGTACGGCGGGGCGGCCTTCATTGTGCTTTACCTCATCTTCCTCGTCATCTTGGGACTGCCCGTCATGGTCATGGAGTTCGCCGTCGGCCGCGCCTCCCAGCGTTCGGCCGCCCAGGCCTTCGACATCCTGCAGCCCTCGCGGCGCTGGCACTGGTTCTCCTGGTGGGCTTACATCGGCTGCATGCTACTCATGATGTTCTACACCACCGTCTGCGGCTGGATGCTCGCTTACATGGCGAAAATGGCCACGGGCACCTTCGTCGGACTCGATCCCGATGGCGTCGCTGGCGTCTTCGGCACCATGCTCGCCAACCCCTCCGAGATGGTGGGCTGGATGCTCGCCGTGGTGGTCATCGGCTTTTTCGTCTGCAGCCTGGGCCTGCAGAAGGGCGTCGAACGCATCACCAAGGTGATGATGATCGCCCTGCTCGGCGTCATGGCGCTGCTCGTAGTGCGCGCCGTCACGCTGCCCGGCGCCGACGCGGGCCTGGAGTTCTACCTGGTACCCGACTTCGGCAAGATGTTCGCCGGCGGCCTGGCCGGTTTCGGGGACGCGGTGTATGCGGCCATGGGCCAGGCGTTCTTCACGCTGTCGCTGGGCATCTCGGCCATGGAGGTCTTCGGCAGCCGCATCGGCAAGCAGAATTCGCTCACGGGCGAGGCCCTGCGCATCTGCGGCCTGGACACCGCCGTGGCCATCCTCGCGGGCCTCATCATCTTCCCCGCATGCTTCGCCTTCTCCGTCGCCCCCGATCAGGGCCCCTCGCTCGTGTTCGTCACGCTGCCCAACGTGTTCAACCAGATGCCTTTGGGGCAGCTGTGGGGCACGCTGTTTTTCGTGTTCATGAGCTTCGCGGCGCTCTCCACCATCATCGCCGTCTTCGAGAACCTCATCACCTTCACCATGGAGAAATGGGGTCTCGACCGCAAGCGCGCCCTCGCGCGCACCGCCGTGCTCGTCACCGTGCTGAGCCTGCCCTGCGCCCTGGGCTTCAACGTGCTTGCCGGCATCACCATTCCGGGCATCGGCGACATTCAATCCATCGAGGACTTCATCGTGTCGAACAACCTCCTGCCGCTGGGTAGCCTCCTGTACGTGGTGTTCTGCGTGTCGCGCAGGGGCTGGGGCTGGGACAACTTCCTCGCCGAGGCCGACGCCGGCAACGGCGTGAAATTCCCGCGCTGGAGTCGCGGCTGGCTCACGTTCGGGCTGCCCGCACTCATTATCCTCATCTTCGTCATGGGCTACGTGCCGAAGATCATGATGTGGGCGGGTTTGGCATAGCAGCTTGGCGTAGTGGTTTGGCGCAGCGGTTTGGCGTAGTTCGGGGAATTCCCTAAGCATCGCCGATTTCACCTCGACGTTGGCGAACCCTTCCGCTATACTGCACTGGTGCCCCTGAGCCCGAGTGGTGGAACGGCAGACACGACGGTCTCAAAAACCGTTGCCGAAAGGTGTGCGGGTTCAAATCCCGCCTCGGGCACCATCGAAAATCAACGGCCCCGTCCCCTCGGGGCCGTTTTGCGCTCCCCTGTGGCCGATAGTCCTGCTCGCGCGAAATCGTCCGCGCTTCCTATGACCAGCTGCGCGATCCGTCCGAAACTGTTTCGCGCTCCTCTACAACCAACGCCACCGCACTAAACTCCATTTTGTAGATTTCGCAGAACACTCATCTAAACTAATCTGACGCCCTACACGCTAATGCAGTGCATTTTCGCAGGTCGCTGATCCAGTCAAAATCGCTCAGTCAGACGAGCAGCGGTTTTCCCGCGCTGCAGTGTCTGCAAAACGGAGTTTGGTGCATCAAATAGCCTCTTTCAGAAACCATACCCGAGCTTTCAAGCGCTCGTTCCATTTTCCGGCATTCCGCAGACAACGATTTTCTATAAACCAGCATTTTCCGTCATAGCTCTCGCACACGACATACCCGCACCGCTCTTTCACCTTATGAGCCCTCGCAGCGCCCTCTCGCGCGCTTGCCCTCGCGCGTCACGTTCACGCGTCACGCCCGCGCCGTCCCTCGCCCATAAACCACCTTTCTTCGCCCTCCCCGCTACGCCACCTTTCGACATGCTCTTCAGCGTGAAGCCGATCTGCCACCCTCGCCATGATGGGTATCGCCCCCCTGAATCGACAAGCAGCGAAGAAGCACACCGAAGTCGCTTCATCAACGTCGCGAAGGATAATCCCGATGAAAAGAGCGAACGTCCTGCCGCAGCTTCATATGCTTTTCAATCTGGCCTGGCCGCCATCCCCGAAACACCTTCCCTGCTTTTTGCGACACCTCACCCATAAGCGTTGAGAACTCACAGACATTCGCGAATTGCGAGGAGGTTATCGTCGTGACATCGATCCCCTCGGCCAAGAGGGCGTCGCGCCGACGCGAATCTCTGATTTGAGCCTCACGGCTCCCGTGGCTCTCACGTCCGTCGTACTCCACCACAGCACCTTTGTCCCACCAGCAAATGTCGCCCACCACGCTCTTCTGATGGGCGATGCGCTGGCCCTTCTCTCCCAAAGCGAAAGGCTCGTTAAGCCGCGCGGGAGGCAAGCCCAAGCCGCCGCGCCTCCGAGACGTCAGAGCAGCTATAGCCACTTCGGTCTCCATAATTGAAGCGGACTTCCTTCGTACTTGCAGCGCCGCAGAACGCGCCAGCTTCGCCGACCGCGCACCGCCCAGCTGCCCGGAGAACGCCACGAGACGCTCAGGGGTCGTCAGAGGACCGCGCACCTGAAACCCTGAACCCTCTCCAAGAGGATAGCAGCCGCACAGCTCATAGCCCAATGCAAGCAAAGCCCCGTATTCAAGTCGCGAGGCCATCTGCACGAAGACAAGCTCTGGCGCAGACACCCACACTTCGCGCACCATCTCAAGAAACGCATTACGGGGAAAGCGCAACTGACACTGGTGGCGTTGAATGCAGTTCGTGCTGCGCGCGCCGCGTTTTGTCCCAACAAGAATCTCAAGAGGCCTTCTCTCATTCTGCGCATCTTCGATAGTTTCCGCGAGCAGCGCTGACGGCAACGCGGACAAGGCCGCAACCACATCGGCCCACTTCGAGGCAGCGGCTTTTACAACTGATGAGGACGGCAGCGCATGGACGGGAAGGGGCAGGCCGTTCCGCTTGCTCGATGCATGAAAAGCCGACAGCGATACAGGATGCGCCAACGACCACGCACGCCAAAGACCCAAAGCGAGTGTATGACTAGGATAGATATTCATTCCGCTAGCATAACCGATCCGCAGATTGTACGTACGAGCAATATCGAAGAATCGATCTAGCCTCCATTCCTGAGGCCATCGCACATAATTCGACTCATACTGTCGCGCGTTATCGCTTGCCTTTTACGCGCAGACATCGCGATTTCAAGGGCATCCCCAGGAAAGCGATCCTCAGTGCCACCAAAACCCTTGGGCAAAAGGCGCTATGCCGCCAATAGCGACTCTCCGAGCTTCTCGCAAGCCAAAAATTCTGCATCAAACTCCGTTATGCAGATTCATGAGTCCTGCCGGAAAGACAGGAGCCGGTTTCGGAAGCCTTTTTCTGACAAACCTAGCCTTACGTTCGAGTTGTTTGGGCTGCTTTAGCGCGAGCTTTCGAAACCGGCAATCTACCTAACGGAGTTTGGTGCAAAAAAACAGTCTGCTTGGAAACCGGGACATATCGCCGGTCACCCTAGGCCGCCTCGAGATGAAACCGCCCGGAAACGCAGCAGGACTACAGGGCTAATACGATACCCATGGCTGGGCGCTCTTGCGAATGCGATCCCAACGCCTCAATAGCCGTACTCCAACCTGCAATGCCCCCATAGGGCCCTTTGTTTACGAAGAGAGGCTTATGCCGCCTTGCGTATCTTCTAGCTAACCGCCAAAAAAGGAGGCTGCGGCGGAGAGCTTGGATCAAGAACGAAGTTCAAGGAGGAAGCTAAACCGTCGGGTGATAGTAGATGTACATATCCTCGTAGACGTCGTCTTTGTTGCAGAAGCCTCCGGGAATCATGCCAATGCGCGCGAACCCTAGGCTCTCGTAAAGCGACCGGGCCCGCTCGTTGCTCGCCACTACGGCGTTGAACTGCAGACCACGAAACCCACAGGCGGCCGCCTGGCGCAGACAGTCTTCCACAAGCAAGCGCCCGATGCCCTCGCCGCGGCTGGCCCCCGCCACGGCAAAGCTCGCGTTGGCAACGTGGCCGCACCGCCCGATATTGTTGGGATGCAGGATGTACAACCCGCAGATGCGCCCACCCACAGTAGCCACCGCCGCATGGGACTGCTCGGCGAAGAAGGCTCGCGCCTCCTCCAGCGTCAGCGACTTGGTCTGTGGAAAGGCGTTGCCCGCCTCCACGACCTCGTTCCAGATCTCCGCCATCGCCGGCAAGTCTTCCTCCCGGTAGGGACGAGTGACCTTCAAGGCGAATGTATCCAGTGCGCTCATAGCGCCAATTCCTTTCTGCATAAAGAAAGGCTCCCTTGCGGAAGCCTTTCTCGGAGCAAACCTCAGAAGCGGACTAAATGTCGGCCAGGGTGAAGTCCTTCTCGCCGGCAAAGACGGCCAGGGCGTCGGCCACGGCCCAGTCGGCCAAGGTGATGGCGGAGATGGCCTTGGTCAGGCGCACCGCCTCGTCCAGGGAGCGCTGGTGAATGTTGCGACCCGTGGCGTTACCGTCGGCACCGCCCACGTGAATCTGGTCATACAGCTGGGTGAGGAAGGTCTCGGCATCCACGGTGGAGCCACCCGCGCACACGAGGCCCGTGCGGCCGGCGGCGGTGGAGGCCACCTTCAGGGCCTCGGCCGGAGTGCGGCCGTCCTCGGGCTTCGGCGGGTTCACCTTCACGAAGTCGGCGCCAAGGCAGAGAGCCACGCCGGCGGCACCGGCGATGAGGTCGGGATCCTTCTCGGCGGTCACGGCCTTGCCGCGAGGGTAGATCCACAGCACGACGATGAGGCCGTTGGCATGGGCCTGGGCGATGAGCTCGCCCGCCTCGGCCATCATGGTGGCCTCGTACTCGGAGCCGAGGTAGATCGTGTAGCCGAGGCCCACGATGTTCACGCCGGCCTCCTTCATGGCCAGCACGGCGTCCAAATCGTACAGCTGCGGGGAGTAGGGATCCTCCTGCTTGGTGCCGACGAGGTTGGTCTTGGAGTTCATCTTGATGAGGTAGTTGATCTCCGGGTAGTCGGCCGCGTACTGGGCCACCAGCCCGCGCTGGCCGGCGAGCACGCCGCACACGCCCTCGGAGCCGATCTTGAACAGATGCTCCGGATCGAGATCGGCGATGTCGATGCCCTCGCCGTAGAAGTCCTTGTTCAGGTGCTCGATCTTCTGATCGCAGGCGAACAGCATGAGACGGCCGGTCTCGCGCGTGGCCTTCAGGTAGTTGGTGATGTACTCGTCACGGGCCTCGGGCATGACGTCGGCGGGAACGCGCACCTCTTCCCGGGTGATCTTCGGCATGGGTTTCCTCCTAGAGAGTCGTTAGAGTCGTTGCAATAACGCGCTTATTGTACAGAAACAAAGCCTGACCGCGCCTTCTTTCACAAAGAAAGTAGGCGCAGAACCTCTCGTTGCGCCCAAGCGCTGGCACGGAGGCGGCGCGGCACGGATTACTTCTCGGAGCCGTTCGACTTTTTGGTCACGCGTCCGTATACGACAAGCGCCACGATGGCCACAGCGGCGGTCACGGCGAAGATGATGACCGATTCCACGATATTGCCCGACACAAGCCCCGCTGCCGCGTAGGTGGAAAGCACGATGCCGGGAATGCGGGCGAAGTTCGAGATGAGCACGAAGTTCTTCATGGACATGTGCGTGAGCGGCGTGATGTAGGTGAACACGTCCTTGGGCAGCCCCGGAATGAGGAACAGGATGAACACGATGACGTTGAACTTGTCGGAGGTCTCCCAATCGCGGAACTTGCCCATGTACTTCTCGGGCACCATGGCCTGGACGAACGGGGCGCCCAACTTGTGCACCAGCACGAAGATGAACGAGCTCGAGATAATGCAGCCGAGCCAGATGATGAGCGCGCCCACCCAAGGCCCGTAAATCATACCGGCGGCCACCTGGACTACCTCGCCAGGGATGAAGGCCACGACGATCTGAAGGAACTGGATTGCCAGCAGAATGAGGAAGCCCCAGGGGCCGGCGTTGCGGATGTCGGAGGTGACGCGGTCGACACCGCCGGGCTCGAACAGCTCGTGGATCATGGGCCAGACGAGCACGACCACCACGATCATGATGACGAAGAACGCGATGAGCCCCACGAACTTGAAGATGTCCGCCGCAGGCATCGGATGCCCGGCGACCGACTTCTCCTCGTGGGCCTTCGCCTCGAGCTTCTCGAGCCGTTCGGAATGGTGGTGGTTGTTCGGGTGCTTTTCCATGGCTTCCAGTCTAATGCAGCCGCCCCACGACGGGGGCGGCTTTCAGGAACTCTTTACCTTAGTGACGAAATCGTAAGCCGCAGGCCCGCGGCGCGCAGGTCGGCGCCTCGGCGCCCAAAACGTCGGCGCCCAGCGCCCGCCCACAGCGCGCGGCCTAGTCGTCTTCCTTGCGAGCCTTGTCGTACTCCTCCTTGAAGGCGGAGAACATGCCGCTGGCGCGCTTGATCTGGCGGCCCGTGGCGTAGGCCCCCTTGTTCACAGCTTTGCCCGCAGCCTTGGTGGCAGTGGACACGGCCGGCTTCACGGCCTCTACGGTCTCGCGGGCGCGGTCGGCCACCACGGCCGTGGCCTCGCCGGCCTTCGCGGCCAGGCCACCCTCGACGGCAAGCTCGGCCACCTCGTCGGACACGAGGATGGCGCCCAAAATCGGCTCTTCCCCCTCGTCCTGCCCGTTCACGGAAAGCGCCGTGCCGATGCCGCGCTTGAAGCCGCGGATGAGGTGCCCGGGGATCTCGCGAACGCCGAGCAGCGCGTTGGCCGTGGCCCCCTGGGTCACCGTGAGCGAGCGCACCTCGCCGGTCTTCGGATCGAAGGACACGTCGCCCACCGTGCCGTACACGGTGCCGTCCTCGCCTATGACGGGCAGCCCCGCCCACAGCACGCAGTCATCGTAGTTCACGCCCATGGCCTTGCAGGCGCCTTTGCCCGTGGCTTCGGGGGCCTGGGACACCACGATACGGCCGTCCACCACGTCGTAGCCGTTATAGGCCACGAACACGTCCTTGCGGCGGAACATCCACAGCAAGTCGGGGCGTTTCACGATGAAGCCGACAAAGCGGCGCTGGGTGGGGTGGAACACGCAGTGGCGCACCTTCCCGAGCCGCTTTACCGCCTCAGGTTTCTTCGGCGTGCTCTTGTCGAGAAGCACGCGCTTTCCAACGATCTCGCCCGTGGTGCCGTATCGCTTGGCCATGATTTACTTCTCGTCCTTCTTGCCCTCGGCGGCCTTCGCCACCTCGCCGGCGGCTTCCTTCACCTCGGCGGCCGTCTCCTTGGCGCCTTCCTCGGCCGTGGCGGCGGCATCCTTGGCGGCTTCCTTGGCCGTCTCGGCGACGTCCTTGACGATCTCGGCGGCGTCGGCGTCGGCATCGGCGTTCTTGGCCACCTGATCGGCAATGCGCTGACGGGCGGCTTCGATCTTGTCGCGCAGCTCGTCGCCCTTCTCGTTGATCGTCGGGGAGATGTTGCTGGCGGCCTCCTGGATGGTGGCGGCCACATCGGCCCCGCGAGCGGCGGCCTCGGAGGCGATCTCCTGGCCACGGGCCGTCACGTTGTTCACGACCTCGGCACCCTTGGTGGCCGCTTCCTGGTAGATGTGCTGGGCCCCGGCGGCGGCGGAATCGCCCCACTGCTGGGCGTTGCCCGCGAACTCGCCGGCTTTGTCAGCCACCATGGCGCGCGTCTCGGCGCCAGAACGGGGCGCGGCCAGCAGAGCTGCAACGGCGCCAACGACGCCACCGATGAGGAACATTCCGAATTTGTTGGCCATAACTGCCTCCTTTATCGACAGAGTATCAGGTTCGCCCATTATAGGCGGAGAGCCCCGCGCGGGGGCTCTCGCTGCTCATTGCTCACCTTACGGTAAACAAGTTGTAATTCGTCATAGATGAGGAAATCTCTCAGAGAAAACCTCAGTCCGTGCGAACCTAGAAACAGGCACCGCGGGCGTAGGCCTCGTTCACGAGCGTGTCGAGCACCGCGGGCAGCGACAGCCCCGCCGCCGCGCAGGCCATGGGGAACAGGGAGCGCTCGGTCATGCCCGGGGACACGTCCACCTCGAAGCAGCGGGCCGCGCCGCCGTCCCAGATGAGGTCGACGCGCCCGAGATCGCGCACGCTGTAGGCGCGGTAGACTTCCAGCGCCGCCCGCTCGATTTCCGCGCGGATTGCCTGGGCATCGGCCGCGTTGGGGGAAAGCGACTCGTCGCGCACGGGGCAGAAGAACTCCACAGCGTCGTCGGCCATGCGGGCCGCCGCGTCGTAAAAGCCCTCGCGAGCCACAATCTCTACCGGCGGCAGCGCGTGGGCGTCCCAGCCGGTGCCGAGGATGGACACGGAAAGCTCCACGCCATCGACCCACTGCTCGATGTTCACGGCCTCGTCGTAGGACAGCGCATCGAGCACCGCCTCGCCCAGCTCCTCCTGGCTTTTCACCTTGTGCACGCCCAGGGCGCTGCCGCCGTGGGCCGGCTTCACGCAGACTGGATACCCGCCGATGACGCGGTCGGCCACCATATCGAGCGCCGTGGCCGCACCCATGCCCTTGAAAGCATCGCGCGCCAGGTAGACACCCTGGGGCCAGGACGCGCAGCCCTCCTCGCCAGTCAGGTCGCGGTACTTCGCCAGCGACGAGTGCAGGGCGTCCTTGTTCCAAGCGCGATGGCAGACGCTCGCCGGCGAGCCCACGAACGGGATGCCGAGGAACTCCAGCAGGCTTTGGATGGTGCCGTCCTCGCCGTGCTTGCCGTGCAGGGCGTTGTACACCACATCGGGCCGCTCGCTGCGCAGCGTGGGAACCAGATCGGCGTTGGTGTCCAGGGGCACCACCTTGTGGCCGGCCTCTTCCAGCGCCTCGCACACCACCTTGCCGGAGGCCAGCGACACCTCGCGCTCGAAGGACTTGCCTCCCATGAGCACTGCAACTTTCATACACGTCTCCTTTGTTGTTGAAACTCCTCGGGGGCGGCCTTTATTCTGCCGCGGCTTCCTGCGCCTCGGTCACCTTCTCCTCGGCGATCTCGATCTGCTCGGCATCGCCTTCGCGGGCCTGCATGACCGCTTCCTCGTTCTGCTCGGAATCGACGATGACGTCCTTCCAAGAAGTGGCATTCTCGTCCATGGCTGCATCCTTTCTGTCGTAGCCGGGCAGCGCGCCGGCCTCAATGAACACGCGGTAGAGTTCGAGGCGCTCCTCGATCACCTTCGCCAGGCGTCGGATGGCCTCGGTGATGGATTCGGGCGTCTCGAAGCTGAAGTTCACGCGCATGGAGTTGCGCCCGGTTTTGCCATCGGGGAAGAACGAATTCCCCGGCACATAGGTTACGCCCGACTCCAGCGCTTCGGCAAGCATCGAATCGGTATCCATATAGTCCGGCAGCGTAATCCAGAGAAACATGCCGCCGGCCGGATGCGTCCAGGTGGCCTCGGGCGGGAAGAACTCGTCGAGGGCCGCCAGCATGGCGTCGCGGCGCTCCTTGTACAGCGCGATGAACTTCTGCAGCGTGCGCTGCCAGGCGACATCGGCAAAGTAGTGCTGCACGACCAGCTGGTCGAAGGCGCTGCCGCACAAATCGGCACCCTGCTTCACCAGGTTGATGCGGGCGAGCACGGCCTCAGGCGCGGCAATCCAGCCCGTGCGCAGCCCCGGCCCCAGCATCTTCGAAATCGTGCCCAGGTAAATGACCGAATCGTCCATGGCCTTCAGGGGCACCTGGTGGCCGCCGTCGTAGCGGAGACGGCCGTAAGGATCGTCTTCCACCACCATGAAGTTGTACTCATGGGCCAGCTCGAGCAGGCGGCGCCGGCGCTCGGCCGTCATGGTGACGCCGCCGGGGTTCTGGAAATTCGGGATGGTGTAGCAGAACTTCAGGCGCGGGTTGTCCTTGCCGATGCGCTTGAGTTCCTCTTCCAGGAGATCCATGCGCATGCCGTCCTCGTCGAAGGGGATCGCGCGCACATCGGGCTCGAAGGCGGAGAAGGCCTGCAGCGCCCCCAGATAGGTGGGGCCCTCGGTAATGATGATGTCGTCGGGGTCGATGAAAGCCTCGGCGATGAGCGTTAGGGCCTGCTGGGCGCCCGTGGTGACGAGCACCTGGTCGGCCTTCACGCGGATGCCCAGATCGCGCATCATGTCGGCGAGCACCGCGCGCAGCCCGGCGAGCCCGTCGGTGGGGCCGTACTGCAGCGATACTGCGCGGGCCTCGGGGCTCTCAATGGCGGCCAGCGTGGCGCGGCGAATGTCCTCCTCGGGCAGAAGCGACACAGCGGGCATGCCGCCCGACAGCGAGATTACATCGTCGCGCGTAGCGGCGGCGAACAGGTTGCGCACGGCCGACGGGCGCATCTTGCGCACGCGTCGGGCGATCTTGTCGCCGGTGGTGTCGAAGGTGATGTGAGCTGACGACATCTTATTCAACCGTCCCTTCCAGAAGCGCCAAGGCGTCCTTCAGGGCGCCCAATGCGATGAGGTCATCGGTAAAGTTTACTGTAACACGGGCCAAACCGTCCCGCTTCGAGAGCCATTCCGTCGTACCTACAAACGTGGCATCGGAGGCGCAAGCGGGGTTCGCAGCCTGCAAATCGATGACCAGATGCTCCAGCGCGTGAGGCAGCGACGTGCGGGCGAGCACCTCGGCAAAGGGGGCGTCCTCGTCATTCAAGCAGGTGTGGAAGGCGAGGGAGGGGCGCGCGGCAAGCAGCCGATCGGCGCCGCACGTGCCCAAAGAGGCATCCGCGCCCTCGGGCACGCGCACGAGCAGGGCCATGCGATCGCGCTCGAAGGCAATGCGCTCGACGGCGAGCCTAGGCACGGTCGTCAGCTTTGTCCGAGGTGTCGGGGGCCGGCGTGGCATCGGCCTTGTCGGGCTCTGCGCCGCCGTCGTCGTTGCCGGATTTCGAGCCATCACCGGTGTCGGCCTTGGCATCTTCGCCAGCCGTGGCCTCGGGCGTGTCAGTCGCCTCGGGAAGCGACGGCGTTCCCGTGGGCGTGCGGCTCAGCAGCGTGACGCCCTTGGCCTCCTCCTCCGGAGCCAGCACGCGCCCCTGAGCGGACTCGGTCAGCGCGCGCAGCGTCCAGGCGATATCGTCGCCCAAGGTGTCGGCCGCCGAGAAGTCGCCATCCACCAGAGCCAGCTGGTTGCGATCGAGCGAAAATCGGTAGCGGCCGCCGCCCTTCAAGTTGCCGAAGGATAGCTCGAAGGTTTTATCCTGGTCGTTCAGCGCATAACGGTAGGACACATCATCAGTCAGCTGGATGCGATCCTCGGTGATGGTGATGGGCGTAGCCGTGCCGGCCAAATACCAGGTGCCCGCGAAATCGGCCGCATCGTCCTCGGAGAACCAGCGGAGCCACGCGAATCCGCCCGCCGCCGCACCGACAAGCAGCACGACAACGATAACTACGGACACCACCGCCACCCGCACCGGATGGCGGCGCTTGCGAGAAGGAGCGCTGGAGCGGCCTTCTCTCCCCTTCCGCACCTCGCGACCGGCATCGCCTTCGCCGGACGGCACCGCGCGACGAGACGACGGCTTCTGCGCCGTGGCGGCTGTCGTCGCAGCGGAGCGGAAACGACCCTCGGCAAGCGGCCGGCCGCCGGAACCGGTCGGCGCGCCCGCCGCCGGCGACTGCTCTTCCATGGCTCTTTAGACCTCTTCCGGCCCGATCACCGTCTTGCCGCCCATATAGGGAACGAGCACCTCGGGCACCGTGATGGTGCCGTCGGGATTCTGGTAGTTCTCGATGACGGCGGCCATGGTGCGGCCCACAGCCAGACCCGACCCGTTCAGGGTGTACACGAAGCGGCTGCCCTTGAAGTTGGCCGGGTCGCGGTACTTGATGTTGGCGCGACGGGCCTGGAAGTCGGTGCAGCAGCTGCAGGAGGAGATCTCCTTGTAGGCGCCGTAGCTGGGCAGCCACACTTCCACGTCGTAGGTCTTCGCGGAGGAGAACCCGATGTCACCGGTGCACAGGCTGATGACGCGATAGGGCAGCTTCAGCTGCTGCAGGATGTTCTCGGCGTCTTCCACCATGGATTCCAGCTCGTCGAAACCGGTCTCGGGCGTGGCGAACTTCACCATCTCCACCTTGGAGAACTGGTGCACGCGAATGATGCCGCGAGTGTCGCGACCGGCACTGCCCGCCTCCTCGCGGAAGCACGGGGTGAAGGCGCAGTAGTGCAGCGGCAACGAATCGGCGTCGAGCACTTCCCCGGCATGCAGGTTCGTCAGCTGCACCTCGGCCGTGGGAATGAGGTAGAGGCCCTCGGTGGTATGGAAGAGGTCCTCCTCGAACTTCGGCAGCTGGCCCGTGCCCGTGAGCGTGGCGGCGTTGGCAAGCGCCGGCACCCACCACTCCTTGTAGCCGCGGGAGGTGTGCTGATCCAGCATGAAGGCGATGAGCGCGCGCTCGAGGCGGGCGCCGGCACCACCGAGCACGTAGAAGCGGCTCTCAGCCAGCTTCACGCCACGCTCGAAATCGATGATGTTCAGGGCCGGGCCCAAATCCCAGTGGGCCTGCGGCTCGAAGCCCTCGGCGGCGAAATCGCGGGGCGTGCCCCAGCGGCGCACCTCGGGGTTGTCGCTCTCGTCCTCGCCCACCGGCGTGGTGGCGTCCACCATGTTCGGAATGGAGAGCATGAGCGCGTCCATGGCGGCCTCGGCCTCGGCGCGGGCATCGCCCAGGGCGGTAAGCTTCTCGTTGATCTGGCGCACCGTCTCCTTGGTGGCGTTGGCTTCGTCGGTCTTGCCCTGGCCCATGAGCGCGCCGATCTCTTTCGACAGCTTGTTGCGCTCGGCCTGCAGGGCCTCTTCCTCGGCGATGACCTCGCGGCGCTGCACATCAAGGGCGGTGAACTGCTCCGGCGAGAAGGAGGCGTGGCGGTTCTTCATCGTTTCGGCGACCTCGTCGAGGTGCTCGCGTACGTACTTGATGTCCAGCATGGGGCGGCTCTCTTTCACAATGATCGGTTGCCTGGGACGCCGACGATCCGGCGGTTTTCAATGCGGCCCAGTATAGCACCGCCCGCTGACGCGGGCGGGAAGTCTTCGGGTGCGGCGGGCGCAGGCGGGCAGAAGTCAGGCTGAGGGTTTTCGCGCGGCCGGGGCGAAGCTATTCGCTTTCGTCCTCGTCGTCATCGAACAGCGACCAGTCGTCCTCGGTCTTCTCGTGGTTCTTGAACTGCTTGCGCGTCTTGCGCTCCAGAATGAAACACACGATGATGCTGATCACAAGACCGCCACCGACCAGAATGCCGATGCCGGGCATGGTCTCGAACAGAAAATGGTACAGCTCTTCGATGTTCATAGGTCGCTATCTCGCCTTCTTCGCCTACGCCGCTCGCGCCGCGGCAGGTGGGTTCGTCATTGGTGCTGTCAGTATACTATGACCTGCAGGGAAGTGGCCTACTTCTCTTCTTCCACATACCATTCTTCTTCGGCCCAGCGGGCGCGATCGGGGATGCTCATGACCGCGGCCAGGATGCCGAGAACGCCGGGCACCAGCGCTCCGAGCAGTGCCGCCGGAGCGGGTAGCCACGAGCCGCCGAAGGAAGCGAGATGGGCCGCCGCGCACGCACCGAACATGAGCACCACGGCAGCCATCACCGAACCGGCGATGTCGAAGGCACGGGTGCCGCGCACGCACAAGAGGCTGTAAAGGCCCGCAGCGGCGATCCAGCTTGCGCCCACGACCCAGGTGGCCGGCTGCGACGCCACCGCCAGGCACCCTGCCGCCGGGTTGCTCGAGAAGCCGAGGTGCATGACCGCGTCCCAGTTCATGATGTCGACCGAGCCGCAGCCGGCCATGATGAGGGCACTCGCGAAGGCGAAGGCCGCCGTAATGACCGATTGCAGCACCGGCAGCAGCACGCCGCACGTCACCGGCGAGGCCGCCGCGAAACCCACGGAGCCGAGCAGCGGCTGCATGAGCGCCGAGACCGCCTGGGCGGTGCCGCGGCGGCCCACGAAATACCACCACGCGCCCGTAGCCGCGGTGAGCAGCACCGCCGGCACCCAGGCGCCCGCGCCGGCAAGCCCCACCACAAAGGCTCCGTAGCCGAACAGAACGCCGATGGAAGGCCTGATGGCAGCCACTAAAGCACATACGGCGATCACCACCCCGTAGGCAATGGGGGCATCGGTGGCGAGCCCCATGGCAGAACCCGGAGTGAGGTGCAGGTTCGCCATGCCCGCCGCCGCCAGCAACGCCACGGCCGCAGCGGCCACGATACGGCCCGCAATGGCGGCGCCGCGCAGCCCCAGGCGGTCGACGAGCGGGGGCAGGGGCTCCCAAGCACGCTCCGGCTCCTCGGCAGCCAGCTCTTCCATCTTCCCATTCACGATGTCGGCGAGCACCCGCTTGCCCTTCTTGGCATTGCCCAGATAGGGCGAAAGCGCGGCCGCAAAGGCGGCCACATCCTCGTAGCGCTCGTCCATGTCGGGATCGAGAGCGGCGAACATGACCTCGTCGGCCTCGGCGTCCAGCTCGTCCCAGCACAGCGACGGCAGCACGAGCTCCGCCTCTTCGATGGCCTCCTCCGCCGCGTCCAGATCATCAGCGAAAAACGGGTTCGAGCCCGTGAGCATCTCGTAGGTGAGACTCGCCAGGGCCCACTCGTCGGTGCGCACATCGAGCGGCTCCTGGCGCATCTGCTCCAAGGGCATGTAGCCGATGGTGCCGCCGCCCGTGGTGCCCGATCCCGTGGCGTCCATGAGGGCGGCCAGGCCGAAATCGGCCACTTTGGCCTGGCCCTTGCCGTTCACGATGACGTTTTCCGGCTTGATATCCAGATGCAGGGTGTGCTCGCCGTGGGCCACCTCCAGGGCATGGGAGACGGCTGAAAACACGGCGGCCACCACATCCAGCGTGATATCGTCGTCCACCTCGTCGATGATTTGCGCGAGCGTCTTGCCCTCGACGTATTCCATGATCACGTAGGCACTGCTGCCCTCCACGGCGCAGTCGTACACGGTGACGATATTCGTATCGGACAGCTTCGCGACGGAGCGAGCCTCCTCCAAGCCGGGGATGTGCTCGAACAGATCCAGCTCGTCTTCGGCGTCGGGTTCGGGCTCTTCGACGATGACCCGCGAGGCGCGCACGCCGCGCAGATGGCGCACGTCCACCGATTCGGCATCGGGGGTGGCCCCGGTAGCATCGGGCGCCTCTTCCACCACAGTCTGCGGCTCATAGAGCACCTCGGGGGCGTGGCGCGTCTTGCGGCTCACCCGACCCGTGAGGCGCGCCGGCCCGCGCCGCCGACCGGCGAAGTCGGTCGTGGAGGCGTTCCAGGGAATGAGGGAGTCCTCCCACTCCCCTTCGCCTTCCACGTCTTCTTCGGCGGCGGCATCGTCCCACTCTTCCCAGGGCGGCACCTCCTCGGAGGCGACACGCCGTGAAGCAGCCGCCGTCGCGGATCGGCGCCGACGGCGCTCGTCGCGGGCCGCCAGGAAATCGGGGTCGGCGGGGAAGGCGGCCGCCGACGAGCTGCCAGCAGGATCGCCCGCGGTGGCACCCATGCCTGCACCGGCGGCCGAGACTGCACCCGGGCCCGCATTCCGACCAGCGACCCCCGTCTCGGCGCCCGATGCCCCTGCTTCTACCTCTTCCAAATCCGCCGCCATGCGCGCCTCGAGAGCCTCGAGGCGAGCAGCGGCCAGCTCGTCTTCGGAAAGCTCGATGCACTTGATAGCCACATCGCGCTTGAGATGCGTGTCGAAAGCGTGCACCACCGTGCCGTAACCGCCGGAGCCGGCCTGGTCGATGACGCGATAGCGATCGAGTATGAGGGGGGATCGTGCCATAGGGGCAAAACCTCTCTTGGGTACGTTTCAGGAGTGTTTTCGAGGTGTGGCCATTCTACCATTGAGACATCGCCCATGCGATGGCGGTTTCGCGGGAAGCGCACCGCAGGGGACGGGCGCGCCAGAGCTCCAACCTGGCAACTGGGAAGCCTTGTCACCGCCAGGAGCCCCAAGCACGACAAACTTTTTTCCATTTTTGGTCAAAAAGTCGAGTTGTGAGTTTTTGAAGCGCTCCAAATCGCTCTTAATTCAACGGAATCTTGAACAAATGCCCGCACTGCACCGACTCAAGGGCATCTGAACTATGATTTTTGGCCAGGACAAGACTCATAACTCGATTTTTTGACCAAGTTTTTAGAAATCTTTGTCGAAAGGACCCATCATGCTGACCATTGGCTGCCATCTCTCGAAGCGCCGCGGCTATCTGGAGATGGCCAAAGAAGCGGCGTCCATCAACGCGAACACCTTCCAGTACTTCACCCGCAGCCCGCGCGGCAGCGAGCAGGCGGCCCTCGACGAGAAGGACGTCGCCGCCTATCTTGCCTTCGCGAAGGAGCATGGCATCCACGACGCGCTGGCCTACGCCCCCTACGATGCCGACCCGGCCACGGACAAGATGAACGAGCGTGACTTCGCCCTCATGGTGTACTCAGAGGATCTGGCGCGCCTGGCTGAGGTGGACGGCTCGCTGTACCTCATCCGCCCGGGCAGCCGTCTGAACATCAGCGTGGAAGAGGGGCTGGCCGACGTGGCCGACGCCCTGAACAAGATCATCACGCCATCCATGAAGACTTGCGTGCTGCTGGACACCATGGCCGGCGAGGGCACCCAAGTGGGTACGAGCTTCGAGCAGCTGGCCGCGATCATTGCCAAGGTGGAGCACCCAGAGCACGTGGGCGTGTGCTTCGATTGCGCCGGCGTGTGGGCCGAAGGCTACGACATCGTAGGCGACCTCGATGGCGTGCTGGAAGAGTTCGACCGTACCATCGGCCTGAACAAGCTGAAGGCCGTGCACCTGAACGACGCCACCCATGAGCGCGGCAGCCACGTCGATCGCCACGCGCGCATCGGCGAAGGCAAGATCGGCTTCGACGCCCTAGCGGCCCTCGTGAACCATCCCAAGCTGGCCGGCGTGCCGTTCTATCTGGAAGAGCCCGATTCAACGCTCGTCATCTACGAGCGCGACGTCGCTCGATTCCAGGAGGCCTACAAGGGGTAGAAGCCCAGCACGTCAGTTGCATCACGAAAAGGCCAGCGCCGAAAGCATCCTCGGCGCTGGCCTTTTGAGTTTGGGAAAGTGGCGCAGCGGGAAGACCGCTAGCGCGCGTGGCGGGCGCGAGCGCCGGAAGGCGCACCGTAAGCCGGCTGCACCGGCGCGAAGCCCTGGGCCTGGGCGGGAACGCCCGCAGCAGGACGGCCGGCTGCGGCGAGGTGCGCAGAAGCTGCTGCCGCGCGGGCCGGGGTCGACCCGAAAGAGCGCTGGGCCGCGGCGGCCTCCTGGGCGCGACGGGCCTGGCGAGCCTCCAGTTCGGCAGCCGCGCGGGCCGCGAAGGCGCGCTCCGCCTCGCGGCGAGCCTTGCGTGACATCTTGCGATCGGGCACCACAATGGGTTGCTGCACGGCCGGGCCGCCCTGCACCCAGGCATCCACCTCCGACTGCGCCGGCATCGGGATGCTGCTGGGCGTCCAGCCGCTGCCGGCCGGGGCGGGCCGGGGCGCACGGCCTCGAGGCGCTGCGCCCGAAGGAACGGCCGCGGAGGCCGGAACGGCGTTTCGCGGAGGCACGGAAGCGCCAGCGGGGACGCCCATTGGCATCGGAGCCGCCGCCCCTCGCGGCGGCATGGGCGCACCAGCCGAAGCGGCAGCGACGGCCGACGCTGGAGCCGAGGCCGGAGCAGGAGCCGGCGCTGCCGCCCTCCCCCGGTTACCGTAGCTGCGGGCCGCGTTGGCGCGGCGCCCGATGACCATTTGCAGCTCGGCCACCTTGCGGCGCTCAGTTTCCAAGCCATCGGCCATGCCGCGCATGCGGCGGTCGAGGGTCGTGATCCACAGACACAGGGCGAGCACGGCCACCGCCAACACACCGAGGCCTACAGCCACCAGGCCAAACGGCGAAGATAGAAACTCAAACACGGGCGCGCCCTTCCCCATAAAAGATAACAACCAATGAATGGGATGATATACGACTGCGCCCCTATTGTCGATACGAAAATAGGCGATTTACCTGCTGGGAGCGGCCTTTATTCCGACACCTGGGCCACAAGCTCGGCCAGCTCGGCCACCGTGGCGTTGTTGCGCGCCGTCTTCTCCGCGCTTTGCGCCGCCCCCTCGGCCGCCGCGGGCGCCCCCGCCGACGCCGATGCAGCCGAGGACGTCGGCGCCTTGGCGCAGCCGGGGCAGCGCAGGGTTACCTGGGTGCCCTCCCCCAGCACGCTCGTGTACACCATCTGCGCATCGGGGCCGAAGAAGCCGATCATGCGGTCATGCACGTTCTTCACGGCAATGCCGAGGCCGGTGGACGACTCCACCTGGGTGATGTTCGCGCAGGTCTCCTCGGACATGCCCACGCCGTCGTCGCTCACCACGATGACCACGTCGTCGCCGTCGGCATCGGCCTTCACCGTGATGGTCAGTTTTCCTTCCGAGGGCATCGCGTGCTTGATGGCGTTCTCCACGAGCGGCTGCACCAGAAACGGCGGCACCATCATGTCCAGCAGCGCGGGGCTCGTGTCCACTTCGAAGGCGAGGCGCGCGTCGCCAAAACGGGCCAGCTCGAAGTTGAAGTAGCGCTGCACCTGGTCAAGCTCGCGGGCGAGCGAGATACGCTCGGTGGAGTCCTCCAAAGTGCGCCGGTAGAACACGGCGAACTCCCGCAGCAGAGTGCGAGCCTTCATGGGGTCGGTGCGGATAAACGAGGCAATGGTGTTGATGGTGTTGAACAAAAAATGGGGGTTGATCTGCGTCTGCAGCATCTTCAACTCCATGGAGGTGGCCAACTTGCGCTGGGTCTCCATTTCCACGGCGGCCATTTGGGTGGCGAGCAACTGGGCGAAGCCGTGGGCGATGGAGCGCTGGGTTTCGGTGATTTTGCGTGGATCGCGGTAGTAGAACTTGAGCGTTCCCTCCACTCGGCCGCCGACGAACAGCGGCTCCACGATGGCGGCCTTGATGCGGCTCTGCTCAACGGGAATAGGCAGGCCGATCTCCTCGGGCGCCAGCAGCACAAGTGTTTTCCCTTGGCGAATGCACTCGTGGGTGGCGCTCGTGCGGATGGCGATGCCCGCCGGGTTGTGGGCCTCCTGGTAGCCCGCGTAGCCGAGCACGTTCTCGCAGTTGGTGAGGGCGACCGCGATGGCCGAGGTGTTCGGCAGCAAAAGCTCGCACACCTCCTGGGACGCCTCCTCGGTGAGCCCGTCGCCCATGGCGTCGATCATGGAAGAGGCCAGCTGCAGCATGGCATCGGATTGCAGGGCGCGCACGGAATCCGGATCCATCATGAGCCGGATGACCATGACGATGGAAACCGTGAACACGGCGCCGGCCGCGATGAGCACGGGCACGGGGAACGCCGGCTGCGAGAACGTCCACACGAGCGTGATGCCCGCCAGGGCGGCAATGGTGGCCGCGAGCATTTCCTGGTTGAACTTGGGCACCCCGATGCCCCGCGTGGAAACCGTGCCCGATTCGCGCTTCGCCATAATCGTACCCCCTGATTGCATCAGCTATTGACGCCAGTATAACAAACTCGAGAATGCCGCGGAAACGACCTAGCCCCAAACCCCCAGCTGGTTGACGACGAGCAGAACGGCGGCCACCACGAGGAAGCCGGCGAACAGAAAGCGCAGCTGGCGCTCGGGCACCTTCGGGATGAGCTTGGCGCCCAAGGCCGCGCCGGGGATGGAACCGCAAGCCACAGCGATACCGGCAACCCAGTTGATGTTGCCGAGAACCGCCTGGGTGATGGTGCCGGGCACGGCGAGGATCATGACGGCGATAAGGGACGTGCCCGAGGTGAGCTTCATGGGAACATGCAGGACGGACATCATGAGCGGCACCATGATGAAGCCGCCGCCCACACCCACATACCCGGAAGCGAGCCCAGCGAACAGGCCGATGGCAGCACCGATGGCGGCCTCACGCCAGCCAATAGCGGGGGCCTCCAAGTGCGCCCGCTCGATGGCGGCGGCGCGATCCTCGACAGCGGCGAGATCCTTCGACTTCGCGCCTGCAGCGCTGCGCTCAGGATGACACGAGGAAAGGGCGCTCGCATCCGGCTGGGACGAAGAGGCGACGGGCTTGGTAGCCTTCGGGGCCTTCAACGCCTTGCGGAACATGGTGACGGAAGAGTAGGCGATGATGAGCGCGGCGGCTCCCATGACGGCCCAGTCCGGCGAGAGGGCGGCAAGCCACACCCCCAAAGGCGACATGCAGGCGCCCCCGAGGCCCGCGGCCACGCCGAGCTTTGGCAGGCAGGTCTTGTTCCGAATATGGGAAACCGCTCCTGAGATAGATGTCGGGATGATGGTGAACAGCGAGGTGGCGGTGCACATGAGGGAGTCCATGGCGTAGCCGAGCTTGAACGCCGGCACGAGCAGCATGCCGCCGCCGATGCCGAGCAGCCCCGCCAAAACGCCGACCACCAGGCCGACGACGAGCGACACGAGAAACAGCGGAATCATGGCTTCCACGACGCTAGTCCTCCATGTCCAAACGAATCTGGGTGGTCATGCCGGGATCGATGTCGGCATGGGGCAACGGAACGGGCGGGGCGGGGATATCCTTCGGCTCCGCGCCTGCGGCGCTGCGCTCAGGGTGACACATGGGGGTAGCGCCGCCTGCAGGGGCGCTCGAGGCGACGGTGGCGGGCGCAGCAGCGACTGGAGCCGGGACGCTCGCGGCAGCCACATCCTGGGCGCGCAGCATGGCCGAGCGCACCAGCGCCTCGGAAAGCAGCTGATCGCTTTCCAACCGGTTCATGGCCTCGGGCCAGACGTACTGGAACTCGAAGTACTTCGCGCAGTTGGCCTCGGCGTAGGCGGAAGCGGCGCCCGTGGCGGCCTTGGCGGCCAGGCGGTAGGCCTTCTTGTCGGGGCGTCCGAAGCTGCGCATCCATGCCGTGAGTCGAATGCGGCGCAGAAGACCCGGCTCCAAAAACGGCCCCGGGTAGGGCTCGAGCGAGGCCGGCTTCACCTGCTGAAGGTCGATGAGCGCTCGGGAGTATTCCAGCTTGCGGTACTCGTAGAGCCACCGGAAGATGTCCTGGCGGAAACGCGTGCCCTCGCTTGCGGTGCGCGGGGGCAGGTGACGCAGCACCCACTGGTTGTCGAACCAGATATCCGAGCCGTACATGCGCAGGTCGAGCATGTAGTCCAAATCCTCGCCGCGGGTGATCCACGGGTCAAAGGCGAGGCGCCGGAACGCCTCCTTGTGGACGGCCAAGCAGCCGCCGCACACATGGTTCGAGCGCGACAAGCGCGGGCCGCGCATGGCCTTGGTGATCCACTCGTTGAAGGCGCGGCCCTGCTGCCAGAAGCGGTTGTACCACTTGTCCTCCCATTTCGAGAGGTAGGAGTCTTGGTCGTTCAAATAGTACCCCGTCTTCGCCACGATGGGCACGCCCTGACGCGTGAGCTTCCCGAGGCCGTACATGGCCTTCTCTAGGAATTTCGGATCGTCGATCACCTCGTCGTCATCCAAAAACACCACGGCATCGAAGCCGAGCACGTTGGCCACGAGCAGGCCCAAATTGCGGATGGCGCCGTAGCCTTGAAGGCCGATCTCTTTGGAGAGGCGCTCGATGTTCTGCTGGGCCATGCGCTGCTCGATAAGCGCCAGCTCCGCCGCGCCGATGACGAGCGTGGTCACATCCGGATGGCGGTTGGCGATGGCCTGCACCTTCTCGGCCGCCTGCACTTCCAAAGACACATCGGCGGACACGAGGATGACCACGAGTCCCAGGCCCTCCACCTTCGCCAGCGATTCCAGGCAGCGGCCGAGCTCACCCTCCTGGTTGGGGGCGGTGGGGTGGTCGTAGGTGCTCACCACATCGGCCCCTCCGCGGTGGCGGCGGGGGTAGATGAACGTGGGAATGACGACGACGGGGTTCATGGAGGTCCTTTCGAGTTCAGTCGAAGAGTGTTACATCATTTTAGCGCGTTCGCATCCAGCGGCAATCTCGGTAGGCAAAATGTCATGAACGGAACGAGCCGGCACGGCGAAGACCACCCCGCCCATACACGGGGTATTGTCGCAGTCGCGCCCTGTTATCGCCGGCGCCGTCCGCCCTTGGGCGCACCGGCGCGGCGGCGCTTGGTATCGCTCACTTTCTCCTTGTTCATGCGGCGCGCCTCCTCGCGACGATCGCGCATGGCGGCCATCTCCTGTTGAAGGGCCTGGTAGGACGCGTAGCGCTCCGGTGTCAGCTCACCGGATTCCACAGCCGCGCGCACGGCGCAGCCCGGCTCCTCGTGGTGGGTGCAGTCGCGGAAGCGGCACGCTTCGGCCAGGGCCTCCACGTCGGGGAAGGCGGCACCGATGCCCGCCTCGGCGTCCCAAAGCCCGAGGCCCCGCACGCCCGGCATATCCACGATGCGGCCGGCGCCGGGCACCTCCACAATCTCGCGGCTCACCGTGGTGTGGCGGCCCTTGCCATCCCCCTCGCGAACTGCGCCGACGCTTAAGACCTCGGCGCCCACCAGCATGTTCACCAGGCTGGACTTCCCCACCCCCGAGCGCCCGATGAGCACCGTGGTGGTGCCCGGCGCCAGAAGCGCGCGCACGGCCTCCACCGATGCCGGGTCGTCCTCGGACACGACGAGCACATCGGCCGCGGGAGCAGCCAGGGCCTGCACGGCCTCCACGGTGGCCCGGGTGGCCGCGTCGTCGGCCAGATCGGCCTTGGTGAGCACGACAGTCACCTCGGCCCCCGTCTCGAAGGCCAGTACCAGCTCGCGCTCGAGGCGCCGCAGGTTCACCTCGCCCACGGGCTGGGCCACGATGACCCGCTCGAAGTTGGCGGCGAGCACCTGGGGCACGGCGCGCTCGGTGGGATCCTTGCGCACGAACTCGCGGGTGCGCGGCGCTATGGCCTCGATGACGCCCTTATCGTGCGCCGGGGGCACCGCCACTTCCACGACGTCCCCGATAACGGCCCGTCGGCGCTCCCCCTTCACCAGGGCCGTCGCGTGCTCGCAGCGCAGAAGCTCGCCGTCTTCCAAGCGCACGAGCGGGTACCCCCGATCGAGCTTCACCACTTCGCCGCGATAGCGCGCCTCAGCCATCAGCGCTGCCCCTCCCTCATCTGGTGGAACACGATGAGCATGATGAAACCGATGGCGACCAGCATAAGCCCCGGCAGAAACGCGCCGATGTCAAAAGGCTGCTCGGTGACCGACCCCTTTTCCACGAAGGTGACCGCGTCGGCGTGCAGGTCGGTCAGCCCCTCGTGCTCCGGGCAGATCAGATGGAAGGTGCCGCGCACCTGCAGCGTCGTGCCCTTGCGCCCGTAGGCGCCGTAGGTATCGATGACCGCCGTGGCATCAAGCGACATGAAAACGGGAATCTCGGAATGGCCCTTGTCGGATCCCTGCAGCACAATCCAGCAGTAGCCGGAATCGAACTCGGCGCGAATGCGATCGCCTACCACCTCGCCCGTAACCTGCACCGTCTGGTCGTTCAGGTAGGAATCGGCATCCTGCAGATCGGAAATGGCCGTGTCGTAAATAAAGGAACTTTCGGGCTTCTGCTGAGGATTTACCAGGTTGTCCTCGTTCACCCCTTCGCCGAACACCGGATCGGGAAGCGCCGGGCGGGCGGGCTTCGGGGCGGTCTTATCGGCGTCGCCCCCCTCGTCGGCGTCCTCTTGCCCATCGGCTTCCACAACGCCCGCCTCGTCGGTGGGCACATCCTCGTTGATGGTGGCATCCGCATCGGGGGCGCCGGCGTCCGCGCCCGCGTCGGATACGCCCGCATCGCCCGCGCTCCCCGCAGAGCCGCCGCCCGCAGACGCGTCGTCGCCGGCAGTCACCGCCTCAACGACGCCGGCCTCGTCGGTGGGCACGTCCTCGTTCGTCATGTTCCCGCCGGACGCACCTGTCCCGCCACCCGCAGCCCAGGCCGCATAGCCCGGAGACGCCAGCGCGACGAGAAGCGCGACCGCCGCAAGCCCCATCGGCCGCCACCGGCTCATGAGCGCCTCCTCGCCCGGGGCCGCGGCACCAATGTGGCGGCCACTTCCACAATAAGGGCGAGCAGCGTCACGAACTCGAGACGCCCGGCCCACATTTGGAAGATGTAGAGCAGCTCGAGGGTGCCCGGCATGCCCGGACCTGCCACTGAAGTGATAATGCCGCTGTTGGACGTCATGGCCACCGACTCGAAAATCGCGGGAATGGCCTCGGCGCCGTGCGCGATACCAGCCAAAGCACCGATGACGTAGGTGATCACGTACAGGATGAACACCGTCATGGCCTCTTTGACGATCTCGGGGGTCAGCACGCGCTTGCCCACGTGGCTGTAGGAGACGACGACGCGGGCCGAGTCGGGAGCAAGCGCCTCTTTCACGTTCGACACGATGGACTTGAAGATGATGCCCATGCGCGAGAACTTGATGCCGCCGGCCGTGGAGCCGGAAGCACCGCCAACGGCCATGATGAACGCCAGGGTGAGGAAAGCGCCATTGCTGAAAGCGGTGGTGATCTGGTTGGTGGTGACCACCTGAAAGCCCGTCGTGGTGAACGCCGAGATGATCATGAACAGGCCGCGGCGCAAGAGGGCGAGCATGTCATCGAAGGGCGACAGGGCAAGGGTGGCCGTGAAGACGAAGGCCATGACCCCGATCCAAAGCACCATCGTCTTCGTCTCGATGTCGCGGAAAAACGGGAGTGGACGCCCCTTCCACACCTCGGCGTGAATGACAAAGCTGATGGAGCCCAAAATCATGAGCACCATGAGAATCGCCTCAAGGGGGAAGGAATGGTAGTACATGATGGAAAGCTGCATGGGCGTGAAACCGCCGGTCACGAACCCGGAGGTAGACACCCACAGCGCGTTCAGGAAGGCGCGAGTGGGCTCCATGCCCATGAACAGGCATAACGCCGTGATGATCACCGTGGCGACGGAGACGATGACCAGGGTGATGCGAGCAATGAACTGGGTGGTCTGCACCACGTTGGGCACCACGTGCTCGCTGCGGCCCTCCGACGAAAACAGCGATGCGCCGCCGCCGCGGCCGAAAAGCCCGAAGGACAACGCCACCACGATAAGGCCGAGACCGCCCAGAGCGTGCATAGCGAAGCGGAACATATTATCGGCGTAGGAGAGGTGATCCAAATCGACGATGAGCGAGGCGCCCGTGGTGGTCAGGCCGGAGACGCCGTCGAAGATGGCATCGAGGTAGGTCATGTAATGCCCCGAGAAGTAGAGGGGCATCGAGGCGAACAACGCGAGGACAACCCAGGCGAAACCCGTAACCGCCAGCGCCTGACGGCGATCGAGACGCCCGGGCTCGATGCGCAGAAAGCGCAGGCTGCAGCCCGCGACCATGGTGATGCCGATGGCCGCGAGGTAACGCGCCGCCGGCTCCCATTCCTGAAAGACCAGCGCCGTCGCCAAGGGAAGCGCCATGAGCACGGCGAAGAACAGCAAAAGCGTGCCCAAGTAATGCCCGATGACGCGCAAGTCGTAGAGGGTGAATCGCTGCCACATAGCCTCTGCCTCTAACCCAGCACGATGCGCGTGAGCGCCATGAGCACCCACAGGGCGATAATGAAGCAAACGATGAACAGCAGCACGAGCACAATGGCCGCCGCCGGCGAGGCGGGCTTCACCTCGGGAGTCCTGCGTGCCATAGGCTAGCGCCCCGCTTTCGTGCGTGCGGAAGCATCCGCGAGGGCGGCCACTGGGGCGGGTGCGGATGCGAGCCCAAAAGCGGGTGCGGATGCGAGCCCGCAAGCGGGTGCGAAGCGCGAGCAACGATGGGCGGAGGCGCTTTGGCGATCGCGCGGATATGTCAGCGATTTCGTCATGGGCGTATTCTAGTACAATGAGCCATGCGGGTCACCAACGGTAACCCGCACGGCATGATAAACGGAGGATACCGGCCCAGAACACGCGGGCTTGAAACTCTTTGCCGACCGGAGGTGCGGGACGCCCTGATTCGCTCAGACAGTCCTCGCTCTGCAGAACAGGACATTCAGTCCTGTTCTGTTCGCTGCGGAACTTGCTCGGTCAGGGCATCCCGCACCTCCTCTGCATCCGTAATCCAGCTGAGGAGGAGCAAGCCGTGAACGCCCAGGACTTCGAGAAGAGCCTTCGGGATATCGTCGGTTCGCAGAATGTGCGTCCTGACGAGCCCCTGGCCGAGCATACGACATTTCGCATTGGGGGGCCGGCGCAATGGCTCGTGGCACCGCGCTCCGAAGACGAGGTGGCGGCCGTCGTGTCGACTTGCGAGGCGGACGGGGTTCCCTGGCGTGTGCTGGGACTCGGCTCCAACGTGCTCGCGCCCGACGAGGGACTTGACGGCGTGACGCTTCTGCTGGCGGATAATTTCGCGGACGTCGAGGTGCTGCCCGGCGGCCTCGTGCGGGCAGCGGGCGGGGCCACGAACGCCGCCGTGGCCGCCGTGGCGCGGGATACCGGGCTTGCAGGCTACGAGTTCGCCAGCGGCATTCCCGGCACCGTCGGAGGCGCGGCCATCATGAACGCCGGCGCCTACGAGGGCCAGTTCTCGGACGTAGCCGTGGAAGTACGCTGCCTGGTGCCCGACGGGAATTCGTGGAGCATCGTGAACGTGCCGGCAGCGGAAGCCAACTGGGGCTATCGCACCAGCCGCATGATGCGCGAGGGCTGGGTGGTGCTCGGGGCCACGCTGCAGCTGCGCGCCGACTCCCCTGCCGCCATTGCCTCGCGCATAGAAGAGCTGCGCGAGCGCCGCGAGAGCAAGCAACCGCTGGAGATGCCGAGCGCCGGCAGCACCTTCAAGCGCCCCGAGGGCCACTTCGCGGGGGCGCTCATCCAAGAGGCCGGCTGCCAAGGCCTGCGCGTGGGCGGCGCGCAGGTGTCCGAGAAGCACGCCGGCTTCGTCGTGAACACCGGCGACGCCACCGCCGCCGACGTGCTAGCACTCATCGCCGAAGTGCAGCGCCGCATTCGCCAGACCACCGGCGTGGAACTGGAGCCCGAAGTGAGGCTGTGGCAGTAGCCTGGCAGCAATTCGCAGGGGGCCCGAGAGTATCCACAGAACAACGCGCTCTTTTGCCGTTTTTCAAGCACAGCCCGTAGCCCGAGGTGCCTTTTCGCCACACACCCGAGTACAACTCGCAGCCCGAGGCGCTTTTTTGTCAGGGCAACTGCGCGCCTTCGTCATTTTTGCGGGTCGGGCTACGGTGTTAGCTCATGTTGACAAATAGATGCTAAGCAATGACCTGCTTTTTTGCTCTATACTACAAAGTTTGCTGAATACAACACCGTAGCCCGGGGCGACTTTTTGCCAGGGGCGTCGTCACTCGTTGACATTTTCGAAGGTCTGGCTGCGGTCTTCGGCGGCGGCTTTGCGGCAGCGGCGGTGCAGAAGGTAGGCCCAGGCGAGAACCCTCAGCCTTCGCAGCCGCGCCACGCCTCCCTGCGGGTCTCGTCGAGCACGTCGATCACCCACTGCACCACATAGAGCGGATCCACAGCGCACTCGACCCCGGGGCAGTGCCGCGCGACGACCTCGACGATTCATCTGGCGCCATCGACAAGGAGACCACAACCACAGCCCTACCGCCCGATGAACCGGTATCCATCTTTCTCGGACAAGATCCGCGATATGGCACCTGCCCTCTTCCAAGATCGGAAGTTTGGTACCCCGAATTCGGCCAAAAACCGCAGTTTGGTACCTCGACTCCGAAGAAATACCAGGTCAGAAATTCGTACGTGCAAGTTTTCAGGTACCAAACTTCGCAATTTGACCAAGGCAGGGTACCAAACTGCCAAACTTGGCACCATTCGATGCCAAACTCCGCAAGTTGGCCGCAAAAAGGGCGACACCAGGTACCAAACTTCCGTTCCTGACGTCGCCCTTGTTGTTTTCGGGCATCAAACCCCCGGTCCCACCGACGGGCGGTCGCACGCCACCCTCCCGAGCAGCCACCTCATGCAGCGGCAACTACCTCGCGTGGCAGTAACTACTTCGTGCGGAAGTAGTCGACACCGCCTTCGAAGAGGGGCTGGTAGGTGTTGCCGAAGGTGTTCTTGTACAGGCCCGCGCCGGCGCGTTCCGTGTGACCCATCTTGCCGAGCACGCGGCCGTCGGGGCTCGTGATGCCCTCGATGGCGAGCACCGACCCGTTGGGGTTCACCGCCAAATCCATGGAAGGCTGCCCCGCGGCGTCCACGTACTGAGTGGCAACTTGTCCGTTCGCAATCATGGAATCCAGCAGAGGCTGCGGCGCCACGAAGCGCCCCTCGCCGTGGCTGATGGCCACCGTGTGCATCTCGCCCACTTCCATGCGGCTCATCCAGGGAGACATCGTGCTGGCCACGCGCGTACGCACGAGCGTGCTCTGGTGGCGGCCGATGTTGTTGAAGGTGAGGGTGGCGCAATCGGCGTCCATGGGACGGATGTCGCCGAAGGGCACCAGGCCCAGCTTCACGAGCGCCTGGAAACCGTTGCAGATGCCGAGCATGAGGCCGTCGCGCGCCTGCAGCAAATCGCGCACCGCCTCGGTGACCTCCGGCGCGCGGAAGAAAGCCGTGATGAACTTCGCGGAGCCGTCGGGCTCGTCGCCGCCGGAGAAGCCGCCGGGAATCATGACGATCTGGGACGCGCGGATAAGACGCGCCAACTCGGCGGTGGATTCAGCCACGGCCTCGGGCGTCAGGTTGTTCACCACGTACACGGTAGGCACGGCGCCGGCCCGCTCGAAGGCGGCAGCGGAGTCGTACTCGCAGTTGTTGCCGGGGAACACCGGAATGACCACGCGCGGAGCACCGGAGGCGTCGCCCAGCAGCGCCGGGCCGTGGTAAGCCGGAGCTGCCTCCCCTTCGAAGCTGATGGCGGGCACCGTCTCGGCCGCTGCGCGCTCTTCCGGCGAGGTGCGGTACGGGAACACGCTTTCAATCCCGCTGCCGCGTTCCCACGCCTCCTGAACCACGGCGAGATCGGCCACTTGGCCGTCACACGCCAGCTCGTAAGCGCTGGTCACCTGACCGAGTGCCACCACATCCACGTTGGCGTCGAGTCCAGCGTCTTCCAAACGCGTGACGACGGACTGGGCATCCTCGCCGGCAGCCAGCTCGATCACGAACGTGCCGTAGGCCGGCTCGAACAGCTGGCCCATGTCGATGTCCTCGTCCACGGTGATACCCAGGCCATTGCCCACGGCCGCCTTCACCAGCGTCTCGGCCAAGCCGCCGTAGGCGCCGCTCGCGCAGGCCCGCACGACACCCGCACCGATGAGGTACTCCACCGCGTCGAAGACGGCGCAGATGCTCGACGCCAGCGCGTCCTCGAAGGAAACCCAGATGAGGTTGTCGCCCGCTTCCTTCAGCTCCGGCGAGGTGACGCGGTCGATGCCACCGATGGCCGTCGCGAAGGACACGAGCGTGGGCGGCACGTCCAAGTCCTCGAAAGAGCCGGACATGGAGTCCTTGCCGCCGATGGCGCCCACCCCGAAATCGATCTGGGCCATGAGCGCGCCGAGCACCGCCGCCATGGGCTTGCCCCAGCGCTCGGGATCCTGGCGCAGCTTCTCGAAGTACTCTTGGAAGGTGAGGTACATGTTCGCCCGCTCGAAGCCGGTGGCCACGAGCTTCGCCACCGAATCGAGCACGGCCATGTAGGCGCCGGCATAGGGGTCGTAGGACGAAAGATACGGGTTGAAGCCCCAGGACAGGCCCGAGACCGTCGTGGTCTTGCCGCCGAGCACCGGCAGCTTCGCCACCATGGCGAGCGCCGGGGTGAGCTGGCGGGTGCCGCCGAAGGGCATGAGCACCGTGGCCGCGCCGATGGTGGAGTCGAAGCGCTCCACGAGGCCCTTGTTCGAGGCGCGGTTGATGTCGCCCATGAGCGCCGCGAGGGACACTTCCAGCGAGTCGGCGTCGCACACGGCGTCCACCACGGGGTCGGTCAGCTCGCTTGTCGCCTCGAAAGCGCGGTCGCAGGCGCTTTCGGCGAAGCTCTCGTCGGCCGGCGCGGGCACGGCCACCGCCGCATGCTTCGGCGCGCCGTTGCTCGCGAGAAACTCGCGGCTCACGTCCACGATGGTGTCGCCGCGCCAATGCATGCGCACGCGCGGTTCTTCCGTGACCTGCGCCACCGGCGTGGCCTCCAGGTTCTCCTCGTGGGCGAGCGCGATGAAGGCGTCCACGTCCTCGGGGGCCAAGGCCACGGCCATGCGCTCCTGAGATTCGGAGATGGCCAGCTCCGTGCCATCCAGACCGTCGTACTTTTTAGGTACGGCATCCAGGTTGATGTCCAGGCCGTCGGCCAACTCGCCAATGGCCACCGACACGCCGCCGGCGCCGAAGTCGTTGCAGCGCTTGATCATGCGGCAAGCATCCCCGCGGCGGAACAGGCGCTGGATCTTGCGCTCCACTGGCGCGTTGCCCTTCTGCACCTCGGCCCCGCAGCTTTCCAGAGATTCCACGGAATGGGCCTTGGAAGAGCCCGTGGCACCGCCGATGCCGTCGCGGCCCGTGCGGCCACCGAGGAGCACCACCACATCCCCCGGTGCCGGCGTCTCGCGACGCACGTGGTCGGCCGGCGTGGCGCCCACCACGGCACCGATCTCCATGCGCTTGGCGGCGTAGCCGGGGTGGTACAGCTCGTGCACCTGGCCCGTGGCCAGGCCGATCTGGTTGCCGTAGGAGGAATAGCCGGCCGCCGCCGTGGTCACCAGCTTGCGCTGGGGCAGCTTGCCGGGAATGGTGTCGGCCACGGGCACCGTGGGGTCGGCCGCGCCCGTGACGCGCATGGCCTGGTACACGTAGGAGCGGCCCGACAAAGGATCGCGGATGGCGCCGCCCACGCAGGTGGCCGCACCGCCGAAGGGCTCAATCTCGGTGGGATGGTTGTGGGTCTCGTTCTTGAAGAGGTACAGCCAGTCCTGCTCCTCGCCATCGACATCCACCTTGCACTTGATGGTGCAGGCGTTGATCTCCTCGGACTCGTCGAGGCCGGTGAGAATGCCCTCTTTCTTCAGCCACTTCGCGCCGATGGTGCCCATGTCCATGAGGCAGACCGGCTTCTCATCGCGGCCGAGCTCGTGGCGCAGCTCCAGATAGCGGTCGAAGGCGGCCTGCACGTTGGCGTCGGCGATTTCCACGTCATCGAGCACGGTGCCGAAGGTGGTGTGGCGGCAGTGGTCGGACCAGTAGGTGTCGATCATCTTGATCTCGGTGATGGACGGATCGCGGCCCTCTTCAGCGAAGTAGGCGCGGCAGAACTGGATGTCGGCCAGATCCATGGCCAGGCCGCGCTCGTCGATGAAGCGGGCCAGCTCGTCATCGGAAAAGGCGGTGAAGCCCTCGATGACCTCCACGTCGGCCGGGCGCTCGAAGGCCATGGCCAGGGTGTCGCGAGGCTCAAGCGAGGCTTCGCGGGCCTCCACCGGGTTGATGACGTAGCGCTTCACGGCCTCCACGTCATCGTCGGCGAGATCGCCTTCCAAGTAGTACACCACCGCCGAACGCACAGCGGGGCGCTCGCCCTGGCTGATGAGCTGGATGCACTCGCTCGCCGAATCGGCGCGCTGGTCGAACTGGCCGGGCAGAAACTCCACGGCGAACACGGCCGCACCGTTGGCCTCGGGCAGCTCGAAGGTAGCGGTGTCGGATTGCGGCTCGGAGAACACCGTGGGCACGCAGGCGGCGAATAACTCGTCCGTCGCGCCTTCCACGTCGTAGCGGTTCACCAGACGCACGCCGGTCAGCCCCGAAATGCCGACGATGTCGCGCAGCTCGGCGGCCAAGGCGCGGGCCTCGCCGTCGAACCCGGGCTTCTTCTCAACATAGACGCGAGATACCATGGATGTGCCTCTCTCTTCAAGGAATGAGCGCTCGAACTTTTCCATAGGGGTGGACCTTAGTTCAACTGACCCCTCGTACGGGGCGACCTCGGTCGCTCCTCACCAAGTGGAGTCACCTCACTTGAGAAGGGGCGACCGAGGTCGCCCCCTACGGTAGGTGCTACTCGGTTTTTTGAGCTTTTTCGGCCTCTTTGGCGGCCTTCTTCTCGGCTTGCATCTTCTCACGGTTCGACAGACGGAAGCCGCTGCCGAACAGGCCGCGGCGGGCCGGCTTCACCGGAGGCTCGTCGGACTCGCCGGCATCGGCGGCATCGGCATCCCCATCGGCCTCGCCAGCCTTCTTCTGGGCCGCATGGCGGTTCTGGTTCTTCCCCGACCCCTTCGCCTTCACCTGCTTGGCCTGCTGCACGCGGCGCGCCTGCTTCTCGGCCTTGGCGTTCTTCTCCTCAAGCGCCAGCATGCGCTCCTGGTAGGCCACGCGCTCCTTCTTGATCTTCCAAAAATCCAGCACGAAGGCGGCGATGATGAACACATAGGCCAAGATGAGCGTCACAACCGCCACCTGAGGCGGCAGCGACTGCTGGCCGACGAAGCTCAAGGTCGTGCAGCCGATGGCCGCGATGAGCAGGATCCACCAGATGAGGCGCAGACGCTTGTAGCGCGGCGTGTCGGGCTTGTAGTACTTGCGCTCCACCTCGCGCTGCTTGGCGGCGGCGGCCTTGCGGGCGGCCTTCTCCTCGGCCTTGCGCTGCTCGGGCGTCTTCTTCGCCGATTTCACGGTGACCGAGGCGGCGGCCTTGGCCTTGGGCTTGGCCGAGGCGGCCGACTTGCGCGTTGTGCCGGTGCGCTCCTCGGAGGTGTAGCGTTCGTTCATGGGGTTGCGTTGGGACATCTCTCTCCTTCAGTTCACGTCATCTTGAGCGCAGGCCGAAAGGCCGAAGTCGAAAGATCTCGCGAGATTTTTCGACTCGCTCCGCTCGCTCAGAATGACGGCGGGTTTTGCGGGCGGGCGGCGCTAGAACGTCGCGGGATCGAACTTCTTGCCGGTGATGGTCTCGTAAGCCTGAATGTACTTCGCGGACGTGGCGTCGATGATCTCCTGGGGAAGGCGCGGCGGGTTCCCGGTCTTGTCCCAATGGGCCGTCAGCCAATCGCGGACGAACTGCTTGTCGAAGCTGGGCTGGTCCTTGCCCTCCTCGTAGGTATCGCCGGGCCAGAAGCGCGAGGAGTCGGGGGTGAGTACCTCGTCGGCCAAGATGATGGTGTCACCGAGACGGCCGAACTCGAACTTCGTGTCGGCGATGATAACACCGCGCTCGGCCGCGTGGTCGGCGGCGGTGGTGTATACCTTCAACGCCAAGTCGCGCAGGGCCGTGGCATCCTCTTCCCCGAGGATTTCCGTAAGGCGCTCGAAGGAGATGTTCTCGTCGTGGTCGCCAATCTCGGCCTTGGTGGAGGGGGTGAAGATGGGCTCGGGCAGCTTCGAGGAGTTCACGAGGCCTTGGGGCAGCTCTATGCCGCAGACGGTGCCCTCGCGGTTGTACTCCTTCAGGCCGCTACCAGCCAGATACCCGCGCACGATGCACTCGGCGGGGAACATGTCGGCCTTCTTCACTAGCATGAAGCGACCGCGCAGATAGTCGGCGTAGGGCTGGAACTCCTCGGGCAGGTCGGCCACGTCGGTGGAGATGAGGTGGTTCTCCACGACGCCGTCGAGCAGATCGAACCAGAACTTGGAGAGCTGGGTGAGCACCTGGCCCTTGTAGGGGATCTCGTCTTCCAGAATGTAGTCGAAGGCCGAGATGCGGTCGGTGGCCACGAGCAGCAGCCTGTCGCCCAAATCGTACAGATCGCGCACCTTGCCCTGCGCGTCGGGGGTGATGTCGATTCCCGCCATGGAACGCCCTTTCTCCTTGATGGCCCGGCTGCCGCTCCGCTCGAACACCGCCCAACGGACGCCGTTCGAGCGCAGGTACCCAAGCGCTTTTCGCGTATCGGACATTATGGCACAAATACGGCCCTCGAACCGTCGCTTCACAGAGAACGGCACGATACCCCTTCTGTTCGAAATGGCCAAAAAGTACCCATTAACTGTCAGTCGGCGCACCATTTCTGGCCATTGATTGTCCGGCCAGCAAAAAGCCCTCCATCCGTTTCGCGTTTCGCCTGGTCAGAAGACGCGGCAATCGACGAGAACATGGACGCGCGCGCACCAAATGCAGCTAGCGGTCCTTTTTTGGCCAAAACGGGGCCAGCACAGGGGGCAACTCGCAGCTAGCTACCCGTTTTTGTCCAATACGTGTCCACCGCAGGGCTAGCTCGCAGTTAACGACCCCTTTTCGGCCAAAACGTTACCATCCCAGGGGCTAGCTCGCAGCTAGCTACCCGTTTTTGTCCATCTCGATCGTCAGGCGCCCAGCAATGCCGTAAATCGCGCCATCCGGATCGCCGCGACGTTGCTTCGAGGCCGCAAAACTTGCAGAACGCCGAAGGGCACCTTCTCCTATCGGCTTGCTTTCGCGGGCTTTTTGTGGCCGGTGCGCTTCTTGGAGTTGCGGCGGTGCTTGGAGGCGTCTTCGTCGTACAACGGGATATGGATGGTGAAGCAGGCGCCCTTGCCCTTCTCGCCTTCCACCTGCACCCAGCCGCCGTGGCGGTCGACGATCTCCTTCACCACGGCCAGGCCCACGCCCAAACCACCGCTCTCGCGGTTGCGGCCGGCGTCGGCGCGCCAGAAGCGCGAGAACACCATGCGGGCCTCCTCTTTGGAAAGGCCGATACCGGTGTCGCGCACAGCAATGGAGGCCATGATGTCGCCCTTCTTCACCGACACCGTGATGTGGCCGCCCTCCGGGGTGTAGCGCACGGCGTTGGAAATCAGGTTCGCCGTGGCCTGGCGGATCATGTCGGCGTCGCCCACCACCATGACGTCGGGCTGAGCGTCGTACTCCAGGGTGAGGCCGGAATCGGACACGAACATCTCATGGGTGGCAATGATGCCGGCGATGAGATCGCCGACGTTGACAACCTCTTCCTTCATGGGCTCGGCGCGGTTTTCCAAGCGCGACAGCTTCAGAAGGGCGTTCACCAGCCGCGACAGGCGCTGGATCTCGGAATTCACGGTGACCAGGCGCTCCTCGTCGGCCTCGTAGACGCCGTCGATCATGGCCTCCACCGTGGCCTGGATGGCCATGAGCGGGGTGCGCAGCTCGTGGGCGACGTCGGTGGTGAGGCGCCGCTCCAAATCGCGGTCCTTCTCCACCGACTCGGCCATGGCGTCGAAGGTCTCGCCGAGGCGGGCCACCTCGTCCTCGCCGGTCAGCTTCGTGCGGGCCGACAGATCGCCGTCGCCGATGGCCCGGGCCGTCTTCATAATGCGGTTGATCGGCGACACCAAGTTGCGCGCGAAGAGGAAGCCGATGCAGGAGGCGAGCACGATGGCCACGCCGCCGGCGATGAACATAGCCTGGTAGGAGTTATCGCGGAACTCCTGGTCGGGCTGGCGCATAAGGGCCTCGGAGCCGTAGACCCACAGGCGCACGGTGCCCACTTTCTCGCCATCGGGAAGCACGATGGAAGCCGTGACCGCCTGCGAGCGGTCCTGAGGTGCGAAGGACGTGAACACGTCGCCCTGCTGCTCGTCGATGATGACGGAGGAGTCGAAAACGGTGCTCCCCTTCAAGTCGATCACCCGCACGCCCACACCGCTCGTGAGCTCGGTGGCCTGGGCGGCCGGGCGGGTGGTCTCGGGATTCCACAAATCGCCGGTCTCCTCGTAAATGGCCGCGATGCGGTTCGCCGTGGTCTCGCAGAGCGTCTGCATGTTGTCGGCCGTGTAGGTGCGGAAATGCTGTTCCCACACAAAGGAGACCACGCCGATGGCCACAAGGGCGGTCATGGCGGCGATGAGGGCGAAGGCCAAGGTCACGCGGGTCGTATAGGACAGGTTCGACCAACGCAGGTGCTTCTTTTCCTTCTTGCGTTCCGGAGAAGGCGAAGAGGCCGCCGGCGGGGCGACCTCTTCAGCGGTTTCCAGAATGCGCGGTTTTGCTTCCGTCTCGGTCATGGAACTCCTTCGAAGCAGACGGCGGACACCAAAGCCGAGCGGCTCCGGCGGCAAGTACGCGAAATGAACGGGCGATTACTGGCCGTTCTTGGTGGGATCCTCGAAGCGGTAGCCCACGCCGTGCACGGTGTGGAGCCACTTCGGGTTGCGCGGGTTGTCGCCGATCTTGGCGCGCAGGTTCTTCACATGGGAGTCGATGGTGCGCTCGTAGCCCTCGAAGTCGTAGCCGAGCACCTTCTCCACGAGCTCCATGCGGCTGTACACGCGACCGGGGTAGCGGGACAGCGTGGTGAGCAGCTTGAACTCGCTGGCGGTAAGATCGATCTCCTCGCCGGAGACGAGCACCTTGTGGCCCGACACGTCGATGGTGAGCTCGCCGAACTCGAGCACCTCGCGCTGGGGCTCGGAATCGGCGTGCACGCGGCGCAGCAGCGCGCGGGAGCGGGCCACCAGCTCGCGGGGGCTGAAGGGCTTCACCAAGTAGTCGTCGGCGCCCAGCTCCAGGCCGATGATGCGATCTTCCACCTCGCCCTTCGCCGTCAGCATGATGATCGGCACATCGGAGGTGTCGCGGATGACGCGGCAGACGCGCTCGCCCGGCACCCGGGGCAGCATGAGGTCGAGGATGACCAGATCGAAGTGATGCTTCTGGAACTCTTCCAGGGCGTCCTGGCCGTCGCCGACGGCGGTCACCCAGTAGTTCTCGCGCTCGAGGTAGGCGGTCACCGCATCGCGGATGGCCTTCTCATCTTCAACCAGAAGAATGCGTCGCGTTTCGTTGCTCATGGAATGTGCTCCTTGCATACTCGCTTGCAGTTTCTAGGATGCCCAAGCTTAAATCTGTGTTGACCTGCTATTTTATCTGCAGCTGGCACATATATCAGCCCGGTAGTCGTGTTTGCGTTTATTGTAGCGTTTGGCTCCATACGGTCGCCGAGGTGTATGCGAAATGACACAATAGCCCCATGCCACAGAGAAGATCCGCGCCCACGCGGCGCGTTGCTACAAAACAACCCACATCCCTCTCCCTGCCCGGGGGCCATGAGCTTCTGCTGACGCGCCGTCACTTTCTTTACGGCGTGGCCGGCGTGGCTGCATTGGCCGCCGTGGGCGGCGGGGCCGCTTGGGCTGCCGGTCGCTCCAACGATGACGATGCCCTGAAAACCTTGAAGGTGCCCGAAGGCGCCGTTACGGCCCAGAGCTCCCTGGAAAAGATGGAAAGCTACGAGGACGCCGTCACGCTTGCCGGCTCGGCGAAGCTGCCCTTCGGCACGCTCGTCTGGTGCAGCGACGACGCCGTCGCCGCCTGCTTGCTTCCCACGGAAACCGCCAAGCCCCTGGCCGAGGTGGGGCTGCTCGATCTGGTCTCCGCCGAGTGCACCACTATCCTCGAGCACGCCGTGGGCGAGGCCGAAGGCTTCGAGATTTACGACGTGCGCGCCAATGCCGCCGGCGTCATCTGGACCGAGGCCGACATTTTGGACAGCCTTTGGCGCGTGTACGCGGCGCCGCTTTCCGGCACGACGTTGGGCGAGCCGCAGCTGCTCGACGAGGGCGACGTGAACTGGGAGATGCCCACCTTGGCCGTGGCCGGCGCTTTCGCCTTCTGGCAGCGTCTTCCGCAACTGGACGGCAACGCGCGCGTAGAGGACTCCCTCCTTAAGCGTGCTGCCTTCGGCACGGCCAACGTCCAGATGGTATATGCCTCCCAAGGGCGCATGGCCTGCGCGCCCACCTCCTGCGGCGACAGCCTCACCTTGGCCCCCCGTGCCCGCACGAGCGGCACCTACTACCAGCTCACGCACTTGGACGCCGCCACCGGCGAGGTCACCGACGCCTGCGTTTTGCCCTCATCCATGCGACCCATGGAGTGCAGCTGGGGTAAGACCGGCTTCAGCTTCGCCTTCGACGGCATCTACAACTACGGAGAGGGCATCGCGAATTTGGGCACCTACCTGCCTATGGAAGCTCCCGAGGCGGTCTCGCTCACGGCGGCCAACGCGGAAGAGACGGCTGCGGAGACGGATGAGGCGGACGATGCCGCACCGTACCTTCCCGTCGCCTGCGCCAATCCCGGCACCGAGGCCTACAGCGCGGTACCTTGGTTCCATTTCGCGGCGAACCCGCTTTCCGCACCGTGCTGGTGCGGCGACTGGCTCATGGTGCGCGGCGGCAGCTTCGTGGTGGCCGTCGATTTGGCGGGACGGCGCTATGCGCAACTGCCCCTCGAGGAGGGGTCGGGCGACTACAACGATTTCCTCGCCTCGACGCACGTAGGCACGCGGGCCGTCACTTATTGCAACGTGGACTACACCCCCATCGGCGGCGAGCAGCAGAAGCACTGCCTCGTCCGCATTTGGGAACCGGCGGCGTAAGGGCGCTCTAGCTTGTCCGCGATCGGGACGGGAGGGCTCCCGTGAAGACCTCTGCGCGCCCTCCGAAGAACGCGGCCGTTAAGAAACAGCTTCCACTTCAGCAGCAACGATGCCGGGATAGTACCGGCCTATGTGCGTTCCTTCCGCTGTTTCTTTTGCCGCGTTCGCAGGAGGACAAAGCGCGCAGCGGGCTTCACGGGGGCCCTCCCGTCCCGATCGCTGTTACAACCCGAAGTACTCCTGTTTGGCGGTAAGGATGCGGGTGAGGGACTCGTCGAGGCGCTCTTCAGTCAGCTCGCCCACTTGCACCGCGCTCAACACCCCCTGGTAGGCCTCGTCGAGGCGCTCAGGCATGAGCGGGATGTCGCAGCCGGCCTTAAGTGCCGCGACCGCCGCTTCCGCCGGGGTGTAGTAGTCGGTGATGGCGCCCATGGAAAGCGAGTCGGTGACGATGATGCCCGTGTACCCGAGAGAATCGCGCAGCATGCCCTGAACGACGGCCGAGCTGAGCGGGGCCGGCGTGCTGTCGCCGACGATGTTCGGCAGACTCACGTGTCCCACCATGATCATGGGCACCCCCGCTTCGATGGCCGCGCGGAAGGGCACGAGGTCCACCGTTTCCAACTCCTCGTTGGTCGCCTCGATGGTGATAGCGCCCTCGTGGGAATCACCGGCCGCCGCGCCAATGCCCGGGAAGTGCTTGGCACAGCAGAGCATCTTCTTGTCGCGGAAGCCCTCCACCTCGGCCCGCACCATGTCGGCGGCCACGGCGGCGTCGCTCGAGAACGAACGCAGGCCCATGGTGTCACTGCGCAGGGGATCCACCACATCGGCCACGGGAGCGAAATCCAGGTTGAATCCAAGGGGCATCAGGTAGTCGGCGATCTGCTCGGCGGCGCGCTTGGCCGCCTCGGTGTCGCCGGCGCTGCCGAGGGCCGAGGCGTCGCCCACATCTTGAGCCCCGAAGGCCTCATTGTCGGCGACGCGCACGACGGTGCCGCCCTCTTCATCGACAGCAATGAAGGGTGCCACGTTTCCGGCGTCGGCGTAGAACTGCTTGACGTTCGCGAGCATGGTCGTCGTCTGCTCGGGGTCGAGCAAGTTCTGAGCGAAGTAGACGATGCCGCCCACGGGATGGGCCGTTACTCCCTCGCGAGTCATGTCGCCGGCCTGAGTGACTTGCGACACGCCTTCCACCAGCGCTTCCGGCGTCACGATAAACAGCTGGGCCACCTTCTGCTCGAGCGTCATGGCGCCGATGCGCTCGTCCACAGCAGCACGCGCGGCGACTGCGGCGGCTTCGGGGTTCTGACCGTCACCAGCGCCTTCGCCGCCCGAACCGTCCACCCCGGTCGGTCCGCCCGTCCCGTTCGATCCGTCGCCCGCGCAGCCGCTCAACGCTAGGCTTCCGCCGGCCAAAGCCGCCAGCCAGACAAAACGGCGGCGGGTGATGGAATCAACCAGAACAGTCACACTACTTCCCTTCGAACAACGCGATCCCCTCGAACGACGCAGTCCCTTCGAGCCAACCGCGCACGCACTCGCAATTTCACTTACGCCCACCAGCATAGCGCCAGGAACGCCTTGCGGCAACGGGCCACCGCACGATGCCGAAGCACGTAACGGTCACTTCACTTTCTGTGAAGACGGAGGCACGCCGCTCGCAAATAGGGAATAATGCGAGATATCGCAAAACGGCGATCGAAGCAGGAGGAGGATTTGTGACCTATCTCATCACCTTTCTGGAGGGCATCATCACCTTCGTGTCGCCGTGCCTGCTTCCCATGATTCCCATCTACGTCACCTACTTCGCCGCCGGCGAGGAGGTGCGCACTTCAGTGGTGCTGCGCAACGCCCTCGGCTTTGTGCTCGGCTTCACGTGCGTGTTCATCGCTATGGGAGCTTTGGCTTCGTCGGTGGGCGCGTTCTTCATCGAGTATCAAAGTGCCGTCAACGTGGTGTGCGGCCTGGTGGTCATCGCCTTCGGACTGTACTTTCTCGGCATCATCAAGATCAACCTCTTCCACGGCGCGAAGAACCCGCTGGCGGGACGACAGCTGGGATTCTTCTCCTCGGTGCTGTTCGGCGTCATCTTCTCCATCGGATGGACGCCGTGCGTGGGGGCGTTCCTCGGCTCGGCGCTCATGCTGGCCTCGCAGCAGGCATCGGTGGCGCAGGGCGTTATCCTGCTTCTGTGCTACTCGGCCGGCCTCGGTATTCCGTTCGTGGCGGCTGCCGTGCTCATCGACAAGCTGAAGGGCGCTTTTGCCGTCATCAAGCAACATTACGATATCATTAACAAGGTATGCGGCTGGTTTCTGGTCGCCGTGGGCGTGCTCATGGCGACGGGGCTGCTCGGCGGCTTCTTGCGCCTGCTGAGCTAGCCGGTGGAACCGGGCCCGAAGGAGAAAGGTTCGAACATGAGCGAGAACGAGAAGACGCCGACCGACGCCGGAACTCCGGTTGAGACGGAGATCGCGGCCGACGAGCAGACTCCCGATGCTGGCGGACAAGCAACGACGAAGGGCGCTCCGGCAACGGCAAGCGCGACCCCCGCGGCAACTGAATCTTCGGCAGCCGAGCAGCGAGGCGAGGTCATCGGCGAGCGCTTGGCGGCTTTGGAAGCAGAGGAGAAAGCCAACGCTGCCACCCCCGAAGGAGAGAAGGCCGACCGCAAGAAACACGTCGGCGTCATTGTGGCCGCCGTCGTCTTTGCCGTGCTGCTCATCGGCGCGGGCGTGGCCTACAGCGTCCTGGCGCCGACGGTCGATGACAAGCAGATAGAAGTTACCGGCACCGATGCCGTCCAAGAAACCGAGGTAGATGCCACCGCCGACGCCGACGTTTCCGACGATACCGGTGACGGCAACGGCGCCAACGCAGCCACCACCCCGGCCCCGGACTTCACCATGACCGACGCGGATGGAGCGACCCTCACCCTGGCCGACTTCAAGGGCAAGCCGGTGCTGCTGAACTTCTGGGCTAGCTGGTGCGGCCCCTGCGCCAGCGAGATGCCCGACATCCAGTCTGCCTGGGAAGAACACGGCAACGACGTCGAGTTCGTCATCGTGAACATGACCGACATGAACGGCGAGACCGAGCAGTCCGCCAAGGCCTTCCTCGCCGAGAACAACTACACGTTCCCGTGCTACTTCGACGCCAACAACTCGGCGGCCACGGCCTTCGGAGTGAGCTCTATCCCGCAGACCTACCTGATCAACGCCGAGGGCAACATCATCGGCGCCTACATGGGCGCCATGGATGCCTCAGTAATCGCCCAGGGCATCGACATGCTCACCGGCAACACCGCTGCCCCCGCTGCGCAGTAGACGCCTCTTTCAGCATTTGTTCGTACAAAGAAGGCCCCTAGCACAATCAGCGCCAGGGGCCTTCCATATAGGTATGCCGATACCCGACTAGAACTCCAGCTCCTGCAGGCGGTCGAACACCACGTCTTTGCGGGTGAGGAAGTCCCAGGGGTCGAAGATCTCGTCCAGCTTCTCCTGGCTAAGCAGGGCCATGGCCTCGTCGTCAGCTTCCAAGCGCTCGCGGTAGGTGGGGCCGTCCACGGCGTTCTGGATGTCCTCCCACACCTTCATGGCGTTGCGCTGCACGATAACGTAGGCGTCCTCGCGGGAGATGCCCGCGTCCACGAGCGCCAGCAGCACCTTGCTGGAGAAGATGAGGCCCTTCGTGCGCCACAGGTTGTGCTCCATCTTGGCCGGGTAGGTCTGCAGGCCGTCGAGCATCCACTGCATCTTCCCGAACATGTAATCGAGCGCCGTGAAACTGTCGGCCAGCACCACGCGCTCGGCGCCGGAGTGCGAGATGTCGCGCTCGAACCACAAGGCCACATTGTCGAAGGCCACCTGGGCGTTCGCCTTCACCACGCGGGCGAGGCCGCAAACGCGCTCGGCCGTGATGGGGTTGCGCTTGTGGGGCATGGCCGAGGAGCCCTTCTGCCCCTTGGTGAACGGCTCTTCCGCCTCGATGACGTCGGACTGTTGCAGCAGGCGCACCTGCATGGCGATGGACTCAAGCGTGGAGGCGGTCACGGCCAGCGCGGCCATCACCTGGGCGTGGCGGTCGCGAGCAAGCACCTGGGTGGACAGCGGATCGGGAGTAAGGCCCAGCTTCTCGCAGACGTAGGTTTCCACAAAGGGATCGATGGAAGAGTAGGTGCCCACCGCGCCGGAAATAGCGCCGGTGGCGGCCACGGCGCGGGCCTCCTCCATGCGCGTGAGGGCGCGCTTCAAGGCCCAGGCCCAGCTGCCGAACTTCATGCCGAAGGTCATGGGCTCGGCGTGAATGCCATGGGTGCGGCCGACGCACAGCGTGTTCTGGAACTCGAAGGCGCGGCGCTTGCAGGTTTCACCGAGGCGCTTGATGTCGTCGATGATGATGTCGCAAGCCTGGGTGACCTGGTAGGACAGGGCCGTGTCGCCCAGGTCGGAGGAGGTCATGCCGTAGTGCACCCAGCGGGAAGGCTTGTCTTCGCCCTCGGGGATGTCGGCGTCGATGTAGCCCGCCATACAGGTGGTGAACGCGATGACGTCGTGGTTCGTCACTTTCTCGATCTCGTCGATCTCCTCAACGGTGAAGTCGGCGTGGTCGCGGATCCACTGGGCCTCCTCGCGCGTGATGCCCGCCTGGCCGAGCTCTGCCTGGGCCTCGCAGGCCAGAACCTCGATCTCCTTCCAAATGGCGAACTTGTTCTCGAGTTCCCAGATGCGACCCATTTCCGGACGAGTATAGCGACCGATCATGCGCGTTTCCTTTCCCTGGCAATGTGCGCGGACGCCCCAGCGGCCTGCGCGTTTTCCTTATTGCGTAGATTACCAAAAACCGCCCGCGCGAACCCCCGACATCCCCAGTTAATCCGTGGGTGAGTTGTGGGTGAGTCGCCAAATTTCGGGGAATTCAATCTCGGTGGGCGATTCGCGAGGCCGTGGCGCCTCCTACCATCTTGCATCGTTCGAGGCAGCGCACGACAACGGCTGCCTACCACGCTAACTTTAGGAGGGTTCAGCATGCGTTCCATCAATCTTTCTCGCCGATCGTTTCTCTCGGGAGCTGCCGCAGCAAGCGCGCTGGGGGTCATGGCCCTGAGCGGATGCGCGCCCCAGGCAGAACCCGCAAAGGAGGTCGCCGAAACAGGAACTGCGCCGAAGGAAGTCGTCGAGACCATCGACACCGACCTCCTCATCGTCGGCCTCGGCGGCTCGGGGCTTGCTTGCGCTGTTCAAGCGGCACTCGACGACACCAACTGCCTGGTCATCGAGAAGAACGCCGAATCAGGCGGAAACGCCCTGGGCGTCGAGGGCATGTTCGCCATCAATTCTTCCATGCAGAAAGCCGCAGGGATCGAAGAGATCACTCCCGCTGAAGTCATTGCCGCTCAGATGGAGATGCTGCAGTACCGGCTCAACGGCGCCGAGTGGGTCGAATTCTGCGAAAGCTCGGCGGCCAACATCGACTGGTGCCTGGAGCAGGGGGTGGAGTACAACGGAACGGTGGATAACTATTACACGGGCCTTCTGCATACCTTCCATTGGTTCAAGGAAGGCAGCTGCTCCAAGGGCTACGTGCCCCAGATGACTAAGCGGGCCGAGGAACTGGGGGTAGAGGTTCGCTACAATACGACAGCGAATGAACTCATACTAGATGATAGCGGCGCGGTTTGCGGCTTGTACGCCATTGGTCAAGATGGTGAAATTCTCATCAATGCGAAAGCCGTCATCTTGGCTACGGGTGGTTTTTGCGGCAACCCCGACATCATCAAGCGCCAAGGGTGGAACACCGACGACATGGTTTGCCTGGGCCTGAATGGAACGGGCGATGGATTCAATATGGCTACTGCGGTTGGGGCAATCGACGACCTTGCCAACGCTTCGCAGAGTATTTGCCCCACTATCCCCGCCTTCCCCGTCACTGATTACAAGGCCGATCCGTACAACCCTATCAACGGGTTGGGCGGTATCGCAACGGGCGGCCCCATTATGTGGGTCAACGAGACCGGTGATCGATTCGTGCGTGAGGACACCACTTCGGTAATGGCTCCCTCCTCGGCCAGTATCGCCACAAAGCGCAATGCGGCGACCTACTGCGTCTTCGACCAGAACATTTACGACACGTTCTTCGGCACGACGCCCGAGGCGCAGGCCATGTTCGAAGAGTCCATAACATCCGACAACGGATACAGCCTCTACTCTTCCAACGATCTGGCCGACCTCGCCCAGCATTTCGACATGGATCCGGAGAACTTCAAAAACGCCGTGGCCCGCTATAACGAAAGCTGCAAGGCGGGAGCCGATAAGGACTTCCTCAAAGATCCCTCCCTCCTGATTCCCGTAGAGCAGCCCCCGTTCTACATCGGCCGCATGAGTTATGTGTTCTACTTCGCCACGGGCGGTTTGAAAGTGGATAAGTTCCAGCGCGTTTGGGACATCGACAAGCAGCCCATCCCCGGCCTGTACGCTATTGGCAACGAGGGCAACAACCACTACGCGAGCGTGTACACCATCAACATTCCGGGTACCGCCTTCGGCCATCAAGTGAACTCCGGACGCGTTGCGGCGCAGCAAGCGGCCAAGTACATCAACAGCTAGCCGCCCGATAAGCACCCGACGGCAAATCGCCCTCCCCTCTCGCCCGCGACCGAGCCCTTCCCTCCCACGGCCTGGTCGCGGGCCTTTACTCTTCGAAAGAAGAGGCCCTTTCGCGAACGAGTTCGATCAGCTCTTCCTTTGAGTGAATACCGAGCTTCGTATAGATGTGACTCACATGAGTTTTCACCGTTTGGTCGGATACGCAAAGCTCGTCAGCGATTTGCTTCCGCTTTTTGCCTTCAGCAAGGCAAAGCGCTATCTCCATCTCCCGCGATGTGAGGCCCGCGTCCAATGCCAGATATTGCACGGCAAATTCCTGGGGCGTGGCCGTACTCGTATCGGTGCTGGGACGAACGACGCCCCAGCCAAACCGTACGTTTCTGATCCCCGAAAGACCGAGAGATCCAATGAGAAGCACAAAGATGGCACAGGCGGCAACATCGCCGATCGGCGCCTCCAGCCAAAGGGATAGCGTCGTTGCCCCAGCACCTATCACCTGGCCCCCTACGAAAAACAACGTCGTCAGCGAAATGACCCACGGCGCCGGCAAATCGAACTGCTTCGAGAGATACGAGCAGACTCCGCACATAATAAGATGGAGGAACGCATAGCCAGCCGCAACAATACCTACGCCCAAAACGGACGCTTCGGCGCAAACGCAAATGAGAAGCATCCCGAAAGCCATGGCAGGAAATGCCCGGTGGTAAATGAGGTGGTTGAAGTCCGTTTGCGCAGCCACCATCATGACGCCTAGGACGACCGCCGCTATTCCGTAGCACACCCCGTTAAAGGCAATGTGCGAGCCTTCGACGCCAAGCGCCGAATAAGCAACGATATAAAACCCGAAAACAGCCCCATGCAGCGCTGATGTTGCTAAAAGCTTGTGCGGCCATGCGGTATTTTTATTAAGCCCGCGCATAAAGACCTGCCTCAGAGGCATCCCTTTGAAAACCAGCAAGTTAACGGGGATCATCGCCAGCGGAACAAAAAGGCGAGCAATGTCTTTGCCCCATACTCCCATAAAGCCCAAGGCAACCATAAGCGTTGCCGCGACAAGCATTCCGGCAACAGAAACAAGCAAAGTGTTTCGCGCACCGATTTGAGCGACAATCGAAGCCGTCATGACCACAATCAGGGTTGTGCCGAGACACATCAGAATCGACCCGACGTAGGCGACCCTGGAAACAGATCCAAAGAAATCGGTGTTCCACGAAGATGCGATATCTATCGTTACACCTGCTGCCATAACAAGGCACACAAGAACGAGGAATCTTCTCCGCAGAAAAAGAGACGCGATTTTGCGGTACCACAGAACGGCAACGAGGTACCCCAGGGCGTAGCAGAAAGCGACAACGATCCAAGGGGCCACGAGGCCGGGTTCAAAAGTCCCGTCGACAGCGAAGTCAGGCACCTGAAAGGTAATCCCCAGCCAGAGAAAGAACAGTGCGACCGAGGCGACAATGGCAGTGTTATCTCGAAGAACCCCCACGTACGTTTTGATGCGATCCCTCATTTGCTCCCTCTTTGCCGTGCACGATATTCTTTCCACGGTTCGACACTGCAGATACTGGCGCATAGTCGGCATTTTGGCTGACCAGACCGCCTTCAGCGGAAACGTCTCGCCCCATTATACTGGCAACAACACAGAGTAAGCTCGATGAGCCTTGAGCGCTTTCACAGCATCGACTCTTTTGAGGCCCTTTCGAAAAGCCGCAAAAGGACGCGCCAATGTGCGCAAACCTGCGCGAACCTGCGCAAATCAGCAGGATTCTTTGAGCAACGAGGAATATTTTCATTGCAGAAACCGGAGCGCTCGGGTAAGATGCATTGTTACGCGGAGGAGTGACCGAGAGGCCGAAGGTGCTCGCCTGCTAAGTGAGTATGCCCCACAAGGGCATCTAGGGTTCGAATCCCTACTCCTCCGCCACTTTGCCTTTTCTCGAACTCCCTACAGGGAGTTTTTTATTTCCCCCATGGCCAGCGACGGCGGGTGGTGGCGGCGAGGCGCTTTTTGCGGTAGTTGGGGTTGTGCTTGAGAAAGCGCCAGTTGGCGATGCGGGTGATGAGGAGGCCGACAAGACCCACGATCATGAAGCTGAGCGAGAGGTCGAGCACCGCCGGAGCATCGTCGAAAAAGGCGTACACCGACACCAGGGCGAAAAAGCCGACGACGACGCCGTTGAACCAGGTGAAGATTTTGATGAGCACCTCTTTGGCGCGAGCCGGAGAATGGCGGTACGTGACCACCACGTAGATGAGCCCCGCCGCCACCGCCATGACGATGAGCAAAGGGACGACGCGGGACAGGCGAGCGAGAAAACCCATGATTACCGCCCTGGAACGACGGCGGCGCGCAAGCCGGAGAGGCTCGTCGGGCGCGCCCACCAGCCGTGAGCCGTGGCAGCCGTGGCGATGCGGCTGGCCCCGGCAAACGTGTCCACCAGCGCGAAAGTGGCCGAACCGCTGCCCGAGAGGAGCACGCTTTCGCTGCCCGCCTGTTCCGCGAGCCATTCGCGAATGGAGGGCAGCTCGGGCAACAGGGCCTCGGCCGCCGGCGCGAGGTTGTTGGCGAGAACCACGTCGTCGGCGCGAGTAGCGGCGAGGTCGCAAACGAGCACGTCTTGGGGCACGGGGCGCGGCGCAGCGTCAAAGCGCTTATAGGCCTCGGCGGTGCAGACGCCCTCTGCTGGTTTCACCAGCACCACGGAGCGCCGCGACGTTTCCAGACGGCGTTGCAAAACCTCGCCCACACCGCCGAGCAAGGCACAACCCCCGTGGAGGAAAAACGCCACGTCAGCCCCAAGCGACCGGGCAACGTCGGCCACGCGCTCGTCATCGGCCGCAAGGCCCCACGCCTTCGCGAGGCCCACGAGCACCGCCGCCGCGTTCGACGAGCCGCCGCCCAAGCCGCCCTGGGCCGGGATGTGCTTTTCGATGCGCAGCTGGATGGCCTCGGGAAGATCGCGGCCCACCGCCCGGGACAGGCGATCAGCAGCTTTGAAGGCGAGGTTGTCGGCCGCCGGCACAGCGAGGTCTTGGCCCGTGCGGTCGGCCAAGTCGATGGTCATGACAAGGTTGTCCGCCGGGCCGCCCACGGCAACGTCCTCGCGGGACGCCCCTTCGGCGGTGCGCTTCGCCAGCTCATCGGCCGAGATATCTTCTGCGCACAGGTACAACGTATCATGCAGCGCGAGCGCGTGCATGATGGTGTCGGCATCGTGGTAGCCGTCCTCGCGGCGCGCCCCAATGGCCAAAAGCAGATTCACCTTCGCCGGCGACACCAGCTTCATCGTGTTCGGCCCCATGAAAGCAGCCGCCGACCACTGGGCCTCCCGGGCCGCCGCCAGCAGGTTCACTTCCGCCTCGCGATTGCGCTGGGCGTTCTCGGTCATTCGCGTTCCTTTCCGTAGTCGGCCGCTTGCCGCTCCCTAGGCGTTCGTCATTCGTTCGTGGGAAAAATTATAGCGAATGGGAAAGCGACGCCTGAGAGAGTCACCAGCGCTCTTTCAAATCTCCGCCAGGAATAGAGACAGGTCAGAAATCCAGTTGACCAAAACTGGAAACCTATGGTCTCAAGCATCCAATGGGCACCACGCAGACACCATCTTCACGACGATAGCCGTACTCGGTGGCGGTGATAACGAGCTTCACGTCGGGAAGACGTAATGGAACTTGCTCCTCCTTTTTGTTGCGCTCGGAAACAAGCCGCTCAATTTCAAGAAGATGCTTTGCGCCTTCATCAATTTCACTTTCGCCCAGCTTGAATTCAACAAGCGCATACCGCCCATCGTCAAGATGGAGCACCGCATCGGCCTCCAATCCGTACCGGTCGCGATAGTACGACAACTCGCCCCCGAGCGCCGAGGAATATGCCTTCAGATCCCTCATGCAGAGCGACTCAAAGAGGAAGCCTAACGTTTTGAAATCCTCGTTGAAATACGCTGGACTCAGTCCAAGCGCGGCGACGGCAACTGACGGGTCTACCATGTTTCGCTTTCTCGAAGCCCGTATTGCCGTTTTGGATCTAATGGCCGGGCACCAGGCAAGAACGTCCTCAACAATGTAGAGTTTTTCGAGCGCTTCAAGATAATCGTAGAACGTCGACTCAGACAGCTCCGTCGTTGCTCGCACGTCGCGGTAGATCGTCTTCGTCTCTGCTAAAGTGCATAGATTGCGTGCGTAGGAGCGCAGAATCGCTTCAGCCCAGCGCGGATTTCTCTTTTGTCCATCTATGTCAGACATATCAACAAAGCATGTTTGGCGAAAGAGATCCTTGGCCACTGCTAGCTGCGAACGCAAGGAGGTGTTGTTGATGGCGTGCGGCCATCCTCCTCGGCATATCGCCACGATCAACTCATCGATGGAAAGCTTCGAGGTGCAGCCGTCATAACTCGTCGAATCATCAAAGAGCGCTTTAAGAGATACGGAGCCCTCTGACTCGCCGCTCTCGAAAAGGCTCATCGGCTGCATCTTCAACGTTGAGATGCGCAAAGTACCCGTATGCGGGGTGTCCACCTCTTGCGACGTCGATCCAGTGAGAATATAGAGCCCGTTCTTTTGCTCATCATCCACCGACTTGCGAACAGCGCCCCATAGTTTCGGCGCATCTTGCCACTCGTCGAAGAGCCTCGGCTTCGGGCCCTCCAGCAGCCGCGAAGGCTGCGTTGCCGCTACAGCAAGGTAATTGTCGCGCTTATCCTCATCTTGCAGCTCCACGACACTGGCGGCTTTCTGCTTCGCTGTGGTAGTTTTACCGCAGCCCTTAGGGCCCACAATAAGCGTTGCACCGAAAGATTCCAGACGAAACTCAAGCTCTCGATCGGCAATGCGATTGCGATACTGCACTGTCGCTTACTCCCTTCTCAGAGCTTATCCGATTTCATTATCTACATCGTATTTTACACTGATTTGCGATATTCTGTTGGAGAGATTTGCGCTCAAATTTTAGATACATTTGCGCCGGAGAGATAAATGGGTTGACTCGTAGGCGAGACCGGCCACGCCTCATCCAAGATTTGACATCGGCTTCTTGCGCCGGGCGCGGAAGAAGTCACGCAGCAGGGCCACGCACTCTTCCTCCCGCACGCCACCGGTCACTTCGAACTGGTGGTTCAGGCGCCCATCGGCGTGAATGTCGTACAGCGTGCCCACCGCACCCGCCTTCTGGTCGGGCGCACCGTACACGCAGCGGGCAATGCGCGCCTGGTGCATGAGACCGGCGCACATGATGCAGGGTTCCAGCGTGACGTAGACGGTGCAATCGGTTAGACGCCAGGCGTCCAGCACGCGGGCCGCCTCCTTCATGGCGAGGAACTCCGCATGCCCCGCCGGGTCGCGGTCGGCCTCGCGGCGATTGCGGCCCCGAGCGATGACGCGCGGTTCGGCCAACGGTCGTCGCGTGCCGCGGTCGATGGGCTCGTACACCACGACAGCCCCGATGGGCACCTCCCCCGCCGCGCCCGCAGCCCGCGCCTCTTCCAAGGCCAGCGCCATATACTGCGCGTCCAGCGCCTGTTGCTCTTCGGGTGTGCGATGTTCGTTCATGAGGGGAATTATAAGCGGTGCCGCGCAAACAACCGCCGCGCGACGCGGCAAAGCAGGCGATTCCCCATAATCGCAGCGGAATGTGGTATCCTGTGCGTCGCGTTCGCCGCACAGCGGCGACAGCCCGATGATGCGGAGGCGTGTCCGAGTGGCTTAAGGAAGCAGTCTTGAAAACTGTCGTGCCGAAAGGTACCGTGGGTTCAAATCCTACCGCCTCCGCCAGAACCTCCAAGGCCCGACTCGCTCGGGCCTTTTTCAAATCTCGACCCTTGTCGGTGACAAAACAAGACCCTCCTGTGCACATTTATGGACTTATATAGACATTCAGAAAGCCTGCTAAGATCCTAGTCAGGAGATGCGGGAATGCCACATTTGCATTTTGCCTGGTCAGACCCATCATGCTTTGCGTGACGAGTTGGCGCGCGCTACGAAACGGAAGACCGATGCCTATATAAATCCAAAAACGCGCACGAAACAGGGATGTTTTGTCACCAGGCTAGCAGTGCTGCCGTGTCCGACCCCCATCACCGCTCGACCGGCGCAAAACCGGGCGTTCTGTCACCGGGTATACCAGCCTTGCCGGCTCCGATCCCTACCGCCGCTCGATCGGGACGTAGGGCTTGGTGCCGCGGATGGTGTTTTTGTAGGCGGGGCGGATGATGCGCTTGCCGGCGGCGATTTCCTCGAAGCGGTGCGCTGCCCAGCCGGCCATGCGAGCGCAGGCGAACAGCGGCGTGAACAGATCCTCGGGGATGCCCATCATGGAGTAGATGAAGCCCGAGTACATGTCCACGTTCGCGCACAGCTCCTTGGTGGAGCCCTTCTCGCGGGCGAAGACCTCGGGCGTCAAACGCTCGATGGATTTCAGCAGGTTCAGCTCAGCCTCGTATTCCGTGCCGGCGGCCAGCTGCTCGGCGAAGCGCTTGCCGATGACGGCGCGCGGGTCACTCAAAGTGTACACCGCGTGTCCCATGCCGTAGACGAGCCCCGTGCCGTCATAGGCCTGCTTGTTCACGATCTTCGCCAGGTAGGCGGCCACCTCGTCGTCATCTTCCCAATTCTTCACGTTCTCCTTGATTTCCGCCTGCATGGCGCGCACCTGATGGTTCGCGCCGCCGTGGCGATGTCCCTTCAGCGAACCGAAAGCCGCCGCGTAGGTGGAATAGGGGTCAGTGTCCGCCGAGGACAGCACATGGGTCGTGAACGACGAGTTGTTGCCGCCGCCGTGCTCGGCGTGCAGGCACAGCATGATGTCGAGCATGCGGGCCTCTTCCGGTGTGAACGAGCGGTCGGGGCGCAGCATGGAAAGGATGGTCTCGGCCGTGGACTGTCCGGGCACGAAGCGGTGCATGATCATGGATTCGTGGTTGAAGGCGGCCTGCTTGGCGTAGTAGGCCAGCACCATGATGCGCGGCAGGCGGCTGATGAGCGAGAGCGCCGTGTGAATCTCGTGCTCGGGAGAGCGGTCCTCGGCGGACTCGTCGGCCGCGTACAGGCGCAGGATGGAACGAGCCATCATGTTCATGAGATCGGGCGAGGTATCCACCATAAGCGTGCTGGCCGTGAATCCGTCGGGCAGCTCGCGCTGGGAATCGATCACTTCCACGAACCGGTTGAGACGCTCCTGCGTCGGCAGCTCTCCCATGAGCAGCAGATAGGCCACCTCTTCGAAAGCGAAGCGGCGCGTCGGATCCAAATCGCCCAGAAGGTCGTACAGGTCGTAGCCGCGCAGGCGCAGGGAGCCCTCGGCCGGCATCTTCTCGCCGTCGGACATCACATAGCCGTGAACGTTGGAGATGTTGGTCATGCCCGCGAGCACGCCCGTGCCGTCGGCGTTGCGCAGGCCGCGCTTCACATCGTGGGCGGCATACAACGCCGGATCGATGGCGTTCACCTGGTAGAAGTTCTCGTACAGGCGCACGCGGCGAGCCTCGTCGTCGCTGATCTCGATGGGCTCGACCTCGTCGATTTCGGCATGGTTGTCCACGCGGATGATGGCTTCATCTATTTCCATGGCCATGGGGCACCCTCCCGGAAAATGGTCGCTACACGGGTATCGGACTATTCTAACGCCTGCCGCGCCCCCTACAGGCGGGGGTACGCTCCGCCGCCGCCCCGCGCGGCGAACGGCGCATTTTCAAAAAAGTTGAAAATTCTCGTTGACAAGGCTTTGGGGCCATGGTTAAATAGTCGTTGCTGTTCGGAAGTGCGCCGTTACCTCAGCTGGATAGAGGGACTGACTACGAATCAGTACGTCGGGGGTTCGAATCCCTCACGGCGCACCATTTTAGATCGTTCAGAACAGAATAGAAGCCGCCTCGAGCGGTTCTTTTTTTGTCAGGCCAAGGAAAGGAACGTACTTGAAGGTTCGAAAATCGAAACCTCACAGTATGTAGACTTCCGGCTTCTCGCCTCCGCGCGGTCGTCGGAAGGGACGACTGCCGAGCATCAACCATCGCCTTGGGCGCCACTGCGCTTACGTTCGCACCGTCAGCGACCCGCGCACGCTGCCCCGCCCCGATGCACTGATGCCCACCGCACGGAGGAACGCACATGCTCTATCTTTCTCAAATGATCGGCGAGCCCGTGGTCGACGCCCAAGGCGAGCGACTCGGCACCATATCCGACCTGGCCATTTCCACGGGCGAGGTCTTTCCGCGCATCACGAGCCTGGCCTTCCAGGGGCCCGGGCGCGTGCCGTTCATGATCTCGTGGCGCAAGTACGTCGACACCTTCGACGACGACGGCATCACGCTGTCGGTGGACGCCCACGACATCCGCTTCAGCTACCTGCAGCCAGACGAGGTGCTGCTGGCCCGCGACCTTATGGACCGCCAGATCGTCGACACCCAGGGCCTTAAGGTCGTGCGCGTGAACGACCTTAAGCTCTCGCAATCCGGCACGCAGTTGCGCCTGCTCGGTGCCGAGGTGGGCGTGCGTGGCATCCTGCGCGGGCTGCATCCGCTGCTGGAAAAGGCCGTCGTGAACGTGGCGAAGCTCTTCCACAAGAAGGTGGACGAGCAGCTCATCGCCTGGAACTACATGGATCTGCTCGACCGCGACCTGTCCGAAGTGCAGCTGTCGGTGACCCACCGCCGCTTGGACGAGCTGCACCCCGCCGACGTAGCCGACATCCTGGAGCAGCTGGACCCCCAGCAGCGCGCCAGTGTGTTCGCCCATTTGGACGACAGCCGCGCCACCGAGGCCATCTCCGAGATGGAAGACGAGTACCAGGCCGAGTTCATCGACGACTTGCCCGACGCGCGGGCCGCCGAGCTCATCGGCAACATGGATCCGGACGACGCCGCCGACATCGTGCGCGACCTTCCCTACGAGAAGGCCGAGACCCTTTTGCGCCTCATGGGCGTGGAAGACGCCGCGGAAATCCGCCGCCTGCTCGGTTACAAGGACGGCACCGCCGGCGGCATGATGACCACCCAGTTCGTCTCCGTGCCGAAGACGGCCACCGTGGCTGACACCATCGAAGTGCTGCGCGCGCTGCCCGAGGATCATCCGACGGTGCACTACGTGTACATCACCGACGAGTACGGCAAGCTGCTCGGCGTGAACTCCCTGCGCACGCTCGTTCTGTACAACGCCGACCGCCTCATGGGCGACATCATGTACGACGACATCATCAGCTGCCTTCCCTCCGAGGAAGAGGAGGACGTGGCCGCCGACATCTTCAAGTACGACATCCCGGCCATGCCCGTGGTGGACGAGCACGGCACCCTGCTCGGCATCGTCACCACCGACGACGCCTGGGACGCCATCGAGGACGATGTGGCGGGCGACAAGACGAAGATGAATGTGCTGTCGATTGCCGGCATTACCGTCGCGTCTCTCATGGGCCTGTTCCTTTACTCGCTGATTTTGCTGCAACTGGCGGGCTCGCTGCATCTCGGCGGCCTGCACTACTAGGAGGCTGCCATGAACGCGAAGGACATGCGCACAACGGCCGCCGGGCGCCTGGGCGCCGAAGAGAGCGCGCGGCACCAGGCAGCCGAGGAGATCGCCGATACGGGCATTCCCGCCGGCGAGCAGATCGGCCCCGCCGCGACGAAAAAGCCGTCGAAGCTACTGCTGGTGCTGGCGGCCATGGGCCCCGGCGTCGTGACCGCCATGGCCGGCAACGACGCCGGCGGCATCTCCACCTATTCCACGGCCGGCGCGAACTTCGGCTTCGGCACCCTGTGGGTCATCCCCATCATGTGCGTGCTGCTCGCCGTCGTGGAGACCACGGCCGGCCGCATGGGCGCCGTCACGGGCAAGGGCTTCGCCGCGCTCATCCGCGAGCGCTTCGGCATCCGCATCGCCGCCTTCGCCATGCTGGCGCTTCTGGTGGGCAACGTGGCCACGACGTTCTCCGAATTCGCCGGCATCGCCTCGGGCATGGAGATGTTCGGCGTGTCGAAGTACATCTCGGTACCCGTGGCGGCCTTGGGCGTGTGGCTACTCGTGGTGGGCGGCTCCTACAAGCGCGTGCAGCGGGTGTTCCTCGGGCTGTCGCTGGTGTTTCTCACCTATGTGGTGGCGGCGTTCCTCGCGCAACCGAACTGGGGCGAGGCGCTGCATGACACCGTGGTGCCCACCTTTGTCGGCGACGTGAGCTTCATCTCGCTCGTCATCGCCATGATCGGCACCACCATCGCGCCTTGGATGATGTTCTTCTCACAGAGCAACGTGGTAGAGAAGGGCCTCACCCCTAAAGACCTCTTCTCGCAGAAAGCCGACGCCGTCTCCGGCACCATCGCCGCCTGCGTGGTGGCCTGGTTCATCATCGTGACCACAGGTGCGGTGCTCTTCCCCGCCGGCATCACCATTGACTCGGCGGCCGATGCCGCCGCGGCTCTCGCCCCCTTCGCCGGCCCCTATGCCGAGGCGCTCTTCGCCGTGGGGCTCATCGCGGCGTCGTTTTTAGCTGCCTGCGTGCTGCCGCTGACGACCGCGTTTGTCATCTGCGAGGCCTTCGGCTGGGAGGCGGGCGTCTCCTTCAAGTGGCGCGAGGCCCCCACGTTCAAATCCATCTTCACCTTCGTGATCGCGTTCTCGGCCATCGTGGTGCTCATTCCCGATGTGAACCTGTTGGGCATGATGCTGACGGCCCAGTTCGTCAACGGCGTCATTTTGCCCATTCTGCTGGCGCTCATGGCCATCATCTCGGCGGACAAGTACATCATGGGCGACTACCGAAGCGGGCGCGTGTCGAAGGTGCTTCTGTGGGCCACCGTCGGTGTGGTGGCGGCGCTCACCGTGGCGTTGCTCGTGATGCAGGTGCTGGGACTCGCGTAACCGTCCGTTCCGTGCGCCCGTCCGTTCCGCCTCTCCTGCCGGCTTCCTTGCGCTCCCCCTCCCCACTTAAACGCTCATCGATTACTGAATTCAACAGGGTGTTTACGTAAGCGAATCGGTGCGCTCATCGTTTGGTACATCCCTTGTATTTGCGTTTTGCGGCTCGCATACTGCTAAGTGCCGGGAACAAAAAAGGACCGCTCCCGACACACCTGCGGGTGACGCAACGTCGGCACGGGCCGTTCGTTCGCGTCGATGGAGCGCAAGCTGCAGACCCGTAGGCGTTTACACGTTAGGAGGCTGCAGTGCAATTCAAAGCATCAACAGATTATGGACTGCGCGCCGTCTTGTACCTGGCCGCGCAGGGGCACACCTGCTCGTCGAAGGATATCGCCCAGGACATGTCGATCCCCCGCGACTACCTCATTCAGCTCGCGCAGCTTTTGCGCAATGCCGGCATCATCGAGGCGAGGCCCGGCAAGCACGGCGGCTATCGTTTGGCCAACGACCCCTCGAAGATCACCCTACTGCAAGTGGTGAACGCGCTGGACGACGACGCCAAGGACACGACGCGCACCCGTCGCAAGGATCGCGCCGATGCGTCCATGGTGCAAGGCATCAAGCAAGCGTACGATCTGGTTCTCACCGGCTACGACGCCTATTTCGACAGCATCACGCTGCAAATGCTGCTGGACGCGTCCCAGGATGAGTCCATGGGCAAGGAATTTCTGGCCGGGCGCCTCATCGCCGAGAGCCAGCGCCTGCTCGCCGAAGCTGCTGCGGCGGCGTAAGCAACCGAACGGCGGACGGTCTGCCGCATTCCATAGCCGACCAACGAAGAAGGCCCCAGGTTGGGGCCTTCTTTCTGCGTCGTTGCGCCAGGTCATCAATCCGTTGTTGGCTCGCTTTGTAGGGGCAGACCTTGGTCTGCCCTCCCGACAAGAGAGATCATCCCCGTTGAGAGGGGCGACCAAGGTCGCTCCCTACGGATTCAGCCAGCGGGATCGATCTTACGCCTTCGCCTTCTTCGACGCCTCCATGCGCACGAGCACCAGCACGGCGATCACGATGAGCACCACGCCGAGCGCCAGCGAGATCCAGGGGTTCTTCGTGAAGCCGGCGATGATGTAGCCCACGAAGCACACGATCATGACCAGCGTGGCGTAGGGAATCTGCGTGGCCACATGGCGCAAGTGGTTGCACTTTGCGCCGGCCGAGGACAGGATGGTCGTATCGGAGATGGGCGAGATGTGGTCGCCGTACACTGCGCCGGCCAGCGCCGCGCCCACAGCCACGAGGAACAGCGGATCGTCGGCTGCGAACACGCCGATAATGATGGGCAGAATAAGGGCGATGGTACCCCAGCTCGTACCCATGGCGAAACCGATGAAGGCCGCCACTACGAAAATGACGGCCGGCAGAAGGTCGAGACCCACGCCCAGGCCATTCAAGAAGCCGGAAACGAACTCGCCGGTGCCCAAGAGGTAGCGGCAGCATCCGCCGAGCGACCAGGCCAGCACGAGGATCATGATAGCGCCGATCATGGAGCGCACACCTTCCGACATGGCCTCCACGAAGCCGCCCAGGTTCATGAGCTTGCGCGGCAGGAACATGCAAGCGGCCACCACGAGCGCCACGCAGGCGCCGATGCACAGGCCCATGACCGGATTCTCGCCGACCGCCGTGGCGAAGTCGACACCGCTGAAGAAGCCGCCCATGTACATCATGCCCAGAATGGAGAACACGATGAGCACCAAAATGGGCACGATAAGATCCCAGATGGTACCGCGCTCGGAGATGTTCAGGCCCTTGTACTCCTCAATGGCCCCGGCGGCGGCGTCGTCGATGTCGCCCTCCTCGGTCACCACCGTGGGGATGTTCGGCGCGCCTTCCAAATCGACCTGGGCCTTGTCGGCGATGCGGGCGAGCGAGACCGCCTCAAGCGCCGAACCCTCGGGGGGAATGCGCCCCTCGGCATCGGCCTGAGCCGCGGCCATAGGGCCGAAGTCCTTCTGCAGGAACAGCATGAAGAACACGAAGAAGATGGTCAGCAGCGCGTAGAAGTTGTAGGGGATGGAGGCCACGAAAGTGTTGAAGCCGTCCTCGCCCATATAGCCGCCCACAGCCACGGCCCACGAGGACACCGGTGCGATGATGCAGACCGGGGCCGCCGTGGAGTCGATGATCCAGGCGAGCTTCTCGTGGCTGACGCGGAACTTGTCCGTCACCGGGCGCATGACGGCGCCCACGGTGAGGCAGTTGAAGTAGTCGTCCACGAAGATGATGATGCCGAGCAGCGCCGTGAGAATCGAGGCCGCGCGGGCGTTCTTCACATGGGTGGTGACCCACTCCGCATAGGCGCGGGAGCCGCCCGCCGTGGCGATGACCACGGTAAGCGCTCCCAGAAGCGCAAGGAACAAAAGCAGCGCCCCGTTGCCGGCTATCTGCTCGGCCATCATTTGGGGCACCATGGTGAACGAGGCGACGAGCTGCTCGCCACCGGCGCCGTTCAGCGTGAACTGGTAGATGATCATGCCCGTGAACACACCGATGGTCAGCGACGAATACACCTCCTTGGTGATGAGCGCCAGGACCAGTGCCAGAATCGGCGGCACGATGGACCACAGGCCCGTGGCAATGAGTTCGAACCCTTCCATGACCTTCCTTCCTCAAGAGGCCGAGGGCATGACACCCGCGAACGCGCGACCCCGGAGCGCGATGCGAGCGCTCAGCGCGCGAATGCGCAATGCGAACGTTGCGAGCGCTCTGCACGTGACAACGAAACGCGGCCGTCGCCGGTGCCCTGCCCCCGGCCTTCTGGTGACAGAACAGCATAAGTATATCCGAGTTAGTCAGAGAAAAGTCCCGCGATCACACGGGACTTTCCAGGTTTCTCATCTTCAGTTGTGACGGTTGTGACTTTCCGCACTTACACGTCGGCGGCGGCGCTTACCGTGGCGCTTTCCAGCTCCTCCTGGGCGAGCTCGCGGTCGTACTCGCGGTCGATGGCGCTTTCCGGAGTCGGCGGCTTAATCTGGAAAGGCACCGCTGGCGTAAACAGGCTCACCACTGGCACAATCACGAGCGAAAGGATCATGCACAGAGCGCCGCAGTTGATGGGGCTCGCGATAAGCGGCGTGCCGCCGGACAGCGCCAAGCCCATGTTCACAGCCGTCAGGCCCACACCCACGGCGAACGAGCACCACACGCTCGCCTTCGAAATGCGCCCGGAATACAGGCCCCACAGGAAGGGACCGAGGAACGAACCGGCCAGCGCACCCCAAGAGTAGCCCATGAGCTGGGCGATGAACACCACCGAAGAGTGGTACTGGAACAGCGCGATGAGCGCCGAGATGGCAATGAATACCACGAGCAGGCCGCGCATCCAGACAAGCTGCTTCTTCTCGGACATGTTCTTGATGATGTTGCCGTTGATGAAGTCGATGGTCAGGGTAGATGACGACGTGAGCACGAGCGACGAGAGCGTCGACATGGAGGCCGACAGCACGAGCACAATCACCAGGCCGATGAGCACGTCGGGCAAGGTGGACAGCATCGTCGGGATGATGGAGTCGTAGATGGGCGTGCCGTTGGCGGCGTACTCGATCTGGCCCTCGTAGAGGCGACCGAAGCCGCCGAGGAAATAGGATCCACCGGCCACCACGAAGGCGAAGATGGTGGAGATGATGGCGCCCTGCTTGATGGCGGGACCGGTTTTGATGGCGTAGAACTTCTGCACCATCTGCGGCAGACCCCAGGTGCCCAGCGACGTGAGGATGACAACGCCGAGCAGGTTGAACAGATCGGGCCCGAAGAAGCTGACGAAGGGACCTTGCATGGCCGAACCCTCGGCGGGGATCTGCGACAGCGAGATGATGGCCTCGGAGAAGCCGCCGTTGTTCAAGATGACCGCCACGATGACGGCGATGATGCCGAGCAGCATGACAATGCCCTGAATGAAGTCGTTCATGACCGTGGCCATATACCCGCCAAGCACCACATAGATGCAGGTGACCACCGCCATGCCGATGACGCACACATCGTAGGGCAGCGCGAAGGCCATGCCGAACAGACGCGACAGACCATTGTAGACGCTCGCGGTGTACGGGATGAGGAACACGAAGATGATGGCCGCCGCCGCGATGCGCAGGGCGCGGGAATCGTAGCGCTTGCCGAAGAACTCCGGCATGGTGGAGGCCTGCAGGCGATGGGTCATCTCGCGGGTGCGAGGGCCTAGGACCCACCAGGCGAGCAGCGAGCCAATGATAGCGTTGCCGATGCCGGCCCAGGTAGCCGAGATACCGTACTTGAAGCCGAACTGGCCCGCGTAGCCGACAAACACCACGGCCGAGAAGTAGCTCGTGCCGTAGGCGAAGGCGCTCATCCACGGGCCGACGTTGCGGCGGCCCAGAATGAAGCCGTCCACGGTGCCCGTGTGCCGGCGGCAGTAGATGCCCACCGCCACAGCCACGGCCACAAAGGCAATTACCAAGAGAACTTTCGCGATCATTTCCTTCTACTTTCCTTCCGTTGCGCGGATACGTCCGATGGCGCACACGACTTTTCGCCCGGGGCTACAAAAAAATAGCCACGGGCGAAAACCCGTGTGCTATTGGTATCGGAACTCAAATTGTGGGGAGACCTCGCGCAGGGACTGCTGGGCTTCATGCTGGCTGGCAACAGCGCGGGCCGCCTCGGCGATACACTGAGCCGCCTTGTGCGCACTGGCCAGCGCACACTCGACCGCGTCGGTGCAACACTGGGCAGCCTTATGCGCGCTCATGAGGGCGCAGGCCACCGCATCGCGCGACTGCTGGGCGATGTGCTGGCTTGCCACAGCGAGCGCCGCCGCATCCATGCCACCTTTATGTCCCTGAACGAAAATCATGGCCGACACTTTAGCATAATAAAGTGTGTTTGTGAGTCATAATTTGGAAAAGCCGGCGAGAAGATGCTGCAGCCACGACTGTCGCGGCCATGGCTTAGAAGATATCAGGAAGCCGTGATGACATTAAGTCCCTTTCGCGACTTCGAGTTCCTTTTTGGCTTGAAAATCACGAAAAATCGGCGCGATCGGAGTAGTAGAGACTTTTTTGTAATACGCCACCTGGGAAAACGAGCGCTTTTGTATTACTGAGAGGCCTTTTTGGCGCTCTTCGCCCGATCTTTCGTGATTTCTAAGCCAAAAAGGCCGCGGGAAGGTCTCTTTTAGGCCCCGTATCCGATCTTTCGTGATTTTGAAGCCACATTTCGCGCCAAGGCATCTCCATCAAGAACATCTTCAGCGAGAACGCCTTCAACGATTCCCGCAAAATTGGAAGAGGCTTCGAGGTGCGCGTTGTGGCCAGCATCGGGGACGAGCTCTGTGGGAAGGCCGGCAGCGCGGACGCGGGCGGTTACCGCGGAGTACTTCTCATCAAGGACGCCGGCAACGTAGAGCACCGAAACGCCGCGGTTGGCCAGGTCGGCAAGGACGCCAAGCGCAACCGTTTCGGCAGCTTGATGGTGAGCACCCCAGGCTTCCAGAGAGCGGGCCAAAGGCTCTGCATCGCGGGAGGTGCGCTCGGCTCGGATGGCGGCGTGCGCTTCCGCGGGAAGCGCACACTGGCTGGCGAACAACGGCAGCGTTTCCCACCAGTCCATGAAGGCCGCAACGCCCTCATCGCGAAGCCGCTGAGCCCAGGCGCCATTGCGCTCGGCTAAGACGGCCCGAGCGGCTTCGTCGGCAGGCCCGAGCCCCGCGCTTTCTAAAACAAGCCCGGCCAGCGGCAGATTGGGATAGCGCACCACGGTTTCAGCGGCGATGCGGCCGCCCATGGAATAGCCAACGAGCACGGGCGCGGCATCGACCTGCGCGACCAAACGCACGATGGCCGCCACCCGATCACACACCGCATCGAGGGAGGTCAGCGGGTCGCGCACCGCCCCGGAGACGTTTTTGGCATTCGCGTCGCCTTCCACGTCCTCCCCGTCTTCCCCGTCTTCCCCCGCCTCCGTACCTTCCAAAACTTCCTCAACGCTTGGCAGCTTGAGGTCGCCCTTGCACTCGTACAAATCGGGTGCATAGGTGCGGTGACCGGCCGCCTGCAGCCGCTGCGCTACCGCATCCCACGACGCAGGCGTTTGAGCAAACCCGTGCAGAAGGATGCAGGGGGCCATCCCTTCACCGGCAGATCTCACCACGGTTCCACCGCGTCCCTCCGTAATCGTCCCGCCATCGCACAACTCACCCGAACCCATAAGCGTTAGCGCTGATAGGGGGCGTAGCGGTCGCGGACGCCGCGTAGGGGCAGGGCGACCTCGATGAGGCTTATGCCCGGCGTGCCGAGAAACTGCTCGTAGGCGCTGCGGAAGGCGCCGACCGTGTGCACGCTGGCCGAGGGGATGCCGAAGGCGGCGGCGGCTTCGGTGAAGCGCACGTCCTGGGGCGCGAGGAACAGCCGCTCGAAGTACGGGTCGGCGGAGGCCTGGGGCAGCATGTCGAAGATGGCGCCGCCGTTGTTGTTCAGCAGCACGATGACCAGCGACGGGGTTCCTTCCGGCCCACGGCGCTGGAGCAGCATCTCGCGCTGAAGCGCCAAGCCGGAGAGATCGTGCAGCAGCGTGAAGTCGCCGGTGAGGAACGTCGTCTGGGCGAAATGTTGCGCTGCGCCCACGGCCGTGGAGACCACGCCGTCGATACCGTTCTGCCCACGATTGGCCATCACAGCCAGGGGCTTTCCGTCCTTTACGTAGAAGGTGTCCACGGCACGGATGCTCATGGAATTCGCCGAAAAGAGGCACGAGCCTTCCGGCGCCAGCTCGAGAAGCGAGCGCACGTAGGCGCCTTCCGTGGCCTCGGAATCGTGGGTGGCCACGCCGTCCCATTCCACAGCGAGAATGCGCAGGCGCGCCTCGTCGTTGAGGGCGACCCAGGCGTCAGCGAAGCGGCGCTGGGCCTTGCGGCCCTCGGCGCGCCATCCGCTGCGCACGAACCCGAGGGGTGTCGTACCCACGAACACGTCCGTCGCCGCGTTGAAATCGCGCGTCTCGGCGACATCGACCGCCAGCGAGACGGGACGCGTGCGCTCGAGCAAGGCGGTTGCGCTCTTCGAGATAGGATAGCGGCCGAAGCGGATGACCACCTCGGGCGCGGGGCAGTCGGCGCGGGCGCAGAGGTTGTCGTAGTTGTCGATGATGAGCGGGTCGTCGATGGGGCGCAGCCCCGACAGCGGGTCGGCGAGCACGGGCAGCGACAGCTTGCGCGCCCAAGCGAGAATCTCCTCGGCTTCCGCCACGGTCTCGCAGGAGCCCTCGCCGGCAAGCACTAAAGAGGGCCGCTTCCACAACAATCGCTCGATGGCCTCGATGCTGGAAGGGGGCAATGTGCCGGCAGGGCCAACAAGCGGGCCCAGATCGAGACGGGCACCATCCTTCGCGGCGATACTGGCGTTGCGAGCGCCCAGAGCGAAGCAGTCGTGGGCGGCACGCTGCATGGCCTGCAGGTCAGCACCGGCAAAATCGGGCTTGAGCGGGGCATCGAAGGGGAAGTTCACGTGCACGGGGCCGGCCAGGTGCATGCAGGCGCGGGAAGCCACCTGCAGGTTTGGATCGTAGTTCACGATGTCGCCGGCCTCGTTGTAGAAGACAGACTGGAAAGAATCGGCCTCTTCAACGGCTGCGGCCGCAAAGTCGCCAGCAGTATCCCACGCAGGAGCATCGGCGGGAGCGTCATCGATCGCAGAATTCGCCGGCATCGCGACGGTAGCAGCAGGATCCATCGGCAGCGCGATGGTGGCAGCAGGATCCTTCGGCAGCGCGGCGGCCCCGGAGCCAGCTGAAACAGCAGCATGCTTGCCGAGGGAAGCCGCCGCGACCGCAGAATCCGTCCCTTCATGCACGCCGGTCGCCACGGGCTCGCGCAACCCCTCCTTCACCGGCGCCGGCTCTCGGTAGGGAGCCAGCGTAGCCGTCGGGCCAAGCGCGGCGAGCACCGCCTCGCGAGCCGCCTGGCGGGCAAAGGCGATATCGCGATCGCGCCCGCGCGGCGTGGGCATGGCTCGGAAGGAGCGCACATGGCTGCCATAGGCCTTCAGCTGGTCGGTGGTCTGCGGCGCGCCGAGGCCCTGCAGCTGCGGGGGCCGGTCGCCAGACAGAACGATGAGCGGCACCCGGGACGTTTCCGCCTCGATAACTGCCGGGTAGTAGTTCGCCAAGGCCGTGCCCGAGGTGCACACGAGCGCCACGGGGCGACCGCTCGCCTTCGCAAGACCCAGGCCGAGAAAAGCAGCCCCGCGCTCGTCGATATCCACGTAAACTCGCAGATCCTGGGGTCGGCGCTGCTCCAGCTCGTAGGCCGCCATGGCCAAGGCCGTCGACCGCGAGCCGGGGCTCACCACCACCTCGCGCACGCCCCAGCGCACCATCTCGTCGAAAAACGCCGCCACGAACAGCGCGGTATCCTGCTGATGAGTCGTCGTTATGGGCATCGCCACTTCCTTTCGCGAATTTCGTCCGTCCATGATAGCGCACGAAACGCCCCCGGAGAGCCGCGCGACAAGAGGCTACGCGCCGAAAGCGGAAAGGATGGTGCGCAGCTTCAGATCGATTTCCTCGTACTCGGCGTCCGCATCGCTTTCGCCGACGATACCGCAGCCGCCGTACACATAACCCATCTCGCCGTCGAAAACGCCGGTGCGCAGGGCAACGGAGAACTCGCCGTCGCCGGCGCCGTCCACGAACCCGCAGGCCCCCGCGTAAAATCCGCGGTTGTAGGGCTCGATGGCACGCAGCAGCATCTTCGCCTCCCCCACCGGCGTGCCGGCCACGGCGGGGGTGGGATGCAGGTCTTCCATGAGGTCGGCCAGCGTGATGCCGGCGAGCACGCGGGCGCGGGCCGGCGTGAACAGGTGCTGCACATGGACAAGCCGCATGATCTCGGGAGTGGCAGGCACGTCCACGTCGTAGCAGACGCGGTCGAGAACGCTGCGAATGAGCTGCACCACATAATCGTGCTCGGAGCGGTTCTTCCCATCGGCCAGAAGCGCCTCTGCCAGCGCGTCCGATTCCGCCGCCGTAGCTCCGGCAGGGCACGTCCCCGCCAGACACATCGACTCCACCACATCGTCGCGCTTGCGCACGAGAAGCTCGGGCGTGCAGCCGCAGAAAAAGACGTCGGCATAACGGTACAGAAGCACGGTGCCGCGGGCGTCGCCGTCGATGAGGTTCACGAGCAGATCCTTCGATGAGAAGGGATGCTCGGCCGCAAGGCGCAACCGCCGCGAGAGCACCACCTTCGACACCCGGCCCTCCCCTATGGCCGCAAGCGCTGCGTCCATGGCCTCGCCCCACGCCTCGCGGGAGTCGGGCTCAAGCGCAAACGGAATGCTCGTGCGCTGGCGGGTCGGCGCGGAGGCCACCATGCGCGTGAAGCGGGCCACGCGACCGGGGTACACCGGACCCAGCGAGTTCACCTGCAAGAAGCGCCCGCGCTCGTTCTCGATGAGCACGATTTCCGGCAGCATGAAGCGAAGGCGCGGGAACGAGGCCATCAGCTCGTCGGCCGGCGCGGGATTGGTAGCGTCGAAGCGATTGAACGAGAAGAACACCGGCGGCTGGCCGGCGCCAGCCCCACCGGCGACCTCACTAGCAGCCGCACCAGTCGCAACCTCACGCAGCGAGCTGCCCTCGCCGTACTCGTATTCCACATCGCGCAAACTGGGCAGCGCGATGCAGCGGCCGAGTCCCATGTAGCGGCAGGCACGCTGCTTATCGTAGTAAACGAACTGGTCGGTGAACCCCTTCTGCAGCCAGCAGAACGCATCCACCAGATCCGCCTCAATGGGAACGTTGCATGTGTAAATTCGCGTCATGAATCCATCTCGCTCACCGGCCGCGCGGCCATCGCAATACCTTAGCGAAATTCTACCATGGGGCTGCGGGGGCGCGCATGGCAACAGGCACCTTACTCCAGCACTTGGAAGTTGCGAATGGCGGCGATGGGACTCACCTTGCCGCCCTCGTTCACGGAGCGCGCCATCATCTGGAACACGCCTCCTCCTCGGGCGTCCGTTCGAGGGTCCACCACACTCAGCGCACACTGTCGGTGCCGGCGGTGTCGTGACGCGTCCAGCTGGTGCCGCCGTCGAGGGAGAACTCGACGCCGATGGTGTTCTCGCCATTGATCTTGTCGGCGATGATGGCCCTGCGCTCAATGAGGAAGTCGGGCGGAAAGGAGACCACTATGCCGTCGGTGGCCTCAGGCTGAACGTCCCGCGAGCTCGCCTGCGAGGTATCCTAATCCACAGCTCTCCCTTTCCCCTATGCGTTTTGGCTCAGCATAGCACCGGAGGAAACGTCAATGGCCCACACGGCCCTTCGCCCCGATGGCTATCCTCGGAAGAGCTACAAGGCAATGAAGCCATACCGAGAAGGCCAGGGAGGGAACGACCGACTCGATATGGCTCATGCGTGCTGCGGCAAAGGGCGCAGCAGCGAAGAAGGGCGCAGGCCTCAGTTCCGCCTCAGGGCCGCCTAAGCGATACCCAGGCAGTTTCTGGCGCTAATACGGCCGAATGCAAGGCATTCACCGCAGTTTCCGCCGCCGTTATACATGTCTGACCAGATAGAGCCGAACTCGCCAGCGCTGTAAAGATTCGGGATGGGATTCTTGTCATGATCGAGGATCTGCCCGAACTCGTTACGCTCGGGACCGCCATCGGTATTGAGGAACCACGGGCACTGGCGCGCCGCATAGAACGGCGGCTCAACAATAGGCGCAACCCCGTCATCCGCACGGTAGAACTGCGTATCTCCGCCGTTTTGCAACATGGCATTCCACGTTGCAACCGTTCGTGTGAGCTCTTCAACCGGCACGTCGATCTGAGCCGCAAGGCCCTCGATTGTGTCGGCGCTGTAAGCGAAGCCCTCAGCCACCGGATCGTCGAAGGGGAAGTACGTGGTTGCCTTCTCGAAGCCCGCAGCATCGAAGATGCCCCAGGAAACGGCCGGCAGATGGCGCGTCATCCACTCGCCGCCGCTCTGGTAGTCGCCATGCCGATTGCCGTTGGTGAGCTTGAGATCCAACGCCACGCGCGTGTTGTTGCCGTAGGAAACCGCCGGGCACTCGGGAGTGAATCGCCGGCCGTTCGTTCCAACCAAGATACCGTAGCCGGAATCGATCATCTCCAGGTTCGAGGTGAAGCCCGTTCCATCGAGTGACACGACGTGGGGCCAGAATCCGGCGATGCCGTGCATGTGCCACATTGATGCACCGACCTTCTCGCACATGACAATGCCGTCGCCGGTGTTGTGCACCGCCGCTGCGGGGTGACAGCCGTAGGCCTTGAAATAGTTTGCCATCATCTCGGGGTTGTTCTCGAAGCCCCCGCAGCACATGACGACGCCCTTGTTCGCCCTGACGTTCACTTCCTTGTTCCCGTCAAGATAGGTCACGCCCTCGATAGCGCACGAAACGGGATCCTGGATAAGCCGAACAGCCGGCGCCTTGGTCTTCCGAGTGATGACATCCGCCAGCTCGTCTGCCTTGGCGCTGAGGAACTTGATGACGTGAGTCAATCCGTCGGGATTATCAGGATTGAAGCGAATCCCATGCACCGAAGCGTTGGGATCCAGCTCAGTGTATTCTGCATCATATTTGTAGACGCCCTGGCAGAACCCATCGGGGTCTTCGTAGGATACATAGAAGTCATCTGGCGCCCCCAGGGAGCGGAGCCAATTCGCATGCTCCATCGCCTCGCGCACATAGGCCTCGCAAATCGCGTCCGAAACCGTCTCGTTCTCGCCGCGAAGGGCCTTGACGTACTCCAAGCAATCATCGTAGTTGTCGGTCGTCATTATCATGCCGCCCGAGAAAGCGCTATTGCCGCCGCCGAGCGGACTGTCGCTCTTTTCCAAGAGAAGGCATGTGGCGCCGTCGCCCTCAGTGCCCACCGTGACTGCGGTGGCCAGGCCGGCAAGACCGCTTCCGACGACGACCACATCATATTCCTCGTCAAAGTCTACGCCGGTTGATGCAAGATCCTGATCGCCCGAAGACGCATCCTTGGACGAGCAGCCTCCCAGCGCCACCGCGCCAACGGCAGTGCCGAGCGCCACGCCCGTTCCGACCAAGAAGCTGCGGCGCGTTGTCCCTGTTTCCATGTGCATATGATTCCTCCTTTTGGCTTCTTACCTCATGCCGTCCCGTCAATGATCGCGAGTCCGGCGGCGAGGGGAAGTCTCGCCCAAGAGGCGTCAAATGACATCCCATCCCACGGGGGAACGCGTCGTTTTTTTCTACCCATTCATTGGGTATTTTCTCTCCCCACGCCTTGGAACTGGCATTTCTCAGAAAGGCGGCCCTGCGCACATGCTAGGAACTCGCCGCATATTTCTCTAAAATAGGCAGAGCGAAGCTATGGAGAACACGCCACCCAACATATCAGCGCACCGAGAATCAGAGCCTGCCTCTTCCACCGAGGCAACAAAGGCCCTGATGCTCGTCGTGCACATCATCGGCTTTGCCAGCATTTGGTCGATATTCCAACGATCGTTCTTCCTTCACCCTCTTGCATCGTTCGATCTGGTTCAAACAACGGACGAGCTCCTTTATATATGCGTGGGCATGGCGATTTCGACTGCGGCAATCCTCCTGAAAGGCAAGAGCGTCCTTTCTCGCAATCGGCAGTGGCTCAAGGTGGCCCTCGCCGCAACAGCGATGGGGCTTATCGGAGGAGGCGTGTTGGTCTATTGCAACGAAGCCGCTCTTGCGCCCCCAGCTCTTTTTGCCGAGGCCTTTTGCATAGTGATGGGTGCTTCCAGCATTCTTTCCCTTTACCTGTGGTCGGTCGAGCTCATTCGCTATGCCTACCAGACAAGCTTCGGTTGGGCGGTTTTCTCCTTCTTCTCTGCCGTTTTCCTTGCACGGGCGGCGACAGCGCTTGTGGGAAACTCGCTGCTTGGCACTTTGCAGATTCTGTTCTCCTGCCCCACCTCGCTAGCGCTGTGGGCGCTTTCGGCTCATGCCAGCACCATTGAAGTCCTTGCCATCAGCAGCTTCGAGATAAGTCGAAGCGAGAGGCGCTTCCTCATCGCATCTATCGTTCTGATGCTGACGATGCCGCTCTCCCATATTCTGCTCATCGGCATACCCTCGTTCGCAGAGATGAGCTTTTCCAACGACACCCGCGAAGCGACTCTTCTCGTGATTTCCCTTTGCGCCGCCATTCTTGCCGCCGTGCGCTCCTGCAATGTTGTAAAAGCCATAACCGCCCAACATCTCTGGTTTGCGCTCTTCGGTGTGATAGGAGGAACGTGTCTCGGACTCCTCTTAAGCAACTCAAGCGACGCCTTTACCGCTTCTGCCGCCATCAACACCACCAGTACTCTGTGGTCACTCTCCTTCATGCTGCTCTACTTCTCGCTCCTGCTCTTTTGCTACGAGTCCTCAGTCAACCCTGCCCTTATTTTCGGCCTCATGTTCTTCGTGCCCCAGTGCATCGATATAGCCACCAAGCATTTCGAATTTACCGCAGACGCGCTGCCCCTCATTCATCTGTCAACTCTCGACCAGGGAGTCCTTACCGCTCTTCTCGTTATTGTCACGTTGTTGGCCCTGTCTCTGCTTCTTGCTGCCTTTGGCTCGAGCAACGCACTCAAGACCCTCGTCAATTCCAACCCCTTCGTCGAAACCGCCGCTCTCAGCGAGGCTGACCCGCGGAAGGAACGCGCTTTAGATATCGCAGCACGGCATGGTCTCACTTCTAGGGAGCAGGACATCCTCCTTCTTCTTTCGCAGGGGCACAGTGCAGCCCGCATAGGAGAGCTTCTTTACATTTCTGCGGCAACCGTCCAAACCCACACTAAGCATATCTACGCGAAACTTGGCGTTCATTCTCGCCAGGAGATAATTGATCTTTTTGCCTGATCATCGCGACTCCTTTAGACATGGCATCGAGCCCTACCAACGCCATTGTCCTTCGCAAATGAGCTAGCCAGCCAGAAATCACCGCATCGCAATTCGCGGAGCAACTGCTGCGCCAGGGAATGCCGAGCCCCCGACGTGAATCGCGCCCCGAATCTTGGACAAGATAGACCAAGATTCGGGGCGCAAGGGAGAGGCTTTCTAAATCGCGGGTGCGACCTTGCTGGGAGGGGAGGCGCGAGGCCGCACCCACAGAAGACGAGCTTCGCCTTCCTTGCTTTAGGCGGCGGCCATGGTCATAAGCGAGGCCAAGGACACGCCCGACACCTCGGCATTGGCGATGGCGCCGCCGCCGGGGGCGTTCGAGGCGCAGGAGCAGCCGAGCACATAGGAATCGGCGCCCTCCTCCTCGGCCATCTCGGCCACTGTGGCCTCCATGGTCGGCAAACCCGCGACCGACACTTTGATGGCCTGGGCCGTGTACACGCCGTAGCCGTCGGCTGTGGTCTGGCACAAAGTAGCTGCCGCTTTGGCGAACACCGAGGCGATAGTCTCGTTGGAAGTCACCACGCCTTGGTCGTAGCTGAACTGGCCTTCGACGCGCTGAACGCCAGTCGCCTCGGCGGCAGCACTCGCTTCCGTCGCCTGCTGGGTCGCCGCCGCGGGCGACGCATCGGCCGTGATGTCCATGACGGCCGGGGCCGCCGCCAGCGCCGCAGAGCCCAGCAGGATCAAGCTGCTCGCCGCCGCGCCAATAGCCTTCGCTGAAGTAGTCACGATGCGCTCCTTTCCTACTCGCTCACTTGGATGATGATGCTGGCGTCCTTGCCCCGCTCAACGCCGTTCTTGCTGACGGCCTTCGCCTTGGCGATGTAGGTGCCGGCCTTCTCGGGCGTCCACGTCATGGTGAAGTGGGTCCACTGATAGGGATCGAAGCTGTCCGGAGAGTCGACTTCAGTCCAGTTCTGGCCGTAATCCAGGGAGAAGAGGATTTTGTCCACTTCGTAGTTGCAGGCATCGCCGAAGGTCCAACCCCAGGAAGCGCCCTCCAGGGTCACGGGCTCGCCCACCTTGGCCTGCACGCCGTCGTTGTCGAACCAGGAGGTGTTCATGTTGATGAGAGCGCCGGCCTCGATGGAGGGCACGGCGATGTCGCTGTACACCGGCGGGTTGTCGGTCTTGCTGAACTTGATGCCCACCAGGTTCTTCACCGTGGCCGTGCCACCGGTGCCGGGAACGAAGATCTCCACCGGGCCGCCCTGGGCGATGTTGAGGTCATGACCGTAGCGCTCGAGCACGATCACAGCATCGTTGTCGATGTAAGACTGCAGGTCGGTGGCACCATCGGGGTAGATGGCCGTCCACCCATCAACGGCGACAGGCGTAACGGTGTTCGTACCCGCCTCGACGCCGCCTACGGCCTCGATGAAGTCGGACAGCTTCACGCCCTTCATGGGCATGTTGTCGAACATGGCAGTGTTGTAGCCGGCCACGTAGCAGTACTGGGCCGCCGTGAACTCCGTCTGGGGCATGGCCTTCAGGTCGTCCAGCGTGTACTCGCCGGGCTTGCCGACGCCTTCAACGGTAAAGCGGTAGCTGTCGTCGTTCACGGACTTCTCGATCTGGTCATAGGCATCCTCACCTTCGATGCGCTCGAAGTTCAGGATGTTGAACTCGTCTTCCTCGGCACTCGTCGCCTGATCCACCTGCACGTCGAGCTTGGGGTCGGCCTCGCGAACAACCCCGCTAAAGGTACCCTCGTCCCAACCGTGGCGCTCGAGCCAATGGATATCGGTCTCATCTTCGTTGGGATAGCCGCCGAAGCGCATGTCGTACTTGACGTCCTCGAACAGCTTCATGATGATATTGCCGCCCTCGTCAGTGTCGGTCACGTGACAGCTCCAGCAGTTGCCGTTGGCATTCACAAACTCGGGGCTGCTGTAGTGGCGCACGTGCAGGTTCTCAGACATGATGTTGCCCGCCGTGCCCATTTTCTGGTAGTGGCACACCACACAGTCGCCGTTGTAGGAGCCCTTCTTCATACCCACCTGGTTGGTGATGTGCACGAAGGAACCGTTGTTTTTGTCCAGCGTGAACAGATCGTCGTGACACGCGGCGCATCCGCGGTTGCCCGCGTTTTGGAACTCCGCATTGCGCTGAATGTCCGGGAACATGCCCGTGGACACGTCCGTGAAGTCCGCTGCCGTCGAGAACGAACCGGTAGTCGAGGCATCGGCGTCCCCGCCGTCCGACTCGCCCGTCTCGGCCATGGCCGCATTCGTGTCCGTTGGCTGGGGCGCCGTGGACGGCGCGCAGGCCGCCAGACAGGCCGCCAGAGCGAGCAGGCATACCGCGGCGCCGAGCGCGAACTTGCGCCGCGAGTGCGCACGTCTGCCCTCGCCTCTCTTACTCGTAGGGAACCTCATGAGTCCTCCTCTCCTCTTTCTGCGGAAGGCCCTTTGCCGTTCCGCTCCTTCGCGGTTCACTATCCCCGAGAAGCCAGTTTTCGGCGTCATCATCCATGCAGCAAAGTACCGACGACCCCAACGACAACGTACTCAAATGTTGAGTATTTCCCCGTTCAAGCCGCTTTTCACTAGTCGGGAAGGCTCCTTCTCGGACGCCCTTCGCTATAATCGAGAGCACAGAGGGAGGAGCCTACGGAGGAAGTCATGGAGAACGAGAAGACAGGGGGCGTCCGCGCGGCCGAGCATCGCCCGCTCTGCTTGTGCATCTTGGCTATTGGTGCGCTGTTCGCTTGGTGGAACCTCTACCACGACGACGGATTTCTTTTCCTGTCGAACTATCTCAACCAAGTTGAGAGCTGCTTGGCTTGCTACGGCGGCGCCCTCGGCGCCTTCGCCCTCATCGTCGGAGCCCGGGCGAGCTGGCGACGGCGCGAGCGTCCCTGGCTCATCGCCCTCGCCATTGCCCAAGCGCTCACTGGTACGTGGCTCTTCATCGCCGTTATGGCCGACTGGCCCGCTGGCGTCATAGGCGGCCAGCTTTTCATCGGCACCGCCTTCTTCTCGCAGCTGTTCTTCCTCATGCGCTGGCTTTGCACACGTCCCGTCCCCCATATCGCCGTAGCCATTGCGGTAGCTATAGCGACTTACGGCGTTCTGGAAGCGGCCGCATGGGCTGTGATGGCCCTATTCCCCCTCATGCCTCTGCGCATTGCCGTGCGCTTCCTCCTTCTGGCATTGTGCATCGTCTGCAGCTGGCGAGTTCTTTGGAAACGCCCCGTTTCGGCCCAAAATGGCCCCGAAGCCTCTCCCTTTGCCTCTGCCGAGACCGATAAGAGCGCCCCTAGGCGCCTTCCGCCCCAACTCCTCTTACACTGTGCAGCTTACTGGCTCATTTTCGGCATGACCCATGCCATGGCGAGTGGCATTATTCCCTTGGGCCACGACAAGCTCCTCCCCTGCTATATCGGATCCGTCGTCGCGGGTGGCATCTTCTGCGTTGCCTTTGCCCGAGATGACCACGCAGCCAAGCTCTGGCCCCGCGTGCGCACAACGATCTTCCCCCTCACGATGCTGAGCTTCTTGCTTCTCTCGCTCGCCAATAGCGGGCTCACATTCATATCCATCGGATTCGCTCAATGCGCCATGGATGCTTACCTCGCTTTTTACCTGCTCGCCACCATCGTGGTCATGCGGAAGGTGCATTGCAGCTATTTGCACGCGGCTGCCACAGCCACGCTCATCGCCGTGCCCTTCATCGTCATCGGCGTCATTATCGGAGACGTTCTGAAAGTAAGCGTGCCGCTGAACACCGAGTCCTACGGCACGCTATCCATTCTCGCGTTTCTGCTGCTCGTTGCCGGCACATTCTGGGTTGGGGACGATCGCCGGGTCGAACTCGTGTGGGGTCTCGAGAAGAAGCTGACGCCCAAGCGCTTCGAGGACAAGGCCACCACCGAGCGCTGCGCGAAAGCCGTCGAGAAGTTCGGCCTCACCAAACGCGAGGGTGAGATTCTGTTGTTCGTCGCCCAAGGGCAGAACGCGGCGGCCATCGCCGAGTCCGAAGTGATCTCCCTTAACACCGCGCGTACTCACATCTCCCGAATCCATCGCAAGATGAACGTGCACAATCAGCAAGAGCTGCTGAGGCGGCTCAAGGAGCCGTAAAAGCGCTCGCCCAAATGTGCACCTGGGGCGAAGCCCCCGCCCGAAGTAGACTACGCCGTACTATCGCGATGACGCTCAGCTAGTCTGAGCCGTCTGATGAGCTTTAAGCGAACGCGTCCAGGTTCTTCTCGATGAGCTTAACAAAGTCAGAAATGTCACCGAAGTAATTTGGGTACAGCTTTGCAAGCTTCTCCTTGGAAGAGCCTTTCGTGAGCACGAGATCGCGCTCACCATCGCGGTCGGCGCCCTCCTCTTCGAAGTACCGCGATAGAGCCGCTATGGAGTCGAGCGGTGTGAGCTCAAGCGTCTGCTCATCCGCGATAAGATCAACAAGGTAGTAATCGGCCACGTCCTCGTTCGCGTCGTCAGGGAGAAAGTAGACGGCATCGTTGGCGGCCTTAAGCGTTTTTACCGCTTCAATGGCGCACGGTAGCTCGGGCCGTCCATCAGCGAGATCTCGTATAGCACCCGCATTTATTTCTCCCCGCTCTTCCAATTGAGCAACAAGCAGGGCCGCTTTTTTGAAAAACCTTCCAGCGGGATTATCGATCTCGTTGAATTTCAAGCGACTTTTCACAGCCACATCGTGCATCTCCACTGACGTTGCCCAGGCATGCTGAAGCACCGTGCGCAACTGAACCTCGACGAACAGCTTGTGATTGCATACCAGATCGCAATAATGCAAGATGGCATGCCTTCCGCGGTAGCCGCTCGGGCGAGGATGCGCAATATAGTCGTGGCGCCCTGTCTTCGGAGCATCAAATGCAGGGAGATCAGCTATTTCGCTATACACGCGCTCGAGCGCCTCGAGATCGGGCACCACTAGCCGGCACCCTGCAATGTCGTACATTGTTTGAAGGTCGAAAGGAGCATCCGCTCTTCCGAGCTTATCAACAATCGTCGACAGTTTTTTGATGCGCCCTGCAACAAGCACTTCGGAATCGACGGCGATCAATCCTTCGATATCCTCGAGAGCGCGTTGAAGAACCTCGGCGTGAATCTCGCGCCAGTAGTTGACAACCGCAAGTGCAGCCGCGCGATCCTCAGAAGAAGAAAGCGGGGAGGTCAATGCCTCCCCCGCCTTTCCAACCTTGGTTTTCGAGATCCAGCCTGCGCTCATGCAAACACCGGATTACCAGCCGGCCTCGTCCCGTAATAGGACTTCATGCAGTCGACGGCGATAGGCCTGTGCGACCGTTCATTCGGAGCCAGTCCCTCGCGCGCACTTCGCCACGGAGCCTCACTATGAGTGAGCTCGCTGAGCTGAGCACCCGTCCAGTCTCGCAAGCGACTTACAACGAAATCCACGGCCTCTTGCTCGTCCTTCGAGAAAGCACCCTCACTCACGGGCCCAAAAAAGCCACGCGCAATAACGAACTCACCTCTATGCCGCCTGAACAAATCGGGAGCAACAGGTCCGTTAGCCCAAGCCTCGAACGCTTCCGGAAAAAGAGTTGCGCCATGCTCTGCCAGGTAATATGCCTGGCTGTAGAACGCCAGCTTCTGGAGCTTCATGGTGGAAACGCTCCCAAGATCTTCCAGAATGTACGCTGCTACGTCAACAACATGCGCCATAAAGCTCCTCCTTTCACTGGTCTTGCTTCACTAAGCACCCATTCTATCGCACGGGTCAAGCGCCCAAAGTACCCTCTCCGTCGCTCTTGAGGTGCTTATTGGGGCAACAAGCACCTTCACGCTCGCGTCCCCAGTCGAGTCCGCTAAGCGACCGAGACGAACCAAAATATCGGCTAAATCTCGTACATCGCTTGGAAGACGTCCTCGCGCTGGATGAGAACCTGCATGGACAGGCGCTCGCCGTCGGCGGCGAGGCGCTCCTGCACGGTGTTGAAGTCGGCGACGGCGGGATCAAGCGTCACCATCATGGTCATGGAAAACATGCGGCCCTCGCCGAGGATCGTCTGGGAGATGTCGTCGATGTTGGCGCCGCAGTCGGCCAGCGTCGTGGCGATGGCGGCCACCACGCCGGAGCGGTCCTTGCCGAGAACGGAGATGACGCACTTCATGGGAACCTTCTTTCTAGTGGGGGTTTCTAGCGGGGACGGAATCCTTCGACTCGCTTACGCGCGCTCAGGACGATACGGACGGCCACTACTTTCGGAAAATCAGCGACAGCGCCTCGGAGCGCGCGTCGGCATCGGTTTCGAAGCAGCCGCGCACGGCCCGCGTGGTCGTTTTCGCGCCCGGCTTTTTCACGCCGCGCATGGACATGCACATGTGCTCGGCCTCCAGCACCACGATGACACCGGCCGGGTGCAGCGCCTCCACCAGCGTGTCGGCGATCTGCCCGGTCAGGCGCTCCTGCACCTGGGGGCGCTTGGCGAAGCCGTCCACGAGCCGCGCCAGCTTCGAGATGCCGCAGATGCGGCCGTCCTCGCCGGGGATGTAGGCCACGTGCGCGCGCCCGAAGAACGGAGCCAGATGGTGCTCGCACATGCTGTAGAAGGGAATGTCGCCCACGAGCACGATTTCCTCGTGGCCCTCGTCGAAGGTCACGTCGAAATGCCGCGACGGGTCCTCTTCCAAGCCGCCCAGCACTTCCTCGTACATACGGGCCACGCGCGCCGGCGTCTCCCGCAGCCCCTCGCGCTCGGGGTCTTCCCCGACGCCTTCCAAAATCAGGCGGACGCCTGCTTCGATTTTCGCTGTATCCACGGTTGTCGTAACTCCTTGTAAACGGTTGGCGCCATGTTATCACGACGCTATGGACACACGGCAAAAGAGCGGCATAATACCTTGGCAGAAGGTTTCACGCAAGAAGGGATCGACCATGAAAAGCCTCCTGGCCGAGTTCAAAGAGTTCATCAACCGCGGCAACGTGATCGACATGGCCGTCGGCATCATCATCGGCGCGGCGTTCACCGCCATCGTCACGTCGCTGACTGACGACATCATCAACCCGTTCATCAAGCTCATCACCGGAGGTGCCGGCACCGACGTCGCCGGCCTTACTATCCCCGTGCCCGGCACCGAGAACGGCATCGACTTCGGGGCCTTCATCAGCGCAATCATCAACTTCCTCATTGTTGCCTGGGTCGTGTTCATGATCGTGAAGGCCTTCAACAAGATGAAGGACGGCACGGCGAAACTCCCCTTCCGCAAGAACGCCAAGGGCGAGGAAGTCATCGAGCACGCCCCCACCTGCCCCTTCTGTCTTGAAGAGATCAACGTGGGCGCCACCCGCTGCCCCCACTGCACCGCCGAGCTGCCCGCCCCGGCCGAAGTGACCATCGAGATCGTGAAGAAGTAGCGATCAGCACGCCGGTCATCGGGCCAGGGACGCCCAACGCTTCGCTAGCAGCAGTCCGACGAGCGCGATAAGACATGCCTGGCAAACAAAGGGCTCGGCGGCTGCAGCACCGAAAACGGAAAACACCGCTCCATACAGAGCGCTCGCGGAGGCGATGCCGACGTCGATGGCGTTCTGCTGCAGGGCGAGCGCCGTCGCCTGGCGGCCTTCCGCCACCTGGCGAGCAATCATAGCCTGGGCGCACACCATGGCGCCCGCATAGCCATAGCCGATGCAAAGGCCCGAAACGACAAGGGCTGGCAAAGACGATGCCGCCACGGCGAAGAGCGCAACGCCCATCCCCATGAGCAGCCCATGGACGCCGAACAGCCGGCGCGCATCGCGGCGATCGCAGAGGATACCGGCAACGGGATTGGCCGCAAGGCCCCCGAGCCCAATAAGCGTGAAGCACCATCCCTCGTTTTCGGTCATTCCGGCAGCCGAGATGAAGGTGCCTCCAAAACTGAACAGCAGCCCGTACCCCATGGCAGCGACAAACGTCCCGGTCACCGCCATACCAACAACTCCCGATAAAGAAAGCGAGCCTTCCACACAGGGGGATTTTACCCGAAGCCGCTCGCGTCGACGGCGAGGGAGCCTCATGGCGCCAACGCAAGTCAAGGCAACAGCAGAGCATCCAGCAAGCATCCAGAAGCACGCGGCGAACCCCGCGGCCTTCACGAGCCCGAACGCCACAAGAGGCCCCAGAAGAAGCGAGGCGGAGGTCGTCAGGCGATACAGGCCGAGCCAGCGGCCCCGCGCCTGGGGCGGCGCCGCCTCCGAAACGGTGGCTGTGGCCGACGACCAGAAAGAAGCAAGGCCGACCGCCTGCACGCAGCGCACCAAAAGCATCTGCCAGAACTCGGCACACAGCGGGAACAGAATGCCCCCGAGCACAAACGACGCAAGGCCCACGAGCATGACCGGCTTCGTGCCCCACCGATCCGCCGCCGGGCCGAAGGCGAAGCGCAAGAGGACTGCCGCGGCCAGATACACGCTGTTCTGAAGCCCCGCTTCCGCCAACGTCCCTCCCGCGGCCACCACGAAAGAGGGGGTCAGCGTCATGAAGATATTGTTGTAGCCGTAAGCGAGGAAGGCGGCGAAAAACAGTGGGGCAAGTTGCCGGCCCATAGTCCGCTACTCCTGCTCGAGCTGGGCAATCTCGGCGAGGCGTTGCGCATCGATGATGCGAATGGCACTGCGCTGCTTCTCGATGACCCCCTGGGCCTGCAAGCGCGAGACGACCGAGGTGACCGAGTTGCGGCTCACGCCGAGCATGTCGGCGATGTCGTTGTTGCTGTAGGGAAGCACCACCATTTGCTGCGCCGCGTCTTCCGCAAGACGCTCGGCCGCCAATTTGGCGAGCAACATGGGCACTCGCTGGGCCGTCACGTAGAACGACTGGTTCAGCATCTCGTTGGTCTGCATGGACAAAAGCCCGAACAAATAGCGCATGCAGTATTCGGAGAAATCCGAGCCCCCGCGAAGCAACTTGAAGAACGATTCCTTGGGAATGGCCAGAATGCGGCTGTCCTCCAAGCACTGCGCCGTCGACATCGTCAGATTGGTGTCGCGCAGGATATGGAATCCGAAGAACATGCCGGGACCGTAGCGGTCGATGACTTTCTTGCGCCCGGCGGCATCGACGCCGTACAGCTCCACCGAGCCGCTTTCAACATAGTAATGGTTGCCATCCGGCTCGCCGCTCCAGAACACCATGGCGCCCGCCGGAATCCGCCGAGACGTATAGGTGGCTCCCGCCTCGTCGAGCATGCGCTCCAGCTCGGCGCGGCCAATGACCTCGTCGAGCACCTCGTTCTTCCCTGTCCACGTCATGGTTCCCCTCCCCTCTCGCGGCCGATCCCCCGCGTCCGCGATCTTATTGTACCAAAGCGCCTTCCCTCGAAGCGAACAGGGGCAGCGACTGAGCGTCGCTGCCTCTATAGGAGGGAGGGCTTACACGTAATAGACCGAAGGCGTGGTGCCGTTCTCCGGCATGTAGGGCTGAGCCCCCTTCTCGGCGATGTACTTCGACACTTCGCTTTCCGGATCGTTCAGGTCGCCGACAATGCGGGCCTCGGCCGGGCAGGCCTGCACGCACCACGGACGATGGTCGTTGTCCAGACGATCGAAGCACAGGGTGCACTTCGAGGACACGCCGGCCTCCTCGTCAATCTGCGGCACCTCGTAGGGGCACGAGTTCACGCAGGTGCCGCACCCGATGCACACGTCCTGATCCACTACCACAGCGCCGTTGTCCTCGCGCTTCGCCATGGCGCCGGTGGGACAGTTGGCCACGCAGGCCGGCTCGGCGCAATGGTTGCACAGCGTGGGACGGAAGTTCATCTTCACCTTCGGGAAGGTGCCCGTCGGGCGGTACAGATCGCCATCGAGTCCTTCCACATGGGCCCAATACAGCTCGCCGGGCACGTCGTTGGATACCTTGCAGGCGACCGCGCAGGTCTGGCAGCCCATGCAGCGAGTCGTGTCGATCACCATTCCATATTGCTTAGCCATGTCGCACCTACGCCTTCTCTACTTCCACCAGCACGTCGTAGAATGCCGTGCAGGTCTGGGAAATGTGCTCTTCTGTGGGGTTCAACGTCAAGTGGGTCAGCGTCTGGTAGTTGCCCTCGATGGTGTAGTCGGGAGTCCAGCCGCTTTGGGTGGCCACCGTACCGGGCACGATGCCCTCGGTGACAAACACCTTCATTTTGCAGGCGCCGCGATCGTTTGTGATACTCACCACGTCGCCATCGGCAATACCGCGAGCTTTGGCATCCACCGGGTTCATCTCCAGCAGAGGCTCGTCCTGGATGCCCGCCAGCGCCGGAATACCGATGTGCTGGGTGTGCACGTTCATGCGGTCGTGGTACTGCAGAAACACGAGCGGGTACTTCTCGCCGAGCGGACCCTTCGGATCCTCCAGCATGGGCTTGTAGCAGGGCACTTCCTCCTCGAACTCCACCAGGTCGTCGTTGTAGAAGGTGAACTTCGTGGAAGGCGTGGGGAACACGCCGTCGGCGAAGACGATCTGGGAGTCGTAGATGCCGTCGGGGCGGCCCCAGATACCCTCTTCCACAGCCTTGTCGAAATCGAAGCCCTCCCAGGCCGGGTGCTCCTCGTTCACGAAGCTGCGCACCCACTCCTCATCGGTCTTGTTCCACAAGTCGCCCAGGCCCACCTTGGCAGCGAGCAGGGACATGATCTCGACGTCGGACTTGCTCTCGCCCGCCGGCGTCACAGCCGGGCTCTGGAAGAACACCCAGGGCGAGCGATCGAGGAAGTCCCACTTCTCCCAATAGTTGCAGGCCGGCAGCACGTAGTCCGAGTACTTCGCCGTCCAGGTCCAGTAGGGATCCACCGTCACGATGGTGGAGATGTTGGGCAGCACCTCGTTGATGATCTTGTTGGCATCGGGGCTCATGTTGATGAAGTTCGAGTTCGCGAACCACATGAAGTCGATGGGGTTGGGCTGCTTGGTGATGATTTGGTCGTAGAGCGTCGAGCTCTTCACCATGTTCACCTCGTTGGCGCCGGTATTCGCCCACTCGTCGTAGTTGAACGCCGGGATGGTGATGCCGGGGGTCGAGCGGATGGACGCCGTGCCGCCCGCGTGGGACGCGCCGCCGCCTTCCACGCCGATGTAGCCGGCCACAGCGGCCAGCGTGGCCACGGTGCGGAAGGGCGAATGGGAGTTGTAGACGCGCTGCATGCCCTGTCCCATGCGGATGCCGGCCGGCTGGGCGTTGATGTACTCCATGGCGAAGTTCTCGATGACCTCGGGGTCGAGGCCCGTGATCTCGGAGGTGTACTCCAGCGTGTACTTGGACACCTCGTCGCACAGGTGGTCGAAGGCGGTGCGGCAGGTCTCGCCGTTCACCTCGAAGGTACCGGAAAGCGCGGCGGTCACGCCCTCGGTGGTGTTGGGCACCGCCTTGCCGGCCGCCGTGTCCCACACCATCCAGGCGGCGTCCTCGCCCTCGCCGTCGCGCAGCATCGCGCCATCGGACTCGCGCACGAGGAAGGGCGCCACGGAGTTGGCCACGAGCCAGTCCTTCGCGTGCAGGTCCTTGCTGATGATGACGTTCATCATGCCGAGGGCCAGCGCCGGGTCGGTTTGAGCCTTGATGGGGATCCACTGATCGGCGATGGCCGCCGTGGAGCACAGGCGCGGATCCACCACGACGATCTTGGCGCCGTTTTCGCGGGCTTTCACAAGGTAGCGGAACTCGGAGGTGTGGGTGTCGGCCACGTTGCGGCCCCAGAGCACCACCATGTTCGAGTTCATATAGTCGCGCGTGTCGTGAGCGCCGCGGCCCTGGCCGAAGCACAGCGTCATGCCCATGGTGGCGCCGTGGTCGCCCATGATTCCCTCGATATCGAAGGCGGTGCCGCCGTAGGTGCCGGCGAAACGGGTGGGCGCCTCCCAGGAAAGCTTCGACAGGTTGCCCGTGAACGAGTAGAAGCCGCAGGCTTTAGGGCCGTACTGCGCCTTGGTGGCCTCCATGCGCTCGGCGATCTCGTCGATGGCCTGCTCCCAGGTGATCTGCTCGAACTCGCCGCTGCCGCGCTCGCCGGTGCGCTTCATGGGATGCATGACGCGCACGTTCTCGTCGTGGGTGCGCGTGCCCAGGCCGATGGAGCGCAGGCAGCAGTTGGCGTAATCGTCGCGCCCGGGCATCTGACCGGGGGTGACGGTGTAGATCTTGTCGTCCTTCACGCGGGCGCGCAGATGGCAGCGCGAGGTGCAGTTCACCGAGCAGCAAGCGCTCTTGTAGGTGAAGCCCTCCTCGGGATCGGCCACCGGGCCGGTCTCGGCCAGCTTGTCATCTTCGCTCTCGCTCTTCTGGGCCGGGGCGCAGCCAAGGGCACTGGCGCCGATGGCGGACGTGATGGTCAGCCAGCCCGCGCCCTTCACGAAGGTGCGGCGCGTGACCTTGCCGTCCTTCACGATCTCGGTGGGAGCGAATTGCTCTTTCTCTTCCATACTCCTCCTCTTTCTCTCGTAAGAGCGGCGACGCGCATTGCGGCGCCGGGTCGCTATAAGAGGAGGGCGGTCCCTCGTGATTGCACCCCCTCTTGGCGAATGAGGTCAGTATAGGAAGGGGACGCGCGGGCTTCTGCCCAAAACTGGGCACACCGCTTTCCCACTTTTGACTAGACGTCGAAAAGCGGCGCTACTTGTGGTAGGGCTCGCCGCGGGAGATTTTGAAGGCGCGGTAGAGCTGCTCGAGCAGCACGACGCGGGCCAAGTTGTGGGGCAGGGTGACAGGGCCGAAGGAGAATGTCTCGTCGGCCCGGGCCCGCACCGCGTCGCTCACGCCGTCGGAACCGCCGATGACGAAGGCGAGCTCGCTTGCGCCGCGCAGGGCCAGATCGTCCAGGTGGCGGGAGAAGTCGACGCTTGAGCGCTGCTTCCCTTCGATGGCCATGAGGATGACGTGCGCGCCTTCCGGCACCGCCGCCAGAATGCCTGCCCCCTCGCGCTCGCGGGCCGCCTCCACGCCGCCGGAGCGGGCCGGATCGACATCGGGAATCTCGGCCACGGTCACTTTCGCGTAGGGGCGCAGCCGCTTCAGATACTCGTCGCAGGCCGCCACCCAGAACTTCTCCTTCAGCTTGCCCACGGCAATAACGGTTATCTTCAGCATTTATATATCCAGCTCGAGGCCGACCGGGCAGTGGTCGGAGCCTTCCACGTCGTCGTAGATGCTCGCGGCCACCACATGATCGCGCAGCGCATCGCTCACGAGGAAGTAGTCGATGCGCCATCCCGCGTTCGTCGAGCGGGCGCGGAACCGGTAGCTCCACCAGCTGTAGCGGCCCGTCTCATCCGGATGCAGCAGGCGGAACGTGTCGGTGAAACCGGCGTCCACCAGCTCGGTGAACTTCCCGCGCTCCTCGTCGGAGAAGCCCGATGCCCCGCGGTTGGGGCCCGGGTTCTTCAGGTCGATCTCCTCATGCGCCACGTTGAAGTCGCCGCACATCACCACCGGCTTCGGATCGCTGGCGCTGCCGTCGGGCAGCACGCCGGCCTCGAGCCCCTTGCAGAAGTCGCGGAACGCGTCGTCCCATTCCATGCGGTGGTCGATGCGCGCAAGTTCCATCTGGGAGTTCGGCGTGTACACGTTCACGAACCAGAACCGGGGAAACTCACAGGCCACGATGCGCCCCTCGGCGTCCAGGTACTCGTTGCCCAAACCGTGCAGTACCCGCAGCGGCTCCTCGCGGGTGAACACCGCCGTACCCGAATAGCCCTTCTTTTCGGCGGCGCTCCAGTACTGGTGGTAGCCCGGCAGATCCAGCTCCACCTGACCCACCTGGCACTTCGTCTCCTGAATGGCGAAGATGTCCGCGTCGAAGGCGTCGAACACTTCCAGGAAGTTCTTCTTCAGCACAGCACGAATGCCGTTCACATTCCACGAAACAAATCGCATGGGACTCCTTTGCTCGCAAAAGGGCCCCAATGCGGGGCCCTTTCGGTTGATGAGATGCACGGCTTCCTACTGCCAATCACTACCGATCAGGATGAGGAAGTCGCCGTCGTAGACGTACTCGCCGTCGGTGTTCTGCACGGCGCGGCCGCAGCCGAGGGCGTCGATGAGCTCCTCGGCGTAAACGCGCTGATCGGGCGTATCGAAGACGACCACGGTCTCCTCGTAGCTGAAGCTGTTTGCGTTGGAGGCGTCGGCGGTATACCCGAGCGGTTTGATGCGCTCGAGCGCCTCGGCGCCCACGCCGTTGATGCCGTTGCCGTTCTTGATGGTGACGATACCGGTGCGCGTCTCGCCGAAGGTCTGGCGCTGCGTGCCGTTTACGCCCTGAACGCCCTCGCTGTCGCTGGCGGCCGCCTTGCCGTCGCCAACGCTAGCGAGCACGGTGCCGTTCAACTCGTCCACCTCATCGACCTCGGTGGGGGGCAGGCCCTCGCGCACGCGGCCCATCATGGTGTTCCACGCGGCCACGTCCAGCTGCTCGTACCAGGTGTCGTTCTTGTACTCGCTGATGGTGGGCTCCATGGCCGAATAAATGTCCTTAGACGGGTCGATGCCCTGCATGGAGGTGGCCAGCGCCACGATGTCGCCCACCTTGAAGTCGGTGGTGATGTACTGGGAAAGCGCGCTAATGGTGTTGGCCATGGTGGCGGGGTCGGCCGAGAGGATCTTCTTGGCGATGGCGCCGAGCACCAAGCGCTGGTTGGCCGCGCGGTAGCGGTCGCCGTCGCCGTACTCGTCATAGGAGTGGCGCGAACGGCACAGGATGAGCGCCTCTTCGCCGGAAAGCGTCTGCTCGCCCGCATCCACATGTCCGCCGGCCTCGTCGTCGTTGATCTCCATGGGCACGTCCACTTCCACGCCGCCCAGGGCATCGACGACATCCTCGAAGCCGTCGAAGTTGATCTCGGCGTAGTGGGAGATGGGCACGCCGGCCATCTGGGAGACCGTCTTGATGGCGAGCGCCGGGCCGCCGATGGCGTAGGAGGCGTTCAGCTTCTGCAGGCCGTAGCCCTCGATCTCGATCTCAGTGTCGCGGTGCATCGACACCATGGTGACCTTCTTGTTCTGTGGATCGACCCGGGTGAGGATCATGGAGTCGGAGCGGAAGGTATCGCCAGCATACTGGGTCGATTGCTCGCGAGCAGCCGACTTGTCGGTGCCCATGAGCAGCATGTAGAAGGTGCCGCCGTCGTACTCGGCCGGCGCCTCCAAGGCTTCCACGACCTCGGGGGTGATGTCCTCGTTCATCTCCTGCTCGATACCGGAGATGTAGGCCCAAGCGGCCCCGGTGGCGCCGAGCACGCCCACGAGCACGAAGGCCAGCACGCCCAGCAGAATGCGGCGGCGTTTCTTGCGGCGACGGTCCTTGGCGTAGTCGTCGCCGGTGGCTCCGCGGGAATAGGGGTTGGGCTCGGCCATGGGCGGTAGCGCCGGCACGGCATTGGCCGCCATGCCTTCAAGGGCGGGCTGCTTGGGCAGCGGCTGGGAGTGCCGCGGGTTGTTCGAGCCGACGGGCTGCGAATGGCGGGGGTTGTTCGACCCTACCGGCTGGGAATGGCGCGGATTGTTGGTCGCCTTCCCAAGGGGCTGGGAGTTCCGGGGGTTGTTGGCGCCGACGGGCTGCGAATGCCTCGGATTGTTCGACTTTCCCACGGGCTGGGATGCGTGTTGGGCACGAGGGTTGTTCTTGCCTGGAGTTTCGGCCATCCTGGAAGGTCTCGCTTTCGTGGTTCGTGTTCCTTGGCGAGCAGAACCGCAAGCCGTGCAGCACCGCAAAACCAAGAATTGCTCAATTCGAAGTAACATTTTGGCAAAGAATTGCCGAACGGCGCAACAAAATGGGCCCCATTACCAGTGAAAAGCCATAGGAGAACGGCAGATTGCCCACAACTTCGCCACGGATGCGCCGAGCAGGAGCGTCAGCATTGAAGCGTCTCCTACGACAGGCGCTTGACCATGGAGGCGTTGGCGGCGAGCTCGGCGCCATCATCAAGAGGAGCGAGATCGGCGGCCGGGGTTCCGGTGCGCCCCGCACGGCGTTCGAGAGCGCGGGCGAGCAGCCAGTCGGCCACTTCCGGATTCTTAGAAAGCAGCGGCCCGTGGGAATAGGTGCCCACAACGTTCTTGTAGCGCGCGCCCTCCACGCGATCGTCATCGTTGTTGCCGTGGCCGCAGGAGGACACGACGCGGCCGAAGCCTTCCACGCCTTCGCCCAGGTAAGTGCGGCCGGCGTGGTTCTCGTAGCCCACCACAGGATGGGCGGCCAGGGGGGATTCCAGCACCATGTTGTCGATGAGGCGGTCGGCGGACGTGCCGGGGCGGCGCGTCTCCATGTCGATGAGGCCGAGGCCGGGCACGAGCTCGTCGCCCCACAGCCACTGGCGGCCGAGAATCTGGTAGCCGCCGCAGATGGCGAGCAGCGGGCCGTCTCCTTCCACATAGACGGCCAGCTCGTCGCGCATCGCCAGCAGCTGCTCGCTGGCAAGCTTCTGCTCGCGGTCGGGGCCGCCGCCCATGAAAACGAGGTCGACCTGGGAGAAGTCCACCGCCTCTCCGTGCTGGATGCGGCGCACTTCCACGGGGATGCCACGCCAGCGCAGGCGCTGTTCCAAGATGCGCACGTTGCCACCGTCGCCATAGAGGTTCAGCAGGTCGGGCAGCATATGGGCGATGATGACGGGGGGCTCAGGGGATTCCTCAGATGCGAGAGAGGCGGGAGTTGCGGAAGGCTCGGAGGTTGCGGGATCCTTCGGCTCCGCGCCTTCGGCGCTGCGCTCAGGATGACACGAGGTGGGAGCGGCACTCGCGCCGGCGGCCTCGGCGATCGGGGCCGGCGTCGGGGCGGGGGCGACAGCGGGTTCGGCGGCTTCCATGGCGTTCAGGGCGGCGTGCACCTGGGGGAGGGCCGTGTAGTTCGCGATGGCGTAGACGGCGGCGTCGGCCGGCAGGGTGCCCGCGGCCACAAGCGCCCCCAGGCGGGAGAAGGCGTCTTCGATGTTCTCGATCACCGCCGCCTCGATGCCGGCGTACTTCAAACGCACCGCCAGGTCGTGGGCACGGGAGCCGCCAGCGAACACCACCGTGCCCGGCTGTCCGGCAAGCTCTTCGAAATCGATATCCCAAATCCACGAGATATCATGGCCGTCGGCCACCTGGTCGTTGATGAAGAAGGCCACCATCTTGGGACCCTGGTCAGCTTCTACGATCTTCAAATTCTGATTGAAGCCCGTGGGGTTCTTCGCCAGATTCAGCAGCACGTCGCGACCGCCGAGGCGGTAACGCTGCAGGCGCCCGTTGCGCGGGTTGAAAGCATCCTGGGCCCGCTGGAAATCGGCCGTGGGAATGCCCGCCTCGCGGCAAAGGGCATAAGAGGCCACGAGATTGTAGGCGGCGTAGGGCGTCGGCTGCGGCGTGTGCACCGATTCGCAGCCGGCAGGCCCGCAGACCTCCATGGTCACGCCAGCGGGGCCGATGGCGATGTCGCGGCCGGCGAAGTCCAATGTCGGGCGCGCGAAGTCGCATTGGTCGCAGAAGTAGTCGCCGAGCTGGCCGTACTGGCGGTAATGGTAGCGCACCATGCCGTCGCATTTCTGGCACATCTGGGCGTCGGTCACGGTGTTCTGGGCCAGGCCCATGGACTCGTCCAGGCCATAGGCGACCGTGCGGTTGGGCACCTCGTCGGCAATGCGGGCGCACAGCGGGTCGTCGGCATTGTACACGAGCACGGTGTCCGGCGAGGCGGCCAACGCCCCCGCAATGGACGTTTGGATGCGGTCGATTTCGCCGCAGCGGTCGAGCTGGTCGCGGAACAGATTCAGCAGCAGCACATAGTTCGAGCGCAGGCGGGGCAGCACGTGGGCGAGCCACAGCTCGTCGCATTCGAAAACGCCCCACTGGGCAGCCGGCTGCTGCAGAAGCGCCGAGGTGATGCCCGCAGCCAGATTCGCCCCTGTGCGATTGCAGATGATAGTGCACCCGGCAGCTTCGAAGGCGTCGGCAAGCAGGTTGTTCGTCGAGGTCTTCCCGTTGGTGCCCACGGTGATGACCGAGCCTTGCGCGCACTTGCCGCGCAGCTCGTCGAGCAGCGACGGATCAATGGCGAGCGCGATCTTCCCCGGCAGATTAGCCGCAGGCCGCCTCGCCACATGACGCAGCCCCCAGGTTGAAACGGCGCCGGCCGCCTTCGCAAGCGAAAACCTCAAGCTCATGAATGCACCTCGTTGCTCTTAAGAGGAGGCGGCCGCGCTCAAGGTCACCCTAAGCGGCTTGACTGTGCTACCACACCGCGAGTTTCAAGCCACACTCCCCGTTTTTTCGATGGCGACCAGTATAGCGTTGGAGCGCCCTCCCCCGCCTCAACCCACGGCCTTTCCAGATTCAGCCGAAATGTTGAAGTGCCGAAGGGCCATTGAAGGCCGCCACTCCCGAAGGCGGCACAATTCGGCACAATTCGGCACAATTCACCTTCACCGTTGTGCGCGAAAGAGGAATTCGCAGCTCCAAATGCTTGCGCAGCATCGCCCAGTTCGCTATACTAAACAGCCGCTTCGCAAGAAGCACTCTCGCCAACGTGGCTCAGCTGGTAGAGCAACGCACTCGTAATGCGTAGGTCAGCGGTTCGAATCCGCTCGTTGGCTCCAGAATTCGAAAGCGCCCCGCCCCGCCGCGGGGCGCTTTGCATATCGCGCGAGAATCGAGCCTCCATGGAACACATCGAAACCGCCACGCCTCTTGCCTTCACCGAGCCTACCGCCATTGAGGTGCGCGGGGCGCGGGTGCACAACTTGAAGAACCTCTCGCTGGATGTGCCGCTGCGGCAGCTCGTGGGCATCGCGGGCGTATCCGGATCGGGCAAAAGCTCGCTCGCGCTGGGCGTTCTGTACGCCGAGGGCAGTCGCCGCTACTTGGAGGCGCTTTCCACCTACACCCGCCGACGCATCTCCCAGGCCGGCCGCGCCACCGTGGACGAGGTGCTGCACGTTCCGGCGGCCCTCGCCCTGCGCCAGCGGCCCGGCATCCCCGGCGTGCACTCCACCTTCGGCACGTCCACGGAGCTTTTGAACTACCTGCGCCTCATGTTCTCGCGCCTCGGCTGCCATGTGTGTCCCAACGGGCACGTGAACGCGACGACCCTGAACGTGGCCGCCGAGCTGCCCATTACCTGCTCCACCTGCGGCGTGGAATTCTACGGCCCCTCCGCCGAGGACCTCGCCTTCAACAGCGGTGGCGCCTGCCCCACCTGCGGCGGCACCGGTGTCGTACGCGACATCGACGAGTCCACGCTCATCGCCGACCCCAACCTTACTTTAGAAGAGGGCGCAGTGGCGCCGTGGCGCAACCTCATGTGGTCGCTCATGCCGCAGGTGGCCCGCGAGATGGGCGTGCGCACCGACGTGCCCTACCGCGACCTCACCGATGCCGAGAAGGACATCGTGCTGCACGGCCCCATGGAGAAGCGCCACATCCTGTACGTCCCCAAGAACAAAGACCATGCCACCGAGCTGGACTTCACCTACTACAGCGCCGTGAACACCGTGAGAAACGCGCTGGCGAAGGCGAAGGACGAGAAGGGCATGGCGCGCGTGGCAAAGTTCCTCTGCGAGTCGGTGTGCCCCGACTGCCACGGCACGCGGCTCTCCGAGAAGGCGCGATCGTCCACCATCGACGGGCGCAACCTCGCTCAGGTGACGGCCTTGTCGCTGGACGAGCTGCGCGATTGGCTGCCTGGCGTGGCCCCGTGGCTTCCGCCAGAGATGCGCCCGATGTGCGATTCCATCACGAGCGAGATGACCGAGCCAATCCAGAGGCTGGAGCAGCTGGGGCTGGGGTACCTCACCCTCGACCGTGCCAGCGAGACGCTTTCGAACGGCGAGCGCCAGCGCGTGGCCCTCACGCGCGCCGTGCGCAGCCGCACCACCGGCATCCTCTACGTACTGGACGAGCCCTCCATCGGGCTGCATCCGGCGAACATCGAGGGGCTGCTGGGCGTCATGGACGACCTTCTGTCCGACGGCAACTCCGTCGTGATGGTGGATCACGATGTGGCCGTGCTGCGCCACGCGAACCACCTCATCGAGATCGGACCCGGCTCGGGCGCCGACGGCGGCCGCGTCATCGCCCAAGGGTCGGTGGCCGAGGTGGAGGCGAACCCGGCCAGCCGCATCGGGCCGTTTCTGGCAGGCACGGCGAAGGTGCGGGTGCGCACGCCTGTCGCACCCGAACATCTCTTCGACGAAGGAGCCATCACGCTGGAGACCGACACCATCCACACCGTGCATCCGCTGGAGGCGCGCATTCCGAAAGGGCGTCTGACCTGCGTGACGGGCGTGTCGGGCTCCGGAAAGACAACGCTCGTGCTAGAAAGCCTGGTCGCGGGGCTGAAGGCATCGCTGGCCGGCACGCCGCTGCCGGGGCATGTGCTGTCCGTGGACGCTCCGGGCATCGCGCGGGTCGATCTGGTGGATGCCACGCCCATCGGCGTGAACGTACGCTCCACCGTGGGCACCTACTCCGGCGTGCTGGACGATCTGCGCCGTGCCTTCGCCACTCTGCCGGACGCCAAGGAGCAGGGGCTGAGGGCGGGCGCGTTCTCCTACAACACCGGATCCTTGCGCTGCCCCACCTGCGACGGCACGGGACAAATTTCCCTGGACGTGCAGTTCCTCCCCGACGTGGACATCCCCTGCCCCGACTGCCGCGGCAGCCGCTACGGGCGGGAGGCCTACGCCATCCAAATGGCCATCGAAGGCGGCGTCGAACTGTCCGCCGACGCCGAAATGGAACGCAACGCGACCCATGAGCCCACCCCCTACGGAGGCTCAGCAGCGGAGCACAACCATGCCGACGATTTCGAAAGCGTGCACACGCTGTCGCTGCCGGAGGTGCTCACGCTGACCGTTGACCAGGCGCTTTCCGCGCTCGCCCATCTGAAGAAGGTGCGGGACAAGTTGCAGATCCTCCACGATTTGGGCCTGGGCTATCTCACTCTGGGCGAGGCCACACCGGCACTTTCCGGCGGCGAGGCCCAGCGCCTGAAGCTGGCCAGCGAGATGCGCCGCAACCAGGACGACACCCTCTTCATCTTCGACGAGCCCACCATCGGGCTGCACCCGCTGGACGTGGAAACCCTCATCGACGTGCTGCAGAACCTCATCGAGCACGGCGCCACCGTCGTGGTCATCGAGCACGACCTGGACATGATCGCCAACGCCGACTACGTCATCGACATGGGCCCCGGCGGCGGCGAGACCGGCGGTCGCATCGTGGCCGAGGGCACCCCGGCCCAAGTAGCCGCCAACCCGGAAAGCCTCACCGGCCGCTATCTAGCGAAAGAATTGGAGGAATGACGGCGAAACACCGACATAACCACCGGTATACGCAGAACAATATGAACGAGCAGGGCGGCTAGTAGTACTTTGGCGGAAAGGGCGTGCACGGGATCCCAAAAATAGTAGCCAGTCGCATAAAGGCCCAAGGAGGGAAGCAGCGCCCCCGACACCATGATCCCCGACACGACGCAGAAAGCGAGTGCAACCAGCAGCACGCCGTTGAGCACGCGCTGCGTCCAACGGCCACGACCGCCTAGACCCTCACCGCTCATCACAACATGAGCAACCATAAGCACAAAGACGCCCACGCCGAGATATTCGTGCAAGGGCATCCCCGTCGTCGCCGGATTTGCGGTCACCAGATAGAAGGCAAGCAACATGATATCGAAAGCGATTCTAGGCGCTCGCATCGCGCTCTCCCTTCGACAAGCCGTGTACGGCCAACCAAAGGCCGAGCACCAGCGTCACGGGCATGAGAATCCACAGGTTCAAGGACATATCGGAGGCCTGGTGGTAACGGCCAGTGAGAGTATCCCAGCCGTGGCACTCGACCGACGCGCAACCAGCCTCGGGACAACGCATCTCGCTGTGACCATCGGGTTCGGGAACAGCGTCGTACCCGTGGCACATGACACTTGCGCATCCGGCTACCGGACAAACAGCCTCCGCCGTCAGAGGATGCACACCCGAATCCGGCGCAAGAGCAAACCCCACCCCTGCCACGCCGGCGAAAACGGCGCCAACGATGGCGACAGCCATAAGCCGCTTACGCCGTGTCTTTCTCCGCTTCAAACTGTTCACTTCGCTCGAATTCGCTTTCACCGCTCATCCTTTCCAAGGCGAAAAGAGCCGCAAGCGCGGGCCTGCGGCTCTTCGAAGGGAGGTCTCCACTCTCGGCGATAAAGCCGCTAAGCGGTCTTCTCCGTGAGATGGAGCGGGAGGTACTTCAGACCCAGTAGCAGCAGGAAGCCACCGAGAGCCACCACGCCCAGGGCTACGCCGAACTCCAAGGGGGTCGGCCAGTACACGAGGCCCTGATAGCCGAACAGCGACATGCCGGACTCCCAGTTCGTGATGGTCATATGGTTGGCCACGTCGGCGAACTCGATGTTGGGAATCTGGAAACCGCCCACCAAGATCTCGCAGCGCTTGCAGAACACACCGGCGATCACGAGCGCCGAGGCGAGAACCACGCCGCCCTTGGTGCGCAGGCGCGGCACGAACAGGATGACGCAGGCCAGCACCATGCAGGCGATCTGCGTCCAGAAGAACGGCGCCAAGGGGCCGGTGACCAGCATCGCCACCACATTGGCGCCCTCGCCGCCGGGGAAACCGCTCGTCAGCAGATCGCAGGCGAAGAAGTACAGATCGACGCAGGTGAACACCGCGAGCATCTTCGCCAGGTTCACCATGGAGGAGCGTTCGATGGTAAGACGCCCGGCCTTCTGCAGGGCGATGACCACGATGAGCACGAGCGCCGTGCCGCAATCCAGCGCTGAGGCCACGAACCACGGGCCCATCAGGGCGGTGTGCCAGAACTCGTGGGCCGCCGACAGCGAGAAGATCCAAGCCGTCACCGTGTGCACACCCACCGCCACCACCAGAGCAATGATGGAGATGACGCGGATGGCGGTGTGCGACATCTTCCCCGCATCCTCGCGCCGGTAGGCCCACAGATACACGATGGAGAGAATGAGATAGGTGGAAAGCACGATGATGTCCCACATGAGCGGCGATGAGAGGTTGGAATAGACGAACAGCTCCCACAGGCGCAAGGGACCGCCCAAGTCAACCACCACAAAGCCGATGGCCACGCAGGTACAGCAGATGCTCGTCCAAATGGCCACCCGCGAGATGTCCCCGAAGCCCTTCATACCGAAGGCGTTGGGGATGGAGCTGATGATGAGGCCGCCGGCGGACAGGCCCACGAAGAACATGAACAGGGTGATGTAGAAGCCCCAGGAATCGAGGTTGCGCATGCCGGTCTGAATCATGCCACCGGACAGCTGCACCATCCACAGGGCAACGCCGATGACAGCCACCACCGCGCAAGCGATGATCCCCACGGTCAGTCCGCGATGAGACGCGGCGCTTCCTTTCGCATCGTTCATAGCGTATCTCCCTTCCTAGACGAGATAATAGACAGAGGGCTTGGTGCCGAATTCGGCGTGCAGCTGCGTGTACTCACGACTGGCCAAAAGCTTGGACACTTCGGAGTTCGGGTCGTCCAGGTCGCCGAAGTGGCGGGCGCGGCCGATGCAGTCGGCCACGCAGGCCGGCTGCTCGCCGCGGGCCACGCGCTGGGTGCAGAAGATACACTTCTCCACCGTGTGCTTCTCGTGCTTGGCAGCATCGGCGTCGCCCAGGGCGAAGTCGGCGTAGTAGGCCGGCTCCTCCCAGTTGAACGAGCGGACACCCGTGTAGGGGCAGGCGGCCAGGCACATGCGGCAGCCGATGCACTTGTCGTAGTCCTGGCGCACAATGCCCGTCTGCTCGTCCTTCCACGTGGCGCCCACCGGGCACACCTTGGTACAGGCAGGGTTCTCGCAGTGCTGGCAGGCCACGGGCCAGTGCTGCATCTCGGGATTGTCCCAGGTGCCACCAGCCGTGTCAGGCGCGTTGCCGCCCTCGGTGAGCACGCGGTTCCAGATAATGTCGTTGGGGATGTTGTTGGCCACTTTGCACACGACCGAGCAGGTCTTGCAGCCAGAGCAGCGCTTAAGATCGATGACCATTCCGTATCTCATGGGTTCCTCCTCCTCTTATTCCTGAGACTCCGCCACCACGCCGTCCCACGGCTCAATTTCCACGAGGCAATCGTGGTAGGCGTAGGTGGGGCAGGTCCAGTCCACAATCTGCTTGCTCGTCAGGTCGTTATTGCAGCCGCTTAGGTACTGGGAGCGCTGCCAGCCGCGGTCGATATCCAGACAGCCCGGGCGAATACCGGCGCTGAAGGTGGCCTTGGCCACCGCATGGCCGCGGTCGTTGAACAGGCGCACGTAGCTGCCGTCCTCGATGCCGCGGGCCTCGGCATCCACGGGATTGATGCGCACACAGGGCTCGTTGATCTCCATCTCGCGCAGCAGCGGGTTCTGGCCGTAGTAGGAGTGCACGCGGAAGCGACGGGTGCCGGCGGTCACGATGAGCGGGTACTTCTCGGCCAGGGGGTTGGCATCGAAGCCACCGGCTGTGACGGGCCACGCCTCCATGGGCGGCTCCCAATGGGGCAGCGCGATGCTCGCGGGATCCATGGGCTGGCCGTAGTTCTCGATGGGGCCAGGGTTCTCCTGATAGAACTGCAGCTTGCCCGTCATGGTCATGTAGGCCGGCATGGGAACGGCGCCCACGTACATCACGCCGGCTTCCTTCAGCTTGTCGGCATCGATGCCCATGGCGGCGCTCATGGCCGTGTTCACCACGTGCTTCATGCCCTCGTCGAACTCCTCTTGGAACCACTCGTCCAAGCCGAGCCCACGGCCGATGAGGTTCGCCATGTCGTAGTCGGACTTGGCCTCGAACTTCGGCTCGACGGCCTTATCGGCCCAAACCAGACAGCCGTTCATGCCAATGGGGCCGCCCACTTCCTGAATGGTGGCCGCCGGCAGCACGATATCGGAAATGTCGGCCGTATCGCACCACTCGATGTTGGCAGTCACAAGGAAATCGAACTTCTTGTACGCCTCGATGGTCTTGTTACGGTCGGGAGCTGAGTTCACGATGTTCGCACCGAAAGAGATGAGCATCTTGAGCGGTTGCTCTACCGTGACATCGGGAAGCTCCATCACCTGCTCGCCCATGTGCGCGGTCACGCCCGGGAATGTGTATTTTCCCGTGTCGAGCAGGTCGTTGAACATAAAGGTACCCAGCGACTGGACGATAGCGGGATGCTCGGTTTCCGTCTCATCGAAGCCGCTGGAATTAAGCGGGTAACTCATACGGGGCTCAGGCACCATACCGCGCATAATACGCAAAACACTCACTGCCGCAATGGTATTGAAACCGTGCCCGTAATGGTCGATGCCATAGCCTTGGAAGATGTCGGCCATGCCAGGACGGCAAAGTAGGTCGGCGAAGGTGCGAATGGTTTCCTCGGGAACGGTGGTCGCCTCGGACACCATCTCGATGGGATACTCGCTGATGCGGTCGATGAGCAGACTGTAGGCCGTATTGCAGCGCTGGCCGGCGACCTCGATGCCCTTCTTGCGCAGCACGGGGTTCTGCGCCGTGGAGGCGTAGCCCATGGCATTCGTGGCCTCGTCCCACACGGCAAAGTCGTCGGCATCGGCCGCCACGCCCTCTTCCAAGTCGCTCTTGCGCAGGAAGCGGCCGTCGGACTCCTTCACGAGGAACGGGGCGCAGGACTTCTGCTGCATGAAGGCATCATCCGTCTTGCCCTCTTCCTCGATGATCTTCGCCAAACCGAGAGCGAGCGCGGCATCGGTGCCGGGCTGCAGCGACACGAACAAGTCGGCCTTCTGTCCGATGGTGTTCTTGTTGGGGTCGACGACGATGAGCTTGCAATCGTTATTCTCAATCGCGTCGGCGATGTAGTGCCAGGCGTTAGGCCAGGACACGATGGGGTTATGGCCCCACACGACAAAGGTGCTCATTTGGGAGACGAGATCCATGTCGACGCCGCCCTGATAGTAGAAGCCGCCCGCCGTGTACATGGTACCCTGCGTGAGCGCGAAGTCGGTGGTGCGGTTCTGGTGCGAGAACTGGGCCACGTTCTCCAAACGGTTGAGATTGTACATGTTGCGAGGCTCGGTAGTGCCGTAGGTGAAGGAGCACACGCTGCCCGAGCCAAATTCTGCCTGGTACTCCTTGATCTTCGTACAGATGGTGTCGATGGCCTCGTCCCAGCTGATGCGCTCCCACTGACCGGCGCCACGCTCGGTGCCCTCGGCGCGCTTCATGGGGTACTGGATGCGCTTCTCCTGCACGATGAGCGTGGGGATGGAGGCGCCGCGGGCGCACATGCGCTTCTGGTCGATGGGCGCGCCCTCGATCTCCTTGGCGCGCGTGAGCACCACGTTGCCGTCGCGCACCACGGCCTCCAGCGGACAACCCATGCAGGCGTTGCAGTAGGTCGTGCAGATCTTCTCGTCGCTTTGGGCCGAAGCCGTCTTGGGCGTAAGGGCCGCGAACCCCGCAGCCGAAACGCCGCCCGCAACGAGCGCGGCCGCGGCCGTGGTCTTGAGGAACCCTCTTCGCGTTAGAGCTCCCGTCGTGTTCTGAACAGACTCCAAGATGTCCCCTTTCCTCGTCTCGTGTACCCGTCGCGTTATTGACGGGCATCTTCTGGCCTCATTCTGAAATCGCGCGAGGCTTGAGGGGAGAATCTTTAAGTTGTTCGCCGGGAGCTTTTGGTTTACGAAGGAGCTCGCTTAGATATGGAGACGAACCGCCGTCAGTCCTTCCAGAGGACGAAATCTTCTTTGCCGCTGAAAAACCGCAGCAAATAGGGATCGCCAAGCCCCTTCTTCGCAATGGTGCAGTAGAACCATTTCATGGGAGACTCTTCAAGGGGAATGCACACCACGTCTGGTGCAACGCGGGGAAACCTCAGATCGCGGTAGGCATAGGTGAGCGTCACCCCGGTTTGCACCATTTCGAGCCGATTGTGCAAACCCGAACGCGTGCACACAATGTTAAGCTTGACACCGCGCTCTTCGGTCGCCTCCACCAGGCGATCGTGCACATCGAATCCAGCTCCTTGAGAGGTGAAGGGACGTCCTTCCAAATCCTCGAGGCGTATGAAGCTTTTCTCAGCAAGGGGATCATCAGTACGGACGGCGATGTGGATGCGTCCCCCAATGGCCGTGTCGTAATCAAAGAGGGACTCGTTCACCACGGTGGCGATAAGACTCGCATAATCAAGATCGCCCTCAAGGATTTGTTGGCGCAGCTCCACGCAGTTTGCTTCGGTGAAGCGCATTCCCTTAGTCACGAGCTCGCTTGTCGAGGAAAAGTCGATGACCTGTCTCATCTCGCCCGAGGTCATAACGTCGCTTGCCTCCACCGATTGCCCAAAACGCACGATCCCTTGGCTCTTTAGCTTGCCGAGGTTCAACTCGGCCTCCATTTGCGCGAACGCACTCAACACCGGACGCGAGGCGCTGAACAGCAGATCGGCCGCCGACGTGGGGAAGAGCACGTTACCCCGGTTCTCGAACAGCGGCTCCCCCATCTCCTGTGCCAACCGCGCCACCGACTTGCGCAATGCCTGCCGCGAAATGAACAGCGAGTCGGCCGCCTGCGTGAAACTGCGCATCTCATAAACCCGAGAAAAGTACTTGATCTGCTGAATGTCCACAGCCCCTCCTCGCGTCGTGACACCTCGAGCGCTCATTCAGAAACGAGTGGCTTTTAGCCACCAGCCAATACGATGGAAGGCCCGCACAAGGACGGACCTTCCATTGATGCCGGCTCGTTAAAGCTTAACATCCCAGACCATATGAGTGTTAAAACTATTTAAGCACCGTAAGCAAACGCTTCGTAGGACGGATCCTTTTTGTACTCATCTCCGCGATAGGAATTCTCCGCGTTCACGCCCGCCTTGGCTTCAATGGTCTCGTTATAGGGGATATCGTAGGACACCGTACGCTTAACGATGACCCACTTCCCATCGCGCCTCTCCCAAAGATCGTTGTAACGTACTCGTTGGTGAGCCAAGACATCACCAGGATTTGGGTTTGCGTCTTTTACGGCAGTTGCCTGTGCTTTGCCATCGGGCGAAAAAATTTGATTGATGTGCCCATAGGTGCTGGAACCAGCCGTCCCATTGTCGACGTTCACATCGATTCGCATGGCAGAGTACATGTGATGAGTCCACTTGCAACCGTTAAGATGATCGCCCAAGCAGCTATCGATGAACTGACGACCCGTCATGTTGGGGAAAATATCATAGTAATACGAACCGTAGTCAAGCAAGCTGTCTTCAGCGAAGACGCTGTAACCCAGCTCGTAGTCGATGCGATCGACAGCTTGAATATAGTTGAAAAGCTGAGCTCGAATTTCTTCGATGGACGCCAAGCGGTCAATCTCCTTTGCCAATGCCTTCAAATCCACGTCACCGGTAGACGGAAGATCATTGTTCGTGGCACAGCCCGTCATTCCAGTCAATGCTGCTGCTCCTGCGGCAACTGCAGCCCCTGCCAAGAAATTGCGACGATCCATTTTGTTAACCCCTTTCGTAGTTATTTGCTGGAACCTTTGTCCCAAGCTTCCCATGCTCCTGCTCCCTAAAAACTCTTGTTCGAACTTGGTCAATTCGTACTATCGATATGATGGGGCTAGCGAATGCCATCTCCAGCCCCATTCGCATTGCGCCGCGCCACCAAGCGGGAGGGGGAACTTGGTGGGCGGCATCGAAGTAGTTATGCAAGCGGTTCCAGCGTGACTACGTGCTGGCCGGCGATGCGACCGGAGGTGTAGGTCCAGCCGAGCGCCTGGCCGCAGCCGGCGTTCACCTTGCCCTTGAAGCCACCGACCATGTTGCCCACCGCGTACAAGCGCGGGATAACCTCGCCGAACACGTTGAGCACCTGGGTGTTAGTGTTCACGTCAACACCGCCAGCTGTATCGGGCGAAACGGCGATGACGCGACCTGCGAAGAAAGGCGGCTGCATCAGGGGCATTGCGCCCTGGCGACCCAAGGCATCGGCACCGGCGGCCGCACCTTCATTGAAGTCGTCGATAGTCTTCTTAAGCGTGTCCGCATCCAAATCAAGAGCCGCCGCTAACTCTTCCACAGTGTCGGCCTTGACGATATAGCCGCCGGAAAGCTCTTCCTCGAATCCATCGCTGCAGTACATGACAGGGCCGCCGAAATCAGCCGTCGCGTCCGCGAGACCCTGATCCCAGATGTTCCACACATAACCGTTCGGCTGCTTCCAAACATCGCCCACCACGTTCTCGGTGGGACGACCGCTCTCCAGAACGTGGCGCTGGCCGTCAGTAGAAACAAATATACCCGGCATGGAAATGTAGCCTGCGGAATTATCCTCAACCTTGCGCTCCAGACCAGGGGCCACATTGTAGGCGCACCAAGGATTCACCAGCTTGGCACCGAGCGCGCAGGCCATCATAATGCCGTCGCCCTGCTGCCACGGCGAGCCATAGGAGCCCATGACGGGGCGGTCGTTAAACATGCCCGGCATGGCCGGCGACATGAAGCTACGCACCATGTCGGCGTTGCGGGAGAAACCGCCCGTGTTCAGGATGACGCCCAGACGCGCCTTGATGCGCTGCTCCTTGCCGCCATCTGCGACGATAACGCCCTCCACCTCGCCGTCAGCGTTGGTCAGCAAACGCGTGACCTGGGTATCGAACATGAATTCCGCACCCTGCTCCTCGGCCTTCTTGCGCAGCGGCTCGGTGAAGCCGGCGCCGATGCCGTCGGCGTTCTGATGCATACGCGCCACAGCCGGCGTCACGTCAGTGTAGTAGTCGACCATGGTTCCCTGGGTCGACAGGCGATCGGTGGAAAGGGCCGCACCCTGCTCGGCCAACCAGTCGATAGTCTCGCCGGATTTCTCGGCATACAGGCGGCGCAGCTCGGGGTTCTCGAAGCCCTCGGCCACGGCCGTCAGATACTTGTCGAACTCCTCGACCGAATCATCGATGCCGGCCTCTTTCTGCAGCTTCGTGCAAGCACCCTGAATCATACCGGCGCACAGGGCTGAATTGGACATGGTGGCGCTGCTCATCACTTCGCACACGACAACTTCCTTGCCCGCCGCAGAGGCCTCAACGGCCGCAGCCAGGCCACCGCCGCCGGCGCCGGCGATCACAACGTCCACTTCTTTGTCCCACGCCGAATCGCTCGTGGAGCTCAGTTCCTGAGAAGCGGACGTTTGGGGCGCGCAGCCAACCATGCCGGCAAAAGCGGCGGCACCACCCATGAGGGCCGCGCCCTTCAGAAAGCTACGGCGATTGAGACCTTCGTTCAAATTCATGTTTCCCCTTTCCTTACATTAGTCGCCCTTCGGCACGACCCCATAGTGCGCTGGCGCCAGGCCGATAGCTAAATGCAAATGCGCGATTCTCTATCACGTTTCATGATGGCTGTTCGTGAAATCCGATATCGTCGTCTCGGACGTCGTGCTCCTGCTTTGCGCAACATGCGATAATGCAAAAAGCAAGGGAGGAGGTCCGCTATGAGAACCGAGTACTTGCGAGAGTTCGTCGTCTTCTCTCGCCACTTAAGCTTCACCGAAGCCGCCAAAGAGTTGTTCATCGCCCAATCAACGCTAAGCACCCATATTGCTGCGCTCGAAAGCGACGTGGGCTTTTCGCTCATCGATCGGAAAGCGGGCAACCGACTCACCGACAAAGGGGCCGTTTTCCTCGACGGCGCCCGAACGCTGCTGGACGGACTCGACGAGGCGCTGGCACGGTGCCGAGAGATGGGCGATCCCGACGCCACTCTTCGCATCGCTGTTCAATATCCAACGCCCTCGTTCGCAGCCAAGCTCAAAGAGCGCCTATCCGTGCCCTTTGCTTTCGTCGAGCACGATTACCGGGATCCCATCTTCCAGCCCATCGTCAATGGCACGGCCGACATCGTGCTCGATTACGACTACACGCCTTTCGCCTCGCTCGTAAAGGAAGCGAGCGCCCTCGACCTGGTAACGAGAACATGCTTGGCCTTCCGCATGAGTATCAGCATGATGGCGTCGAACCCTTTGGCAAGCAGGCCCGCTCTTTCGCGCAACGACCTTAGTGGCGCGTCCATCATCATCAACGATGCCCACAATTACGACCGCATCCGCTATCTTTACGAGCGCATGCTGGGTGACAATCTGGATCTGCACTTCAGCCTGCAGCCTATCAACGGCATGAGCGGTCTGGCCTTCGCCACCTACGGCGATGGGCTGCATATTTGCGGGCTGTCCGAAAACCGCCACTGGTTCGCCGACCGCGCCGACGTGGTGCTCTTCGAAGAGCTCGACGGAAAGCCCTTCGGCATGCCCACCTCTCTCACGTATTCAGCTGACGCCAGCGATTGGGTTCGTGAAGGTGCAGCCATCGTTCTCGAGTGCATGGAGGCTTGCAGAAAGGAAAACGGACTTGCGAGCTAAGCGCTAACTGAATGCGCTAGACATAAAACTGATAAGTTACTCAGGCAGGTGGCGCGTAACTCTTTTGAAAATGTCGCAATAAACTCCCAGTTTCTTACGACATTTCGGATTATAGGAGGAAGACTGGCGCCTTTTATCACGACATCGAAACGCCCCGCGCCCTGCGACGATAGGCACAAATTGCCTGTTTTCGTTGCAATCACTTGAAACGAAAATTGTTTTCGTTGCATAATGTCTGCAACGATGCGACGAAAAGGCGGACACTATGCGCGAAACAACCACTCTCGAGTTTAAGCAGCAGCTGTCGAAAAGCTACCTGAAGACCGTCAGCGCCTATGCCAACTACGGCACGGGGAAGATCATTTTCGGCATCGCAGACGACGGCACGCCCGTCGGATTGACCGATCCGCAAGACACCTGCCTTCGCGTCGAACATGCGATTAACGACTCGATCGATCCAGTGCCTCGTTTCGAGCTGTCCATCGAAGAGGACACAAGAACAGTCACACTAACGGTGCATGAAGGCCCCGACAAACCCTATCTTTTCTCTGGACGCGCCTATCGTAGAGCCGACACCTCAACCGTCGAAGTGAGCCGCCTTGAGTACGGCAGGCTCGTCTTGACGGGTGAGCATGTCAGCTTCGACGCCCTCGTCGCAAAAGAGCAGGACCTCGCATTTGGCCATCTCGAGAAGGAGCTCGCCTCCAAACTGGGGCTCAAACCCCTCGATCAAAATTCCCTTATTTCGCTTGAGCTTATGACACCTTCCGGCGAATACTGCAACGCGGCCGCCCTTCTCGCCGATAGCAATCATTTCCCTGGCATTGATATTGCGCGCTTCGGCGAGAGCATCAACATCATCAACGCCCGGCACACGTTCGAGCACATGTCGGTTCTTGAGCAGATGCAACGCACGCTAGAAGTGTTCGACACCTACTACGCCTACGAAGAAATCGTCGGATTCGAGCGCATAGCGAAGACGCTCGTACCGCGGGAGGCTTTTCGGGAGGCTATCGCCAATGCGCTTGTCCACCGTTGCTGGGACGTTCGCGCCAACATAAAAGTGGGCATGTTTGCCGATCGCATTGAAATAACCTCGCCAGGAGGACTGCCTGCCGGAATCACAGAGGAGCTCTACCTCGCAGGAGGCCCTTCAGTGGCTCGCAACCCAATCCTTGCGAACGTTTTCTTTCGACTGGGACATATAGAACGGTTCGGTACGGGCATCCCGCGCATCCTGGACGAATACGCCCATGAAACAGTATCGCCCTCTTTCGCTCTGCGCGATAGCTCGATTACGGTGATGCTTCCCGTGACAGTGCTTGAGAACGTAACACTCGACGAGGAAGCCATACTTGCCGTGCTCGCCAAGGGCTCTGCTCTCACACGATCCCAGATAAGCGAAAAGACGCAGCTATCGAAAAGCAAGGCTATCAGAACTCTGAATGCATTGGTTGAGAAAGGACTCGTAACTAAGGTCGGCGAAGGCCGCTCCGTCCGCTACGAGAGAAACTAGCGGGAGAAAGCCCTTCGATATTTCTCTGTAACACCAAACCGCATCCTCCTCGCAACGAGCAGCTCAACGGTCACAATCCCATTGCAGCCGTCTCGCACGCCGATGGCATAATCGTGGGGCGCGGCCGTGGCGGCCGCGTTATGATTCGCTCGTTATGGAATCTTTGCAGCGAGACATATCGGATGAGAGGGACGCGCGTCGGCCCGATGGGCGCGACGAGCTCGACAAGTCAAACAGCCCGGCCACCCGCCCTAAGCGAAATCGACGCGATAAGCGCGACAACGGCATCGATATGCTCAACGGCCCCTTGCCGGGCAAGATTCTGCGGTTCGCCATTCCCCTGGCGCTGAGCAGCATCCTCCAGCAGTTGCTGAACTCGGCGGATGCCTCCATTGCCGGACAGTTCGTCAGCAGCTTCTCGCTCGCGGGCATCGGCGGCGTGAACCCGGTGACGGCTATGTTCGTGAACCTGTTCGTGGGGCTCTCCATCGGCGCCAACGTGGTGGTGGCCATGCATGTGGGTGCCGGCGAGTTCCACAGCATCAAGAAGAGCGTCCACACGGCCATGGCGCTCTCACTCATCGCCGGGGTGGTCCTGGGCGGGGCGGGGCTCGCCCTGGCCCCCTGGGTGCTAGATGCCATCGGCATGCCCGAAGACTCCCTCGCCGACGCGCTCACCTATGTGCGGCTTTACTTCTGCGCCATCCCGTTTCTCACCATCTACAACTTCGGGTCGGCGCTACTGCGGGCCCACGGCGATGCGAAACGGCCGCTGTACGCCCTCGCTGCCGCCGTCGTGGTGAACTTCGTCCTCGACCTCGCCTTCGTGCGCCTGTTCGGCTGGGGCACCGCCGGCATCGGCATCGCCACCGTCATCGCCGCTGCCCTGAGCGCCGTCATCGTGGTGGCGTTCCTTATGCGCGAGGAAGGCCCCTTCCGCCTGCACCTGCGCGAGCTGCGCATCTGCGGCCCCGAGCTGGCCGGCATCCTGCGCATCGGCATTCCCGCCGGCATTCAGGGCGCCGTGTTCTCGCTTTCCAACACCGTCGTTCAGGCGACCATTAACGGCTTCGGCTCGGCGGCCATCGCGGGCTCGGCGGCCACGTTGAACTTCGAGTACTACACCTACTTCTTTGTGAACGCCTTCGGTCAGACCGCCGTCACCTTTACCGGCCAGAACTTCGCCGCGAAGAACGCCGACCGCTGCCGGGCCATCTTCCGCTGGTGCGTACTGTTCGGGTTCACCTCGTCGCTTATTTTGGGCGTGACGTTCACGGCGTTGGGCACCCGGGCGCTAGGGCTGTTCACCACAGACGCGGCCGCCCTCAGCTTCGGTCTCGTGCGACTGTGGTTCGTGGAGCTGCCTGACTGCCTGACCACCTTCTACGAAGTGCCCGCCGGCGCCATGCGGGGCATGGGCTGGTCCACCCTGCCGGCGGTCATCACCATCCTCGGTTCCTGCGTGCTGCGCGTGGCGCTGGTGACCTGGGTGTTCCCGCTTTCGGGCACCTGGGACACCCTTATGGTGATTTATCCGGTCACCTGGTCGTTCATGATCGTGGCCATGCTCGTCTCCTATTTCATCGTGCGCCGCCGCTGCTACCGGTCTATTGAGCCTGCGGCTGCGTAGGACGGCGTGCCCCATTGGATCCGTAGCGGCGTGGGACGGTCGCGCCCCATCGAACCCGCAGCGGCGTAGGTCGGCATAGGTCGACGGTTTCCCGTATAATGGGCTCAACGCCGAACCCTCAGCCCCAACGTCCCGCGTCCCAAGTCGCGGCGCCCCATGCTCCGAAAGGCGGTGAACCTCGTGACCCTTGCCCATTACGTGCTCATGAACAAAAACACGCCCGTGTTGTCGTTCGACTACGACCTGGGTGACCACAAGGCCGTGCGCATCCGCGAGGTGTTCGCCCCCGAGGCGGCGCCGTTCGGGTTCGTCGATCGCCGGGGCGACATTTCCAAGGCCGAGTTGAACTACTGGTGGCGCCACCGCGCCATCCCTGCTTCCCGTGCGCATGTCAAACGTCTTCTGGAGAACCTGCAGCTGGAAAGCACGCTGGTGCTCGCCGAGAAGAGCTTCGGGCTGTCGCTTTCCGACCGCTACTGGCTGAACGACGAGGACGATCCCGCCTCGTGGGACGCCGTCAACTTCTTCGACAACGACTTCTCTGATGACCTGGGATTTCTCACCTTGGGCCAGGACTTAGCGGGGTCTTCCCCCGATGCGCCGGACTACCGCACGGTAAGCCTGTCCTCCCCCAACAGCACCTTGGGAGGCGACCTTCTGAAGAAGTGGAAGATCGTAAACGGCGAGCGCGTGCTGCTGAAGTCAGGAGTGGGCTTCGTGAATCAGGAGCCCTACAACGAGGTGGCCGCTACGGCGTTGCACCGTCGGTTGATGGAACCCGGCGAGTTCACTCCCTATACGCTGTTCGAGGACGGACGCCGGGTGTACTCTGCCTGCCCGAACCTGCTGGGGCCCGACGAGGAACTGGTGGCCGCCTGGGACGTCATCCGCAACGTGAAACAGCCGAACAACTTGTCCGATCTGCGCTTCTACGTGAAGCACCTGGAGGATCTGGGGCTTGACGCCGACGCCACCATGACCTCGCTGGCCAAGATGTTCGCCGGCGACTTCGTGCTGGCCAACCGCGACCGTCACTACCGCAACTTCGGCATCATCCGCAACGTGGAGACGCTTGAGGTGACGGGCATCGCGCCGGTGTTCGACTCCGGATCGTGCTTGTGGTCCGACGCGGAGTTCCTGGAAGTGCCCGGCGATTTCCTGTATATGGCCAAGCCCTTCAAAATGAACGGCATGAAGCCGGTCGACCAGCTGCGCCTGTTCGACGGCTATTTCGACTGGTTCGACCCGGTCATGCTGGACGGCTACCCCGAGGAAGTGGGCGCGATCCTCTCCCAGAATCCCAATATTCCCGAGCGACGCGTGGCCACTATCGTCGACGCTGTCCGCAGCAAGGTGGATCTGCTCACTCGCATCGCGCGATAGCGTCTCTTCCCTACCGCGTCGCCTTCAGACGGCTGAGCACCTTGCGAGCCTCATTCAGGTTCGCCTCGATATCGGCGCCCACCACGTCCAAGTTTTCGGCGGCGGCGAAGCGCGTCTCGGGAATGCCGAACATGCTGGCGATGCCGCAGAGGTACTCGTAGCCGTAGTTCATGGCGCTCACCTGACCGCCGCCCGTGGTGATGTAGGTGAGGTGCTTGGCGCGGCACAACCCCTCGCAGCGTCCCTCCTCCGTGTAGTGGAAGGTCATGCCCATAACGGCCGCGTGCTCGATGTATATCTTCAGCGCTGCCGGGAACGACAGATCCCAGTAGGGAGCGCCGATGACGATCTCATCCGCCTCGGCGAAGTCCTTGCCAATGTCGAACATGGGGTCGTCGAACAGGCCCTTGGCCTCCAACTGGGCGCGATAGGCCGCCGAGTCGCCGTAGTAGGGCTCGAGGCGCATCTCGGACAGGTTCACTTCCTTCACGTCCTCGATACCTTCCAGATACTCGCGGCACAGCGTAAGCGTGCGCGACTCGTCTCCGCGCAGGCAGGCATTCACGAACAGCACGGTCATGGCGTTCCTCCTTTTCCCATTGAACGACGCCATTGTACCGCGAGCCGCCACTCACCTCGCGCCACCTTCAGCCACGAATCGACATCCGCAGCGTCAGACACCCTCATTCGGATGCCTCAGGAGACGTTCGCAGGGCATCCGCGCAAAAACAATCGGCAAATCTGGCAAGTTTTCGGCGGTTTTCGACATCAGGGGACGCAGCAAGGGATACGCATTATGGCCTGCACTACGTTTTCCCAGGTCGGAAACATACCTGGAGGAAGACCTCGCAGCTACTTGAACCTCCGGGGTGCGAAATACGTCGAACAACGCCGAAAACTTGCCAGATTGGCACCCTGCGACTCGCGCGCACTACAGGCAAAGTCGAATCAACCCTCGGGAAGCGCCCCTGCTTCGTAACGAGGCAGGGGCGCTTTGCTTACAGGAGACGCGCCAGGTGCCGACGATGGGCATGGCGCACGATAATCGCAGGTGAGCTTACTGTGTCCTGCTCATTATCTACCATGCCCCAAGGAGGCGTTCTCATGAAGATAGCCATCAAGCGCGTGTACGAACCTTACGAAGAAAGCGACGGGTACCGGGTGCTCGTCGACCGGCTGTGGCCCCGCGGCCTCACCAAGGCCCGGGTGCACTACGATGAATGGGCGAAGTTCCTTGCGCCCTCAACCGAATTGCGGAAGGCCTTCGGCCACGACCCATCCCATTGGGCCACTTTCCAAGAAAAGTATGTGGCGGAGCTGGACGCGAACCCCGAGGCGCTAAAGTTCGCGAAGAAGCTGTCCAGCCCCGAAATGGCCAAATACCCGCGTGTCACCCTGATATACGCCGCCCGCGACGAAAAAGAGAACGAGGCCGTCGTCCTTCAGAAGTGGCTCCCCGCGCACGAATAAGAAAAAGCGAAAGCGATTTTCGGACACTCCCAGGCAATATCAGCGACATTTTTAGCTCAGAATTTTGAGTTGTTAGACTTTGCAGCAGAAAAGAGCGTCGCAAAAATCGCAAATCGCAGCCATGGCGCTACGCCTATGCAGGGAAAACCTCTTCGAAGCCCCAACCTCCGCAGAAATACGTGAAGCAAAGCTCTAACAACTCGAATTTTTCGCCCGAAAGTAGGATGCAGATCGACCGGGCAGCCGATTGAGCGGACAGCAGATCGACCGGGCAGCCGATTGACCGCCCTGATCTTCCCTATCCTCTCCTCTGCTCCCGAATGGGCAGGTTGGTCACTTCCGCTTCCAGGGGCAGGGGCACGTCGTCGGCTTCGGCCTCGGCGGCGAGGCCTCCGTCCCAGGCGTCGAAGTCGGCCTTGCCCGGCAGGATGATGTTCAGCACGATGCCCACCACCGAACCCACGGCCAAGCCCGAGAGCGCCACCGTCACGCCGCCCACCTCGAAAGTGATAGCACCAGCGGCGCTGTAGGCGATGCCGAGCGAGAGCACCAAGATGAGCGCCGTGATCAGCACGTTGCGGCTCAGCATGAAGTCCACGTGGTTCTCCACGAGGTTGCGGATGCCCACCGCCGAGATCATGCCGTACAGCACCAGCGACACGCCGCCGATCACGCACGCCGGCATGCAGGAGATGACCGCCGCGAACTTCGGGCAGAACGACAGCAAAATGGCGAACCCAGCGGCGATGCGCACCACGCGCGGGTCGAAGACACGGGTGAGGGCGAGCACGCCGGTGTTCTCGCCGTAGGTGGTGTTAGCCGGCGCGCCGAACAGCGACGCCACGATAGTGGCCAGGCCGTCGCCGAGCAGCGTGCGGTGCAGCCCCGGCTCGGCGATGAAATTGCGATTGCAGGTAGAGCTGATGGCCGACATGTCGCCGATGTGCTCGATGATGGTGGCGAAGGCCAAGGGCATGATGGTGATGATGGCCGTGATGGCAAGCCCCGCGTCGAAGCTGGGGCCGAACAGTGCGAACACCGTGTTGTCCCACAGCACCGGCAAACCGATCCAAGGCGCCTCGACCACCGGCGTAAAATCGACGATGCCCCCGATGGCCGCGGCCAGATAGGAGCCCACAACACCGAGAAGGATGGGAATGATGCGGATCATGCCGCGGCCCCAGATGTTGCTAATGACGATAATGATGATAGCCACGAGCGCGATAGGCCAGTTCGTCTCGCAGTTGGCAATGGCCGAGCTTGCCAGAATAAGCCCGATGCAGATGACGATGGGGCCCGTGACCACCGGCGGAAAGAACCGCATGATGCGCTGCGGACCGAACGCCTTGAACAGCGCCGACACCACCAAGTACAAAAGCCCCGCGCAGGCCACGCCCAGGCAAGCATAGGGTAGAAGGTGCGCTTCCCCGTTGGGCGCGATGGCCGCGTACCCCGCAATGAACGCAAACGACGATCCGAGGAACGCCGGCACTTTCCCCTTCGCAAGGAAATGGAACAGCAGCGTGCCCAAGCCCGCGAACAGCAACGTGGCCGAAACCGAGAGCCCGGTAAGCGTCGGCACCAAGATGGTGGCGCCGAACATGGCGAACATGTGCTGGATGCCGAAGACGGTCATCTTCGGCGCACCCAATGTACGGGCATCGTAGACGGCATCGGACGCATCGGGGGCGCCCATGGTGGGCACGGTCTTGGGATCGCTCACGGAAACCTCGAATCATCGCGGGAATCGGTCGCCGCCCATTATGGCACGGCTTCCGTTGCCACTGGGTTTCGCGCCCGCGAAGGGGCCAAGCGCCCCGCAAACCGCCCGGCGCTCTCATGTTAAGAGCCGCCTCTTTCGTTGAAATGAGCAAAACCGGGCACTTCTCGTAATTTCTCGCGGGCCTTCCCGTCTCTTCCCAAGCGTTTCCCCAGGTGGTATCTGCATAATTCCCAGCTTTTCGCTCGAAAGACTACGAGAAGTACCCTATTTTGCACAAAGGGCCGCCCCGAGATAGGAGGGGCGGCCCCAATCGTCAGCTCCGGAAACGAAGGTTAAGGCAGACGTTTCGGAGGAAGTGAAATGGCGACCATCGCGCACTGGCCGCATCGACCCGACCAGCCACGGCGAGCACAAAGGTGGCTAGTCGAACTGACGCAGGGCTCGGCCGAGACGCGCGAGGCCCTCGCGCAGCACCGGTTCGGGCGCGCAGTAGCCCAGACGCGCGCCGCCGGGGAGCTCGAAGCGGTTGCCGGGCACGAGCAGCACGCCCTCTTCCTTCAGCAGCTTGATGCAGAACTCCTCGTCGTCCATGGGAATATCCCACTGGATGTAGGCCACTGACACGCCCTTGGGCGCCTGCCAGGTCACACGCGGCTCGCTGTCGATCCACTCCTGGGCGATGGCCATATTACGGAACACGATCTCACGGTTGCGCTCGAGCACAGCCTCGCGATTCTGCAGAATGTAGGTGGCCAGCGCGTCGTTGAACTCGCCGCAGCAGGACAGCATCGCTGCCGCCGTGCTGACCAGCAGTGGGGCGGCCGACGCGAGCTACCTCCTCGCACGGTCGGTGGTCACCATTCTCATCGGCGACGCGTGTCTCACCTTCTTCTTGTTGCTCATCTGCGATTTCGTTGGCGAACGCAATCGAGCGGCGCTCACCATTGCGCCGAGCACCGTGAAGGTGTACGTGCACCGCCTGCTGCAGAAGACGGAGTGCGAGAACCGCCAGGCCCTCATACAGGATTTCTGGAAGAGCGCCTAGGGAATCAGATCGTAGGGCATCTCCCGTTTCACCAGGTAGAAAACGAACAGGATAACCGCCATCCACGGAACCCAGAGAAAGGCGAGCGCCAGCGTCGCCGAACGGGCTGCGTAGAACAGCACACGGTAGCCCGTCGTGCGGGGATGCGTCTCGAAGGTCATGCGCACGAACGAGCCTCCCGGAGTGGACCCGTCGTGAAGCCAGGGGATAACGACCTCTACTACGGCGAGAGCAATCAGGGCCACACCATCTATGAGGATGGCACCTGTCTGACCGGCGGTCATGCCCGGCAGGGCAAACGGCTCAAGACCGGCCACCTCGAATCCCACGGCCACCACGCCGTAGGGCACCACGGCCACCAGCCACACGATGACTAAATCGATCCACAGCGCCACGCAGCGACGCACGAATCCGGGCTGATCAGTCGGCTCCTCGCTCGCCAGCTTTCCCGGCGGCACCACTCGCCCGAGCAGCCATGCGCACGCCCAGCCGAGAGCGGCGCCCAACGTGTTGGTGATCACGTCATCCACATCACAGCAGCGGTAGGCGTACGGGTAGATGCCGAACAAGCCCGTGAGCTGGGCCGTCTCGATGAGCAGGGAAGCAGTCATACCCAGCAGCACCGAAGGCAGAAACTTCAGCCGAAGAAGACGGCCGGCGATAAAGCCCAGCGGCATGAAGAACGCCACGTTGAAGGCGAGTTGGAACACCGCCTTCAAACCGTCTTTCGCAATGTCATTCGCGAAGTTCATCGGGTTGAAGTTGGGGGCGACGCCGTAGGTGATGCCCAAGCCCGCGTCGCCCGAGGGCAGCGGGTACAGCGTGAAGCAGCCGAGACCACAGACATAGAGCACCGTAAGGTAGGCCCCCACAAACGTGCCGAAGCGCAGCCGCCCGTCGCGATGGTAGAGATAGGCCAAAATAGGAAGCGTGAGCAAGAACGAGAGCGCCGGCCACAGCACCAGCGCCGCCGCGAAGTTTTCGCTGTAGTTCCCCAGAAAGTGTTTTACTGCGCCCATCTTCGTCATCCTCAATTTGCTCGTCTGCCGTCTCCGTGTGTCCGCAATGCCAGCATAGGGGACAGACGAAGGCGATGCAGCAAAGGTGACAGCAAAGTAAGCGAAGTGAATGGGAGCTGTAAGCCACGCGGAACGCGTTGGCAAAGGAGCTTGGCGGCTCGCGCATTTGGCGATTTGGCGTCTCGCGCGACCGTCGCCGCAACATCCGTTACGCCGTCCGCACCCTCGGATCGATTTGCTCCCGGGCAAGGGTGGTGCTATGCTTGGGACTTTCTCCGAACAGATTAAACCCACCGCAGAGGAGAGAGCCATGAACATCACCGTGTACTGCGGGTCGAACTTCGGCGACAATCCGCATTTCGAAGAAGCCGCCCGCAACCTGGGCGCCTGGATCGCCCGCGCGGGGCACGCCCTTGTGTACGGCGGCAGCTCGGTCGGGCTCATGGGAGCCGTGTCGCGCGCCGCTATCGAGGGCGGGGCGCCCGTCATCGGCGTGGAACCCGCTTTCTTCATCGAGGCCGGCGTCGCCCAGCACGACCTGACCGAGCTTATCGTGTGCGACACCATGGGCGAGCGCAAGGCGAAGATGATCGAGCTGGGCGACGCGTTCGTGGCGCTGCCGGGAGGCGTGGGCACGCTCGAGGAAATCTCGGAAATATTCACCCGCGTGCGCCTAGATATGGGGCCGCACGAGTGCTTCCTATTGAATATCGACGGGTTCTACGACCCGCTTCGCTCGTTTCTGGAATCGATGGTCGAGCACCGCTTTTTCGACCAGTGCGACCTGGATCGCTGCCACTTCCCGCGCTCCGTGGAAGAGCTGGCACGCCTTCTGAGCACGGCGGACACGCGTCGCACCATCCGCTGCGACGGCCCGTTGCTGCAGAAAGCCGGGTAAAGCCTCACGAGGGGATGTCCGGTGTTCCGACCGAGCGAGTTCCGCAGCGACCGAAACAGCCCAGTGGGCTGTTTCGCAAAGCGAGGACTGCCTGAGCGAATCGGAATACCGGGCAGCCCCGCCCGCAGAGAGACTCACTAGCCGATGACCGTCAGCAGATATTGGGCCTTCCCCGCCTCTTTCACCTGGTACAGCGTGCTATCAGCCGCTGCGTAGAGCACATCGAAGGGCATAGGCGGCGTAAGGCAGCAGGCCGCGCCCACGCTGATGGTGGGCGCCGCGTGATAGGCCGTATCGGTCACCTCGTCGGTAGCGCGCTGACCGGCAAAGGGCCCGCGGGCCAAATGCTCCAGCACGCGATCGGCGGCAGGGCCCGAGCCCAGTCCCGGAGCGAAGATGAGGAACTCGTCGCCGCCGATGCGGGCCACGATGTCCTCCTTGCGCATGACCTGGGACAGGAAGATGGCCAGCCTCTTCAAAACGTAATCGCCCTCGGGGTGCCCGTAGGAATCGTTCACAGCCTTGAAATCGTCCACATCGACCACGATAAGCGTGCAAGGACGGCTCTCGGTACGCAACGCCGTCTCGATGCGGTCGAGGGCGGCAGCGCGATTGTAAAGCCCCGTGAGGCTGTCGCGCTCGGCCTTGCGCCGGAACTGGCTCTCGCGCATGGCCGCCTCACTCGTGTCCAGCAGACGCCCCACGTGGCGCACCGGACCACCCTCCTCATCGTAAAGGACGACCGACTGATAGCGGTACCACACCGGATCCCCATCGGCGCCCGACGTCGAGGTCTCGAAATCGACAAGCGAGTTCTCGCCGATCTGCGCCATGAGCGGTGTGAGGTCATGAGACGTGATGGTCAGCTCGCACGGCTTCTGGCAGCGTCGGCTCACCACAAAATCCTTCTGCTCGGGAGGCCGGCCGAAACGGCCCTCGAAATCGCCGTACACATGGGCCGCGCCCGTACCGCACTCGATATCGAAGAGCACGTCGTTCGAGAGCGCCGTGATGATCTCCAGCCGCTCGTTCGCCCGCCGCAGCTCTTCCTTCTCGCGCACGCGCTCGGTCGCGTCCATAAGCGTCGCGTAGAACCAGCGCGCGCCGGAGGCGTCTTCCACCAAATGGCCCCAGTCGTCCACCCAACGCACCTCGCCGTCGGCGCGAATGATGCGATAGCGCACGTAATCGCTGTCACCGTGCTCCATTTGCTCGCTGATGGACGCGCTCACCCATTCCCAATCGTCGGGATGCACGATGCCTTTGAACGTGTTGCCTGTAAGCGCGCGGAACTGCTCGGCGTCCGAGCAGCCGAAGAGACGCACGAGCCCCGAGCTCGCCCGATCGATCACACCGGCGCTCTCCGCTTTGTAACGAAACATGCCTCCGGGGAATTTGTCGAGAAACTCTTGCGGAAGCTCAACGGACGCTGTCTTAGCCTCGGCCGTCTGAGCGCAAGCCGGCGCGGCCGAAGTCGGCACGGCGGCCGTTTTCGTATCAAGCTCCTCCGTCTTGTGAAAGAGGCGGCTCAAAGACACCATAGAACCTTCCTTTTCCTCAGCCCCTCATGCGTCCGAAGCGACGGCCCGTGACGCCGTCCGCGCGAGACGAGCCCTATGATAGCACTCCGCCCCTTGTCAGCCCTCCCGAAACCGACTGGAGGGAGTACCGTTTTGTCAACAATTTCCCAACCTGCGCCGCGCGGGCCGAAAGGACCGACGCACTTCAGGATGCGCCACGGCCGCACAGCCGGCCGAAACGCCGCGTACGCCTCGTTCCTTTGCCGCCGCCCGCACGCTCAGCTTGCCTTGATGCGCTTCAGAAACTGCTCGAAGTCGGACTCGTTCTGATCGGCGTAGGCCAGCGCGAACGACGCCATGGACGTATCGAACTTGTCGGACGTTCCCAGGTAAGAGGCCATGGCCACGCGGTCTCCCGTGCGGGCATGGGCGCGAGCGAGAACCCACGCACACAGCTGGCTGTAAATCTCCAGCTCATCGGCGCTGGCGTGGTCCAAGTCGACTGACATCTTCCAATTCCACAATTGCCGCACGTAATAGTCACGCCGGCGCCCGCGCTCGTCCCGGGCGTGGGTCCAGCCGAGCAGCACCCCGCTCGTCGTCTGCATGAGGCGCTGCCCCGCCACCACGCGCTCACCGTGGGAAAGATAGGGACTCCGCCCGCAGAACCGCTCGAGCACCGATGCGTTCGCTTCCTTTATTTGGAGCACCAGCGGGTCGGCCATCTGATTGCCTGAGAACGCCGCCACCCAGCAGCGGGTGCCCACGCTGCCCACGCCCACCACCTTTTGCGCCGCGCCGATGAGCCGGTAGTTCTTCAGCAGCTCCTGGTAGGGCGGCCTCACCGTTGCGCGGTAGTCGTCGAGCATGCGCGCCAGGCTGCGCTGGACGCGCCGCTGGTTGTCCGGGGAGAGGAAATGGCTGAGCGGCACGATATCCGGCGGATCGTAGACCATCTGGGGTTGGCCGTCTTCCATACGCACCAGTTTCTCGAACGCCCGCTCGTTGGTCTTGGAGAAAGCCCGTTCCAAATCGGCGGCCACCTGGCGCCGATCGTCCTTGGACACCTTGTCGGCCAGGCCCTGGAGCACCTCGGCCACATCGAGGTAGGCCCGCCACACGTCGAAGGATCCCAGCGTGGCGAAGTATGCCAGGGACTCCCGATAGCTTTGGGCCGCCAGACGCACGGCCTCGCGGCACCATTTGTCGCCGAAGCCGCGCGTGCGTCCGCAAATGGCGACGCTGGCCACCAGGCGCTCCACGTCCCATTCCCAAGGGCCGCGGGTGGTCTCGTCGAAATCGTTCAAATCGAACACGAGGTGCGACTCTGGAGAGCGGTACCCGCCGAAGTTCGCGATATGGGCATCGCCGCACGCCTGCACCAAAAGCCCCGTAGTGGGCAGGGTGGACAAGTCGGCGGCCATGGGAAGGGCCGCGCCGCGGAAGAAGGCGAACGGCGAGGCAGCCATGCGGCGATGGCGCTCGGGCACGAGGAAGGACAGCCGATCGGCATCCTGCTGGAAGATGAGATCGACCGCCTCGCCGCGGTCGGGACGCACCTCCCACTTCCCCAGATTGCTGCGAGGCAGCTTTTGCCGACAGGCGTGCCCCTTTTGCTGGGACGCCTCGAAATCCGGTCCTCGAACGGGCACTTCCTGGGTCTTCGCCTGGCGTCCCGCCACCTTATGCACGAGCGAGGAGCCCGTCGCGCGGCTCGCCAGCCCTTGCCCGGTAAGCGACTTGTGGAGCGCCTCTGCCTTCTTGCCCATCAGGCTCCTCCCCCTTCGCGGCCGCCCTTAGCCAGAAGATCCTCGATGCGCTGGGCGGGTACCGCGCCGACGATGTCGTCTACGGGCGCCCCGTCGCGAAAGAGCACGAGGGTGGGCACGCTCACCACCTTGAAGGCCCAGGCGATGTCGGGGTGCTCCGCCGCGTTCAGCTTCGCGAAGCGCACCTCGGGATGCCGCGCGGCCACAGCTTCCAGCACGGGCTCCATGGCTCGACACGGACCGCAACCTGGGCTCCAGAAATCAACCAGCACCGTTCCTTCCGCATTGGTCACCCGCGCATCGAAATTCTCTTTCGTCAGTTCCACCATGCCGCGCCCCTTTCGTATCTTGCATCAAGCCCAGTATAGCGAGCGAGGATGCCATCGCGTGAATCCCCCGCGCATCGTAGTCGGATTGACAAGCATAAAATGCTCTCTTACACTGGGCGCCACAGGATACACTGGGCGCCACAGGAATCGACCAAGGCAAGGTGTTTTGATGGCGGGACTGCTGGCGCGCTAACAGAAATCGCTCGCGAACGAGAGCGTCTGGTTGCCCCGTGCGGGCAACTTCTTGTTGCGCCGTTTTTCTCCGCGCCGCCCTTTGCAACTCGAAATCGCTGGCGCAACCCCATCTGCAACTGCACTCTAAAAAGGATCCGCCCTTTCCGCGCATCGCCTCTATATCCCGAAGGAGATTCCCGTGACTGAATTGTCCCCGCATTCCCGCACCGTCGCTGAAGAGGGCACCGACACCGCCCCCACGCCGCCCCTGAGTGCCGCCGGCCTGTCGCTGCCGAAGAACTGGCTTGCCATCATTGCGTTCATCTGGGCCGGTCAGGCTGCCTCCATGATAACGAGTTACGCCGCCGGTTACGCAGTGGTGTGGTACGTCACCGAGAGCACCGGCAGCGCCCTTATGCTGGCGGCCATGAACATTGCCGTCATGCTGCCTGTCGGACTCATCTCGCCCTTCGGAGGCATCGTGGCCGACAAGCACAACCGCAAGCTCATCATGATCGCAGCCGACGGAGCCGTGGGCATCATCTCACTGATGGCGGGACTGCTTATTCTGGCTGGCGATGTGTCCATTCCGCTTTTGCTTGCCGTTTGCATCGCACGGGCGGTGGGCCAAGCCTTCCACAGTCCGGCCATGATGGCGGCCATGCCCATGCTCGTGCCCGACAAGCACCTGCTGCGCATCAACACCCTGGATCAGCTGCTGGCCTCGGTCGCCTCCATCGGAGCGCCGGCCTTCGGCATCTTCTTATACACCACCCTCGGGTTCTCCTCGGTGATGTTCCTCGATTTCGCCGGTGCCTGCGTGGCCGTTCTGGGTCTGGCCCTGGCGAAGATTCCCACGGTGGTAGACGCAACGGCGAAGGAGCAGCACGTGCTGGCGAACTTGCGCGACGGCTGGCGCGCCATTGCGAAAACGCGCGGACTTGTGCTGCTGATCGGCGGCGTTACCATCGGCATGATGATCTTCGGGCCGCTGTCGGCGGTGTTCCCGCTCATGACCTACCAGCACTTCGGCGGCGATGGCTATGCAGCCTCCCTCGCCGAGGCGGCCTTCGGGGTGGGCATGCTCGTGGGGTCGGGCATCCTTATCGCTTGGGGCGGCGGCAAGCGCCTCGCGGGGCTCATCGCCGTGGCAGCCGTGGTCGTGGGCGTGGCCACCGTGGTCTGCGGGCTTCTGCCACCCGACGCCTTCCCGGCCTTTATCGGGCTGGTGGCTGTGATGGCCGTGGCCTGCGCTTGGTTCAACGGCCCCACCATGACGCTCACCCAACGCAACGTGCCCGACGATAAGATGGGCCGCGCCATGGGCTTGCTCACCGCCGCCATGGGGCTGGCCACCCCAGTAGGCATCGCCATCGGTGGCGTGCTGGCCGAAGCCATGGGCGTCGCCCCGTTCTTCATTATAGACGGCCTGGCCTGCCTGGTTCTGGGCCTCGCGTTGTACCTCCCGAAGTCCGTGCGCGCGCTGGATGCGGGGTAGCACCGCGGCGAGACCCCCTACCTGCTTTTTCGCGAAAGCGAGGGGGAAATGCCAGTTCGACCCAGAAATGGCAGGGCCGGATTTCCCCCCTCTGCCATAGCTGCCCTCAACTGGCATTTTTCTGCCACTTCAGACCCGTAATGGCAGAGGGCCCTCGAGCGCATCGACCATTACGGGGTCGAAGTGGCATTTACCTAAGGATTTCCGAAATCCGCGAAATTGCTGCACTCACTGAGTGCGCATTCTTGCCCTGTACTGCACTCATTGAGTGCATTTCCGGCCTCCGAACACGCTACTCCCCCAGGCTCATCTGCAGGACGTAGACGCGTTGGCGCAGCTCGTTGGCGACGGGCAGGGAGATTTCCCCGTGATCCTGCAAGTGCCGGATTTGGTCGAGCTCGATGGAAAGGGCGTCGGCGTCCACCTCGTCGGCGTAGCGGGCGGCCTCGGCGAACTGGCCCCCGAACAGGGGCTGCATGCCGTCGGGAAGCGTCTGGTGGTGGGTCAGCGTGATGTCGGGGCGATCCTGCTGCTTCACGTCCTGGCCGTGATTGATGCGGTTCCATAGCGAGTTCAACACCATGCGATGCTCTTCCAGCAGAAGCTGGGCCGCCGCCTGGCGTCCATCGTGCTGGTCGACGACGTCCTGCAAATAGTCAATGGCCGCATGCTCCAGCTCGATGGCGAACAGGCAGGTATCGTAGTAGACGCGCTCGTCCTGGTCGCTTTCCACCGCCGGCGGCTTCGTGCGCTGCCACAGAAGTCGCGCTCGGCCGCGCAGAGTGGAAAACCGCGAGCCCACCTTCACGTCGGCACCATCGTAGCCCAGCGAGCGACGCACCTCGCGCAGCATGGCGTAGTAAGGAGCCTGCGTGCCGTTGTCGTAGCCACCTTTCTCATGAATGGCATCGGCGGCTTTCTCCTGCACCTCGCGCACCTGGGTCGCCAGAGCGCCGATCTGCTGGCTGCACGTATCGTCCACCGACTCGCGCGCACGGGCCAGGCGCACCCAGTAGTGAGCGATGGTCAGGCGCAAAGCCGGATCGTACTGAGTGTTTTCGTCGGAGGCCAGCATGGCCTGCAACTCGCGCAAGGTGCCTTCCAAAACGCGGATGGCAGCGCGGGACAGTTCCTGCTCGTTGGAAGCTTCCGCCACACGCGGCGAGAGCAGCGGCAGCAGGCCGTCGGCCAGGAGCAACGTGCACAGGATGACGCTCGCCGTGAGGAACACGATAAGATCGCGCTCGGGAAAGGACGTCGCGCCGTCGGGCATCGTGAGCGGCAACGTAAAGATGATAGAAAGGGTGACGGCGCCCTTCGGACCGCCCACGGTAAGCACCAGCGCGTTCTTCAGCAAGCTGCCGATGCGCTCGCGCCAATGGGGGCGGCGATGGCGCAGGTGCGGCGTGGGCGAAGGCTGGTTCGTCTCCACCGTTTCCACCTTCGACGCCTTCTTCCGCAGCGTGCGGCGCCGGCTGCGACGACGGCCGACGCGATAGACCTCCTCCATGACGAGCACCCACCCGAAGCGGCACCCCACGATAAGTGCCGTGACCAGGGCCACCACCCCCAAAAGAAACGGCAGCGAGAAGTGGTCGGCAATGGCCGGCGTGAAGGCCTGGGGCAGCTGCATACCCAGAAGAACGAACACCACCGAGTTGATGAGGAACACGATGATGCGCCAGAAGCTGCGGGACACCAGCTGGCGCTGGGCGATGGAGGCGGAGGTGAGGCGCTGGGAGCGATCGGCCATGATGAGGCCCGCGGCCACCACAGCCAGAATGCCAGAGGTGCCGAGCCATTCGGCGAACAGGTACACGAAGAACGGCGAGAATACCTCGTAGAGCACGTTGATGGTGGTGCTCTCGTAGCCGCCGCGCCGCAGGGCCCGCATGGAGTACAGCCCCACGACGCCCACGACCACGCCGGCAGCGATACCGCCGAGAAACAGGCGGCCGAACTCCTCAGCGGCATCGAGGGCCAAGAAAGCCCCGGTGAGGGCGGCGGCACTGGCGAATTGAAAGGCGACAACGCCGGACGCGTCGTTGATGAGCGACTCGCCGGAGAGCAGCGTCGACTGACGCCTCTTCAGGCTGACCGACGACGCGAGTGCGCCCACAGCGGCGGCATCGGTGGGGGCCAGGGCGGCGGCGCAGGCGAAGGCGGCAGCCAACGGGATAGAGGGCACGAACCAGTTCAACACGAAGCCCACCACAAGCACCGTGAGCAGCACAAGCCCCACGGCCAGCGACAGAATGGAGCCCTTGTTCTCCCACAGGTCGCGAGGGTTCGTCTCGCGAGCCTCGTTGAACAGAAGCGGGGCGATGAACAGCACGAGGAACAGCTCGGAGGAGATGCTCACGTCGCGGACAGCTGGAACGGCCAGGGCCACTACCGCGCCGACGGCGATCTGCACGAGCGGCAACGACAGCCGCGGCACAACTTGGCACAGCACCGCCGAGCCGATGACACAAGCCAGCACGATGAGCGCCAATTCCAAAACCGCCACGCGCGCCTCCTTCCCCTCGCCGATGCGGGCGATGCGTTGCTCTCCCGCTTGCTCGCGTTTTCCTTATTGACGCTTGACGCCCTCCATTATGCCGAGCAGAGACGCGCTGCCCCACCGTCACGTCGCACCCGTCACGGCCCCGTCACGGCCCCGTCAAATCTGCCCTTGGGGAAGAGTCCGGACGCGCCATTCGGGAAGAAGCGCCTAGCTGCTTTTCGTGCGCTATAATTTCGCCATCGGAAAAGCCGCACTGAAACCGAGGAGGTCTCAATGGACGAAAACGTTCGCCCCGACGACATGGATCGCATCACCACCCCCGAGCTGGCCCAGGCGTTCATCAACGAGCAGGTCGCTGCCATTCGCGAGCAGGTGGGCGACAAAAAGGTGCTGCTGGCGCTGTCCGGCGGCGTGGACTCCTCGGTGGTCGCTGCACTGCTCATCCGCGCCATCGGGAAGAACCTCGTGTGCGTGCACGTGAACCACGGGCTCATGCGCAAGGGCGAGTCCGAGCAGGTCATCGACGTGTTCCAGAACCAGATGGACGCGAACTTGGTGTATGTGGACGCCACGGACCGCTTCCTGGATCTGCTGGCCGGAGTGGACGAGCCCGAGGCCAAGCGCAAGATCATCGGCGGCGAGTTCATCCGCGTGTTCGAAGAGGAGGCCCGCAAGGTGGGCGACGAGGTTGATTTCCTCGCCCAGGGCACCATCTACCCCGACATTCTGGAATCGAAGGACGGCGTGAAGGCCCACCACAACGTCGGCGGCCTGCCGGAGGATTTGCAATTCGACCTGGTGGAGCCCGTGAAGCTGCTGTACAAGGACGAGGTGCGCGTCGTCGGCCGCGAGCTGGGACTGCCCGAGAACATGGTCGAGCGCCAGCCCTTCCCGGGCCCGGGCTTGGGCGTGCGCTGCCTGGGCGCCATCACCCGCGATCGCCTGGAAGCCCTGCGCGAGGCCGACGCCATCGTCCGCGAGGAAATGGAAGCGGCGAACGTGGGCGCCTGGCAGTACTTCGCCGTGGTGCCCGACATGCGCGCCACCGGCGTGCGCGACGGAGTGCGCGCCTACGAGTGGCCGGCCATCATCCGCGCTATCAACACCGTGGACGTCATGACCGCCGAGGTACCCGAGCTGGATTGGGCGCTCTTGAAGCGCATGACCGACCGCATCACCCACGAAGTCCCCGGCATCTGCCGCGTCTGCTACGACCTCACGCCCAAACCCGTGGGCACGGTCGAGTGGGAGTAAAACTCCGCGCCAGCGCACGATTAGACCAGCAAAACCCGAAGCGCTCCTCGGCACCTGCCAGGGAGCGCTTCTTGCATCCCGAGGGTCTCATAGTCTTCTAGGCAAAAGAAGACCCACCAGCAGATCCCCACGAGAGGCCGGCGGGTTTACTGTGGCGAATGCATCACCGGCACTTGAAGTTTAGCGAGGACGTCGACGGAGCGGATTTGCTGATTGTCGCAGGAGACGCATCGCCGTATCTTTCGAAGATGTTAGAGAGCCGTAAGGCGAATCGATGGCGACTGCAGCGTCGAGGTGGCATCATCGTCCCATAGATCAGAAAGGAGCGACCCATGGGCAAGGGAAAAACGATGGCGATCACTGCAGTTGCCACGTGCGGTTTGGCGGCAGCCCTTATTCTTGCTGCTTCAATGACGAATCTATTCTTAGCTGGCGACTATTACGTAAAGATCGACAATGCCCATATTTCCGAGAACGAGTCGAGCGGCGGGGTCATCAACCTCGGATCGAGCGAGCCGTACCTATATAAGCTTGAGGCGGTCAACGCGGCGGGTGATAAGACCGAGATTGAATTCGGCGCCTCTCGGGAACTGCACCAGAACGCCTTCTTGAAGCTGGATCTTCAACCGATTCGCGGGGTCGTCAGGTGGTCGGAAATCTCAGAAGATTCGCTTCCGCCCAAGGTTGCAGAAGCCCTTGATTAGGTAGCGCAAAGCGGCATCTGCAGAATTAAGCAATCACACTGAATCTATGCCGATACATCAGTGTAATTGGCGGCCTACCCTTCCAGGGTGAGCAAAAGGCCCGCGAGTAGCAGGCCGATTGCGGCGCCGGCAAAAAGTTTCACCACGACGCCGAGCGCTGGGTGCTTGCGGGCGAGACCTTCCGCATCGGGCTCGCCAACGACTCCGCTCTTGAGGAACCGGTCGATTTCCCGATAGGTGACGACGTCGTGCTTCTTCTTCAGGCGGTCCACCGCGATGGCCATGGCGAACCCGATGGCATAGAGCACGATAAACGTTGCCGCACCCGCGAGATTCCCCTTGCTCATGCGCGCGAACCCCGATGGCTCCGGCCATGCAAGCGAGAAGACAAGCAGAAAGAGGAAGGCCAGCCCCGAGAAGGCCAGCATCCCGATTGACAGCAGCTTCATCCTGAGCGCGTCCTCCGCGATGGCCTGCTGCATGGCGACCACGTCTCCCCTTACGAGCTCGTCGATGGAGATCTCGAACAGCTGGCTGAGAAGCAGGAGGCTCTGCACGTCCGGATAGGTCTTGTCGTTCTCCCAATTCGAGATGGTCTGGCGCGACACGAAGATCGCCTTCGAGACCTCGTCCTGGGAAAGCCCCCGTTCCTCCCGCTTAGCCTTCAGCTGCCGAGCCAGTTCCATCGATCCCTTCCTTTCGATTGCGCGTTGGCGCGCCACGCCGCTTGTGCGCACCGAAATGATGCCCCACAAGCCTTGCAAAATGATGCAGACGCACCTGTCAAAAGTCTTTTACAGGCCCTTTGAGCAGGGATTTTGCCAGAGCGACCCATTTGCGGATACAGGGACGAATCGGCAGAATAATGCCCGCCAACGCAAACCCGAGTGAAAGGAATACGCCCATGAAGGAAAACGGCAAGCGCTTCATTCAGACTCACGCGCAGCAGGACGGCCTCGCGAACCGCACCTACGTCCTTGTCGACCGCGAGACGGGAGTGAATTACCTTCTGGCAGGCTTTCTCGCCTCTTCCGGCGTCAACTGCACCGGCATGACCATCCTCGTCGATTCATGCGGCAACCCCATTGTTACCCCTGTCGGGAAAAACGAGTAGACGCAACCCTGACAACGAAAGGAGCAGTAAGTATGGCCCGCGAAGAGAGGGTTTGGGAATATGCGGTGGATACTGGCTTCACGCCACTGGAGGATCGGTGCATCATCGTCAAGGGCGCGGCGGGGGATCTGAGCGAGAAGATCGTCCGCTTCTTCGAGACGTGCGATGTGGCCGTCCTTCAGATGTGCGAGAACGAGCTCATCCTGCTTCCGTTCAGCCCCCTTTGGGCGACGCTGGAACGGGATGTCACGCTCGTGGTTCCCTATGAGGACATCGAATCCGTGAAACTCGTCGATGACCTGCTCAACGTGATCATCGACATCGAGACACGTGGCGGTGCCGTGCGCCTCACCACCCAGCAAAAGGAGCTGAGCGACATTCGCCTGTCCGGCATATCCAATATGCCGGTGGCTTCAAGAACTGGCACGCCGAAAACGTGAACCTCACCCTGCAAGCACTCAGCGAACTCGGCCACAAGACATCATGCGAATAGGTCTCACTCTGCTTAGGCGCCGCATGTTACTTCGCTGGCGGCAAAACCCTACACGTTCCCCGGCGATGAGGGCCTTTTCGTACCACAACGCTGGCGGATATATGAACAGACCCTCGCCCTCGGCCTGAGCGTCGACGACCCGAAAGCCTTCGCCAACTGCATTGCTAAAGCACTCACATGATTGTGATGAAGGCGGCCTCGCCTTCTGCAACACGAAAGAGGCCATCTTCAGCAGTCCGCCAAAATCGGCTTCATCCGCAATACGCTGATCAGGCATTTTCCTCGGACCTCTCAGCGCATCTTCTACCGCAAGCGGAAGCAGACGCTTATAACTCGAGATTTGCTGCAAAAACCGGGCGGTTCGTCGACTGGAAGGCCGGCAAAAGCAGACCCCCCGCCCTAGGACACATTGCATCGCCCGAATACGCGCCCAGGCTTTCTCGTCTGGGCCCTCTGCTCTTCGACGGTATACTGCGCTGGACAGAAAACCCCGGAACACCGGAGGGCGAACATGGCCACGCGGAAATTGCATACTATCGAGAAAAGGATGATTCCATCCTCGGATCGGGATATACGGATTCTCATCATGCGGCCCACGAAAAACGCGCGACCGCGTGAAAGCACTCCGGGCATCCTGTGGCTCCACGGAGGGGGGTCACCTTCACGGCATGCACCCAAAGATCCTGCTGCCCCATGCCCGCCTTCTAGTGGAAAAGTACGGCGCCGTGGTGGTGGCTCCGGAATACCGCACCGCATTCGAGAAGCCGTTTCCCGCCGACTTGGAAGACTGCTACGCCGCCCTGCTTTTCCTGAAGGTCCACGCCGACGAGCTGGGGATCAACGATGCGCAGATCATGGTGGGTGGGGAAAGCGCCGGGGGCGGCCTCACGGTGGCCACCTGCCTTTTGGCGCGAGATATCGGCGAGGTCAACATCGCCTTCCAGATGCCTCTCTACCCCATGCTGGACGACCGGGAAACCGCCTCGTCGCGAGACAACCATGCGCCGGTGTGGAACACGCGCACCAACCGGTTCGCCTGGAAGTACTATCTCCGCGGTTTGGGCGGCGTAACGCCCCCGTGCTACGCCGCCCCCGCCCGCGAGGCCAATTATGCGGGCCTGCCCCCTGCCTACGCCTATGTCGGCACTGAAGAGCCGTTCTATTGCGAGACGCTTGAGTACGTCGCGAACCTCAAACGCGCAGGCACAGAGGCTTCCGTAGACGTATACCCCCACTGGTTCCATGCCTACGACATGCTGCTCCCCTTCGCGAAGAAGTCGAAGGAAGCCGTGCGGCATTTCGAAGAGCACTACCTCTACGCCACCGAGCACTATTTCGCCCCGCAAAGAATCCCTCCCTCTCTCGACTAAAATAGACCCTCAACCGAAAGGACCCAACTATGGATACTGATAAGAAGAAGGAGTTGCGCGCCGCCTACAAGGAACGCCCACGGGAAGCGGGCGTCGTCTTCGTCACGTGCGGCGCGACCGGCGAGATGTTCCTCGCGGACGTCGTAGACTCTCCGGCGGCGTTCAACCGAATGCGCTTCCAGCTGTCGTCGGGGCTTTACCCGGACAAGCGGCTGCAAGCCCTCTGGGATCAGCGCGGCGAAGACGCCTTCGAGTTCGGCGTGCTGCAGCGTCTCGACCCCAGCGACGCGGATACGGACATCGCCGAGGAGCTTGAAAACGCTCCTCGACCTCTGTCTGGCCGAGCACCCGGAAGCCACCAAGCCGAAAGCCGCCCACGGCGCCCGGCGCCGGTAGGCTGCTTTGGATTCTGGGACGGATTACGAAAGCACAAACTAACTGCCTTTTGAGTCGCTATCGCCAGATACCTGGTGGTAGAATGCGCGGACATGGTTTACATCACAGGTGACATACACGGCGATCCGCGCGATTTGCTTCGCTTTAGCGAGGCCCATTCACTCACGGCCGACGACACCATCATCATCCTCGGCGACACGGGCTTCAACTTCTACCTGCACGGGCGCGACCGCAAGGCGAAGAAGCTGGCGGCGCGCATTCCCGCTACGCTGCTATGCATCCACGGCAACCACGAGGCTCGGCCGCAGTCGCTTCCCGAGCTCTACCATGAAGAGCAGCGCTTCGGTGGCGCCGTCATGACGGAAGACGCCTTCCCAAACATCCTCTTCGCAGTGGATGGCGAGATCTACGACATCGAAGGGTTCTCCACCATCGCTATCGGAGGAGCCTACAGCATCGACGCCCAATGGCGACGCGAGAACGGCATTCCGTGGTTTCCCGACGAGCAACCAAGCGCGCAAACCAAGCAGCGCGCCGAGCGGGTCCTCTCCGAGCGCAGCTGGAAGGTGGATGTGGTGCTCTCCCACACGTGCCCGGCGAAGTACACGCCCACCGAAACCTACTTCCCCGGAATCGACCAGAGTAAAGTGGACAAGTCCACCGAGAACTGGCTGGACACCATCGAGGATCGGCTGACCTATCAGCGCTGGTACTGCGGCCACTGGCACATCAACAAGCACATCGACCGCATCGACTTCCTGTTCGGCGACGTAGAAGAGTTCGCCGCCGGACTTAAGCACTAGTCGTCTGCGACGAGCATCACCAGACGCCCCTCCGCGCACGCGTCGGTTGGCGAAGAGGCACTTTTCTGCAGCAAATCGCGAGTTATAAGCCCCTAGCTCTCCCGTTCGAGCCATTGACTTTGAAGAGCTGCGAAGAAACGCCTGGTTGCAGCCTCGCCTTTTCCGAAAGGTTTGCCAAGCTTGTCCTTCAGGCACCCCCGAGACGCTTATAACTCGAGATCTCATGCAAAAATCGGGGTGTTCGCCGACCGAGCACTCGTCCGGCGAGAGCCCGCGCTCATTGCAGAGCAGTCATGAGCGCCCGCACGCAACAAAACGTTGCTTGAAAGGGAAAGCACGACCAAGCAAAATGGGCTCATGCAAAAAATGAGCGCAACCGCTCGGACGCCCTGCGGAACGCGGGCAACCACCCGGGGGCCCTGCAAGAAAGGACGAACATGGCGTTCAAGGAAACCCTTGCCGCGGCGCGGGAGCAGCGAGGCATGACCCAGCAGGCGCTGGCCGAGAAGCTTTACGTTACGCGCCAGGCGGTGTCGCGCTGGGAAAACGGCGAGACCGAGCCGTCCGTGGACATGCGCAAGCTCATCGCGGCTGTGCTTGACGTACCGGTCATCCAGCTCTTCGACATCGACGTGAGCCAGCTGTGCCAATGCTGTGGCACCCCCTTCACCGTTCCCAACATGCCCCACGGCACCGACGCCGACGGCACGGAGAACGACTCGTACTGCAAATGGTGCTACGACGACGGCCAGTTCGCATACCAAAGCGAGGACGAGCTCATCGAGAAGACAGCACCCTTCCTCATGGAGGCCACCGGCATGTCGCAGGAAGAGGCCGTCTCCTTCATGGGCGTCCTCGTCCCTCACCTGAAGCACTGGCAGAAGTAGCGCACCGGGGAGGGCTGGTTCGCCGTCGCGCCATCAGCCCCTGTCGCACGGTATGCTATCCCCACAGTTTCGCAAGTGAATGGAAGGGGCGCTATGGCATTCTGCGTCGAAGACATTGAGCTTGGCGACGACACGAGCCTGCTAGCCGAGCTGGTCGCCTGCTGGCGGGCCTCCGTTGAAGCAACGCACACGTTTCTCACGCCGGACGATATCGAGCGCATCGCAGGGTATGTGCCGGGTGCAATTGCGTCCGTCGCGCACCTCACCGTTTGCAGGGATGAAAGCGATCAGGTCGCAGGCTTTATCGGTGTCGATGGCGCTATGATCGAGATGCTGTTCATCCACCCGTCCCTTCGCGGCTGCGGGCTGGGACCACTCCTGCTCGACCATGCCATAAGCGAGCACGGCGTCACCCTCGTGGATGTGAACGAGCAGAACGAGCAAGCCGTCGGCTTCTATGAGCACTGCGGCTTCGAGGTGTTCGACCGCTCGGCAACCGACGCCATGGGCGACCCCTTCCCCATCCTACACATGCACTTGCCGCGACAGCACGAAATCGCTACGGATTGACGCTGGGCCGCAGTCTCCTTCGTCGCTGTGCTATGTTTCTGCCGGATGACCGCGGAAAGGCGGCAAAGACATGATACAAGAGACGGCGCAAAGCGCACTGGGGCAACTTCAAGGAGGCCACGGGCTCATGGCCCTATGCGCGGTGCTCTACCTGGCCTGGTGGGTCGTGTTCTTCCGCCCTGATGCCGGGAAGGTGCAGGGGCCGTTGTACTGGATCGGCGCCGGATGTCTCGTTGTGGCCGCCATTGCGGGCATCACCGGCGCGGTCTTCATCGCTCTGGGCGCAAGCGGTCTCGCAGCCGGAACAGGACCGAACGGCTGGTGGTTCGCGCTGGGCGCCATCGCCGCCTACATACTTTTGGCCTGGGCAACCGCGCATTTCTGGAATCGCCCCATCACCACCGAGCTGCTGCTATTCGTGGCGTGGGGCGCTTTGGAGCTTTATGCCACCTGTGCTCTGGAAGCGGGCGGTACCCTTGGCCTTACCGCCACATGGTGTCTCGTTGCGATCATCTTCTGCGTGTTCGCCCTGTCACTTACCTGCTACGTTCTGTATTACCGCCTGGCCGCCACGCCGTCCTTCATAGCCGGAGCGCTTCCCTTAGGAGTCGTCGGCATTTTCTCGGCCATACTGCCCCTGTTGCTGTAAAGCAACCCAGCAGGGAATAGCCCTTCGGCGACCTTCCGTCGACGAACCCCCGATTTTTGCATGAGATCGCCAGTTATGAGCGTCTCGGGGGCGCTCCCGACGAAAGCCTTGCGAACCTCTCGATAGAGGCAAGATTGTGACCAGGCATTTCTTCAGATTCTTTCGAAGTCGCCGACTCAACCGCACCCCCCAGACGCTTATAGCTCGCGATTTGCTGCAAAATGGAGCACCTTGACTGACTGGCGCGAACAGCCAGCGGCGCTAACGCGCAGGATTAGCGATTACCGCTCGTGGCATGAGCGCCTGTGCCCTATTTCCCGCGGGTCAGCTTGACCACATGGCGTGCATAAACCACCGATAAGATGGCCGCTACCACTACAAAGGCGACCGCCAGGTACACGGTGATCGAGAAACCTGCGCTATAGGCCTGCGCTTTCGCCATACCATCGGCCATCAGGCGGTGAACCTGCCCCGACATGAGACCGACGAAGAGCGCCGACGAAATAGATCCCGCGATCTGCACCAAAGTGGAATGGATCGACGAGCCGCTCGCGGACAGCTCAGGCAAGAGCACCTCCAGATCGACGCTCTTAATCGCAGGATACTCAGTGCCGATCCCCGCGCACGCAAGCGCCATGCAGCCCACGATGGCCAGCGCAAGATCGAACCGCGTGAACACCGCAAGCGCCACGAACCCGACAAGGCACACGCCGAATCCGACGGGCACAAGCGGCCACACCCCCGCCTTCCCGAGCGTCCGGCCGCTGACAAAGCACAGACCCGCATAGCACAGCGTCGCCGGAGCCAGCAAGCAACCAGCAATGAACGGCGTGAAACCCGCCACCCCTTCCAAATAAAGCGGAATGAGCAGACTGAGGTAAATTGAGCTCATATAGCTGAGAACGATGAGGGTCTCCCCCAGAGCATAAGTCTTGTTGCGAAGCGGACGCATGTCCAAAAGCGGATGGGCGAGGCGTCCTTGACGGCGGATGAACCACGCACACACGGCAATTCCCGCGATCATGAGCGCCGCCATCGGCAGCGGGTTGCGCGTAACCTCGTTTAAACCGATCATGAAGGCGGAAAGCCCCACGGCAATGAGCACGACGCTCAGCCCGTCGACGGGCAGCTTCTGACGCGGCATAATATCGACGATCGTGCGACGCGCAATGAAAAAGAGGACGAATGCCGTCACTGCGGGAATGGCGAACAGCACCCGCAACCCCCAATAGGTAATGACAAGGCCCGCAACGATGGGAGCCACCGCAAGCCCTATTCCGATAATACCGCTATTGATGGCAAGCAGACGACCAGCCCCATTTTTAGGCGAAAGATTGAGCAGGGCCTCGTTCACGACGGGGAAATAGAGGCCCGTGGCAACGGCCTGAATGAGTCGCGCCGCCACCAAGGAGGGAAAATCCCAGGCCACCACGCCAAGCATGGAGCCGACGAACGACACGATCAGCCCGAAGAGCATGACCTTCCTCAAACCGAAGCGGTGGAGCGAGAGGGCTGCAAGCACAATGACAATACCCGCCACGATGGAATAGCCGAGCACCAGAAGGTTCGCCTCGGACAGACTCACGTGGTACTCTGCCGAAACATAGTCGAGCGCGACGTTCATGAGCGACTGCATCAAAGAGGCAAGCAGGTTGCACGCGAACAGCACCACGATCATCGCCTGGCGGTGTTTTGCGGTCTGCTTGTTTTGAACAGCCATATCAGCAACTCCTATTTTGCGTCGCAGGGCTCAAAGAGCGCGCTGCGCTTCGTACCAAGAAGCCATAGTACGAGAGAACATCGGCGCTACTTGCTGAAAGCGCGATATGGTTGTGCAGCTGTAAGCTGGCCTAGATGCCCAGCCGATCCGCGAGTTCTGTTAGCGAATCGCACATGAATGTGGGACGCTCGGCCGCCAGGGCCTCGCGCGGGAACATGCCCCAGAGGGCGGCGACGGTAGCGCAGCCAGCAGCGTTGCCCGCCTGGATGTCGAAGGGGCTGTCGCCCACATAGAGACTGCGCTCCGGCGCTGTGCCCAAAAGCTCACAGCCTCGCAGGATGGGGCCAGGCGCCGGCTTGTGCTCGGGCCAATCGTCGTGGCCGATGAGAAATTGGAAGTAGCCGGCGATGCCGCTCATTTCAAGCCCGCGCTGGGCCATGGCGTGACGCTTCGACGTGACTACGCCCATCGGGATGCCCGCCGCCTGAAACCGCTCGAGCGCCGCCTTCGTGTCGCCGAAGGCGCGAATGCGCGCGTCGTGGACGCCGTCGTTGTGATCACGATAGATCTGCGTGATCTCCGTAGCCCGCGTCTCGTCGCCGCCGGTAAAGTGCAGCATCTGGTCGTAAAGCGGCGTGCCAACCCCCGCCATCAGCTCGGCGTCGTCAAGCGAGCAGCCCAACACGTCGTTCACGGCATAGCGCATCGAAGTGAGAATGATGTCATAGGTGTCGATCAGCGTGCCATCCGCATCGAACAGCACGCCCCGGATATCGTTCATGGAGACCTTTCTGGAAAAATCGGTAAACAGGTTATCGCCATTGTAGGACAAATGGAGGCAAAGGGTGCAAGTAGCGGCGTACCATGAGGAAAACTCTCACCAAGGAGCGAGGAGCGCGCCATGATCACCCGTCTCACCTTCGATCAGATCAGCACTGCAGTACACGACGCCTACGAAGCCTGCAAGGACATCAAGGGCGGCCAGAACGCCCACTACATTCCCTATCTCGCCAACGTGAATTCCGACCTGTTCGGCATCAGTCTGTGCCTGCCGGACGGCCGGCTCATCTCTGTGGGCGACACCGACTACCGCTTCGGCATCGAGTCGGTCTCGAAGGTGCACACGGCTATTCTGGCACTGGAACAGCACGGCGCGCAGGCGATCCTCGACAACATCGGCGCCGATGCCACAGGGCTGCCGTTCAACTCCATCTTCGCCATCCTGCTGGAAAACGACCGGCCCTCCACGCCGCTCGTGAACGCCGGCGCCATCGCGGCCTGTTCGCTCGTCAAGCCCCACGGCGATGCCGATGGGAAATGGAAGGCCATCTTCGACAACATGACCGCGCTTCTGGGAAGCGAGCCGGTGCTCATCGACGAGTTGTACCATTCTGAATCCGCCACGAACTTCGACAACCGCTCCATCACCTGGCTGCTGCAAGAATACGGCCGCATCTACGACGACCCCAAGATGTCGCTTGATTTGTACACGCGCCAATGCTCGCTGGGCGTGACGGCCGAGCAGCTGGCCATCTCGGCGGCCACCATCGCCGACGACGGCGCGAACCCCATCACGAAGCGGCGCGTGTTCGGCGCGGAACTCACTCCCAAGGTGGTCGCGCTTATGAGCGCCGTCGGTTTCTACGAGCACTCGGGCGACTGGCTGTATGCCACGGGACTGCCCGCGAAGACCGGCGTGGGCGGCGCCGTCATCGGCGTCATGCCCGGGCTTTTCGGCGTGTGCGCCTTCGCGCCGCCGCTGGATGACGCGGGCAATTCCGTGAAGGCCCAGGCGGCGCTCAAGCACCTGATGAAGAGCCTGAATCTGAACGTCTTCTCCAACACCCACTTCGATCTCGTCGAGGCCTAGAGTCGGGTACAATTCTTGGAAAGCCTCGAGGCCCCGAACAACGGGATGTGGAAAGGACGAGCCATGATCTGCGACCAAACCGAGCGCGACATTGAGCAGCTGCGCCAGTGGATTGACGAGTGCGCGCCGGGCCGTATGGTGTTCTTCGGGGGTGCCGGCGTGTCCACGGAAAGCGGCATCCCCGACTTCCGCAGTGCCGACGGGCTCTACGCCCAGCGCTACCCCTATCCGCCCGAGACCATGGTATCCCGCAGCTTCTTCGATGCCCATCCGCGTGAGTTCTTCGACTTCTACTGCGACCGCATGCTGGCCCTGGACGCCGAGCCCAACGCCGCGCACCGAAAGCTGGCCGAACTGGAGCGGGAGGGAACGCTTTCAGCCGTCGTGACCCAGAACATCGACGGGCTGCACCAGAAGGCCGGCAGCCGAAACGTGCTGGAGCTGCACGGCAGCGTGTGGCGCAACTTCTGCATGGACTGCGGCGCACCCTACACCGTGGAAGAGCTGCTGGCCCTGCGCGAACAGAGCCCCGACGGCGTACCGCACTGCTCGAAGTGCGGAGCCATCGTGAAGCCGGACGTGGTGCTATACGAGGAGCCGTTGGACGACGGCACCGTGACCGCGGCCGTGTGCGCCATCGCTAGCGCCGACCTGCTGGTGATCGCCGGCACGAGCCTGGCGGTGTACCCGGCCGCGGGCCTCATCGACTACTTCAGTGGCGATCACTTGGCCATCATCAACCGCACCCCCACTCCGCGCGACGCCCACGCCGACCTCTGCATCGCCACCAACGTCGGCGAAGTGCTGGGATATTAGCCATGCGGAAGAAAGCCATGCGGAGGATTCTCGCCCTCGCACTGGCGGCGCTCCTAGGCCTGTCGGGTTGCGGGGCTGCCCCCGACAAGTCCGCTGCCCCTTCCCATGGCGCGCCCGCCCCTGAAGCCGGCAATGAGCCGACCCGCGACGCGAGCGCCCCCGAAGCCGCTTCGCACCTCACCTTCCGCACCGAAGACAAGCTGCAGCAGCACTTCGAGAAGCACGGGCAGGAAACCGGCTGCGCCACGGCCGAGGAATACCTCGCCGCCGCCAACGCCGTCGTTGCCAATCCGGCCGCCCTCCACAAGCTGCAAGCCGAGGACGGCGACGACCTCTACTTCCTGGAATCCACCGGCGAATTCGTCGTCGTATCCCCCGCCGGCTACCTCCGCACCTACTACCTAACCGACCGCGACTACTTCGAGAGGCAGTAACTTGCGGCACTTCCAATGCGGCCAAATGCTTGCAAGAACCTCAGAGGCCGAACTCGCTCTTACCAGCTCAACTATCGATATCGAAGTAATCCCTGTCAATTCCTTTGATCTCATAGGTATGCCGCACCGACACACCGACATTGTGCGCAATCATAAGACGCGCAAGCTGGTCGCCGTCGACAAGGACAAGCTTTACCGCATGCTGCATGCCCGCATATTCAAGCGCACCTTTCGAAAACCGCGCTGTTGTGATGAAGAGGCCTTTCGTTGCCCCTGTACCCGTTAGCGCGCCCACAAACGCCTGAAGATCGGGACGCCCGACGCTTGCATTTAAATCCCATCGTTTTGCTTGGATATAAATGTTGTCGAACCCCAACTTATCTTCGCGGATCACCCCGTCAATGCCTCCGTCGTTCGAGAGAGGGGTGACCGAGCCCGAATCGTCGAGCGAGTCACCATATCCCATGGCGAGCAAAAGCTGAACAACGAGACGCTCGAAGAACGCCGGCGATTGCTGCATAATGGCTTCAAGGATATCCGACACCAACGCCGTCTCAATACTGCGAAATGCCTCGTCTATCGTGTCTTCTGGAGACTCGTTCTCTTCGACAATCACAGGTTGGACGGCCGCCTCCTTGGCCTCTTTTGCGGAGACGCCCTTTCCTTTGCGGCTTCGGTTTAGAAAGTCGCAGAACTCAGGAAACTGCATAAGCGCCTGACGATCGAGCTTTTCAACGCCACTGTTGAGCAAGTCTACCCCACGCTGGGTGACCAGGTAGGTCCCCCTCTTTGGCGACTCGATACATTTTGCCTGCTTAAGATAAGTGCAGGCCCACAGCATATTGTTGGCATAGCGTTCGAACCCACTCGAAATCGTTTCAGCCACTTCGTTGTCGCTCAAACCCCAGTAGTCGATAACAAACCGCCGAAGCTGCTTGCTCGTCACAGTGTCTCCAGGCGTCTCCGCAATACGCCGCAGAACCGGAACCATCATCTCATCGTACCTCGGAACCGCCACCACTCGCTCCTACCCTACAAACTGTCTATTCTTCGCTTATTGTACCTGATTCCTCTTTTATCGCATTACTTACTCATAGCGCAACCCAAGCGCCATCACCCAACGAAAGGTGCCCGCATGCAATACACTGTGCTCCTAGATACGATCACCAGGGTACGCAACCGAACTAAATGACCATTTAGCTGCCTGAGACCGATCCGCGAAACGTCAATCTCGCCGGACATGAGCTTCGGGAGAAGGGCGTCGCGAAGGCACTCCAAGCTCTGGTTTTCTCTAACATTGCTTTGGATGGCCTCGAATAGCGGTTTAGTTTTTCCAGAGAAGTCGTTCAAGGAGGCCGCATCAGGGAAGCCGATCTCGAGCTCAGCAAGCTCGGTGCGTGGCAGTTCTGTTTGCCCGGTACTTCCCTTGGCCATTGACTCAAACTGGTCTTCCGACGATAGCGCCCAGCAGCCTAAGTATTCCACCAGCGCCTCATACGCAGGCCGCACTATTGTTACGTGTGAGTCAACGGTCACCCGCTCATCGTGACACAATACCTGCGCTGACCTCCCTAATGTTCCGGTGCCTGTTGAGCAGATAAGAATGTCTCCATAACGCAAAAGCTTCTCTCTAGATCTAGGATTTTCGATTCTTCTGGCGTTCGCATCATCAATCTTATGGTTGCGAATACAACGTTGATTCAGTGCGTGGAATTTTCCTTTTTCGCAATACTTGGGCGCACCCCCGCGACACAGCAGAGAAGTGCAGTCCTGCAATGTGCGTTTGCTGCTACTTTGCCGTGACAGCTCCTTGTATTCAGAGAGTGCCATTTCGAGTAAATGGTCATTTAGCTGCCTATCCAATATGGCCAGAGCGCAAGCCGCACCCCCAGCAGCTACTGTCGGAACAGTTCGTCATGGGAGCCAGTGCGTTGAAGGTAGGCTGTATCGCCATCTACGCACCAGATGAGAAGCCAATCGCCGGCATTGGCAACATGGCATTCATTGCTTCCTTCCCATCTGCCCGAAAGCCTATGCATATTGTGTCTGTGTTTGAGGATCTCGATGGATTCGGTGCTGTTTTCCAAGATAAGACCAATGACTGCTTCTAGCTCAGCAAGATCCCACTCTCGCTTACGAGCTTTCCTTTTTAAATCTCGGCTAAATGCTGGGGCAAACTTCGCTTCAAGTCGCGCGCTCATGCCAAAGCCGCCTGAATCAGATCGTGAGCGTTGCTGTAGCTCTCGCCCGATCCGTTAGTAATCATCTCCTTCGTCTCGCGTATGGCAATCAGACTCTCCTCATTCGGCTGTTCGTAATCAAGCGAGAGAGGAATTGCATTGGTATTCACAATCTGCGTCAAGAATGCTCGCATAGCCGTAGAAATATCAAGGCCGTAGTGCTCGACAACCCTGGAAGCCTCGTCCTTCAAGTTGCTATCAAGGCGAATCGTCAAAGTGCTGGCAGCCATCATTGCCTCCTCATTCAAATTTCAGCAAGCATATGATAACGTTTGTAAGTGCAAACGTCAATTCATTGAAGCAAACCGTAACAGAAACGAGGAACCCATGCATGCGACCACTATTGACGCGATCTCTATCCAAATGCAGCCTTTCCTTAATTGCGATCAAATGAAAAAGTTGCGCGAAGTGCTTAAATGCACGTTCTCTCAATCCAGGCCAATGGAAACGAAGCGCGATGAAGACCTCGTTGCCGCCTTCATCGAAGCAAAGCAAGTTGAGGGATGCTCTCCCAAGACCCTAGACTACTACCGCAACACCCTGGAAAAACTTCAGGCATCTCTTAAAATGTCATTCACTCAAGTAGAGACAGCAGATCTACGCAGCTATCTAACCAAATACGAGCGTGAGCGCGGATCAAGCAAGGTTACTATCGACAACATAAGACGCATCATGTCCAGCTTCTTTTCATGGCTTGAAGAGGAGGACTATATCGTCAAAAGTCCCGTAAGACGCATTCATCGCGTAAAGGTGGCCCTAGTCATTAAAGAAACTTTTTCTGACGAAGATCTCGAAATCATCCGCGAAAGTTGCCTTAATCGCCGCGACCTGGCTCTCGTCGACCTTCTCGTCTCAACGGGAATGCGCGTCGGAGAGCTCGTTAAGCTCAATCGAGAGGATATTGATCTAAACGAAAGAGAGTGCATTGTTCTTGGGAAAGGAAACAAGCAGCGCATGGTCTACTTTGACGCGCGGGCAAAATTGCACCTCGAAGATTACCTGCATCATCGAACGGACTGCAATCCGGCTCTTTTCGTGACGCTCTCAAAGCCTCATGATCGTCTAACTATAGGCGCCATAGAGCTACGACTTCGCAAAATTGGACAGCGCCTCGATATGCATCGCGTCCACCCCCATAAGTTCCGGCGCACCCTGGCCACTTATGCCATTGGCAAAGGGATGCCCATTGAGCAAGTGCAAAAACTCCTCGGTCATGCGAAAATAGACACCACCATGCACTATGCTATGGTGAGTCAGAACAACGTAAAGGCATCGCACAGAAGGTATCTGGATTGATAAAACTTCACCAAAACACTTCGCACGTCCTGACGCCAGCCTGTTAGTAACCGAGGATTTCCATGCTAAGCATTTCTGACTGGGTGACTATCGGATGCGCAATCCCGCCCCTGATGCTATCTGCTTTCATCTACTGGCGCCAATGCAGGCAGGACAGGGCAATCAACGCACTTGATCAAGAAATGCGCGATAGGGAGGCGCAACGCCAGCGCGAGCAAATCGAGAGCAATGCCGCAGCTTTTATCTCTCGGTATTACGCTGACCGAGGGCTTATACCGCTCTGCGCCATCGCGGCCATGCACGATTGCACTTTTCCGTATCGCCGGGAAATGTATCGCGAGTTCTGCAGTTGTTCTCGAGAAATGCAACGCGCAATCATCGACTTGAGCGATTGGTCACTCAATCCAGTCAAACACGAAGACCTATATCGGAACTGCCTCGAGAAATTTCGGCAGATATTAAAGGTGGGGTTTCCTGCTGACGCTAACCTTTTTTATATGTTTGACCAGTACATGGAACGTACTCTAAATCAATATGGGGCACTGAAGGTGCCGGAAAGCTCCTTTGAGACCACGAGTAGGATTACGGACATGCTTAGCAATCACACAAAGATTGCAAGAGGCATCCCAGTTCTGAATGCGCTGGCAGATGAGCTGAACCTCAGAACATGCTCTGAGGTTTTTTGCTGCTGGGCTTTATCCGTCGAAGCGCAATACATAGTGGTCTACGCGGCTCCATCAAGCACTGATATTTACGGATGCCCGGGATGCTGGGCAGGAGAAGAGATCTCTCATTTGGAGGATCAGTTCCTGCTGACTCTTTTTTCGATATACACAAACTGCATCTTGGCGGATGAGCCATCTTTAACACCCGAAGCGACCAGCCACAAACTTTCTCGAAAGGCACCACTATGATGACCACACTCAAAACAATATGCTCATACAGAAAAGAAAAAATAGACCCTCAGAGCTTACAAAGTAATTCTTATGTGTCGACCGATGGTATGGCTTCGAACAAAAAAGGCATCTTTCGTTTCTCGATACCTCCTGCGCATGGCAAAGTTACTCGCTATCTTAAAGACGACATCCTTGTTTCCAACATTCGCCCCTATTTTAAAAAGATTTGGCTTGCAGATAGAGACGGCGGTTGCTCGAACGACATCTTGGTTTTTACGTCAAACGAACATTGCTCAAGCGAGTATTTATACTGGCTATTATGCAATGATAAATTTTTCGATTATGCTTCCGCAACAGCAAAAGGGACGAAGATGCCTCGCGGTGACAAGAATGCACTGCTAGACTACCCCATCCAAAAACATAACCGTCAGCTCCAGGAAGCGATTGTCCGGATTTTGAGGCCCTTCCAACAACAGCTAGCCATCAACTCTCGGATAAATGACCATTTAGCTGCTTGAGGTCGATCCACGAAACGTCAATCTCGCCGGACATGAGCTTGGGAAGAAGGGCGTCGCGCAGCTTTGCAAGCTGCTTGCATTCCTGCCTATTTGAGTCTATCGCACCAAAAATGTCCTTTAGAGCAGGCTGCAGTTCGGCTGCCTCCTTTGAGGACGGGAGAGGGAACTGGAGCGCACCGAGATCGTCGGCTTTAATCGACGGATAAGTCGAAACACTTTGCTCCGCAATTTGCTGAAGGGTTTTCGTCACGCTGTCTTGCGTAAGAAATAGGTACAGCAACTCCGGACAAACGAGTCGGTCGTTGGCACGTATTACGGTGAAGCCCGTTGACACCAGTACATTTTTGGCAGGGCTGAGAATAAGCCCGTAGTGCTTTTGAATTGGACGAACAGATGAATAAATGATGTCGCCCGACGTGACTTTGCGTCGCGCCCTGCTAGGCAACCTCTCGCTTTGGGGATCTATCGCCTGATAGCTCTCAACGATTCCACGGGTGATATTCCCTGTGTCAAGGTATTGCACGAGTGGCCATTGCTCTCTGGGAGAGTAATTATCTGGATTGAATTCAGCTATGTCAGCAACAGGCACATAGTTGATATGAGTGCTAGCGAGCCATTTCTCAAAAATCGTTCTCGCGTATTCGAGTAAATGGTCATTTATCCGAGAGTTGAGCTCGATCTTTTCGTCTAGCACTGCTAAGTAGTCCGCAACAGCATGCTGCACAGATAGCGCCGGAAGGACAATCTCCACTTCCTTTAGGACTCTTACGCTCAAATTCTGCTGGGCGCCACCGTTGGCAAGCCCAGCAATCTCACAATGCCTATTTTTCAACCAGTAGTACACATATTTCGGATCCGCAAGCGCGCAGTCAATCACAAGATTGCAACATGGGTAACGTACAATCTCTTGCGCACTTTCACAGCAGCATAGCCTAGATACCAAA